>ENA-OZGA01000031-OZGA01000031.1-human-gut-metagenome-genome-assembly--contig:-NODE-31-length-93685-cov-11.454235_pt1 | contig 93685 bp, 90 predicted proteins | sample MGYA00245112_ERZ653649 | MGnify/ENA primary metagenome ERZ653649 (study PRJEB26926, sample SAMN06165071) | human gut metagenome | biome: ENVO:00009003; feature: ENVO:2100002; material: ENVO:00002003...
CCAGAACTGAAAATGCTGACAGACGCAGTAGCATCCTCGAAGATCATTTCTGCCAAGAAGTCTGAGGAGCTGGTGCAGAAATTATGCCGTCTGACCAGTCTACATCAGGCAAAGCAGCTTCAAAAATTTGCTGCTTTATCCAGCCGTGTCAAACCGCATAATGAAAAGGTTTACTACATCATTGACAATATCCAAACAGCGATTGGAAACCATCAGCAAATTCGGTTCCAATACTATGAATATACTCAAGAAAAAAAGAAAATCTTAAAGCATGATGGATATTATTATGTCGTAAATCCTTATGCGCTTGAATGGAAAAATGACCATTACTATTTGATTGGATTTTCTCTGAAGCATCAGAAAATTGCTCACTTCCGTGTAGATCGGCTAACAAGTGTAGAAAATCTGGAAACTTACTTTATGCCGATAGAGGGATTTGATGTAGCCTCCTATACAAATAAAATGGTTGATATGTTTACATCGGAGTCATCGAAGGAAGTAACCCTTCTATGTGAAAACGAATTGATGAGAGTAATCATAGATCATTATGGAGAAGATGCTGCTGTTGATAGGTATGATGATACACACTTCACAGCCAAAATTGAAGTGAACCCCAGTGGAACTTTTTATGGCTGGATATTCAAATTCAAAGGGAAAATAAAAATTCTCTCTCCCAAAGAGTGCATTACGGAAATGCAGCAAATCGCTCAGGAATTTATATAGCGCAAAAGAGGTGTTATTGATTTTTAACACCTCTTTTCAAATGAAATTTTTATCCTTGAAGTGAACAGATGTTCGATATACAATATAAGCAAGATGTTCGCAGTTCGTCGAACAAATGAGAGGTGAATGCTGTGGGCAATATAACTTTTGGATCATTTATAGCCGAGAAACGCAAGGCGCACAAATTCAATTTACGCGATACAGCCAAGCATTTGAATATTGCTTACGGTTATCTGTGTGATATTGAGCAAAGCCGCCGTCCTGCACCCAATGGAGATTTTGTGGAACGCATCTCTGCCTTTCTGAATTTGGACAAATCAGAACATGAGTTGCTTTTGGATCTGGCTGCAAAATCACGCAATACAGTATCTGCTGATTTGCCAGACTATATCATGGAAAAAGATATTGTTCGGGCAGCCTTGCGTGTGGCAAAAGAAGTAGATGCTACCGATGAAGAATGGCAGACATTTATGAAAATGCTAAAGGAGCGTAAACGATAGGGGGGAGAGCTTTGTCAATTCCACAAATCCGTACAGAAGCAATCGAGGCAGTAGGGCGAAAAATCCTGATGGAATATGATCCCTCTCTGCTATCCGGGCAACCATGTCCTGTGCCAATCGAAACCATTATCGAGACAAAGTTTGATCTAATCCTGGAGTTTCATACACTAAGAAAAAACCCCAAGATATTAGGGGAAACAATTTTCGATGACGGTGCTGTTGTCTTATATGACCAGATACAGAGACAGTATCGAATGATTGCAGTAAGAGCCGGTACAATCTTAATTGATGAACGGCTTTGTGATCCGTCAAAATTAGGGCGGCTCCGTTTTACCTGTGCCCATGAGCTGGCTCATTGGGTACTACATAAGAAGTTGTACTCTGGTACTGGAGATGTTGCTGCTTATAACGGAAATGTTTCTTCCGACGAAAGTCATGGCATAATTGAGCGTCAGGCGGATACTCTGGCTTCTGCTCTGCTGATGCCTTTACCGCAGATCAAAAAATGTTTTTACCGGCTTAAAATAGGCCGGACAGATGAACAGCTCATTGCTGAAATGGCAAATATTTTTGAGGTTTCCAAGCAAGCAATGCAGATTCGTCTAAAATCCAGAAACCTGATATAACCAAATGGGGGAATAGAGAGAGGCACTGCCCTCTCTCACGCTCCTCTGCTATGCTATTTTGTACCTAATATGTTCGCAATATTGCGAACAAGGAGGGATGTTCTATGAGAAAAGAAAGCACAACAATCCAAAAATGTAACAGCAGGCTAACAGCTTTGGGGCTTAACAGCGACGCTGCGTTTCATAGAAGTAAGCTGATTCTAAAGATTTACCGTGATGTAGTCTGGGTTCTGAGTGAACGGGCAGAAGAATTACAAGAAACTGCTTGGATTATGGGAGAACAAGATATAGAGTCTGGCCTCTGCTATCTTGAAAATTTTGCACCAGATATTGAACTGCAAGCCTTTGAAGAAAAAGTTTGCTGCCTTGTTCAAAATCAAATGCTAGTCAATATTATTGACCGTGCACTCCTTCGTCTGAAACGGTATCCGGATCGAGGAGAACTTTACTATGAAATTTTGACTAAGCAATTTATCTATCGGTTCAACAGTACAGAGAAAGAATTGCTGGAAGAACTAAATATAGAGCGCAGTGTCTTTTATGACCGAAAACGAGAAGCCATCTATTTATTTTCTGTTTGCTTGTTTGGATATTCTATTCCAGAAGTCCTGGAGGAGCTGCCCCGACTAAATCCCGACTAAATCCCGACAAATCCCCGACCTAATCCCTACTCCCTTCCGACTTCCGACCTGCTATACTTGTTATAGTGGCAGGAATGCGCTAAATTGAATACTTTTCTACATAAGGCCCGGCATTAACCGGGCTTTTTTCATTCCTGCTGCAATATGGCGGCAGGAACATGGCTGGAGGTGAAAACACTTCCGGCCTTTTTCTTTGCCCGGTATTAGGAGGCCGGTATGCGCTGGGAGGCGTACATAGCAAAATATCCATGACACCGTTCAAATTCGCTGACTACCAAGAATTTGAACGGAGGAAAGGATATGACGAGAGTATTCATTTGGAAAAATAACAGCCCACAGGAATGGGAGGAAATCAGTTTTTCAGCGTTCAGTAAGGCACGCCGCAATGGTTGCTTTACTGGGCGCTTTTTTGTTGAAACAGTCAAAATGTTCCGTGATGAAGATGACCGCATTATCATGGAATGTTCTCGCAAAGATTTTGAAAAATACCAACAGGAGGACCGCCACAGCCGCTATCTCCAGGAACATGAGAAAAGTCGCTCTATATTCCCGGCTTCTCATGTGGGAGATCGTGACGGCACAGAGGAAGGTTATCAGGATACAGATTTGTTTGTGGATGAATCTGTTGATACTGCGGAACAAGCTATTCAGAATTTACTTCTTGAGGATTTACACCAAGCTCTATTGAAACTGAGTCCAGCAGAACGAGATTTTATATTGTCCTATTATGAAATGAAAATACCAAATGCAACTTGTTTAGCCCAACGATATGGTATTACTCGGCAAGCCGCAGATAAGCGATTGAAAAAAATTGAAGAAAAAATAAAAAAGTTGGTTGCGATTTTCTAAAAAAGTGGCAGTAGCAAGTGAGAGGGAAATCCTTTCACTTGCACCTTGACAACCTCATATACGAATCATTAAGTTTGATCCTCTTTGGGCGTAATAGCCGCTACATCAGCGGTATATTTTCTGAGAGCTGCCACTCGCATAACAGGCCAACCCATTTTTGCTGTATAGATGAGTTTTCGGTTTATCAGAAATATATCAGGCTGGAATACATCGGATGGCATCCGGTCATGGCATAACAAGGAGGAAAGCTCTCTTACAGCCATAGTCCGAGCGTGATAATAACCGTCGCAGGCCATGGGTAAGACCAAACGAAGTGGAGGTGAAACTCCTGAGAAGCAGGCCAGCCACCTGCGGCTTAATGATTACCCAAATCCCTGGGGTGTCGTGGACAAGTAAGGGATAAAACAGGCGCTAAATTGAAGGAGACTCTGTAATTTGCAGAGCCTCCTTCTTACATAATCAAATCTCAAAACATAGGAGGATGAACATGAAAGAAGATTGGATTTATAAGCGTGGGGATTTATATTATGCCAATTTGAACCCTTATTTTGGATCAGAGCAAGGCGGCACCCGTCCTGTCCTGGTTCTTCAAAACAATGTGGGGAATTTTTTCTGCCCCACTTTGATCGTAGCTCCACTCACCAGTAAATGGATTAAGAAAAAGGAGCTGCCCACACACTATGCACTGGAGAGCGTTCCAGAGCTTGGACTGAAATCTGTTGTTCTGCTGGAGCAAATTAAAACGATTGATAAAAGGCGTGTTTTATCGTACATTGGGCGCGTATCTCGCGAAGAAATGAGAGCGATTGATGATGCTCTGCAAGTTAGTTTAGATATTCATATTCCGGAGGAAATGGAGGCTCCGTAAGGCCACTTACCGGATAAAGGAGGCGTTTTTATGTTTGAAGCAAGAATTGCGGAATTGAACCGCTTTAATGAACAAAATCCTGTCAGCTATGACAAAAGAACCTATACGGTCGATGAGATTCAGGACATTCTGGGTATCAGTCGTCCCACAGCATATAATCTGGTAAAACAGGGTGTATTCCACAGCGTCAGAGTCGGCGGTCATATCCGCATTTCCAAAAAGAGCTTTGATGACTGGCTGGATCACGCAGATGAATGATTTGTCAAGGATGCCGATCTCCAAATCGACATCCTTAACTTTTTTTCTGCTTTCTCTTACAATGAGGCCATAGCAAGAAAAACTTTATAGAGGAGGCAAAAGCCATGCAAAAACAAAGAGTAAAGACCAGTATGTCTGTACCAGAGATGGGCAAAATGCTTGGGCTTGGTAAAGTAGAATCCTACTGGTTGGTTAAAAAGAACTATTTCAAAACAATTCAAGTGGCCGGACGAATGAGAGTTATGCTGGATAGCTTTGAAGATTGGTATGCCGGCCAGTTCCACTATAAAAAAGTGGATGGTACACCGCCCGGAGAGAAATGGAGGCATACTACGATGTCAGTTCCGGAAATGGCGGATCTTTTGGGGCTGAAATCTGGCACAGCTTATGACCTTGTTAAAAGGGGCTATTTTGAGACGACCTTGATTGATCGAAGAATTCGTATCATTACCAGCAGTTTTGAAGCCTGGTATCAAAAGCAAACTCATTATGTGAAAATCTCAGAAAGGAGCAATGAAAATGGCATCTATCGTGAAGCGTAAAAGCAAATATTCTGTGGTGTATGATTACACAGATGAAAACGGAAAACGCAGACAGCGTTGGGAAACCTTCAGCACAAATGCAGAAGCAAAAAAACGAAAAAAGCAAATTGAGTATGAGCAGGACTCTGGAACCTTCTTTATTCCTACGGCAAAGACCCTGAACGATCTGCTCGATGAATATATGTCCATCTATGGTGTAAATACCTGGGCAATGTCAACATATGAAAGCCGCCGTGGTCTGGCGAGAAACTACATAACTCCTATTATCGGAGATATGTTACTATCCGACATCACTCCAAGGATGATGGATAAGTATTACCGTGATCTGCTCTCTGTGAAAACGGTAAGCGTCAACAACCGCAAACCCACAAGCGAATATCTGACCCCGCATACAGTAAGAGAAATTCACAAGCTACTTCGCAGTGCCTTTAATCAGGCGGTGCGTTGGGAACTAATCAGCCGTAACCCTGTCCTGAATGCGACACTTCCCAAAGAAGAACATAAAGAACGGGATATATGGACTGCCGAAACGCTGAGCAAGGCTATGGAAGTCTGTGATGATCCTATCCTCTCCCTTGCCTTAAATCTGGCGTTCTCCTGCTCTTTACGCATTGGTGAAATGCTGGGCCTTACCTGGGACTGCATTGATATTGCACCACAGAGCATAGAAAATGGTTCAGCTTATATATTCGTCAACAAAGAGCTGCAACGGGTTACACGAGGTGCATTGGACGATTTGAGCGACAAAGGTGTTATTAAGAAGTTTCCACCTTGCATAGCCAGTACCCATACTGCTCTGGTCCTGAAAGAGCCTAAAACCAAAACCAGTATTCGCCGCGTGTACCTGCCGAAAACAGTTGCCTATATGCTGGTAGAGAGAAAAAAAGAAATTGATGAGCTGATGGATCTGTTTGGAGATGAATACATCGACAATAACCTGGTCTTTTGCTCCAGCAATGGCCGTCCGATGGAAAGCCAGGTGATTAACCGTGCTTTCAATAAACTTATCAAAGAAAACGGACTGCCTCATGTTGTATTCCATTCTCTCCGTCACTCCAGTATCACCTACAAGCTGAAACTCAATGGTGGCGATATGAAATCCGTCCAGGGCGACTCTGGTCATGCTCAGGTAAAAATGGTTGCAGATGTCTACTCTCACATCATCGACGAGGATCGCTGCATAAACGCTCAGCGATTGGAGGAAGCATTTTACTCATCCAAGACTCCTGACCCTGTTGAAGATACAGAGCCTAAAACTGCGGATACTGCCGTCACTGAAAGTGATGAAAGTGATGCAGCGAAGATACTGGAACTGCTTAAAAATCCCGAAACTGCCGCACTGCTCAAGCAGCTGGCAAAAGCTTTATAAAGTCCCTCCCTCAGAAGAACGCCTCTCACTTTGTGAGAGGTTTTCTTCGTTTGAACCACTTTGCACAGTGACCAAACACTTTTTTTGTTAGCAAGGTTCTGAAAGCATTTTTGAGCGATGTTAGCAAATTCGCGATTTTGTTTGCAACTTCCTCTAATTTCTGCTAACAAATGTTTGCAAGTTCCTTTGGTAAAAATCGAACCTCTGACTTACCGCCTTTCTTAGCAAAAGGCCAAATCTCGTTAGCAAATGTTAGCAAACCAAGGTTTTTTGCAAAAAAGCCACAAAAGCCGCAGAAATAAGAAAAGCCGAAAACCCTGATAAATCAAAGGTTTTCGGCGTGTTTGCTGGCGTCCCTGGCGGGATTCGAACCCACGGCCTTTCGCTTAGGAGGCGAACGCTCTATCCTGCTGAGCTACAGAGACTTATATTAAATTGAGACTGGCAACGATCACTTTTCCCCGTAAGGCAGCTGGTAGAGCACAACCTTAGGAGGCGTGTGCTCTATCCAGCTGAGCTACTGAGACATTTATAAGTTTTATGCAATTTTTACTGCTCGAAGGAATCGAACAATCTGCCGCTTAGGAGGCGGTCGCTCTATACAACTGAGCTACGGAGGTGTGTGCAACTGGTATTGTACCGTAGGCGGCGGCATTTGTCAACGGCGCCGCGGCGAAAAAGTTGACGAAAGGGCTTGCAATCGGTCCTTTGCAGGCATATAATACAAAGGTTAGTGAATTTACCCGAGAGAAAGGGGTTTTTACCTTTGCAGAACGAAAAACTGAGAAACGTGGCCATTATCGCCCACGTCGACCACGGCAAGACCACGCTGGTGGACCAGATGCTCAAGCAGGGCGGTGTGTACCGCGAGAACCAGGAGACGGTGGAGCGCGTCATGGACTCCAACGACCTGGAGCGTGAGCGCGGCATCACCATTCTGGCCAAGAACACCGCCATCCAGTACGGCGACACCAAGATCAACATCGTGGATACCCCGGGCCACGCCGACTTCGGCGGCGAGGTGGAGCGTATCCTGAAGATGGTCAACGGCGTCATCCTGCTGGTGGACGCCGCCGAGGGCCCTATGCCCCAGACCCGTTTCGTGCTCAGCCGCGCGCTGGAGCTTGGCCATCGTGTTATTGTGGTTATCAACAAGATCGACCGTCCCGACCAGCGTATCCACGAGGTCATCGACGAGGTGCTGGAGCTGTTGCTGGACCTGGACGCCACCGACGAGCAGTTGGACAGCCCTATGCTGTTCTGCTCCGCCCGCAACGGTACCGCCAGCTATTCCCCCGACGTGGTGGGTACGGACTTGAAGCCGCTGTTCGATACCATTCTGGACTACATCCCCGCGCCGGAGGCCGACTTGGACCAGCCCTTCCAGATGCTGGTCAGCTCCATCGACTATAACGAGTTTGTGGGCCGTATCGCCATCGGCCGTATCGAGCGCGGCGTGCTGAAGCAGAACCAGGAGATCGCCGTGTGCAACTACCACGATCCCGACGCCCCGGCCAAGAAGGCCAAGGCGGTCAGTATGTACGAGTTCGCCGGTCTGGGCAAGGTGCCCATCACCGAGGCCACGGCGGGCAATATCATCGCCCTCAGCGGCATCGGCGATATCACCATCGGCGATACCATCTGCGCGCCCGACTGCGTGGAGCCGCTGCCCTTTGTGAAGATCAGCGCCCCCACGGTGGAGATGACCTTCTCCGTCAACGACAGTCCCTTCGCCGGGCGCGAGGGCAAGTTCGTCACCAGCCGCCAGCTGCGTGACCGCCTGTTCCGCGAGACGCTGAAGGACGTGTCCCTCCGCGTCAGCGAGATCGAGGGCGTTATGGACGCCTTCAACGTGGCGGGCCGCGGCGAGATGAGCCTGTCCATCCTCATCGAGACCATGCGCCGCGAGGGCTACGAGTTCCAGGTGTCACCCCCTCGTGTACTATACCAGACCATCGACGGCAAGAAGTGCGAGCCTATCGAGCGCCTGGTGGTGGACGTGCCCGCCGAGAGTGTGGGCGCGGTCATCGAGAAGCTGGGCGCCCGCAAGGCGGATATGCAGGAAATGACCCCCATCGGCAGCCGCATGAAGGTGGAGTTTCTGGTGCCCAGCCGCGGTCTGTTCGGCTACCGCAACGAGTTCCTGACGGATACCCGCGGCGAGGGCATTATGGCCAGCGTGTTTGACAGCTACGCCCCCTATAAGGGTGAGCTGACCCGCCGCAATACCGGATCTCTGGTGGCCAGCGAGACCGGTGAGTCCATCACCTACGGTCTGTTCAACGCACAGGAGCGCGGTGTGCTGTTTATCGGCGCCAACGTGGACGTGTATGAGGGCATGGTGGTGGGTATCAGTCCCAAGCAGGAGGACATCGTGGTCAACGTCTGCAAGAAGAAGCAGCTGACCAACACCCGTGCTGCCGGCAGCGATGACGCCCTGCGTCTGGTGCCGCCCCGGAAGATGAGCCTGGAGCAGTGCCTGGAATTCCTGGCGGATGACGAGCTGCTGGAGGTCACCCCCAAGAACCTCCGCATCCGCAAGACCATCCTGAACCACGAGCGGCGCATGAAGGCGCAGCACGGGAAGAAAAACTAAATTATGTAAACCAAAAGACCGGCGAAAGCCGGTCTTTTGGTTTATGTGGGGAGGATGTAATGTCTGGCTGCGGCGATTGTAAGCAGTGCCGTATGACCCGGTGCGGAAATTCTGGTACGGTAAGGTCGTGGACACAAAAACAAGTTGACATAATATAAGCATTATGTGCCCAACCCATTGACATTTCCCGGCGGGTGTGGTAAAAGAATAGAGACGCGTAGCGCACAGAAGTGCCTGCGAAGCGTATCGCCCTCGGGCGGTGCGCTTTTTATTTTTATGGAGGAAACTGCAATGCCAAAGAACAAAACACAGGGGATCATTTTCGGTATCATCATGTCGTACAGCATGGCTGTCGGCATGGAGATATACAACAACGCTATCCAGCAGGGGGTACATTTGCAGCCGGGAGGGTTTACCAACCTGACCTACGGTATCGTGGGCAAGGCGCTGGTGGAGGCGCTGTTCATGGGGCTCATCGTCATCATCGTGTCGGAGCTGTGGGGCAACCGGCTGGGTGCCCGCTTTGCCGCCAAAGTCAGCGACCCGCAGCGGGATAACCCCTATTTCTGTCGGTTGATGCGGCAGGCGGGCACCGTGTCCGTTATGTGCCCCACCATGAGTCTGGCGGCCACCATTATTTTCAGCATGATCTTAGGCGGTGCGCCGGTGTGGCAGCTGCCCGCCATCTGGGCGGGGACGCTTATCAAGAACTTCCCCATGGCGTTTTTCTGGAATATGTTTGCCGCCGCACCCTTTACCAACTGGGCCTGCGGAAAGCTGTTCGAATAAAAGAGCGCTCCCCCGCCGGGGGAGCGCTCTTGCTTACATTACCGGCACGAACTCCACGTTCAGGTCCACGATCTCGTTGACGCCGTCCAGCCGTGCGCCGTGGTCATACTGCCACACATCGAAGCGGTAGTAGAAGTCCGGATAGTCGCCGGGATCAGCGATCCACAGGGCGATGTTCCCCATAGAGGGCAGATCATAGCGGTAGTAGCCCTGCTGGCGGTTCATGTACACCCCGGCCTCATAGCCGCCCTGTTCGATCAAGGCGCAGAAAGTCCGGGCCTGGGAGGTCAGCAGGAATTCGTTGTTGTGCAGTGTGCGGGAGTCCTCCTGCTGTACCGGCTCCCAGTCATAGTACACCGGCAGGTCCAGGTCGCGGCCATCCAGCAGCTGCAGGGCGTACAGGGCCTCCTGGGCGGCCTCCTGCACGGTGGCGGCCTGGGAGAAGAAATACACGCCCACGTCGATGCCGGCGGCCCTGGCCCCGCTGTAATAGCTGTCGAAGGACCGGTCCGGGTACAGGGAGCCCTTCTCGCCGTAGCCCCGCAGACCCAGGCGCAGATAGGCAAAGTCGATGCCCTGCCGCTTCAGCGCCGCCCAGTCGATGGTGCCCTGGTGGTTAGACACGTCCACGCCCCAGCGGGTGGCGTATTCCGCGCCCAGATAGCGGACGCGGACGCCGTCGCTGCCGTCGTCGTTGGTGTCCCGGCGGAAGTCCTCCTGCGCCAGGTCGCTGGCGGGGATACCCTCATGGGGCGTCATCCACACCATGTTAAATCCGTCGTTGATATATACCTGCCCCGCGTGGGGATCGGCCTCCGGCTCCTGCCGGGCGCTGCCGCCCCGCAGGGACAGAACGACCGCCGTCAGCAGTGCGCCCACCACCAGCACCGCCGCGATCAGCAGCAGCACCGGCAGCAGACGCCGCCGCGGCCGGCGGCGGGGCGGGGAAATTCGATCCATAGTTACCTCTCCTTTTCGAAAACGTGTATGTCAAAGGCGATGCGGCAGTCCAGCTGCGTGAGTTTACATAATTTTTCAACGCCGGCCTTCGGCGTTTTCCAGCAGTAGGGCGTCATGCCGAACAGTGCCTGTATGTCCGCCGGGTCCTCCAGATGGATAACGTCCGTTATGTGCCGAATACTCACATACCGGAAGCCCTCATAGGGCGTCTCCTTCACCTCATTGACATAGGGGTGGTCATAGAGCACCTGCTTCATCTCCCACAGGTGCATTTCTCCGGGCACCACATAGATAAAGTGCCCGCCGGGCCGCAGCACGCGGCGGAATTCCTCGATGGCCAGCGGTGAGAAGCAGTTGATGAGCAGGTCTACGGACCTGTCTGCCGCCGGCAGGCGGTAGGAGGAGGCCACAGCGAACTGCACATTTTTCTCCTGCTTAGCCGCCAGACGCAGTATGGGCTTGGAGATATCGATCCCGGCCATCACCGGCGTCTTCCCGGCCTCACACAGGGCACGATAGATGCCCGCGGTGTAGTAGCCCTCGCCGCAGCCGTTGTCCAGCACCGCCGGGGCATCGCCGGTCAGCTCCACAGCGAGTTGACATAATTCTTCGCATAGCGGGGCGTAGTAGCCCTTTTCCAGAAAGGCGTGCCGCGCTGCGGCCATAGCCTTGTCGTCGCCGGGGGTTTTGGAGTGCTTCCGGTTCACCGGCAGCAGATAGGTATAGCCCTCCCTGGCGATGTCGAAGCAGTGGCCGGCGGGGCAGAGATAGCTGCCCTCCCGCCGCGTCAGCGCGCCGCCGCACAGGGGGCAGACGAACAGACTGTTCATCGCTCACCCTCCGGCAGCGTCACGTCGTGTATCCATTTACGGGACCGGATGCGCCACAGGCAGATGGGACACTTGATAAAGCTCTCCGCCTGTATGGCCAGCGACACGAACCAGGGATCCGCGTCCAGCACCAGCGCCAGCAGGGCCGTCAGCGGCAGCGCCACCAGCCACTGGGGTGCCAGATCCAGCGCCGTGGACCAGAACACATCGCCGCCTGCCCGCAGGATACCGGTGACGGCGGAGATGGAGTAGGCGTGGAAGGGGATGCAGGCGAAGCCCGTCACCGCCAGCGTGGTGGCCAGATGGGCACTGAGATCGTATAGCTTGAACAGCGGGAAGATCACCGGCTGGAACAGCAGCGGCACCAGCGCCAGGGCGATAACGGCCAGTGCGGCGCCCACCAGTATCGTCACCCAGGACAGCGTCCTGGACAGGTCCATCAGCTCATCGTGGCTCTGTCCCTCACCGATGGCCTTGCCGATCATCACGGCGGTAGCGGCGCCCAGACCAAAGCACACCACCAGGAACAGGCGGTTCAGGTTGCCCATGACGGCGTTGGCCGCCAGAAACTCTACCGAGATGGTCATGTGTCCCAGAATGACGGTGAGCAGGCTGTTGCCCAGCCCCCAGAACAGCTCGTTGGCCATCACCGGCGAGGCGTATTTCACGAACCGGCGCAGCATCTCCCAGCCCGGACGGAAGAGCGCCTTCAGGTCCAGGGGGATGACCCGGCTCCGCAGGGCGCAGAACAGGCACACGGCGAACTCCGCCACGCGGGAGAGCAGTGTGGCGATGGCCGCGCCCTCCACGCCCAGCATGGGAAAGCCGCACTTGCCGAAGATCAGCAGGTAGTTCATGCCGGTATTCAGCACCGTGGACATACCAAACAGCTTCATGCCGAAGCTGGCGTTCTCCACGCTGCGCTGCGCGCTGACGTAGATAGACGAGAGCATATTGAACACATAGGAGAAGCCGATGACCCGCAGATACGGCGCGCCCAGCAGGGACAGATGATGCTTGTTGCTCATCAGGTCCATGATCTGCACCGGCCACAGGAACAGCGCCAGCGCGATGACCAGCGCCAGAGCCACGCCCAGCCCCGCCGCCACGCCGATGGCACGGCTGATGCTGGGCAGGTCCTTTTTGCCCCAGTACTGGCTGATCAGGATGCCTACGCCGGACTGGACGCCGAACACGATGGAGATCAGCAGGAACACCGGCACGTTGGCCGCCGTTACCGCCGCCATCTCATTGTTGCCCAGCTGGCTGACCATCAGCGTGTCAATAAGACCCAGCGAGAACGTGATCAGGTTTTGCAGGGCGATAGGGCCGGTCAACCGGAGCAGATACCCGTAAAAGGCCCTGTCGCGCTTAAGAGCTTTGAACATAGTCCACCTCAAAATATCGTTGTGCCCGCGCCGCGGGCGTATATCACAGCATGGGGAAGCGGCTGTCCCGGTGGGACTTCAGTGCGTGGCAAAGCGCATCCACGTCCGCTTCCGTATTGTCGGGGGAGAAGGAGATGCGGATCACGCCGGCGGCAGTCTTTTTGTCCAGCCCCAGAGCGGAGACCACATGGCTCGCCTTCCCCTGATGGCAGGCAGAGCCTGCGGAGATGCAGATGCCCTGCGCACCCAGGTCCGTTACGATGTTGGCGCTGGGATACCCTACCAGCGACACCGCCAGAATGTGGGGGGCCGTACCCTCGCCCACGGGGACCACGCCGCCCATGGCCAGCAGCTTCTCCCGGCAATAGGCCTTCAGCCCGGCCATGTGGGCCAGCTTGGCGTCATAATCGGCCAGCCGCAGCTCCACCGCCTTGGCAAAGCCGGCGATCTGGGCCGTGGCCTCGGTGCCGGAGCGCGCGCCGCGCTCCTGTCCGCCGCCGGGCAGCAGGGGGCGGGGGTTCCGCACCCGGGGACCGATGTACAGCGCGCCCACGCCCTTGGGCCCGCCGACCTTGTGACCGGACAGGCTCATCAGGTCTACGCCCCAGCCCTCCGGGTCGCAGGGGACCTTCAAAAAGCCCTGCACCGCGTCGCAGTGCAGCAGGGCAGGGGAGCCCTTCTCCCGCAGCAGGGCAGCGATGTCCGCCGCGGGAAATACGCAGCCCGTCTCGTTGTTCACCAGCATCACAGACACCAGGGCGGTGTCCTCCCGCAGGGCATCCGCCACCTGTTCGGCGGTGACATTGCCGTCCCGTCCTGGCTTCAGATAGGTGACCTCATACCCCTGCTGGGCCAGCAGCTTGCAGGGCTCCAGAACGGCGCTGTGCTCCACGGCGGTGGTGATGATGTGTCTGCCCCTGTGCCGGTTCTGCCACAGGGCGGCCTGTATGGCCCAGTTGTCGCTCTCCGTGCCGCAGGAGGTGAAGTACAGGCGCTCCGCGGGGCAGCCCAGCGCCCCGGCGATGACGGCCCGCCAGCCCTCCACGGCTTTTTTCATCTCCACCCCTATGGGGTATTGGGAGGAGGGATTGCCAAAGTGCGCCGTCAGCACCTCGTACATGGCGTCGGCCACGGCTTTGGGCACCGGCGTGGTGGCAGCGTTATCAAAATAGACCATAGAGAGCCTCCTGTTTCACGAACGGGTCTTGAAAGACACGGTAAAATACAGTATAATAAACCGATCAAAAAGCGGGAGTGAAAAACACCTTCACCCGTGAAACCTTATTATACGATAGAATAGGGGAAAGTGCAAGATGCGTGTTGCCATCTATACCTTGGGCTGCAAGGTGAACCAATACGAGACACAGGCCATGGAGCAGGAGCTGCTGCGCCGCGGTCATACGCTGGTGCCCGCCGAGACAGAGGCCGACGGCTATATCGTCAACACCTGCTCCGTCACCGCCATCAGTGACAAGAAATCCCGGCAGATGATCCGCCGGTGTCATAAGCTGAACCCCAACGCGGTGGTGGCCGCCTGCGGCTGTTATGTGCAGACCCACCCGGAGGTGGTGGCGGCACTGGACGTGGACCTGCTGGCCGGTACCGGTGACCGCATGGCGTTTCTGGACCTGTTCGAGCAGGCAGCCCACGAAAAGGAGCCGGTGAGACTGTTGGACGACGCCCTGCGCCGCCGGAAATTCGAGGTGCTGCCCGCCGGCGGCATGGCCGAGCGCACACGGGCCATGCTGAAGGTAGAGGACGGCTGTGTGAATTTCTGCACCTACTGCATCATCCCCTACGCCCGCGGCCCGGTGCGCTCCCTGCCGCTGGCGACGGCCGTGGCCCAGACAGAGCAGCTGCAGCGCGAGGGATACCGTGAGCTGGTGCTCACCGGTATCGAGATATCCTCCTGGGGCCACGATCTGAAAAACGGCCAAAGCCTCATCGACCTGCTGGAGGCGGTATCCGCCGCCGCGGGGGATATGCGTCTGCGGCTGGGGAGCCTGGAGCCCCGTACCATCACCGAGGACTTCTGCCGCCGGGCGTCGAAGCTGCCCAACCTGTGCCCCCACTTCCACCTGTCCCTGCAGTCCGGCTGTGACGAGACGCTGCGCCGCATGAACCGGAAGTACGACACGGCGCGGTTTTACGAGTCCGTCACACTGCTGCGGCAGTATTTCCACCGGCCCGCCGTCACCACCGACCTGATCTGCGGCTTCCCCGACGAGACGAACCGGGAATTCGAGCAGACCATGGCCTTTATCGAAAAGTGCGCCTTCGCGGATATGCACATTTTCCCCTATTCCGTCCGTCCCGGCACCAAGGCGGCGGAGCTGGTGCAGTTCAGCGCCGCGGTAAAGGAGGAACGGACCCGCCGCGCCGTGGCCCTGGCCCGGACCATGCACCGCGCCTATCTGGAGGGCTGCGTGGGGCAGACCTACCCGGTGCTCTATGAGCAGGAGAAGGACGGCCTCTACACCGGCCACGCCCCCAACTACTGTGAGGTGTGCGTCCGCGCCGAAGATTTACATAATAAAATTATCGATACAAAAATAGTCTGTATAGATGGTGACGCACTGATAGGAGAGTTGACATAACATGAACCACTTTTTCGCCTATATCAACCGTATGCGCTTCATCCAGCGCTGGTCGCTCATGCGGAACAGCTACACGGAGAATATCCAGGAGCACAGCCACCAGACAGCGGTGCTGGCCCACGCGCTGGCGGTGCTGCGCAACGAGCGTTTCGGCGGCCAGGTGGACGTCGGCGCCGTGGCCGTGGCGGCGCTGTACCACGACGCCGGCGAGATCCTCACCGGCGATATGCCCACCCCCATCAAGTATTACAATCCCGGTATCCGCGAGGCCTACAAGGCCGTGGAGCAGGTGGCGGAGGACAAGCTCCTCTCCATGCTGCCGGAGGACCTGCGTCCCGCCTACGAGGACGCCCTCCGTCCCGCCGACCCGGAGATCGAGCAGCTGGTCAGGGCGGCGGATAAGCTCTCCGCCCACATCAAGTGCATCGAGGAGCTGAAGGCCGGCAACACCGAGTTCCGTCAGGCCGCCGCCCAGACCGCCGCCGCCATGGACGCCATGGCCCTGCCGGAGCTGGACTATTTCCGCGAGCATTTCCTGCCCAGCTATTCGCTGACATTAGACGAATTGGAATGAAAACCGCGTCTCCAGCGCCCTGCCATCGTCAGGTCTCCTCGACGTATACCCGATACGCCGTCGTCGTCCTGCCATCGGCAGGACGCAGGATCCATCGGTTTTCGGCAAACCGCGCCTCCCGCGCCAAACCAAAAAACCATCCGAAAGGAGTATATAGTTATGAAAGCGATCGTTACCGTTGTGGGTAAGGACCAGGTGGGCATCATCGCCGGTGTGTGCAACACACTGGCGGCCAGCCGCATCAACGTTCTGGATATCAGCCAGACCATCATGGAGGGCTACTTCACCATGATGATGGTGGTGGACCTGACCGAGTGTCAGGCGCCCTTCGACGCCCTGCGCGCCGACCTGAAGGCCTACGGCGAGGGCCGCGGCCTGTCCATCCGCATCCAGCGGGAGGACATCTTCGACGCCATGCACAAGCTGTAAGAGGTGGGGAATATGCTGAGTCTGCAAAACATCTTTGACACCATCGCCATGGTGGACAAGCAGCACCTGGACATCCGCACCATCACCATGGGCATCTCCCTGCTGGACTGCGCCGACGAGGACATGGACCGCTGCTGCGGCAAGATCTACGACAAGATCTGCTCCCGCGCCGAAAAGCTGGTCCAAACCGGCTGCGATATCGAGAGCGAGTTCGGTATCCCCATCGTCAACAAGCGCATCTCCGTCACGCCCATCGCCATCGCCGGCGCGGCCTGCAAAAGCGAGGACTTCGTCCCCCTGGCCCTGACGCTGGACCGCGCCGCCAAGACCTGCGGCGTCAACTTCATCGGCGGCTACTCCGCCCTGGTGCAGAAGGGCTTTACCTCCGGCGACCGGCGGCTCATCGCCTCCATTCCCGAGGCGCTGGCCCGCACGGAGTTGGTCTGCTCCAGCGTCAACGTGGGCAGCACCAGGGCCGGCATCAACATGGACGCCGTGGCCCAGATGGGCCGCGTCATCAAGGAGACGGCCCACCTGACCCGCGACCGCGACGGCCTGGGCTGCGCCAAGCTGGTGGTGTTCTGCAACGCCGTGGAGGACAACCCCTTCATGGCCGGTGCCTTCCACGGCGTGGGTGAGGCCGACACCGTCATCAACGTGGGCGTGTCCGGCCCCGGCGTGGTGTACCACGCCCTGCAGGGCTGCAAGGGCCAGCCCTTCGACGTGGTGGCCGAGACTATCAAAAAGACCGCCTTCCAGATCACCCGCATGGGCCAGATGGTGGCCGCCGAGGCCAGCGCCCGTCTGGGCGTGCCCTTCGGCATCGTAGACCTGTCCCTGGCCCCCACCCCGGCGGTGGGCGACAGCGTGGCGCGCATCCTGGAGGAGATGGGCCTGTCCGTCTGCGGCACCCACGGCACCACCGTCGCCCTGGCCCTGCTGAACGACGCCGTGAAGAAGGGCGGCGTCATGGCCAGCGGCCATGTGGGCGGCCTGTCCGGCGCCTTTATCCCCGTCTCCGAGGACGAGGGCATGATCGCCGCGGCCCTGGACGGCACCCTGACCATCGACAAGCTGGAGGCCATGACCTGCGTGTGCTCTGTGGGTCTGGACATGATCGCCGTGCCCGGCAGTACCACGGCGGAGACGATCTCCGCCATCATCGCCGACGAGGCCGCCGTGGGCATGGTCAACAGCAAGACCACCGCCGTCCGCATCATCCCCGTGGAGGGCGCGGACGTGGGCGACACCGTGGAGATGGGCGGCCTGCTGGGCAGCGCGCCCCTGATGCCCGTCCACGAGGCCTCCAGCGCCGACTTCATCGCCCGCGGCGGCCGTATCCCCGCCCCGCTGCAAAGCCTGAAAAACTGATATGATCCGACCTGCGACAAGCTTCGACATTCCCCGCGCCCTGGCGATCTACCACAGCGCCCGGCAGTTCATGCGCCGCAGCGGCAACACCGTCCAGTGGGTCAACGGCTACCCCTCCGAGGCCCTGCTCCGGTCGGACGTGGCCGCCGGCCGGCTGTTCGTCATGGAGGACGCGGGCGGGGTGTACGCCGTGTTTGCCTTCATCATCGGCGACGACCCCACCTATCAGGTCATCGACGGCGCGTGGTTGGATGACGCGACGCCATACGGCACCCTCCACCGTCTGGGCAGCGACGGTACCCATACCGGCGTGCTGGCCGAGGCCGTGGCCTGGGCGTGGGCACGGTGCCCGCACCTGCGGGCGGATACCCATGAGGATAACCACCCCATGCGCCGCTGCCTGGAACGCGCCGGCTTCGCGTACACCGGCATTATCCGCGTCGCCGACGGCACCCCCCGCCGCGCCTACGAGCGCATATGACCCCCGTTAGCCTTCCCCCTGGGGGGGGTCCGCGGGTCTGACAGGCCGGTGGCCTGTCAGACCCGCAGACCGACCGACCCGCAGGGAGACAGGTGTCAGCCGTAGGCTGACGGATGAGGTGTAGCCGCGCAGCGGCGTAAAGCCCTCGTCCCGCCGCGCAGGCGGCGTCTTAAACTCCCCGGCGGCGTCAGCCGCCACCAACCAAAGCCGCCCTCCGGGCGGCTTTGGCGCGATTTGATAATCGCCCATTCGGTAGAAGAAAATGGCTCCTACCGTGGCGGAAGCAAGCGGCCGCGCCAGCCTCCGTGCCGGTGAGCGTAGGCACAGTCCTTTTGACCGACAGTGATAACCGGCGTACTTCATTCGCGAGTACATACTTCCAAATTCGTACACTCCGCGGCGCGCCAAGGGATCCTTAAACCGTAGGTTTAAGTGGTTTTCTTTGGTACCTTTCTTTTGACAAAAAACAAGACAAAGAAGGATATTTCCGATGAATAAACTTATGGATTGGATGAAAGGCAAATTCATGAAATATCATATTTCGGATAAGGAATATGATATGATTCAAAAAGATATGCAGGAGGAGAACAGAAACAGTTTGTTGTTCTTCTCCGTGATCACGATATTGTTTCTGATTGTTATGCTTTTAATTTCTTTTTGTTTTCCTGCGTTTGTAAGATATCGGTCAGCTTACATACTACTGATGCTTGTAGAGGGGCTTATATTAGCAGGTGCATATATAAGCAAAAATAAGAATCCGGCAATATTATTTTTTTGTATGTATGCTTTTGAAATCATGCTATATGTATTTGCCGTCATCTTAGGCGTATTCGCTCAGTCACAGGAACAAGCGGTTGCTATTGTTGCATTTTTGCTTACGGTGCCGTTACTTTTTACAGACAAGCCTTTTCGAATGATTTGTGGTATTGGCGTTGGTGTTGTCCTTTTTATCCTCACAGCGATAGAGATCAAAGACAAGTCCGTGCTTTTTATTGACATTGTTGATGTTGTAGTGTTTGGTTTTTAGGAGCCATCCTGGGCACCTATGCAATGAAAGTGAAATGCCAGAGATTACTGTTTGCCCGTAAGGTTGCGATATTAAGCGAAACAGATATGTTAACAGGTCTGCGAAATCGTAATGCCTATGAGCAAAGGTTACACGATTATGCATCACTGGAAAATTGTGAAATCGCAAGTGTTTATGTAGATGTGAATGGGCTTCATGAAATCAATAATACAAAAGGACATGCCGCGGGAGATCAGATGCTCCGCTATGTAGGAAGAACCATACAGCATGAATTTGGTGAAATGAATTCATTTCGTATAGGCGGTGATGAGTTTGTCGTTTTGCTTACCGATGAATCGGAAGATAGGATAAGAGCGAAAATTGAGCAAATAAGAAAACAGGTCGAAAAAGAATCTTATCATGTTTCTATAGGATGCTCTGTTGGAAACACATCAGATAAAAATATATCATCCTTGATTGCTGAAGCAGAAAAACGAATGTATGAAGATAAACGATTGTATTATCAGAATAGTGGCATAGATAGAAGAGCAAGAATATAGCTGCGTAAGCCACATTGTCAGCTTTTTTGTGTGGTGTGAGCTATGGATTCCTTCTCGAATATGACTGGAATATTTATGTCCTTGAGTTCTCTGATGTATTTCAGACAGTCCAGAGTGTTTCGGGCAAATCGGCTGATGGACTTGGTGATAATCATGTCGATGTTTCCGGCCTCGCAGTCGTCAATCATACGGTTAAAGTCCTCACGCTTTTTTGTGTTGGTGCCGGAAATACCATCATCGGCGTAGATAACGGCAAATTCCAGTTTGATGAAGTACAAGGCCATCTTCGAGCGCAACGCCGACCGTCTTGTGAACGCCAACACCATTTACGAGGGACAGGTCATTGTCCTGCCCGCGAAGTAAGCACAAGCAATCCACATAACGAAAGCATAAAAAAAGCCCACCTCGAAAAGTCGAGGTGGGCTTTTTTTCGTGTGCGCGGATTTGCTTAACTTAATGACATTGCCCGAAAGGGCTTTCTTTTTTACCCAGATGTACCGCTGAGGTATCAAAAAAGGAAAGTAAATGTATATAGCTTGAACGCAAAGCTTCATAGCTTTCGCGTTCTCCCGCCGTGGACATTTGCGGGGAAAATGTTGCAAATTGCCGTTGTGCAATTTAGCAAACGCCCCCGGCGTGCGAATTCGGAAAAGCAAAAAAACGCAGCAAAAAGTGCGAAAAAGGATTTCTGCTATATTTTTTAAGGAAATGGTACCAATACAAGTGAAAAAGTTGCATAAAAAAATTTTTGTACCTGAAATACCGTGGGATATCGTGGCGAAAAATACATTCTAAACGTATGGTACATCTTCCGCGGCTGGGGAAAAACCGGATGTAAATGCCACAAAATGGGAAGTTTTTTCACAAAAAAGTTGCGGGCAAAATAACGAAAAGAACCGGACACTTTTTCAGGCATGCCAAAAAAAAGTGTGAAAATTTGACGTGCGCGCTGTTTTTCTTTATAATATTTTAGGAACAAAAAAGAAGATTTCGAATTTCACAACAATTCGGAACGGAAAGAGAGAAAAACATGGAAAAATACCTTGTTTTGGCAACCTTTATGGGGTCTGTCATCGCACTTATCTTCGCCTTCGTTACCGGCAAAAAAGTGCTGAGTTTTGACGAAGGCACCCCGCTTATGAGCAAAATTTCGCAATCTATCCGTGCGGGCGCCAACGCCTACCTGAAGCGGCAATACACCGTTGTAGGTGTGTTTTTTGCCTGTATGATCGTGGTTTTGTGCATTATGGCGGCCTTAAAGTTGCTGACTTGGTTCGTGCCCTTCGCGTTCCTGACCGGCGGTTTCTTCTCCGGCCTGTCTGGCTTCGTGGGTATGCGCATCGCCACCAAGGCCAACTGCCGCACCGCCAACGCCTGCCGCGACGGCCTGAACCGCGGCCTCCGCGTGGCCTTCTCCGCTGGCTCCGTTATGGGCTTTACCGTGGTCGGCCTCGGCCTGCTGGATATCAGCGTGTGGTTCATGCTTCTGCGCTTCGTGTTTAAGCTGGAGGCCGCTGACATTACCAGTGCCATGCTGACCTTCGGCATGGGCGCCAGCTCCATGGCGCTGTTTGCCCGCGTGGGCGGCGGCATCTTCACCAAGGCAGCCGATGTGGGCGCCGACCTGGTGGGCAAGGTTGAGGCCGGTATTCCCGAGGACGATCCCCGCAACCCCGCTGTTATCGCCGATAACGTAGGTGACAACGTGGGCGATGTGGCCGGTATGGGTGCGGACCTGTATGAGAGCTATGTTGGCTCCATCATCTCTGCCTCCGCCTTGGGCGTGGCGGCATTCAGCGATCAGGCCTTCAAGGCCATGGCTATTCCCATGGTCATGGCGGCGGTGGGCATTATCTGCTCCATCATTGGCTCTTTCTTCGTCAAGACCGAGGAGAACGCCGACCAGCGCACGTTGCTGAAAGCACTGTCCCGCGGCACCAACCTGGCGGCTATTCTGATTGCTATTATCTCCTTCTTTCTGGTGTGGGCCCTGCTGGGCATCGAGCACTGGGGACTGTATGTGGCCATTCTCTCCGGTCTGGTGGCCGGCGTGCTGATCGGCAAGGCCACGGAGTATTACACTTCTGATACCTACAAGCCGACCCAGGAGCTGAGCAGCAAGAGCCAGACCGGCTCCGCTACCATCATCATCGGCGGTCTTGGCCTGGGTATGCTTTCCACGGCGGTGCCCATCGTGATCGTGGCGGTGTGCATCCTGTTGGCGTTCTTCCTCTCCGGCGGCGCAGCCAGCACAGGCATGGGCCTATACGGCATTGCTTTGGCGGCAGTGGGTATGCTGTCCACGCTGGGCATCACCCTGGCCACCGACGCCTACGGCCCCGTGGCCGACAATGCCGGCGGTATCGCTGAGATGGCTGGCTTGGAGCCGGAGGTTCGCAAGCGCACAGACGCGCTGGACTCTTTGGGCAACACCACGGCAGCTACCGGCAAGGGCTTTGCCATCGGCTCCGCCGCGCTGACGGCTCTGGCACTGATGGCTTCCTATATCGAAAAGGTCAAGGAAGTGGGCGCGAATGTCACCTTTGAGGACTTCTCCCTGATGAACCCCGTGGTGCTGGTGGGCCTGTTTATCGGCGCGTGCCTGCCCTTCGTGTTCGCAGCGCTTACCATGAACTCCGTGGGCCGCGCGGCCCAGAGCGTGGTGCTGGAGGTACGCCGCCAGTTCCGCGAGATCACCGGCCTGATGGAGGGCAAGGCAGATCCCGACTACGCGCGCTGCGTGGATCTGTGCACCAAGGCCAGCCTGAAGGAGATGGTGCTGCCCACCGTTATCGCGGTGGTGACGCCCATTGTGGTAGGTATGATCCTGGGTTTCAAGGGTGTGGTCGGTCTGCTGGCCGGTGCCACCGTTACTGGTTTCCTGATGGCTATCTACATGGCCAATGCCGGCGGTGCCTGGGATAACGCCAAGAAGTACATCGAGGCAGGCAACTTCGGCGGCAAGGGCAGTGATTGCCACAAGGCCGGCGTGGTGGGCGACACCGTGGGCGATCCCTTCAAGGACACTGCGGGTCCGGCCATCAACATCCTCATCAAGCTGCTGAGCATGGTGTCCATCGTGTTCGCCGGTCTGATCGTGAATTACGCTATTCTGTAACGGGAAAAGGGGAAAAAGAACAAGCAGCACCCCCGGCTTCTCTCTCAGATGCGCTAAGTAATTGATTTTTTTGAACAGGCAGGCAGTGGCGTGAGCCGCTGCCTGCCTGTTCTTTTGTTGTTTTTACTATGCGACTGTGGGACTTCCTCAGGTGAGGCCATCGCTTGGAGTGAGGAGGATTGGGCCACGGCAGAACTGCCTGCCGACAATCGATTTGACTATCGGGACGTTGCAGCAGCAGGCAAACGAAAATCGCCGTGCAGAGGTCGTGTGCAGCAGTGGCTTCAGCGCATTTTCCCGTGAAACGATTCAGGAAGATGCCGCCTTCTTGACTGCTGAAGAAGCACAGGTGATTGAGGTTGTAAACGATGAGCAGAATAAACCATGCACTTTTTCGGCAGAAGACGCGCTGAAGGATATCGAGCTTCTTCCCAGAATCCTGCGGAGTTCTTATGGTGCCTACTATCTGTATGAAAAAGCTGATTGGGATGCAGCGGCTGATTCTATGTGAGACTATATCCAAAACTCCACCGCGAAGGAATCCTCTACCAATGAGTTGGGCAGCGAATTGCTGCGCGCCTACAGCTTTGTGAATGACGACCATTTCCGCGCACAATGGCCACTCCACCATTGCTGCCAGCAACGGATATCTTTACTACAACTATTTGAAAGATGTCTTTTTCTGGCAGGATGCACGGGGCTATTTCGCATGGAAAGATGACCATAAATGGTATGTTACCGCGATAAATGGCAGCGATAGGCGAAGTGAGAATAAAGCGCAACTCATCAATTTGAGAGAGCTGCGCCTTCAATTCTTGAAAGGCATAAATAGAGAAGCAAGCCGCCGCAATGGACAGTTTGCTGCCTTGCTTGATTTCAACGGACAAATCGTCCTTAAGAGTTTTTGTTGTATTATTTATAAGCGCCATAAGGAGGTACCCCAATATGGCTGAGGAAAAGAAAGTCGTCACGCTGGACGATTTTGAGCAGCGTCTGATGGTCAGCGGCCTGATGGATTTTCGGAACGATCTTCTCCGGGACGAAAAGCCCACAGAAGACATTAACGATTTGATCCTGAAGGCCATTGATGCCCCAACAAAGAAAGAGAAACGGAGAGCCGACCGTGAGGCAAGATAAGCTCTCCAAGCAGAATGTGATCCTTTATCTTTGCGGCATAATTCCGGTTGTGTGGCTCGGCCTGTTGATCGCTCCCTGCTTAAAGGATGGATTGCCCGGACTGGTTCAGCAGTTCGGATCGGTGATGCAAAACCCATTCCAGATACAGCTTTGTGAGGACAGTGTAAAAACTGTCCTCACTTTGCTTTTGGTGTACGGGATCGCCATCGGCGTCTATCTCTCCACGGAGCACAATTGCAGACGGCGAGAAGAGCACGGATCAGCTAAATGGGACACGGCTGGTTCGGTCAACAAGAAATATGCCAACAAGGATAAGACGCAAAACAAGCTGCTGACGCAAAATGTGGCCATCGGCCTGGACGGAAGAAAGCACCGCAGAAATCTGAATGTACTTGTATGCGGCGGTTCCGGTGCAGGTAAAACACGCTTCTAGGCTCACTGCTCGGAACGCATCGAAGGTGTGCTGCTTATGCCGGTAATGTCTCACCTCCCTTCGCGCCGGAAGGCAGGTCGTGGTTTCCCCTTTCACCCCTTACTGGTTTTCCAAATGGCCCTTTTGGCCATTTTTTCGGAAACTTCTCAAAAACATTTTTTTCGCGGCTCATGCTGCGCTCCTTTCGTTCTGTTCGGGTGGATATTCCTTCCAGAACGGAGGACGGTGGGGAGCGGCAGCCCGCGGCGAAAAAGTGCCGTGGATGACAAAAAGCACCTATAAAGGCTCCAAAACCTTCATAGGTGCTCAATAGGCGCAATGAAACAGCAGAAAGGGCAGGCGGGCGCAGAAAACTGCTTTCATTCCGTATTGGTCCGGTTATGCGATTTGTGCGGCGGCAAGCCGCATCAGCGACACCTCCCGTACTCTTTTGTCATAGGCTGATTTCCTTTCTGCTCAAATCGGGTAGAAATGGCGAAAGGCGGTTGTTCAAAAGAGCAACCGCCTTTCCTGACGAATGAAGCCGAAAAGGGGCGCGGGGCTATTTGCCCGCGCCCCTAAAGGTGAGCCTGTTTACTTTTCGATGCTTTGCAGCGATTGTTCCTCACGCCGCCGCCTGATCTGCCATGTGGTCAGCGCAAGGCATCCGGCAAGAGATGTGCAGAGGGAGATCCCCCACAAGCCTAACACGCTGCTGTCGCCGGTCTGCGGGGCTGTGGTCACGCGCCAGCCTGCATACACGGTCATATCCTTCGTCAGATAAACACCGGAAACCTTGTTTTTCAGGCTGCGTTCGCTGTACCAGCCGGTAAAGGTGTGGCCGCGCCAGGTGGGGACATATTGGGTCAGGTCAACGTAGGCATTGTACGTTCCCTGCACACTGGAAATATCACTGCCGCCGCCTGTTTCAAAGCGCAGCGTGTAGTAGGTGACAGGCGGATAGTAGTAGCCGCCGCCGGTATATGTCCAGTGGGCGTAGACGGTGGTTTTGGCATGGAATACGGTATCCGTCGTGACCTTCGTACCGCCGTTCTTTTCGGTGTACCAGCCGTTGAAGCTGTGCTTGCTCCGGGAGGCACTGGGCAGCGAACTTAGCTTCTGATTGGTGGTGGTCATGCTGCCGACAGAGGGCGTACCATCGCCCGCGTCAAAGGTGACGATGAACTCGGTGGGTGCAGGCGGCGTGACGGTGCGCTCGTAGCCGCAAACATCGCAGGTCGTATCCGCGTCATCGGTGTAGACGTGCGCGGCTTTGTCCTTGATGCTCTCGGGCTTCTTCGGGCAGTCATCATCGGTACATTCGTGCCAGTGGCTCGTACCGTCCTTGCGCCAGTCGCCGTAGCTGTGCTCGTGGGCGGGAGGCGCGTCCTCCCACAGCGCCTTGACTGTGATGTCAGCGTTGACGGTCACGGGGGCATTCACCGGATACTCCGTACCGTTTATCTCCCATGCCTTGAACTGCTTTCCTTCGGGCGCAATAAACTCGCACTCCGGCAGATAATACTTGCTGCCGTGCAATACCTTCTTGTCGGGCATTGCGGTGGTGACCCCCTCGGGCAGATCCTCAGGCTCGGAGCCGCCGTTAGCGTCAAAAGTGACGGTATGATCGTTGCGCTTTTCAAACGCCGCGGTGATGGTGACGTCCTCCTCCGGCTGGGCGAAGGTATAGGTATCCTCCCCAACCGCAACGACGGCGGGGGTGCCGTTGATGGACAGTGCGCTGAGCATATAGCCCTCATCGGGGGCGATGGAGAGCATCACAGGCTCGTCCTTGTAGAACAGGGGCGTGCCGTCCCCGGCGGTTTCCGTGCCATTCACCACCGTGACGCTGCCGTTTTCGCTGTCCTCCACGGTCACCCTGTAGCGCGGCGCACCCTCCACGGTCACACGGATTGCGAAATTCTTCTTCCATTCCTCTCCCGGACGCGTGATAACATCAAGCCCCGAGCGGCAGCGTTCTCCGGTACCTTCCAGAATCACCGTGCCGAGGACGGTAAAGGTCTGCTCCCGCGGGGACTGCGGATCATAGTCCTCCGGGATCTCCCACGAAACATCGACAGGGATAAAACCGGTGACGTCAGATGCAAAAACCCCGATATTGACCTTGGAGAGCTCCTCTTGCAGATCCTGTTCCCTGGAAATACGAATCGGCCGCGCAGGCGTTTCGTCCCAATGGTACTTCTCCCGCACAACCTCCAGATAGTTCCACAGAATATCGATGTCATTGTAGTAGGTTTTGTTCCCGCAGGCGTCCTCGAGGAAAATGTCGTGATGGAGGGTCACGCTGTAATCTGCCGGGATCGTATAACAGCCGTCTTCATCCGGCGTCATAAGCTCAATATTCCCGCCCGGGTATCTCTCGTGCCATACCTTGACGGGCAGCGCGTCCTCTACCCTGAACCGCAGGTCGCCCCAGTATTCCCCTTTCGTCTCCAGTTCCTTGCCGGTAGAAAGATGGATGGCCTTCGGCTTTTCGACGTCGGCGATCAGCTTCGGCGTGGAGACATAGGTCGTTCCCTTGAGGTTTTCGGCTTTTGCGTAGACATACCAGCTGCCATTTGCGTCATACTCCGCGATGTCTATGGTGGCTGTGGGAATATAGACGATCCAGACGCCCGGCTCCGGGTCCGGGTACTTGTATTCGCTCCAGTCGATTTTTCCCTGCGCATCCAGCTCCTCCTGCGTGTAGCATACCGGTGAGCTGAAGTAGTGGCTGGGTATTACATCCGAGTTGATCTGTACAGCCACCGAATAGACGTTCTTGTCCGTTTTCTTGCTTACATCCGCAAGATAGTGCGGTTTGGCTGTATCCGCGTTGTATCCGAAGAAGTACTGACTCCGTCCCAGAATCAGCTCGACCCTCGGATACTCCGTGTTATACTCCAGCACGAGCGTCCGGCTTCTGTCGATCGGTCCTACCGGGAATCGTCCCATTTCTTTGTCATATGGAATCTCCGAATGATCCGCCTTGTCGGTCATTCGTACCGCCGCACCATCCGGCATCTTTATCGTGAGCACCAGATACTCGTTGTGCGCCAGCTCTGCCTCGGCGTATGTCGTCTGCTCATCCGGGCTTACGACTCTCACGCGGTGGCGCCGGTAGATCTTCACGGCCGCCGTGGCGGTGTTGCCCGCGTTGTCTGTCGCGACGACGGTATATTCCGCTCCCGCGTCATTGTTGCCGCCGTCGGGTGCGGGAAGAGAATAGAAAGAGTCTACTGCCTGCTCCACACCGTTGATGGTCACGGACTTGACGCCGGAGGACGCTTCGCCGCTCTTCGCTGGATCGCTCACGGTGAAGGTATACGCGCCCGGTCTTCCAACGATGACATCCTCGACGGTGTAGCTCTCGCCGTCATTCAAAACCTCCAGCACCGGCGCTGCCGTGTCCTTTTCCAGCAAATGATCGCACACGGCACAGTGCTTCTCCTGCACGCCCCAGTCACCGGGGATGTGCTTTCCGTTTTGCTTGGACATCTCCGCCGCCGGGTCGCGCGCCTGACAATCCTTATTCCTGCACGCCCAGATGTGGCATGACTGCCGGTTTACCCAGCCGAAGTCGTGATTTCCGTTGCAGGGGTCGTCGATCACTGTCATTTCCAGCACGTTGATCGCCCAGCCGTAGTTTTGTACATACGGAAGTGTCAGCAGCTGCATGTCGATGAGCCCATTCTCATCAGGGATCAGGGTTTCATAAAGGTTCCAGAAGTAAGAATATTCGTCATCGCGGCTGAGGGCGCGCGCCTCCAGCTTCAGCTGCACCAGCTTTCCCTTGTATGAGCCGATCCGGATCTGATCGTTCGTCGCGATCGACGGATCCGTCACGAGCTCCTCCGTATCGTAAACAATGTCGCCGAAGCCGATTGCCGACGCGCTCGAGTTGGTGACGCGGTATAGGGTCGACAGGTTCAGGGTAGCGTCGGTGATGGTGATGTTCTTTCCGTGGCACCAGCGGCCGCCGCCTATCGCCGCGCCGTAGTGTCCTGTCGCCGACACATGGCCGCCGGTGATGGTGATGTCATGAGCGGGAACATACTGACCTCCGCCGATGCCCGCGCAGTTGTATTGGCCGCGGGCGCTTACCCGTCCGCCGGAGATGACGATATCGCTCGCCGCGTTGATTCCGTCCATGTCCTGTCTCGTCGTCCAGCTGCCGCCGCCGATGCCCGCGCCGGTTGCCCCGCCTTGCGCGTCGATATTGCCGCCATAGATATAGATATGGCTGCCGCGCCCCTGAAAGCCTCCGCCAATTCCGGCCGCAAGCCTGCCGCCGCTGGCGTTTACCGTGCCGGAGTAGAAGTACAGACGCTCTCCGGCGCCTCCATGGATGGCGTTTCCAGAGTATCCAGAGTGTCCCCAGCTGCCGGCTCCTATGCCCGCGCCGTACTCGCCGCCGGTGGCATTGATGGTGCCGCCCCAGTAGTCGGGATTGCTCTGAGAGCCAAAGTGCATATTGACGCCGTGGCCGTACATATCCATGTTAAACATAGGGTCCCCGATATTGCGGATCGCCCAGCTCCCTCCGATGCCCGCCGCTCTGTAGCCGCCCTTGCAGGTCACCGTGGTGCCGGTGCGCGCCAGCACATACAGCTGCCCCTCGCTGCGGTTTTTCTGGATCGCCGCGCGGCCGTCGGCGCCTTGCAGGGAGCTGTTCTTGCCGATGAAATAGATATATGCCGAAGCCTTTTTGTTCAACTCTATGGCCGGCCCCTTGGAACTGGGACTCATCTCGATATTTACGCCGTCAATAAATACGTGCGGCGCGGTTTTATCTCCCTTGATGAATATCTTCTTATCCCATGCCCATGTGTCCCTGAGCTTATCGGGAACGGACGAGTAGATATAGTAGCTCCTACTGTCCTTAATGGATATGTCCGATGTCCGGTTGTACACGTCAATGCTCACGTCGTACTTTGGTATGGTATCCATCGGCCCGTCCGCTGCCAATACTGTTGTCGGAAGCATGGTCAGCACCATGCAGCACAGCAGCAGGATGCTGCGTATTCGTTTCTTCATTGGCTTTTCTCCTCCTGTTCGTGTCGGGTGAGCTTGTCCGCCCCGTCTTTTTTCTGGTTTTCTCTGTTTCTGAGCCGGAAGCACAGCGCGGTGATCGCCGCCGCCGCTGCAAAGGAGACAACGGCCACCAGCACATAGCCGCCCGCGTCCTTCCGCAGCAGCATCGCGCCGAACGCGCCCCATGCCTCCGGGTGCCCCGGCCCAACGACCGTGCCCGCTGTCTGCATCAGTGCCGCGCACAGCAGCATACACGCGGCGCTCAGTCCATAGATGCCGCGCTGCCGTTTTCGGCGGGTGTTTTTCCGCACCCGCTGCTTGACGAGCGTGACCCGTCTTGCGGTATCGTACATTTCGTTTGAACCCCCTTTCCGGTTTGTCTGAAACTGTGGTCTAAAAACCCTTTCACTTATATAGGTACAAAAAATCGAAAAAACTCTCACCCAAAACGCAAAATTTTTCAAAAAATTTTGAGAGCCGCCAAAAAGCAGCTCTCAAGGGGTGAATGTTCGGTTATTCCCTCTGCGACAAGCGGAAAGCGGACAGCTTTCCCGCCGCCACCAGTAGCACCGGCAGGGCGTAAGCGATGTGCTGCGCCGCGCCGCCGTGGGCAATGAGCAGATTGTAGATAGCGTGGAGGGTGATGGCCGCGCCCAGCAGGCCGCAGGTGCCTGCGATCTTCAGCCACGTCCGCCGCCATGTGTATGCAAGGCCGCCGCCCACGATCAGACCGCAGAGCACGTGCATCGCTCCCGTGCCGAAGCCACGGAAGAAGATGAAGGAGAAGCGGTCCGCGCCGTTTTGGATGAGATAGCAGACGTTTTCAAAGGTGGCGAAGGCGAGGGCAATCGTGATGGCGGCGGGCTTGATTTTATCTCCCTCCGGCTCGAACACCAGAAGATAGAACACCAGCGGCAGCAGCTTCATCATTTCCTCCACCACCGGCGCGATCTCCGCCGTGGCGGCAAGGGCGTCCGCCCGGCATACCGCCGCGAGGAAGGTGTTGATGTAGGCCGAAAGCAGGCACACACCCATCCCGGCAATGCAGAACAGGAAGAAGCGGAGCTGCCGCCTGCCCATACACAGGGCGGCCACCAGCAGCGGGGATACCATGCAGATGAAGATGTTTTCGATGTAGGTCATGCGTCCACCGCCTTTCTCGTGGCGGGCAGCAGCCCCAATATGGCAAGCGTCAGCAGCATATCGCACCAGAAGGTGGGGCTGGCCGGAGAGGTGTTGGGCCAGAAGCAGCCTACCGTCCACAGCAGATATTCCGCAAACACAAAGCACAGTACCCCTATGTGGAAATACCGCATATTCCGCGCCGGATCCGTCTGCCCATTGGCGTAGACCAGCCCACGAATGGCACAGAAGGAGAGACATATCATCATGCCGCACCAGATCAGGTTGGAGAGAATGTCCCCGAAGGTGCAGTAGAACGCCAGCAGCGGCACGCCGAACGCAGGCGCGAGCCACGCCCTGCGGCAGCGGAAGCTGCGCTCGTCCTGAGTGGCGAGCGTTGCTTGCAAAATGCGCAGGAAGATGAGGCTTGCCACCCAGCCGAACTCCGACACATAAAAGACCCGCGGCGTGGTGTCGAACAGCAGCAGATACAGCGTCCAGTAGAGCGCACCGAGGGCAAAGCAGCCGTAGAAGCACAGCAGCAGAAAATACGCCTGCCTGCGACTTTTCCGGTAGGATATGCCCGAAAGCAGCGCGCCCATGAACGTGAACAGCAGTTGCAGCAGGTTCTCAATCAGCTCCATGAATCCCCTCGCTTTCTTTGTTCTGATCGTCCTCACGGTTCATCTGCCGCAGCCGGAAGCACAAAACGGTCACGCACACGCCGAGTAAAAACGCCAGCAGCCCGATGACGATGTATCCCAAGGCAGCGCCGCCGTGAAAGATGCTTGCCGCCGTTTCAAAGCCGGAATAATCGCCGGTCTGGATGCTTGCGGCAATGCCGGGCATGGCGAGGGACGCGCCGATGAGCAGCGCAAGGCACGCCGCCACGGCGGAAGCCATGGTGATCGTATCGCGCCGCCGCCGTTTTTCCTGCTCAATTTTGGCGATGCGCCGTTTTGTTTCCGTTATCCGTTCCTCATGGCTCCGCATGTGTGATCCCCTCCCGTTCCAGCAGCCTTCGCAGGCTCTCTTTTCCGCGATACACCATGTTGGTGATCTGCTTCACCGTTTTTCCCGTGACCTCCGCCGCCTGCGCGTAGCTCATATCCTCGAAGTATGTCAGATATAGAACCTCCCGATAGTCCGGGTTCATTTCGCTCATGCAGAAATGCAGAATGCGGTTTCGCTCCTCCGTCCGGATGACCTCCTCCGCCAGCAGCCGTCCCTCCGGCTCGCCGGTCAGCGCATCGAGGCTGAACAAGGTCTTCCACTTGCTCTTATGGCGCAGCGCCATGTGCCGTGCCGCCTTATAGAGATACGCCTTGAAGCCGCCGTCCCGTATCTTCGGCTTTTTGGTGAACAGATAGGCGAAAACGTCCAGCATCAGTTCCTCCGCCTCGTGAACGTCGTGCAGATAGCCGTCAATATACAGGGTCAGGGGGTCACCGTATTTCTTCATCAGGGCCTCCAGCCCCGCGTCGTCGCCGCTTAGATATTGGCGGTATAAGCTCTCGTCGCACGCCATGCCGTTCACTTCCTTTTTGCGGATGCTTCCAATGTAGCCAGGTGTCTGTCAGGTGCTTGTCCTGCCGGAATCGCGGTTATCCTGTATCGCCGCATGGATAATACTCAACACAATAAATTATATACGAATATCCGAAGAAACACAAGGCATCCGGCGAAGTGTTCAGCGAAAAGTTACGGATAGGAGCGACATTTTTTGAAAAAGTCCTCCGAAACTGGCCAAAACACCCTGCTCGGATTGTAGTATGGGTAGAGGGGGAAATACGGGGGTACGAAGTAGTCAGCAAGCACAGCAAGCGAGTACCCGCTTGCTGTGCTTGCGCTGTTCAGGTCCCCTGCCCGAACAGTCAAAATTGCTTGCTGGGGCGCAGGAACTCAATGAGCAGATCTGCGGCAACTGTTACGATCACGAGTATGATGGCTTTGTGTTTGTGGACGAGCTGGGCGAGCGGATGCGGGCCAATTATTTGACCTCGGCATTCCCAAAATTCTTGGAGGACCACGGCCTGCGCCGGATGCGCTTTCACGATTTGCGTCACAGCTGTGCCAGCTTGCTGCTGGCCAACGGCGTTCCCCTCAAGCACATTCAGGAGTGGCTGGGCCATAGCGACTTCACCACCACGGCGAACATCTACGCCCACCTGGATTACAAGTCCAAGATCACCTCGGCGCAGGCGATGGAGACAGGGCTTGCTCTACCGGAGGGCGGCGACTTCGGAAGTCGTTGGAGGGAGGGCTAAGCCGAAAATCCGGAGAGAAAAACAAAAGTCTGTTTTGATCACTTACTCTTAAAAAGAGGCATAAGAAAAAAGCCTATAATCGGCTTGATTACAGGCTTTTTCGGTGGCGGAGATGGAGAGATTCGAACTCTCGCGTCGGTTTGAGCCGACCTACCGCATTTCGAGTGCGGACCCTTCAACCGCTTGGGTACATCTCCGTATATTTTCGCCTGTTTTTAACTCGCAAAATCTTTTGGAGAGAAAAGCAGGAGAGAAACCATAAAAGTATTCGATTTGGAATTTTGAAAACCCGGAATTAGCAGGGGTTTTCGGGGGGACGAAAATCACAGATCCCGCCGAAATTTCGAGTCAGCCCCGTTATGACCACTTCGATACCGCTGCTTGTCACGGGGTGTATCATACCATACTTTCCGCTGGGGTGCAACTTCTTTTTCTGCAGGGTATATTTTGACGCGGCGGTGCATGTACTGATGGGAGAGGGGGGACGACTATGGAGAAGCGGGTGCTGATCTGGGATGATGGCCTAAATTATGTAAACTACATGGAAGCGCTGCGAGCAGTGGACCTGACGCCGGTGGTAGGGCGCGAGGCGGCCGGCCCGTGCGCTGCGCTGCTGCTTCCCGGCGGTGGGGATATCGCGGATCGGCTGCCGGAGGATGAGATCCGGACGATCAGAGCCTATGCGGCAGCGGAGAAGCCGATTTTGGGTATCTGCCGGGGAATGCAGGCGCTGAACGTGTTTTTCGGCGGGACGCTGTATGCCTATGTGCCGGGGCATCAGGTCAAGGGAGCTGACATCCTGCATGACACACGGGCGGTGGGTGAACTGGCGGAGCTGGTGGGTACCACGCCGCGGGTCAACAGCAACCACCACCAGGCCATCTGCCGCCTGGGGCGGGGGCTGGGTGTGCGGCAGTGGGCGGCGGATGGCGTGATCGAAGGGATATGTCACAGCCGCCTGCCAGTGCTGGGGGTACAGTGGCACCCGGAGCGCCAGGCATTTGCGCTGCGGCGGGGGGAGGCTGCGGACGGTGCGGCGGTGTTCTGGTGGCTGCGGCGGCAGGCAGAAAAGAACAGCGGCGGTTGACAAGGGCGGTCAAGTATGCCTATAATGGAGAAAATCGACAAGCGAGGTATACCGCTATGGAAAAGCTCCGCGCCTTTCTGAAACGAAAGGACATCGTTTTCTCCGCCAAGCGCTATTTTATCGACGCCATGGGCGCTATGGCACAGGGATTGTTCTGCACGCTGCTGGTGGGTACCATCCTCAACACCATCGGCCAGCAGTTCCACATCGGATTTCTCAACGCCGTCATCGTCACCATCGGCAAGGGCGATGGCGCGGTGAACTACACCATCGGCGGGCTGTGCTCGGCGATGGTGGGCCCCGGTATGGCGGTGGCTATCGCCCGGGCGCTGAACGCGCCGCCGCTGGTGTTGTTCTCCCTGATCCCCGTGGGTTTTGCCACCAACTACATGGGCGACGCGGGCGGCCCTCTGGCGGTGCTGTTCGTGGCCATCGTTGCCGCGGAGATCGGCAAGGCCGTCAGCAAGGAGACGAAGATCGACATTCTGGTGACGCCCATCGTCACCGTGCTGGTGGGCGTGGGCTTCGCCGCGCTGATCGCCGCGCCGGTGGGCACGGCGGCCTCCGCCGTGGGACAGGCCATCATGTGGGCAACGGAGCTGCAGCCCTTCTTCATGGGCATCATCGTCTCCGTGGTCATCGGCGTGGCGCTGACGCTGCCCATCTCCTCCGCCGCCATCTGTGCGGCTCTGGGGCTGACAGGGCTGGCCGGCGGCGCTGCCGTGGCGGGCTGCTGCGCCCAGATGGTGGGCTTCGCCGTTATGAGCTTCCGTGAAAACCGCTGGGGTGGCCTGGCCGCCCAGGGCCTGGGCACCAGTATGCTGCAGATGGGCAATATCGTCCGCAACCCCCGGATATGGATACCGCCTACGCTGGCTGCCGCCATCACCGGCCCTGTCGCCACCTGCCTGTTCCGCTTGGAGATGAATGGCGCGCCGGTGTCCTCCGGCATGGGCACCTGCGGCCTGGTGGGTCAGATCGGCGTCTACACTGGCTGGGTCAGCGATGTGGCCGCCGGTACGAAGGCTGCCATCACCGGCATGGACTGGCTGGGACTGGTACTGATCTCCTTCGTGCTCCCCGCTGTGCTGACGTGGCTTATCGCCGTGCCCCTGCGGAAGTGGGGCTGGATCAGGGACGGCGATCTGAAGCTGGATCTGTAAAACACAAAAAAGGCGGCGTCAGCCGCCTTTTTTGCTGAGTCGAAGCAGGCCGGAGTTGTCTAACTTTTGGGAGCTGACTCACGGTTGCTTCTATCTCGTTTTTGCGCTTTCCGTTTCGCTCGTTCCTTCGCTTGACGTTTCCTCTGCACAGTCGGTGACAGGAAAATGTCGTATGCGCTAAGTGCAAAGATGCCGGTAAATGCTGCGCCGATCGAAACGAGAATTACCCGGCTGGTTTTCCGCTCTCTGTTAGAATCACGCAGTGAAAAACACAGGGTACCATCCGCTTCCATCTCTGCGATTTCGGGAGTCGCATCCCAAGGCCGCCAATTATAGCCGGTATAGACACGGATACGAATCGAATGAGGAGTGCTGTTGAAATCGGAAGGAATCTTCTTATAGCACGAAAAGCCAAAGGTGTATTCCGTTCCGTCCGTGCATATCAACAACGGAATAGGATATAATCTGCGCTCTTGACTGGACATCAGTGCCTTTTCGGAGTCGGCGTAAATTTCCATGGTGTTTTCTTCCGCATATATCGGCTGGGTCAGACCCATGAAGAGAAATATACCGCCCAATACCAGGCACAGCAGGTAATTGCGGAATTCCCGTACCCGCCGTTTCCACGCCGATCTTTTCCCTGAGGCCATGTGTCTTCACCCCTGTCCGGATCCTTTTGCCTCAGTATACCATGGCTGTACTGCGGCTGTAAAGAAAAGACTCGTGTTCGAGACGCGGGACAAAAGCGGCTCGTTCGTCCGGTTTGGCTTGGTTTACAAGACTTGCACAATATGGTATAATCATCTATCAGCAACGAGGAAAGGAACGACCACAATGGAATTATCGGCAAAGCTGGTGCGTTCACAATTGAATTTTTTTAAGCCCTTTGTGGCGGGTTGCTCACTGGAGACCACCCGCAAGGGACAGGATAAGCTGGGCGAGCTGATGAGCGCCCTGCACAAGCGGGAGGTGATCTTCCGCGACCACGACTTCGAGCAGTTCAAGGGCGCGTGGGTCATGCCTAAGGACGAGCGCCGCAGCGGCGTGGTGCTGTATCTCCACGGCGGCGGCTATACCTGCGGCAGTCTGGACTATGCCAAGGGCTTTGCGGCTACGCTGGCCAGCGAGTGCGGTGTGCGCGTGTTCTGCGGGGCGTACCGCCTGGCACCAGAGAACCCCTATCCCGCCGCGCTGGAGGATGCACTGACTGCCTACGACTATTTGCTGAAAAAGGGCTACGCGCCGCAGCAGATCCTGCTGTGCGGCGAGAGCGCCGGCGGCGGGCTGATCTGCGCCCTGTGCCTGAGGCTGAAGCAGCTGGGCCGGGAGCTGCCCTGCGGGCTCATCGCCATCTCGCCCTGGGTGGACCTGACCGGTTCCGGGAAGTCCTACGAATTCAACCGGGACAACGATCCGTCCCTGACGGAGGAGCTGCTGCAATTCTACGCCAGGTGCTATACACAGGACCCCACGGACCCGCTGTGTTCGCCCCTGCTGGGCGACCTGACGGGCTTTCCGCCGACGCTGATCTTCGCCGGCGGCGATGAGATATTGCTGGATGACGCCCGGGGATTGCATGAACGGCTGAAAAAGGCCGGGAGCAAAAGCAGGCTGATCATCGCGCCGGGGCGCTGGCACGCCTATGTGCTCTATTGCCTGCAGGAGAACATGGAGCAGGATATCTATGAGATCAACCGCTTTATGACGCAGAACCTGTCCCCGGCCCGGAGCCTGCGGTGGATGCGTCTGGACAACGCGGCCAAGATATATCCCGCTGCCAAGCGGCGCAACTGGAACAATTTTTTCCGCATCTCCGCCACGCTGGCGGAGCCGGTAGACCGCGCGGTGCTGGCAGCGGCGCTGGATGTGACGGTGCGGCGTTTCCCGTCCATTGCCGTACGGCTGCGGCGGGGTGTGTTCTGGTACTATCTGGAGGAGATACCCCACACGCCGCCCATACAGGACGAAAAGAGCTGCCCGCTGGCCCATGCGCCGTTCCGCCAGGTGCGGCAGTGCGCCTTCCGGGTGCTGGTGTATAAGGATCGCTTTGCGGTGGAGTTTTTCCATGCGCTGACCGACGGCACCGGCGCGCTGGTGTTCGTCAAATCACTGCTGGCGGAGTATCTCAGTGAGAAGTACGGTATCTCCGTCCCTGCGGAAAAGGGCGTACTGGGACGGTTAGAGGAGCCGTCGCCGGAGGAGCTGGAGGACAGCTTTGCCCGGTATGCTGGGGATGTGACCGCCAGCCGCGCCGAGGCCACGGCCTGGCACCTGACCGGCACACCGGAGACAGATGGCTATAAGGACCTGGTGACACTGATGGTGCCGGCGGATAAGCTGCGTTCCTGCGCCAAAGACCACGGCGTGTCCGTGACGGAGCTGCTGTGTGCCGCCATGATGCAGGCTATTCTGGAGCTGCAGGCGGAGAAGGTGCCCAACCCCCGCCACCGCAAACCGGTGAAGGTGCTGCTGCCGGTAAATCTGCGAAAGTTGTTCCCCAGCAAAACGCTGCGGAACTTTGCGTCCTATATTACCCCAGAGATCGATCCGCGGCTGGGGGCGTGCAGTTTTCAGGAGCTGTGTGCGCTGGTCCACCACAAGATGGGGCTGGAGAACAACCGCTGGACCATGCGGGCCAAGTTTGCCGCCAATGTGGCCAGCGAACGTTCGCCCGTGCTGCGGGTCATGCCGCTGTTCATCAAGAATATCGCCATGAAGGCCGTGTTTGACACGGTGGGCGAGTGCAAGTCCTGCTTGTGCCTGTCCAACCTGGGCCGCGTGGAGCTGCCGGACGTGATGGTGCCCTATGTGCGCCGGATGGACTTCATCATCGGTGTGCAGGCCAAGGCACCCCACAACTGCGGTGTGGTCACCTGGGGGAACACGGCCTACATCAACTGTATCCGCAGTATCCGGGAGCCGGAGCTGGAGTATCACTTCTACCGCGTGCTGCATCGGCTGGGACTGCCCGTTAAGGTCGAGAGCAATATGCGCTGACACAACGGGAGAAAGGAGCCTTTCTTATGTATTGCATCAAATGTGGCGTGGAGCTGGCGGACAGCGAGCGCGTTTGTCCCCTGTGCGGCACCCGGGTATTTCATCCCGATCTGCCCTGCGGACAGGGTGAGCCGCCCTACCCGCCGGCTGACCACCCCCGCCACGAGGAGGTCAGCCGCATCGGCGTGCTGTTCGTCATCTCTGTGTGTATGCTGCTGCCGGCGGTCATCACCGTGCTGTGCGACTGGCGCATCAACGGGACCATCGTCTGGTCCGGCTTTGCCGTGGGCGGATTGCTGCTGCTGTATATCCTGGCGGTGCTGCCTCTGTGGTTTAAGCGGCCCAACCCGGTGATCTTCGTGCCCATTGACTTCGCGGCCATCGGCGTGTTCCTGCTGTATGTGAACTACGCCACCGGAGGCCACTGGTTTTTGACCTTTGCGCTGCCGGTCACAGGCGCGGCAGGGCTGCTGGTGTGCGCCATGGTGACGCTGCTGCGGTATCTGCCCGGCGCGGCGCTGTACATCTGCGGCGGGGCGCTGATCCTGTCCGGAGGCATGGCGGTGTTGGTGGAGTTTCTGCTGAACCTGACCTTCGGCCTGCATGAGACGTTCCTATGGTCCTTTTACCCGCTGGCGGCGGGGGTGGTGCTGGGGGCCATGCTGCTGGTCATCGCCATGTGCAAGCCCCTGCGGCGCAGCCTGCACCGTAAGTTCTTTATCTGAGAGGTACCCATGCAGATGATTTTTATCGACATCGACAACACCCTGCTGGATTTTGACGCCTACATCCGGCAGACCATGCGGGAGGGCTTCGCGCACTTTGGACTGAAGCCCTACGAGCCGTACATGGAGGCCGTGTTCCACAGGGAGAACGGAAAACTCTGGCGGCAGATCGAGCAGGGCACGCTGACGTTCCGTGAGCTGGAAGAGATCCGCTGGAACAACGTGTTCCGAGCACTGAATATCGATTTTGACGGACAGGTATTCGAAAAGTATTTCCGCGCGGCCCTGTACGACAGCGCTATCCCCGTGGACGGGGCCATGGAACTGCTGGAGGCGCTCCACGGCAAGTATCCGCTGGCGGTGGCCAGCAACGGACCATACGACCAGCAGCTCCACCGGCTGGAGCTGGCGGGTATGAAGCGGTATTTCGATTGGTTCTTCGTGTCGGAGAGACTGGGTGTGTCCAAGCCGGCCCGGGCCTTTTTTGACGGGGCGTTTGCGGCACTGAACGATGGATGTGAAGCGGCCATCGCGCCGAAGGACTGTGTGATCATTGGGGACTCCTTGACCTCCGACATGGCCGGCGGCCGGCAGTATGGCATGAAGACCTGTTACTACCGCCGCCCCGGCGCGGCAGAGGGTACGGATGTGACCTGGCAGGTGACGGACCTGCGGCAGATACCGGCGTTGCTGGAGGGTACGGCATGATGACCATCAACGAATACCAGCAGCGGGCCATGGCTTCGCTAAATCCCGAATTGAAGGGCCGGGATGTGCTTATCAACAGCGTCATGGGCCTGTGCGGCGAGTCCGGCGAGGCCATCGACATCGTGAAGAAGTGGCTGGCCCAGGGCCATCCGCTGGACCGGGAGCATCTGGCCAAGGAGTTGGGGGACGTGGCCTGGTATCTGGCCGAGGCGGCCACGGCACTGGACCTTGATCTGGAGGACATCCTCCGGGCCAACCTGGAGAAGCTGGAGCGCCGGTATCCGGACGGCTTTTCCACGGAAAAGTCCGTGGGCCGGGATAAGAACGATCTGTAAGAAAAGCGGAAGCGGCGGCTTCCGCTTTTCTTCTTCACGGGGACTTGACACCGGGATTTTTTGTGATACACTGAGGCGGTGCGCATTTTTGCTTAGGAGGGATAGCCGTGCTGCAATCATTCCTCACCGTGGGGCAGCAGATCCTCACGCTGTACCTGCTGCTGGTGGTGGGCTTTGTACTGGGAAAGGTCAAGCTGTTGGATGACCGCGCCTCGGTGGCCCTGAGCAGCCTGGTCATGTACGTGGTGTCCCCCTGTATGATGGTGGTGGCGTTTCAACGGCCGCTGGAGCATACGGCACTGCACAACTTCGGCGTGGTGACGGGTGTCTCGGCCGTACTCCATGTGGTGTTTATTGCGGCGGCCATGCTGCTGATCCACGACAGGGACCGTGAACGGCAGAACTGCCTGCGCTTTGCCGCAGTGTTCTCCAACTGCGGCTTTATGGGCTATCCCCTGATGGCCGCGCTGCTGGGCAGCATCGGCGTGTTCTATGGTTCGGCCTACGTCATCGTATTTACTATACTCAGCTGGACATGGGGCGTCTATGTCATCACAGGCGACCGCAGCCAACTGCGGCTGAAGCCCCTGCTGCTGAACCCCGGCGTCATCAGCGTGGTGCTGGCTATGGCGCTGTATCTCGGGCAGGTGACGGTGCCGGAACCCCTGATGGTCCCCATCAACTATCTGGCGGACCTGAATACGCCGCTGCCCATGCTGGTGGTGGGCTATCAGCTGAGCCACGCCAATTTCAAGGCGGCGCTGCAGGGTATCAGCTCCTGGGTGACGCTGGTGCTGCGGCTGCTGGTGCTGCCTCTTGCCTCACTGGGCATCTGCCTGGCGCTGAACGTGTCCCATGACCTGACGCTGGTGCTGCTGATCGCGGCCAGCGCGCCGCCGGCGGCGCTGCTGAGTATGTTCGCCGCCCGCTTCGGCAAGGACACCGCCCTGACCTCGTCCCTGGTGTCGGTTCAGACGGCGATCTCCGCGTTGACCATGCCGGTATTGGTCGGCCTGGCAGAGGTGCTTGGATAAAGAAACATCCCCCGGCTCCGCCGGGGGATGTTTCTTTATCCGCGGTGCAGTATGGCGTCCAGATCCTGTTGGGGATGGGTGATGGGCTGCAGCTGATAGGTATCCACCAGCGTCTTGACCACCGTTTCTGACAGGAAGGCCGGCAGGGTGGGCCCCAGGTAAATGCGCTTGATGCCCAGCGCCAGCAGGGTCAGCAGGATACATACCGCCTTCTGCTCGTACCAGGACAGCACCAGCGTCAGCGGCAGGTCATTGACGCCGCAGCCAAAGGCATCGGCCAGGGCCAGCGCGATCTGCACAGCGCTGTAGGCGTCGTTGCACTGGCCTGCGTCCAGTGTGCGGGGGATGCCGTTGATATCGCCCAGATCCAGGTCATTGAAGCGGAACTTGCCGCAGGCCAGCGTCAGGATCAGCGAGTCCATAGGCGTGGACTTGACGAAGTCCGTGTAGTAGTTGCGTCCGGGGTGCGCGCCGTCGCAGCCGCCTACCAGAAAGATGTGCTTCACCGCGCCGCTTTTGATGGCGTCGATCACCTCCGGGGCGCTGTCGCCCAGCGCCTTGTGGGCAAAGCCGGTGGTCAGGATATGTCCGCCGTTGATGCCACTCATGCTCCGGTCGGTGCTGTATCCGCCCAGGGCCAGCGCCTGGTCGATGAGGGCGGAGAAATCCTTGCGGCCCTGCCGATCCTCCGGGATGTGCTTCAGTCCGGGATAGCCCACCACCGACGTGGTATAGATACGGTCGGCATAGCTGGGACGGGGCGGCATGATGCAGTTGGTGGTCATCAGAATGGGTGCGGGAAGGCTGTCGAACTCGCTTTGCTGGTTTTGCCAGGCGGTGCCGAAGTTTCCGGCCAGCTGCGGGTATTTTCGCAGCCCCGGATACCCGTGGGCGGGCAGCATCTCGCTGTGGGTGTACACGTTGACACCAGTGCCTGTCGTCTGCTCCAGCAGCTGGTGCAGGTCCTCCAGATCGTGGCCGGATACCACGATGAACGGCCCCCGACGGATGTCCGTGTGGACCTTTGCGGGCGCCGGGTCACCGAAGGCGGCGGTGTTGGCCTTGTCCAGCAGGGCCATGCATTGATAGTTTACCAGACCAAATTCCGTGATGAGGGCCAGCCACTCCTCAACGGTGTGCTTCTGCCGCAGGGCGCACAGCCCCTTGTAGAACCACTGGCTGACCGCCTCATCCTCCTGCCCAAGGCGGAAAGCGTGATGGGCATAGGCTGCCATACCCTTCATGCCGAACAGCAGTGTGGCGCGCAGAGACACGATGTCCGTATCGCCGCGCCATAGCCAACTCGGGTCCTGTATCGGCAGACGCTGGGGCGTCAGTTTTTCGGCGCGGCGGATATAGCCCTGTAAGGCTGTATCGTCAAAATTTACGTTGGTCAGCGTGGCGAACAGACCGTCCGCCAGCAGGTGTGTGACTTCCGGAGGATAGTCCTCCTTGGCGGCATATATCTCCGCCAGGTGGATGAGGGAGCACACCAGATAGTCCTGCAAATTGGCGGTTTTCGGCTGCTTGCCGCAGACGCCGGTGCGGACGCAGCCGCTGTTGCCCGCCGTCTGCTGACACTGAAAACAGAACATTTCAGACATAGAATACAAACCTCCTGACAGTATAGCAGCGATAGTCTGCCCTGCCGGGAGAAAATATATACAAAAAGGGAGACGCGCAGCGTCTCCCTTTTCTCAAAATTTCAGCAGAACACCCACCAGGGCGGAGATTCCGATGAACACGATAGGGTGCCACTTTTTCACCACAGGTACCCAGTTGGTACACACCAGCAGTACGGCCGCCAGGGCGATAGCCGGCCAGTTCAGCGCGGCCAGACCGGTCATACCACTGTGCAGCAAGGCGATAGGTACTACGGAGATGCCCGCCGCAGCCACCAGCGCGGTGGAGGCGGGGCGCAGGCCGTAGAACGCGGCGCTGACCCACTTGCTGTCGCGAAAGGCTTTCAGGAACGCCGCCACGATGAGAATGACGATAACAGAGGGGGTTACCAGCCCGATGGTGGCCACCAGCGCGCCGCCGATGCCGCCGGTGGTAAAGCCTACATAGGTGGCCATGTTCACGCCGATGGGGCCGGGAGTGGACTCCGACACCGCCAGCATATCCGCCAACTGGGCGTGGGTAAACCATCCAGTGCGTTCCGCCATATCCTGCAGGAAGGGCAGAGTGGCCAGCCCGCCGCCTACGGCGAACAGGCCGGTCTTGAAGAATTCCCAGAATAGTTGGAGGTACAGCATTATTTCGCCCTCCTTATCACGTTCTGAATGACGATGCCCAGCGCCGCGGCCGCAGCCACGAAGATGACGGGGGACAGGTCGGTGAGCAGCGCCGCCGCCAGCACAGCAAGGAAGATCAGCCCGGCGGCCCAGTCCTTCACAGAGCCCTTGAACAGCTTAACTACCGCGTTGAAGATCAGCACGCACACGCATACGCGGATACCCGCAAAGGCGTGCTGCACCCAAGCCAGATGGGAGAAGCTGTTGATGACACCTGCCAGTGCGGTGATGATGATCAGCGATGGGAACACAATGCCCAGCGTGGCCACGATGCCGCCGATAATACCGGCCTGCTTCTGCCCTATGAAGGTGGCGGTGTTTACAGCGATGATGCCGGGGGTGCACTGGCCGATGGCAAAATAGTCCACCAGCTCCTCGTCTGTAGCCCAGCCCTTGTCCTCCACGACCTCGCGCTGGAGGATGGGCAGCATGGCCATACCGCCGCCGAAGGTCATGACGCCCACCTTGGCAAAGGTGAGGAACAGCTGAGCGAGAAGTTTTGTGTTCATGCTCGTATCACCTCATTCTATATATCCGTACAGTCCCCGCACCGAGACCTCGCCGCTGCGGACTGTCTCCGTTTCGCCGTTTTCATACTGCACCGTCAGGCCGAACTGTTCGTCTATGGCCAGCGCCGTGGCCTGCCGGACGGTATTGCCCCGCAGGACGCGCACGGGTCTGCCCAAATTCACGCACCGCCGCCGGTATTCCGCCAGCCATTCCGCTGGGTCGGTCAGCACAGTCCGCATGGCTGTCAGCTGGGCCAGTATGGCGTCTGCCAGCGCGTCCGGCGACACGTCAAGCTCTTGTAGGGCAAGGGATGTGGCCATGTCCGCGATGTCCGGCGGAAAAGAGGCCTGTCCCACATTGACACCGATACCTACCACCAGCCACGCCGCACTGCCGTCGGGGAGCAGGGAGGACTCGGTCAGAATGCCGCAGAGCTTTTTGCCGTGCAGCACCACATCATTGCACCACTTGATGCCGCAGTCCGTGTCGCAGAGGCTCTCAACAGCGCGGCACACAGCCACCGCGGCCAGCGGTGTCACGGTGAGCAGCTGCCCGGCCGGGCAGTCCTGCCACAGGGCGGAAAGATACAGGCCGCCCTCCGGTGATTGGAACGAACGGCCCAGCCGGCCCTTACCGGCGGTCTGCGCCCGGGCGATGACGGCGGTGCTGTCCAGCCCCTGCGCGGCAAGGGCCTTGCATACGTTGTTGGTGGAGTCCACGGTGTCATAGCGCAGAACATCCCAAGTCACGGCCATCATCTCCTTTCGGTCGAAAACACATTGTAGCACTGTATTCCGCGTTTGTAAATAGTTGACAGGTGTTAAGGAATTTAGTATCATCAGGACAGTTTTTGGAGGAGGGACGCCTATGAACACCCATATCCGCAAGCTGGTCTATACCGCCCTGTTCGCCGCGCTGACGGCGGTGGGTGCGTTTCTGCGTATTCCGATGGTGTACAGCTCCGTGACGCTGCAATATCTGTTTACGGCCATGGCGGGGCTGCTTCTGGGCCGGAGGTGGGGCGCTTTGAGCCAGGCGGTGTACGTCCTGCTGGGGCTGGTGGGCCTGCCCATCTTCACCATGGGCGGCGGCTTTGGCTATGTGTTCCAGCCCACGTTCGGGTTCCTGCTGGGGCTGATCCCGGCCGCATGGGTGGTGGGTGCCGTGGCAGGGGAGAGTCTGGACCCCAAACGCATGGCACTGGCGTCGCTGGCGGGACTGGCCGCGCTGTACGCCGTGGGAATGCCCTACATGGCCTTGATACTCAACGCCTACATGGGCAAGGGTATGACGTTTTCCGCGCTGCTGTGGGCGGGGATGCTGCCCTACCTGCCGGGAGACGCAGTGAAGATCATCGTGGCGGCGGGCGTGTGCCCCATTTTGCGGCGGCGGTTAAGAATGGCGGATGGCAGCGATAAGCGTGGCGAATGACATTGTGCAATACAGCCAAATCATCTTCTGAAATTTTGACAGGATATTGGCACAGAAGTGTATTGCATTTTGCGGCTGTGCCCCGTATAATAGGCAAGAAAATGAGAGGAGGGACACGCCATGACCTGCAAGACGATCGTAAAAAAGCGGACCGACGCTCCCTCTGTTTTTGTTTCTGATATTGTTTCCATTTGACCGGTGATTTTTCACCGGTCATTTTTTTAGGCTGTTTGTAAGTAAGTAAACATATACGGATGAACGAGAAAGAGAGGACAAGTCACATGAACAAGAAATTAGGACATGACGCCATCTATGACGCCCGGGAGCTGGGCGTGCCCCGGATGCTGCTGCTGGGATTGCAGCACCTGTTTGCCATGTTCGGCGCTACGGTGCTGGTGCCCATCCTGGTGACGGGCTACGGCCTGCCCCTGTCCATCCAGACAACCCTGCTGTTCGCCGGTATCGGCACGCTGCTGTTCCACGTCTGCACCAAGCTGAAGGTACCCGCCTTCCTGGGCTCCTCCTTCGCCTTCCTGGGCGGCTTCCAGGCGGTGGCTGGTCTGAACACCGGCAAGTTCGCCGCCATGACCGGCGAGGAGAAGCTGCCCTACGCCCTGGGCGGCGTGGTCATCGCGGGTCTTTTGTACCTGGTGCTGGCCCTGCTGTTCAAGCTGGTGGGTGCCAAGAAGGTCATGCGCTACTTCCCGCCCATCGTGACCGGGCCCATCATCATCCTCATCGGTCTGAACCTGTCCGGCACCGCTGTGACCAATGCCTCCACCTGTTGGTGGCTGGCCCTGGTGGCTATCGCCATCATCATCGTCGCCAACATCTGGGGCAAGGGCATGGTCAAGATCATCCCCATCCTGCTGGGCGTGGTAGGCGCGTACATCGTAGCGCTGATCGCCGGCAAGGTGGACTTCACCGAGGTGGCCGGCGCCGACTTCGTGGGTCTGCAGAAGTTCGTCCTGGCTAAGTTCGATGTGACCTCTATCCTGGTCATGGCGCCCATCGCCATCGCCGCCATGATGGAGCACATCGGCGACATCTCCGCCATCTCCTCCACCACCGGCAAGAACTTCATCGAGGATCCCGGCCTGCACCGCACCCTGCTGGGCGACGGTCTTGCCACCGCCTTCGCCGGTATGTTCGGCGGCCCCGCTAATACCACCTACGGCGAGAACACCGGTGTTCTCGCCCTGAGCCGCGTCTACGACCCCCGGGTCATCCGTCTGGCCGCCCTGTACGCCATCATCCTGAGCTTCTCCCCCAAGTTCGACGCACTGGTCAACTCCATCCCCACCGCCATCGTGGGTGGCGTCAGCTTCGTCCTCTACGGTATGATCTCCGCGGTGGGCGTCCGCAACGTGGTGGAGAACCGCGTTGACCTGACCAAGTCCCGCAACCTCATCATCGCCGCGGTGATCTTCGTCTGCGGTCTGGGCTTCGCCTCCACCGGCGGCATCACCTTCACCGTGGGCAGCGCCGATATCACACTGACCGGCCTGGCCATCGCCGCCCTGGCGGGCGTGATCCTGAACGCCGTCCTGCCCGGCAACGACTACGAGTTCGGCAAGAGCGTCGAGGGCGACGCCAGCGCCGACCTGGGCAGCTATTGAGCCATATCTTGAATGAATACCGGGCCGCGCGGCCCATACCCCGGGGACGCACGGACAAAAGGCAGGCATCGTAAGATGCCTGCCTTTCTGTTGTCCGCTTTTGTGCAACACCGGAGAAAAACACCCCGCATAATAGGACGGCATACACTGTAACGGTGCCGCTGAATAATGTGTGGGGAGGACACAAAGGATGAAAAACGAAACTTCTGTTATGGCCATTCTGGCGGCGGCGCTGGGTGCGCTGTGCAGCTACGCCTCGGCGCTGGTGGTGCCGCTGGCGGTGCTGATCGCCGTAATGCTGGCGGACTATGCCAGCGGTATGGCAAAGGCCTGGAGCGCGGGCAAGCTCTGCTCCAAAACCGGCCTGCGCGGTATCCTGAAAAAGCTGGGCTATCTGGTGCTGGTGGGTGTAGCCGGTGTGGTGGACTGGTTGGTACGTTACGGCCTGACCCAGGTGGGGGTGGAGGTCAGCTTTCAGTTCCTGATGGCGGCGATGGTCATCGTCTGGCTCATCATCAACGAATTGATCTCCATCCTGGAAAACGTGGCGGCGCTGGGCGGCCCGGTGCCGGGCTTTTTACGCAAGCTGTTGACGCGTCTGAAGGCCACCGTTGAAACAAAGGCAGGGGAGGAAGACAAAAATGCAAATCAATGAAGTTGCCTATAAGTGGGCGGGTCAGCTGGCCCGACGGACGGCCACCCGCCGCATTATCCTGCACCACGCCGCGGCGGTGACATGTACGCCGCAGCAGGTCCACCAGTGGCACCTGGCCAACGGGTGGACGGGGATCGGTTATCACTTTTTCGTCCGCAAGGAAGGCACGGTCTACCGCGGCCGTCCGGAGGACACCGTGGGCGCCCACGCCGGGAACAATAACTACGACAGCCTGGGCGTCTGCTTCGAGGGCAGCTTTGACCGCGAGACCATGCCTGACGCCCAGCTGCGCGCCGGACAGGAGCTGGTGGCATACCTGAAGCAGAAGTACGGCATTTCCACCGTCCAGCGCCACAGCGATGTGAACGCCACCGGCTGCCCCGGGGGCAATTTCCCCTTTGATGTCCTGGCGGGCGCGCAGGCCGCAAAGCCTGCGGTGCCGGCGCCGGTGATCTCCGGCACGACGCTGACACTGCCATTGCTGACTACCGCCAGCCGCGGCGATACCGTGCGCTGTGTACAGGCGGCGCTGACCGGACTGGGCTACGACGCCGGCGGGGCGGACGGTATCTATGGGACCAACACCGCCGCGGCGGTCAAGCGTTTCCAGGCATCCCGGGGCATTGCCGCTGACGGCTTGGTGGGCCGTGATACCTGGCACAAGCTGCTGGGTGCGTAGAAAAAATAGCGTGCGGAAAGAGGGCGGCGTTGGCCGCCCTCTTCTCTTGTATCCGAAAAGCCCCCATGCGGACGCATGGGGGCTTTCATTATGCCAGAATGTTCTTCAGGTCCGTCAGACCGGGAACGTTGGTCACCACCAGTACGTGGTCTCCCGGCTCAATGGTGGTCATGCCGCCGGGAATGATGGTCCGGCCCTCCCGTACGATGGCAGCCAGCAGGACGCCGTGGCGCAGGGGCAGCTTCATCAGCGGCGTGTGCAGTATGCCGTTGCCGTCGTTGCTGGCAGTGAATTCCAGAGCCTCCACCTTGCCGCCCAGCAGCTTGTACAGTGACTCCACCGCCATGCCTTGCGAGTTGGCCAGTGCGCGGACGTAGCGGGTGATCTGGTTGGCGATGATATCCTTGGGACTGATGATGCTGCCCAGTCCCGTCTCCTGTACCAGCTCCATGTAGTTGGGACGGGTCATTTTCGCCAGAACCTTCCGTACACCGGCACGGCGGGCGGCCAGGGCCATCAGTAGATTTTCCTCGTCACGGCCCGTCAGTGCCACGAAGCCGTCCGCACCGAACAGGTTTTCCGATTTGATGAGGTCGATGTCCGTGCCGTCGCCCTCGATGATCATGGCGCCCGGCAGGTCCTGAGACAGCCGCAGACACTTATCATGGTCCTGCTCCACCACATGGACCCGCGTGCCGGCCCGGGCCAGCTCCCAGCTCAGGTACATACTGATCCGACTGCCGCCCAGAATGGAAACGTCCTTTACCCGTTGGAGGCTGCGCCCCATGCTCTTGAGCATTTTGTGCAGCTCGGCCTTGCTGCCCACCATGTACAGCCGGTCCTCCAGCTGGGGCACGAAAGCGCCGTTGGGGATGATGAACTCATCGCCCCGCTGGGCGGCGCAGATCAGTACCTCTGCCACGCGCTCCCGGTGAAAGTCGCTGAGGCTGCGGCCGAGGATGGTATCCTCCGGGTGCAGCTGAAAGCCGATCATGTCGATGCGCCCGCCGGCAAAGGGCTCCACGGAGATGGCTGCCGGGAAGCTGAGGATCCGCGCGATCTCCTGCGCAGCGGCCAGGTCAGGGTTGATGACCATATCCAGGCCGATCTCCCGCTTGAGCATATCCGCGTCCCGGCGGTATTCCGGGTTCCGCACCCGGGCAATGGTGTGCTGCGCGCCCACGCTTTTGGCGATCAGCGCGCACACCAGGTTCGTTTCGTCCACGCCGGTGACGGCGATGACCAGGTCGGCGTCCCGCGCCCCGGCCTCCATCAGAACGCTGATGGAGGCGCCGTTGCCGTGGATGCACAGCACGTCCAGTGTGCTGTCCGCACGGTTCAGGTGGGCGGCCTCATCGTCCACCACCGTGATGTCGTGCTTTTCCTGGGTCAGCTGCTGGGCGATGGCATAGCCCACCTTGCCGCAGCCTACGATGATGATCTTCATGCGTCCTCCTCTCCGCCCGAGGGGGCGGCGGTCTGTCTCTTTTCCAGCAGGGCGGCGGAAAACTCCGCGCCCAGTATCAGTATCTGTCCCGACATATACAGCCACAGCAGCACCACGATCACCGTGGCAATGGAGCCGTACAGCACCGAGTAGCGCCCCAGGTGCTCTACGTAGTACGAAAACGCCATGCTCAGCACCATCCACGCCGCCAGTGAACCGCCCACGCCGGGCAGCACCTCCCGCAGCGGCCGGCGCTGGCCCTGGGAGAGCATATACAGGATCACCAGCGTGATAGTCATGACCACCGCCAGCAGCACGAAGCGCAGGGAACTCCACGCGGTGATGAACGAGTCGGTGATGGTGATGAACCGTCCGACAAACTCCAGCACGGACCGTCCCACCACCACCAGCACCAGCGTCACGGCGATAACGACGATCAGCCATACAGTGAACAGCAGGATCCGCAGCTGGCTGCGCCACAAGCTCTCCGGCGCGCTGCGGCCAAAGGCCTTGCGGAGCGAGTGCATCAGGCACCCGGAGGCCCGCATGGGGAACCAGATGGAGAAGATGAGACTGAACCACAGCAGCTGACGGCTCTGGTTGGCGGAGACGTACTCCAGATATGAGCGCACCACATCCACCACATCTGCCGGCAGCAGCGGCTCCAGTACGGAGGTGATATACGCTACGTCCAGTTCCAGCAGACCCAGCAGGGTGCTGATGAAGATCAGCAGGGGGAAGATGGCGAACAGCAGATAATACGTCAGCGCCGCGCTGTCCCGGGCTACGTCGTGGGTATAGTACCGCAGCACCATGTCGGCGGCCAGCCGGCCGGCGTGGGTGCGGGGGAATTTTTTGTTACCACTCATATCAATATACCTCGGATGTTTAGTATACCATGATTGTTGGTAAAATCAAAGCATAATTTATCGGCGCGGCTATTCCCTCCCGGCGGGCTCAATTTTTTACAAAAAACCGAAAAAATAAATTTTTTATTAAAAAAAGTATTTCAGGTTGTCGAAACGTGAAAAGCGTGTTATAATATTGTGAGCGTAACTGGAAATAATAGGAAATCACTTTATCATTATTATACATGAGTGGAGGACGTATTATGGATAATCTGACTACCATCGTTCGTGACGAGATCTCGCGGCAGTACCGGAGCGTGCGGCAGTTTGCCTTTGCGGTGGGCGTGCCCCTGTCCACCATCAACAGCGCCCTCCACAACGGCGTCGGCGGTTCTTCGTTCGATACCGTCATGCAGATCTGCAAGACGCTGGGCATTAAGGCGATGGCCGATGATGCCGCCTTCTATCTGACCGATGATACCGAGCAGCTGCTGACCCAGTACGCCAAGCTGGATGACTACGGCCGCCACACTGTGGCCTCCGTCATGCAGGTGGAGTACGAACGCTGCTCCAAGCTGAATAATCTGGACGACTGACACATACGGCCCACCGCTCTCCGGCGGTGGGCCTGTTTTTTCCGCCGCCGCTGTGCGGCGGCTTTTTTCGCTTTTTTATTGCAAACACCGCTATGCTGCGATACAATATATACGATAGATTTGTTGATGAATTTATATTATATTAGGTATTGATATTACCATCGATTGACAAGGATTTGATTGCCAAGCGGGAATCGCTTTGCTGAGTACAATGGCCGGCCGGCTGCGGAGGAAGTCTATGGAACAGTTTACCGTCCAACTGAACAACGCGACCTGCACGGTGTGTATCGGCGCCGGTGTGCTGGGGCGCGCCGGCGCGCTGCTGCGGCAGCACGTGCCGCAGGTGCGCCGCTGGGCGCTGGCGGCGGATGAAAATGCATCTGCCCTTTATGGCGAGTGGGTACAGAGCGGCTTCCGGGCTGCCGGACTGCAGGTGCGGCTGTTCCTGCTGCCCCAGGGCGAGAGTGCCAAAACGCCGGAGGCATGGTTGTCCCTGTGCCGCCGGATACTGGACAGCGGTTTTGACCGTTCCTGCGGCGTGGTGACGCTGGGTGGCGGCGCCTGCGGCGACGCGGCGGGCTTTGCCGCCGCGTCGCTGCTGCGGGGCGTGCCGTTGGCCCATATCCCCACCACGCTGCTTGCCCAGGTGGACAGCGCCCTGGGCGGCAAGACGGCTCTGGACTTGCCGGAGGGCAAAAACCTGCTGGGTGCGTTCCACCAGCCGTCTCTGGTGCTGTCGGACCCTGCCTGCCTGGCGACGCTGCCGCAGCGGCAGTTTGCCTCCGGTATGGCGGAGGTCATCAAGACCGGGCTGGTGGCCGATTCCGCCCTGCTGGCCGCCGCCGAACAGGGCCTGCGGAGCGACAGCGGCGAGGCCCTGACGGCCCTTGTCGCCGCCTGCGGACGGGCCAAGCTGCACTTGGTATCCGGTGATGCGGAGGACCACGGCGCACGCCGCCTGCTGAACTTTGGCCATACCTTCGGCCACGGCTACGAGGCTGTCGGCGGGTATGACACCTGGACCCATGGCGAGGCTGTGGCCGCCGGGATGTGCCGTACCCTTCGCTGGCAGATAGCCAATGGCTATGGCGGCACCGATGTGCTGGCGCGGCTGGAGCCGCTGCTGACGCGGTACGGTCTGCCCACGGCCATCGACTGTGACGAGGCGGCCCTGCGCCGCTGCGTGGGCCACGATAAAAAAACCGCCGGCGGTACGGTGCAGTTGGTCATCGTCCGCTGTATGGGACAGGGTGAACTGGTGACGGTGCCCCTGTCCGATTTATGGGAGGATAAAGCATGAAGCTGTTATTGACGCCTTCGTCTCTGCGGGGCACCGTCACGGTGCCACCCTCCAAAAGCCTGCTGCACCGCGAGCTGATCTGCCGGTTTCTGGCGGGCCAGGTCACGGAGCTGCCGCCCCACGCGGCACAGGATGTGCTGGCGACCTACCGGGGGCTGGCCTGCCTGACCGCCCCGGCGCCGCTGGTGGACTGCGGCGACAGCGGCAGCACCCTGCGCTTTCTGCTGCCCCTGTTCATGGCCCTTGGCCGCACCGACGCGGTGTTCACCGGCTCCGACCGGCTGCTCTCTCGTCCTATCCCCGGGGATCTGGGCCTGCGGCGCACGGAGCAGGGCCTTGCCCTGACCCGCCCGCTGACAGCGGGCCACTGGTCGCTGCCGGGAGATGAGACGTCCCAGCTGATTTCCGGTATGCTGCTGGCGCTGCCGCTGCTGCCGGGGGACTCGGACATTACCGTCACCGGAGAGGCCGTCTCCCGGCCCTATGTGCAGATGACTCTGGCGGTCCTGGCTCGCCACGGCGTCACCGTGGAGAAAATCACCGATGGCTGGCATATCCCCGGCGGGCAGTTCTGTCGCCCCGCGCCGCTGTTGGATGAGCCGGACTGGTCCGCTGCGGCCTATTGGCTGGTGCTGCGTGCCCTGCTTCCCAGACAGAGAAGGGAGGCTCTTCGTATCCCGTTGGCGCCGCCGCCCTATCTCCAGGGCGACGCGGCCATCTTGCGCTATCTGGACAAGCTGCCGGAGCAGATCGATATCTCCGATACCCCGGACCTTCTGCCGCCGCTGGCCCTGTACGCCGCGCTGCGCCCGGGCCGCAATACCTGCTTTACCCACGCCGCGTTCCTGCGGCAGAAGGAGAGCGATCGCCTGACCGCCGTCTCCGCTGTGCTGAACGCGCTGGGCGCTTCGGCAGAGGTGCAGCCGGACGGACTGGTCATCCACGGCGTGAGCGCGCTGCACGGCGGAGATGTCTCTGCCTGCGGTGACCACCGCATCGCCCTGCTGGCTGGCTGCGCCGCTATGGTGGCCGACGGCCCCGTGACACTGTCCGGCGCTGAGACGGTGGCGAAGTCCTACCCCGCCTTCTGGCGCGAGCTTGCCGCCCTGGGCGGAAACTGGGAGGTGCTGGAATCGTGATGCACTACACGCTTTTCGGCGAGTCCCACGGTCCGGCGGTGGGTGTCCTGCTGACGGATGTGCCGCCGGGGCTGCCGGTGGACGAGGCCTTTATCCGTGAACAGCTGCTGCGCCGCATGGGGCAGGGCGGGCTGACCACCGCTCGGCAGGAAAAAGAGGAAGTGCACTTCCTGTCCGGTGTCTATCAGGGCCGCACCACCGGCGATCCGCTGGCGGCGGTCATTTACAACGGTGATGTCCGTTCCGCCGACTACGACAGCCTGAAACACAAGCCCCGGCCCTCCCACGGAGACTATACCGCCGCGGTCCGCGCCCTGGGCTGCAATGATCCCCGGGGCGGCGGCCATACCTCCGGGCGGCTCACCGCGCCGCTGACCGTGGCCGGCGCGCTGGCGATCACATACCTGAAGACGGCCCATATCGCCGTTCACGCGGATGTCCTGGATGAGGAGGCTCTGCGGGCACGCGCTGCCGCTGCCAAAGCGGATGGCGACAGTGTGGGCGGCGTGATCCGCTGCACCGTCAGCGGTCTGCCCGCCGGTTTGGGCGGCCCTGACTGGCGGGATACCGTGGAGGGCACCATCGCCCGCCATGTGTTTGCCATTCCCGCTGTCAAGGCCATCGGCTTCGGCGCAGGGGAGACCTTCGCCCAAATGCGCGGCAGCGCGGCCAACGACCCGTTTACGATGGCCTGTGGCGCTGTTCGCACAGCGACCAATCATGCCGGCGGTGTCAACGCCGGCGTCACCAACGGCATGGACGTGGTGTTCGACGTGACGTTCCGCCCCACGCCGTCCATCGCTAAGGAACAGCGGACCGTGGACCTATATACCATGACGGAGACGACTATCTCCGTCCCCGGCCGCCACGACGCCTGCATCGCGCTCCGCGCTGCCCCGGCGGTGGAGTCCGCCGCCGCCCTGGCGGTGTGCCAGCTGCTGCCGGACACGCCCGCCGACCTGGATGGTCTGCGCTGCCGATTGGACGAGACGGACGCGGCGATCCTGGAGCTGTTTGACCGCCGTCAGCGGCTGTCTGCCGCCATCGGCGCGTATAAGAGCGCCCACGGTCTGCCGGTTCGGGATAAGGCCCGGGAGGCGGAAGTCCTCCGTACCCGGGGCGATATGCTGCCGGAGCGCCGCGATCAGGCGGAGCGCCTGATGACCCTGCTGATGGCGCTCTCCCGGGAGGAGCAGGCATGACGGGGCGGATCATCCTTATCGGTATGCCCGCCGGCGGAAAGACCACCATCGGCGCCGCCCTGTCCCGGGCGCTGTCCGTGCCCCTTTACGACGCGGACGCACTGACGGAGCAGACGGTGGGCTGTTCCATCCCTGAGATCTTCGCCGCGGAGGGCGAGGCTGCCTTCCGTGCCCTGGAACGCCGGACGCTGGAAGCGCTCTGCACAGAGACGGAAACACCCTGCGTCATCGCCACCGGCGGTGGTGCGGTGTTGACGGAGCAGAACCGTGAGCTCCTGCGTCGAAGCGGCACGGTGTTCTGGCTGGACCGGACGGTGGATAATATTATGTCGACTGATTACGCCGCCGGACGTCCGCTGCTCGCCGGGGGAGAGGCGGCCCTGCGGGCCCTGTATGCCGTCCGCTGCCCGCTGTACGCGGCCTGCGCCCATTATCGGGTGCCTGACGGCACTGTTGACCAAATGAAGGACTTTATTCTGCGACTATGGAGGGATACGCCATGAAGCTGCTCATCCTCAACGGCCCCAACCTGAACCTGTTGGGCCAGCGGGAGCCGGACATCTACGGCAGACAGAGCTATGACGATTTATGTAAACTGATTTACGAGCACGCCGCCGCCGTGGGCTGCCAGGTGGAGCTGTTCCAGTCTAACCATGAGGGCACGCTTATCGACGCTATCCAGGCCTCCCGGGCCGGCTTCGGCGGCATCGTCATCAACCCTGGGGCCTACGCGCATTACAGCTACGCCATCTATGATGCTCTGCGCTGCGCCCCCGTCCCGGCGGTGGAGGTGCATATTTCCGATATCAACGCCCGCGAGCCCTTCCGGGCCGTGTCCGTCACCGCGCCGGCCTGCGTTAGAGTCATCACCGGCCACGGACTTGCCGGCTATCTCGAAGCCATGGACTATCTGCTCCAACACACCAATGACACTGCGGCTGCGCCCACCTGCGGCTGCACTGGGGAGGCACTTGTATGACCAACAAAAAGCTCTATCTTATCGGCGACCCCGTGGATCATAGCCTTTCGCCGCTGCTCCACGGCGCCATGATCGCCCAGACCGGCGTACACTACACCTATGAAGTCCGCCGCGTTCAGCCCCGCGATCTGGCCGACTTCGTGGCCGAGGCCAAGGCCGGCGGCTGTGCCGGGTTCAACGTCACCATGCCCCACAAGGAGGCCATCCTGCCACTGCTGGATGAGCTGAGCCCTGCGGCGGCCGCCTGCGGTGCGGTGAACACCGTCTGCATCAAAAACGGCCGTGCCATCGGCTATAACACTGACGGCCGGGGATTTGTGGACAGCCTGCGCGCCCGCGGCCTGGAGCCGGAGGGCAAGACCGTGCTGCTGCTGGGTACCGGCGGCGCCGGAGACGCCATCTGTGATGCGCTGGTCGGCGCCGGTGTGAAAAAGATTTTCGTCACCAACCGCAGCGTCTATCCGGCCCAGGATCTGGCCGCGCGTTACCCGGATAAGGCGCAGTTCATCTACTTCGGCATTTTCCCCGTCCGCCATGCCATGGCCGAGAGCGACCTGTTCATCAACGCCACCTCTCTGGGCATGGCCGGCATGAAGGAGTTTTCCGACCTGGGCTTCCTGCGTGACGCCCCGGCAGGCGTCACCGTCTACGATTTGGTCTATAACCCCCGGCAGACCATGCTGCTGCGCGAGGCCGAAAAGCGCGGCCTGCCCACCGTGTCCGGCATCGACCTGCTGCTCTACCAGGCGGCCCGTGCCTTCAAGATGTTCACCGGCAAGGACGTGGATATGCCCGCCCTGCTCTCGGCGCTGGAGGGCAAGCTGGACTGAGGTTGACACCCGTCCCGCGCGGTTATATAATACCCGAAGGCTTTTCACCTTTTCTTTGAGGTATTTTCTATGAACTTTCGATTGCTCTCACACACAATGGGCTACATCCTGTGGGTCGAGGCAGGCTTCCTGCTGCTGCCGGCACTGACGGCCTGTATTTATGCCGAGACCTGCTGGCAGCAGTTTCTGCTGACGGCGCTGCTCTGTGCCGCGGCGGGCACGGTGCTGCATCTGATCCCGGTGAAAAAGACCCAGATGCACAGCCGCGACGGCTTTGCGGCAGTGGCCCTCAGCTGGGTGCTGCTGTCCCTGTTCGGGGCGCTGCCCTATGTGTTCACCGGCGCCATGACCAGTTATATCGACGCCCTGTTCGAGACGGTCTCCGGCCTGACCACCACCGGCTCGTCCACCTTCACCGCTGTGTCCCATCTGCCCCGCAGCGTGCTGCTGTGGCGCTCGCTGACCCAGTGGATGGGCGGCATGGGTGTGCTGGTGCTGTTCCTGGCGCTGACGCCCCGTATGGGCGAGGGCGCGGTGTTCCTCATGCGCGCCGAAAGCCCCGGCCCCATCAAGTCCAAGCTGGTGCCCAAGGTGGGCGGCACCGCCAAGATACTCTATCTGATCTATGTGGTGCTGACCCTCTGCGAGGTGCTGGCCCTGCGTCTGGCGGGCGAGAGCTGGTTCTCCGCCGTCTGCCACAGCTTTACCACCATGGCCACCGGCGGCTTCTCGATTTATGATACCTCCCTAGCGGGCGCGTCCAAGGCGGTCATGTGGATCGTCACCGTGTTCTCCTTCCTGGCGGGCGTCAACTTCTCACTGATGTTTCTGGCCGTTCGCGGCAAGCTGAAGGAGGTGCTCCGCAGCGAGGAACTGCGGATCTACGTCGGTATCGTGGCGGCGGCCACGCTGCTGCTGTGCATCAATCTGCGGGTGCAGGCGGGGGTGCCCTTCGGGGATTCCATCACCGACGCCGCCTTCCAGACTGTTACCATCATGACCACCACGGGCTTTGCCACCGTGGATTTCTCCCTGTGGCCGACCTTCTGCCGTATGGCACTGGTGATGCTGATGTTCACCGGCGCCTGCGCCGGCTCCACCTCCGGAGGCATCAAGATATCCCGCGTCGCCATTCTCTGCAAGAGCCTGAAGCGGGAGCTGAAGCAGCTGGCGCACCCCCACCATGTCAGCGTGCTGAAGGTGGACGGACAGGCCGTGGAGGAGCGGGTCGTATCCTCCGCCGGCGCGTTTATCGCGGCATACCTGCTGGTGCTGCTGGCGGGCGCACTGGTGGTCAGCTGGGACAACTATGGCTTCCAGGAGTCCTTCGCCGCCTCTCTGACCTGCATCAGCAATGTGGGTCCCGGCCTGGGCATCCTCGGCCCCATGGAGAATTTCTCCATCCTCTCGCCCCTGAGCAAGCTGGTGCTGTCGCTGGAGATGCTCATGGGCCGTCTGGAGCTGATGCCCCTGCTGGCGCTGTTCCTGGGCAGCACCTGGCGTGACTGACGCAAAAAAGCACCCCGCGGGGTGCTTTTGTCATTTCTGCGTCGTGCAGTATGCCTCATATTTTTCCTGCAGCCAGGCCTTCAGCGTCTCCACGCCCGCCTCGTCCCAGGTGAAATCCCGTTCCTCCTTGTCCTGCGCCAGCTCGTAGCATACATTGCTGTATACAGCGGTGTGCAGGATTCCCGCGTCCTTATCCCCATCGAAGCGGTAGCGGAACTCCCCGATAGAGCCGGTGTATATGAACGCCCGATTGAACCAGTTGGGCGTCAATTCTGCGAATTGTGGGTGCATGACGGTCGCTCCTTTCGTTTATCATAGGGATGATACCACAAAACCGACGGACTGTACAGGCAAAAATTTGCCGCGGCTCGCCGAAGGACTTGAAAACAGACCAAACGTATGGTACAATGTGCCTGCATATTCAGGGGCACCGCCCCTTGGCAAAGTGAGGGAATAGCGTATGAAAAACGCAGTCAAACGTATCGGTGTGCTGACCAGCGGCGGCGACGCCCCCGGCATGAACGCCTGCATCCGCGCCGTGGTCCGCAGCGCCAACGCCCGGGGCATCGAGTGCGTGGGCATCCGCCGCGGCTATCAGGGCCTGATCTCCGGCGACATCGTCGAGATGGACAACGCCAGCGTCAGCCGCATCATCAACCGCGGCGGCACCATCCTGTACTCCGCCCGCTGTGACGAGTTCCGCACCAAGGAGGGGCAGGAGAAGGCCTACGCCACCTGCAAGCTCATCGGTCTGGACGGCCTGGTGGCCATCGGCGGCGACGGCACGTTCCGCGGCGCGCAGGACCTGTCCAAGTTCGGCGTTTCCGTGGTGGGTATCCCCGGCACCATCGACAACGACATCGTCTGCACCGACTACACCATCGGCTTCGACACCGCGGCCAACACCGCCGTGGAGTGTATGGACAAGCTCCGCGACACCATGCAGTCCCACGAGCGCTGCTCCGTGGTGGAGGTCATGGGCCACCGCGCCGGTTATCTGGCGCTGTATGTGGGCGTGGCCATCGGCGCCACCGCCGTGCTGGTGCCCGAGCGCCCCTACGACTTTGAAAAGCACGTGGCTGAGAAGATCCGCCGCGCCCGTATCAGCGGCAAGACCAACTTTATGATCGTGGTGGCTGAGGGCGCCGCCAGCGGCATGGCTGTGGGTGAGCAGATCAAAAAGGAGCTGGGGCTGGACCCCCGCGTCACCATTCTGGGCCACATCCAGCGGGGCGGCAGCCCCACCGCCAAGGACCGCGTCACCGCCACCCGCATGGGCTACGAGGCGGTGCAGCTGCTGGCGGAGGGCAAGACCAACCGCATCGTCTGCGCCAAGGGCGACCGGATCAGCAACGTGGACATTGACGAGGGCCTGGCCATGACCAAGACCCTGAACCACGAGGAGTTCGAGGTCATGACCGTCATGACCGGAAGATAAGGAAAAGAGCAAAAAAGAGACGCGCCGCAGCGCGTCTCTTTCTGTTTACTCAGCGTTGACTGGATATTGGTTGATAAGTCAACAATAGGAAATGTTCGGATTATGGTCGAACGGTCTTTGAAGTTTGTCGAGGAGTATGGTCCGATAATTTTGGAAGGATTCACATTCGAGGGCGGATATACCGATATAGTGCAGGCAGGCGATGGAGATTTCATTACGGAGGATACTTTGTGGGACTTTAAGGTTACTTCTGCATCAATAACGACGAGACACACCTTGCAGTTGCTTATGTACTGGAGGATGGGGCTTCGCTCTGTACATCCGGAGTTTGAAAAAATTGAATACCTTGGGATATATAATCCGCGTTTGAACCGGGTTTATAGATTATTCGTGAAAGATGTACCCGAAGAGGTGATACATACGGTGGAAAGAGATATTATTGGCTATGCGGATTAAAGCCCAAGAGAACGAAAAGAGGCAGGACCATTCCTGCCTCTTCCCTTATTCCATCTCCGGCCGTTCGTCGCCCATGAAGAACACCGCCACGGTGCCCTGTCCGGCATGGCTGCCGATGATGGTGCCGATGTCGCACAGGCGAATCTTCCCCTTCAGCTTCGGAAAACGGTCCTCCACGGCGTCCATGACCAGCCGGGCGTCCTCCGGGCACTGGCTGTGGCAGATAAAGCACTTGCCGTCATAGTCCCGGCCGCCCTGGGCGTGCTGCTCCATGGTGTCCACCGTAGTCTCCACGGCTTTTTTCTTGCCCCGCACCTTGCTGTATGCCTTGATGGCGCCCTTGTCGTCCAGCCGCATGATGGGGCAGATGTTCAGCACCGTGGCTACCGTGGCCGCCGCGCCGGATACCCGGCCTGTCCGCCGGAACTGGGTCATATCGCTGGAAAAGAACTGGTGATGCACCTTGTTCCGGTTGTCCAGCACCCACTGGGCCACGGTGTCGATGTCCTCGCCCGCGTCCCGCATATCGGCGGCGTAGTCCACCAGCAGGCCGTAGCCGCTGGAGGAGCACAGGGAGTCGATGACGATCAGCTTCTGCCCGGGGTACCTGTCCTTCAGCTCTGCTGCCGCCAGATAGGCGTTGTTCACCGAGCAGGACTGCCCGGATGTGAACGCGATGTGCAGCACGTCGCCGCCCTGCTGCAGCAGGCGCTCGAAGAAGTCCATATACCCCGCTACGTTGATCTGGCTGGTCTGGGGCAGCTTGCCCGCCTTCAGAAAGCCGTAAAACCGGGGCAGCGCCGCCGGATCGCGGCCCATGTCGTCGTCATAGGTCTGCCCGTCCACCACGTAGGTGTAAAACAGCACGGGGATGTCCCGGCTCTCCATGTACGAATAGGGCAGGTCCACCGTGGAGCAGCAGCTCAGTGTAAATTTCCGTTCCATTATTTCTCCTTTTTACTCCTTTGTTCTGCTGTGTCTGCGGCAGGGAAGGGGGCACGCAGAACGCCCATTTGTAATACAAGTTCATTATATGGCTCTGCTTGTTTTTGTCAATATGCGCTTTTCACGGATTGCAAAAACCGATGGGATACGCTATAATAACCACCTGACTACAATACAGGGAGCGATCCGTTATGATACTCGTACTGCAAAAGAACACCCCGGAGCCTGCCATCCGCCAGCTGATGGCCCAGCTGGCTCTGCAAAACGTCAAGGGCGGCTGCGTAGCGGGGGAGACATCCATCCTTCTGCCCCTGGTGGGGGAGACGTGGCGGCTGGACCCCGCCGCGCTTCAGGCCCTGCCCTATGTGCAGGAGGCCCGCCGTCTGACCCCGGCCTATCACCTGGCCGCCCGGAGCACTCATCCGGAGGATACCGTGGTGCCGGTGGGCGATGTCCGCGTGGGCGCGGATTTCTGCCTGATCGCCGGGCCCTGTGCCGTGGAGTCCGCGCACCAGATACAGACCGTCGCCGCCGCCGTAAAGGCCGCCGGGGCCATCATGCTCCGCGGAGGCGCCTTCAAGCCCCGCACCTCGCCCTACACCTTCCAGGGTCTGGGTGAGCAGGGCACGGCGCTGCTGGTACAGGCCGGCCGTGATACGGGCCTGCCCACCGTTACCGAGATCACCGATCCCGCCCAGCTGGACACGCTGGCTGATGTGGACGTGCTGCAGGTGGGTGCGCGCAATATGCAGAATTTCGCCCTGCTGAAGGCTCTTGGCCGCACCCGCAAGCCCATCCTGCTCAAGCGCGGCACCTCCGCCACGGTGGAGGAGCTGCTGCTGTCCGCGGAGTATATCCTGTCCGGCGGCAATACGCAGGTCATTCTCTGTGAGCGTGGTATCCGCAGCGGCCTGACCCCCGCCCGCGCCGCCCTGGATGTGTCCGCCGTTCCGGTGCTGAAGCGCCTGACCCATCTGCCGGTCATTGTGGACCCCAGCCACGCCGCGGGCCGCGCCGATCTGGTGGAGCCGCTGGCGCTGGCCGCCGTGGCCGCCGGGGCCGATGGACTGTTGGTGGAGGTCCATGACCGCCCTGCCACCGCCCTGTCCGACGGCGCCCAGTCCCTTACCCCCGCCGCCTTCGCCCAGCTGGCCCAAAAGGTCCGCTGCCTCCGCGAAGCCCTGCAATAAGCAAAAACGACCGCCTCGGCGGTCGTTTTTTACATCCAGCAGCCCAAGGCTTTTTTCCACGGCCGGTACAGCCCGTAGCCGATCAGCCCGCCGGCAGTGTTGCAGATCAGGTCGGTGATGTCCGACATCCGTGCTGTGGGCAGCAGAGGCTGGACCAGCTCGATGCACAGGCTCAGCAGAAACGCCGCCCCCACCGTACGGAACACCCCCGCTTTTCCCCGGCGCACCACCGGCCACAGAATGCCGAAGGGCACCGTCATCAGCACGTTTAGAAAGACCTGCCGCTCTGCGTTGCCGTATCCCAGTCGCAGGTCACGGAACGGCTCCAGTACCATGGGCGCGTAGGCATGGTGTATCCCCAGCATGGAGAGCACCGGCAGCACCGTCACCCACAGCACGCCCAGCATATACACGCTGAACACCGTGTACACCAGCACCCGCCGTCGCCCCTGCTTTTTCCACAGGCCCAGCAGCAGGAGATACAGCCCCAGCAGCACGATCAGGTCCGGCGCGTACTTGGGCAGCGCCCGTATGAAAATGTCCGCCATGACCGCACCTCCCATCAGTATAGTATGCCCTATTATGCCCGCCTGTCCCGTGAAAGTCAACCCGGTTAAGCAAATCATAAAGAAGCCCCCGCCGTCAGGCGGGGGGGGCGTGAGGGGAGCGCAAATGCACGGCCGGGGGACAGCTTTGAAAAATCTCCGATCTTCAGCATGGGGGCACCTCCATCGTCTTTCCTTGAGCTCGTACCTATCCTATACCCTCCCACCATGGCAGAGTCAATAGGGGATATGAAAAAATTTTCCCCGCCCGCAGGCGGGGAAAATGTATGTCATTCCGCCGGGATCCGCACGGTGAATGTGCTGCCCTGCCCGGGCACGCTCTCCACCTCCGCCGTACCGCCGTGGAGCCGTGCGATCTGGCGTACCATGTACAGCCCCAGCCCGGTGCCCTCGCCGCCGCTGCGGGCCGCGTCCACCTGATAGAACCGCTGCCATATCTTTTCCTGCTGGTCCGGCGGGATGCCCGCGCCATCGTCGCTGACGGACAGCACGGCGCAGCTGCCCGTCCGGCGGACGGTTACACGGACGTATCCGCCGTCGCTGCCGTACCGGAAGGCGTTGGAAATGAGATTGTTCAGCAGCCGGGTCATCAGTATCACGTCCATCTGCGCCTCCACGCTCTCCGGCGCGTCGCAGGTCAGGACAACGCCCTCCGGCGCGATCATTTTCTGCTGTTCGCATACCGCCTCCGCCAGCGCTGCCAGGTCGCCGCGCTCCATGCAGGTCTTCTGGGTGCCCTGTTCCAACCGCGTGATATGCAGCAGCTGCCCGATGAGCCGGGACATCTGCTCCGCCTGCCGATGAATGACCGTCATGCCCTCGACGTAGTCCTCTGTGGTCTCCGCTGTACGCTCCAGCGTCTCGCATTCCGCCAGGATCACCGTCACCGGCGTCCGCAGCTCGTGGCTGGCGTCCGAGGTAAACTGCGCCTCCGCCTTAAAGGAGCGTTCCAGCCGGTCAAACATATCGTCAAAGGTTCCCGCCAGCCGGTTGATCTCACTCCTGCCTCTGGGCAGGCCGATGCGCCGCGACAGGTCCTCGCCGCCGGAGATGCTCTCCGCCGCCGCGATGACCTTCTCCATAGGCTTGAAGGAGCTGCTGGAGATGAGCCAGCCGCCGCCCACGCTCAGCACCACCAGCGCCGGCAGCACCGACCACGCCAGCGGCACGATGACCTCCATCACGCTGCCCCGGGCCGCGCTGTCGATGGTGCCCCGTACCCACAGGCCGCTGCCGCCGATCTCCAGCCAGCAGTCGTACACCAGATACGTCCCGCCGCTGCTGCCGACGACGGTGTGCAGCGCGTTTTTCTCCTTCGGCGCGCCGTCCGATACCTCCGCCGGCGCCGTGCCGAACAGCCGCTGTCCGTCCTCGTCGAAGATCTCCGTGTACACCCCGTGGGCGTACTGCTCCACGTCGCTGAAGTCCCAGTCTCCGTGGTCGAATTCCACATCGTCGGCGTTCCGGCCCACCATGTACAGCAGCTCCGCCTCCGGCGGCCGCGTTACGGTGTTGCGGTTCATCAGCATCACGAACACCAGCATCAGCGCCGTGATGGCGATCATCAGCAGGGAGAACCACAGGGTCATCCGCCATTTGATGGATATGTTCCTCATGCGTCCTCCTTCAGCACCCAGCCCATGCCCCGCACCGTGTGCAGCAGCTTGCGCTCCCCGGGCAGCTCCAGCTTCTTCCGCAGATAGCTGATGTATACGTCCACCACATTGGTGCCCCCGGCGTAGTCCAGGCTCCACAGGTTGTCCTCGATCTGCTGCCGGGACAGCACCACGCCCTTGCTGCGGATAAGGTATTCCAGCAGGGCATATTCCCTGGCGGACAGTTCCAGCGTCCGGTCGCCCCGCTTCGCTGTCCGGGCGGCGGTATCCACCGTCAGATCGGCCAGGGTGTACACATTGGTGCTGCCGCTGCCTTTTTTCCGGGTCAGTACCCGCAGCCGTGCCAGCAGCTCGTCCAGGGCAAAGGGCTTGATGAGGTAGTCGTCCGCGCCCGCGTCCAGTCCGTCTACCCGGTCGGCTACGGCGTCCCGGGCTGTCAGCAGCAGCACCGGCAGGGCGCTGCCCCGGGCGCGCAGCGTCCGCAGCACCGTCAGTCCGTCCACTTTCGGCATCATGATGTCCAGCACCGCTGCGTCGTAGGCGGCCGCGTCCAGATACGCCAGCGCCTCTGCGCCGTCCGGTACGCCGTCCACGGTGTAGCCCACCGCCGTCAGGTTCTTTACCAGCATCCGCCGCAGCTCCGGCTGGTCCTCCGCGATAAGAATACGCATACGCCGTGCCCTCCTCCACAAACTGCCGTCCGGCAGCAGAAAAAATATCCCGCCCGCCCATCGGCGGGCGGGACCTCTCGCTCACACCCAGTATACCAGAAAACCGCTGCCCTGACAACCCTTACGCCGTCAGCATGGGCAGGTCGGCGGCGTCCACACTGCTGTACTTCCGGGTCAGATAGTCCTCGATATACGCCGCCTCCTCCACGGAGCGCAGGTCGGCGAAGCTCTCCAGCTGCTTTTCATAGCTGGCGGACACGGTCAGCGTCTCGCCGCAGTGGATCAGCTTCAACACCACGCCGTTGTCCAGGGTGCGGCTGCTCTCCAGCGCGTAGTTGACGGGGGAAGCCTTTTTGATGATGTGAAAACGTTTCATATTCTTTACCTCCTGAAACCGTATTGTATATGTAGATGGCCTTTTGTTGATGTGTTGTGTGCTTCCTTAGGATAGCCTTATCTTACGTCCGGTTTATTAGAGGAACATTAAAGAAATAAAAATAATTTTTGAACGTCCCGCCCTGCCGCTTTTCAAATCCCGCCCGCGGTGGTACAATACCCATAACAGAAATTTTGCCGATAAGGAGGCATTCCCTATGAAAAAGTCTGTTCTCCGTTCCTACGCCCGTCTCATCGCCCGCACCGGCGTCAACATCCAGAAGGGGCAGGAGGTGTTCATCGCCGCCGACCTGGACCAGCCGGAGTTTGTGGCCATGCTGGTGGACGAGTGCTATAAGTGTAAGGCCAAAAAGGTCGTGGTGGACTGGAACTACCAGCCTTTGCAGAAGCTCCACGTCCGCCACCGCAGCCTGACCACTCTTTCCAGAGTGGAGGATTACGAGCTGGCCCGCTGGCAGCACTATGTGGACACCATCCCCTGCCGCATCTACCTGCTCTCCGAGGACCCGGACGGCCTGAAGGGCATCGACCAGGAGAAGCTGGCCAAGAGCCAGCAGGCCAAATTCCCCGTCATCAAGCCCTACCGCGACCAGATCGAGAACAAGTACCAGTGGTGCATCGCCGCTGTCCCCGGTGAGGCCTGGGCAAAAAAGCTGTTTCCCGGTCTGCGTAAGTCTCAGGCGGTGGAAAAGCTGTGGGAGGCCATCCTCTCTACCTCCCGCGCGCTGGAGGGCGATCCCCAGGCCAACTGGGCGGCCCACAACAAGGACATCCACGACCGCCGCGACTACCTGAACAGCCTGCACATCCGCCAGCTGCGCTACAGGAGCGCCACCGGCACCGACTTCACCGTGGGTATGATCCCCGAGGCCCATTTCTGCGGCGGCAGCGAGCGCAGCCTGCAGGGCATTGTCTTCAACCCCAATATCCCCTCCGAGGAGTGCTTCATCTCCCCCAAGCGGGGCGAGGCCGAGGGTATCGTCTACGCCACCAAGCCACTGAGCTATCAGGGGCAGCTCATCGACAAGTTCTGGATTCGCTTCCACGCGGGCAAGGCTGTGGAGTGGCACGCCGAGCAGAACAACGACCTGCTGACCAAGCTTATTACCATGGACGAGGGCAGCGCCTATCTGGGCGAGTGCGCCCTGGTGCCCTACGACAGTCCCATCTGCCAGTCCGGACTGCTGTTCTACAACACGCTGTTCGACGAAAACGCCGCCTGCCATCTGGCCCTGGGCATGGGCTTTGCCGACACCATTAACGACTTTGAGCACAAGACCTTGGCCGAGTGCCGCGCCCTGGGCGTCAATGACTCCATGATCCACGAGGACTTTATGATCGGCTCCGAGGATATGGACATCGACGCCGTCTGCGAAAACGGCGATGTGGTCCCCGTGTTCCGCCATGGCAACTGGGCCTTCTGAAACAACAAATATCCCCCGGCTGCCGCCGGGGGATATTTCTTTTCTGCTGATGCATATACTCTCCCAAAAGCAAAAGGGAGGAACGACCATGGCACAGATCGAACCCATCACCTGGTTCCGTAATGCCCACCCGGAGCAGGGCAGCCTGCGGGTGCAGGTATCCGCCGCCCAGGGGATATTCCCCATCCCCGGCGCGTCCGTGGAGGTCTACCGCGATTTCGGCGCGGTGCGGGAGACGTTCTACTCCGGCGTGACCGACAGCTCCGGCATTGCCGACAGGATACTGCTGCCGGCGCTGCCCGCGTCGCTGGGACTGTCGTCGGACACGGCGGGCATCAGCGGCACGGCCTATACCGTGGCGGTGAGCCACCCGGACTACCACTGTCCGGAGCACCAGCAGGTGCTGGTGTTTCCCTGCATCGAGTCCGTGCTGGCGGTGACGCTGCCGCCGCAGCGAGAGGAGGGCTGAGCCGTGCCCTATCCCGTTATTCCGGAGTACATCACCGTCCATCTGGGCGCGCCGGACGCCCCGGCGGAGAACGTCACCGTCACCTTTCCCCGCTATATCAAGGGCGTGGCCGCCAGCGAGATATACCCCACGTGGAACGAGAGCGCCATCCGCGCCAATGTGCTGGCCCAGATCTCCGTGGCGCTGAACCGGGTCTACACCGAGTTCTACCGCAGCCGCGGCTACGATTTCGACATCACCAACAACACCCAGTACGATCAGGCCTTCTCCCCCAATAAGGAGACGTTCGAGAACATCAACGCCATCGTGGACGATATGTTCAACAACTACATCGTCCGCCGCGGCAATGTGGAGCCGCTGTACGCCCAGTTCTGCGACGGTATCCGCACCCAGTGCCGGGGGCTGTCCCAGTGGGGCAGCCAGGAGCTGGCGCAGCAGGGACGCACACCCTACGAGATACTCCAATACTACTACGGGCAGGACATCGACCTGGTGTACAACGCCCCGGTGGGGGACAGCACGCCCTCCTATCCCGGACGGCCGCTGACCGTGGGCAGCGTGGGCGAGGACGTCCGCACCATCCAGCGGGAGCTGAACCGCATCCGCAAGAACTACCCGGCTCTCCCCGCCGTCGGAGAGACCGACGGCGTCTTCGGCGCGGACACCGCCGCCGCCGTCCGCACTTTCCAGCGCATTTTCAATTTGACCCAGGACGGCATTGTGGGCAAGGGCACCTGGTATCGCATCAAGTCCATCTACAACGGCGTCAAGAGCCTCTCCGAGGTCACCAGCGAGGGCCTGACCATCTCCGAGGCCCAGCGGCAGTTCCCCAAGGTCCTCCGCCTGGGCGACACCGGCATCGGCGTCCAGACCATCCGGTTCTATCTGGCGTTTCTGGGCTTCTTCCTGCCGGAGCTGCCGCCCATCCGCATCACTGACGTGTTCGACGAGGAACTGCGGGACGCGGTGCTGGCCTTCCAGAGCACCTATGGCCTGACGGTGGACGGCGTGGTGGGGCGGAACACATGGAACGCCATCCAGAACGTCTATGAGCAGACGCTCTACCAGCTGCCCGCCAACTACCAGACCTTCGCCCGGCAGATATACCCCGGCCATTTTCTGGTGGAAGGCGACACCGGCGCGGAGGTGACGCTGCTTCAGACCCAGCTGAACCGGCTGGCGCAGCGGGACAGCGCCCTGCCCTCCGTGACCGCGGACGGCATCTTCGGCGCGGCCACCGCCGCCGCGGTCCGCACCCTGCAAAGCCGCCTGGGGTACAGCCCCACCGGCGCCGTCGGCCCGGTCCTTTGGTCCTACATCATCACCCAGGGTCAGGGCTACGGCGTGTTTTGAACAAAAAAAGAACCGCCCTCGGGCGGTTCTTTTCCGTCTTTCACACCATGCGGCAGCTCTCGCAGTCCTCGCAGGCGGGGAACTTACTCTTGTCGTAGGCGATGCCGTTCTTGTCGTAGTAGTCCTTTACCGCGGACTTCACGGCTTCCTCCGCCAGCACGGAGCAGTGCAGCTTGTGGGCAGGCAGACCGCCCAGCGCGTCCACGACCTCCTTGTTGGTCAGCGCAAGCGCGTCCTCGATGCGCTTGCCCTTGATCATCTCGGTGGCCATGGAGCTGGAGGCGATGGCGCTGCCGCAGCCGAACGTCTCAAACTTCACGTCCTCGATCTTGCCGTCCTTGATCTTCAGGTACATCTTCATGATGTCGCCGCACTTGGCGTTGCCCACCTCGCCCACGCCGTCGGCGTCGGCGATCTCGCCCACGTTCCGGGGGTGCAGGAAGTGGTCCATCACGGTATCGGTATACAAAGCCATATTCAACGCTCCTTTACATTACAGAATGAATGTCCGCTTGCCGGACTCCAAATCCTTCCACATGGGGGACATATCCCGCAGGTACGCCACGATGCCGGGCACTTTTTCCAGAATATAGTCCACCTGCGCCTCCGTGGTGTCGTGGCACAGGCTCAGCCGCAGGGAGCCGTGGGCCACCTCGTGGGGACGGCCGATGGCCAGCAGCACATGGCTGGGGTCCAGGGACCCGCTGGTGCAGGCGCTGCCCGAGCTGGCGCAGATGCCCGCCTGATCCAGCAGCAGCAGAAGGCTCTCGCCCTCGATGCCCTCGAAGCAGAAGTTCACGTTGGTGGGCAGCCGGTGCACCGGGTCGCCGTTCAGCGCGCTGTGGGGGATCTTACTCAGTCCCGCGATCAGCTTGTCCCGCAGCTTCGTCAGCCGGGCGGTGTCCTCGTCGATGTGCCCGCAGGACTCCTCCAGCGCCGCCGCCAGACCCATGATGCCGGGGATGTTCTCCGTGCCGGCCCGCTTGCCGCGTTCCTGCGCGCCGCCCTCGATGATATTGGTCAGGGGGATGCCCTGCCGGGCATACAGCACGCCCACGCCCTTGGGGCCGTGGAACTTGTGGCCGGACAGGGACAGCATGTCGATGTTCTGCTCCTTCACGTTGATGTGCAGGTGGCTCGCCGCCTGCACCGCGTCGGTGTGGAACAGCACGCCCTTCTCGTGGCACACCTTGCCGATCTCCGGGATGGGCAGGATAGAGCCGATCTCGTTGTTGGCGTACATGATGGTCACCAGACAGGTGTCCTCCCGGATGGCCTCCGCCACCTGCTGGGGGGTGATGGTGCCTGTGGGACCCACGTCCAGCAGCGTCACCTCAAAGCCCTCTTTTTCCAGCTTCTTCAGTGTGTGCAGCACCGCGTGGTGCTCGAAGGCGGTGGAGATGATGTGCTTTTTGCCCTTTCGCTCGCCGATCCGCGCCGCCGAGACGATGGCCTGGTTGTCGGCCTCGCTGCCGCCGGAGGTGAACGTGATCTCCTTAAAGCTGCACCCGAGACAGTCCGCCACCCGCCGCCGTGCGTCCGCCAGCGCCTCCGCGGCCTGCTGGCCCACGGTGTGCAGGCTGGAGGGGTTGCCGTAATACGTCTGGAAATAGGGCGTCATCGCCGCCACGGCCTTGTCGCTCATCCGCGTGGTGGCCGCATTATCTGCATAGACCTGCATAGGATCACTCCTTTAACATATCTTTTTTGTAGGTAAGTGCATGGTAGCACATAAACCCTATAATGTCAATAGGTTTATAGAAAAAAGTAACCACAAGCCTTCCCCTTGCGGGGCTTGCAGTGTAGGATGACACGCCCAGTTAGCCTTCCCCTGTAGGGGAGGGGCGGCGTCCCCGACGCCCCGCAGCGTCAAAAAACGCCCTCGCCCCGCCGCAGGCGGCATTTTCTCCGCCCCAACTTCCATTTCCTGCCAAATTTTCCTGTTTTTATTCCCGTTAACAGAAAAATGTGTAAAATTTCCATAAAAAGGCTGGACAAACGGTGTAACTGTGCTATAATTTGACTATCCGCAGAGGTACCTCTGCATTTGCGTTTTAATAACCATTAAAACGAGCGCACCTGCGGAAATCTACTACCATAAGGGGAATGAACAATGAAAAAAGTATTAGCAACCATTCTGGCCCTGGTCATGGCCCTGGCACTGTGCAGCGTGAGCTGGGCGGATGCAACAGAGGTCAAGACAGAGGCGGAACTGACCACCGCTGTTAGCAATGGCGGCGAGATCAAGCTGGGCGCGAACATCACGTTGACGAGCATGCTGACTATCCCGGCAGATAAGACGGTTACGCTGGATTTGAATGGCCTTAGCATTACTTCCGCTGGTAAGGTAATTAAGAACAACGGTATTCTGACGATTACAGACACCAAGGGTGGCGGTAAGATTATTTCTACCGGCAATACCGCTGTAGGCGTAGGTGATAACTCGAAAACAACGATAAAGACGGCTATCATTGAATCTGTAGAGGGTGCCGTTATTACAGGCTATGCCACTGGTGCAACGATCAATATCGAAGATGGTATTTTCAGCGCTTCCGATAATGCCGTAGTTGCAGGCAATGGAAACCGCACGAATGAAGCTGGAGCCGAGAGGACTGTTGGCAATACGATCAACATTTCTGGTGGTACGTTCAACGGGCAGATCAAGACCCCGACTTATGTTGCATGCGGTATTTATGCTCCGTGGAAAGATACGATCAAGGTGACTGGCGGTACATTCAATATCACCGGCGGCGCTGGTATCGTTGCACGTGCAGGTAGCGTCTCCGTAAGCAATGCAACTATCAACACGACCGGCAATGCGACCGGTAAAGTTGGAGATTCTCGTGTCGTAGTTCCTTGCTCCGCAATCGTGTTTGACAGCGAAGCAGCCTATCCCGCACTGACAAACACCTCTGCTATCAGCGTGGAAAGCGGAACGTTTACTTCTGAAGCGGATGCCATCAGCGTCGTCAAGCCCGAAGGTGAAGGGGCAGTTGAGCGCGTGGCCGTCACCGGTGGTACTTTCTCTACCGATGTGAAGGAGTATCTTGCCGAGGGTAAGATCCTGCAGAAGAATGGTGACACCTATACCGCCGTGACTAATAGCGGTATCACCAGCGGTACCTATACTGCGAAGCCCACTGTTCCCGATGGTTACAAGGTGGTTGAGAACACTGACGGTACGTTCACCGTCGAGAAGGTCGGTGGCTATTACTACTACCAGCCCACCACCGACACCAAGACCACCGACACCAAGGGCAGCCCCAAGACCTTCGACGCGGGCATTGCTCTGTATGTCGGCATGGCGCTGACCTCCGCCGCCGGCGTGGCGTTTGTGGGCAAAAAGCGCGAGGACTGACACCGTTTTCCGCGGTGTCTTACCCCGGTGCCGTGTGAAATAACAGAAGAGGCACCCCGTCAGGGGTGCCTTTTCTCATGCCTTAAAATAGGCTTCTGCCTGCTGAATATTCCGCTGTATCTCCTGCCGCAGCGCCTCCAGCGTGTCGAACCTCTGCTCGCCCCGCAGCCGGCGGCAGAACTCCACCCGGAGCTCCTGCCCGTACAGGTCGCCCTCGAAGCCCAGCAGGTACGTCTCCACGGACACCCGATCGCTGTCGGACACCGTGGGCCGCGTGCCCACGTTGGTCACGCCGGCGCACCGCCGTCCGTCCGGCAGAAATACCTCCGTCACGTACACCCCGTGCGCCGGGGCCAGCACGTGCTCCGGCACCGCCAGGTTTACCGTGGGGATGCCGATGGTCCGCCCGATCCGCTGTCCGTGCTGCACCGTCTGGCTCAGGCAGTGCCGGTGGCCCAGAAAGTCCGCCGCGCGCTCCATGTCGCCCGCCTCCACCAGCGTCCGGATGTACGTGGAGCTGACCGTGATGCCCTCTCGCTGTACCGGCGGGATGATGTCGCACCCGATGCCCATCTCCGCGCACTTCTGCCGCAAAAGCTGCACGTTCCCGGCGTTTTTATGGCCGAACCGGTGGTCGTGCCCGGCCACGAAGTGCACCGCGCCGTATGTCCCGATCAGCATTTCCAGATAGGCCTCCCACGGCATGGTCATCATCTCCCGGTCAAAGGGCGCGAAAATGACCCGCTCGATGCCGTACAGACGCTCCATCAGCCCCTGCCGGTCCCGGTTGGAGTTGATCAGGTACACGGGCTGCCCCGTGACCACCTCCTTCGGCGGCCGGTCAAAGGTGAATGCCGCGGGGACGGCTCCCAGCTCCCGGGCGCGCTCCGCCGTCTTCCGCAGCAGTGCGCCGTGGCCCCGGTGCACGCCGTCGAAGAAGCCCAGGGCGATAACTGTCTTTTCCAAGTTGTTCACGCTCCGAAAAAGTTTTTCTCTGATGTCAGAACACCCGCTTCCCAGCGGCTCAGGCACAGAAACGCCCCGTCCGGGCCGTACACCCGGTACAGCCCCGGCTGCAAGCCCTCCGCCGCCAGCGGATTGCCGCACAGGCACCGTCTGTGGTCCCGTTCACCGGCGATGTGATAGGCCGGGTACTGCCGGAACAGCGAGTCGGTAGGGGAGAGCAGGGCCTCGCCCTGCGCCTGTACGTCCTCAATGCTGCGGCTCTCCGCCAGCGTAAACCCAGCGGCCATGGTCCGCCGCAGAGCGCTCATGCATCCGCCGCAGCCCAGCGCCTGCCCGATGTCGTGGCACAGCGCCCGCACATACGTGCCCTTGCTGCACCGTATCCGCAGCCGCCAGTCGCCGTCCTCCGGCGCCAGCAGCGCCAGTTCGTGTATGGTCACCCGCCGCGGGGGCCGTTCGATCTCCTGCCCCTTCCGGGCCAGCTGATACAGCTTCTGCCCGTTGATCTTGATAGCCGAGTACATGGGCGGCACCTGGTCGATCTCCCCGGTGAACCGCGCCAGCACGTCTTCCAGCTGCGCCCGCGTCACGGACACAGGGCGCTCCGCCACCACTTCGCCGGTGGTATCCTGGGTGTTGGTCGTCAGCCCCAGCCGCAGCCCCGCGACGTACTCCTTGTCCCCACTCTCGGCATAGGACACCGCCCGCGTGGCGTTTCCCACGAACACCGGCAGCACGCCGGTGGCCATGGGGTCCAGCGTTCCGGCGTGGCCCACCTTTTTCGTTTTCAGTATGCCCCGCAGCTTGCCGCACACGTCCATGCTGGTCCATCCCGCGGGCTTGTCGATAATGATGATCCCGTCGGCCATGTTATCCCATGACCTCCGTATAGGCCGCCAGAATGGCCGCCTTCGCCTCGTCCAGGGTGCCGTCCACCGTGGCCCCGGCGGCGCCCTTGTGGCCGCCGCCGCCCAGCACGCGGCATACGGCGCTGGCGTCCACCCGCGGTCCCGTCCGCAGCGACAGCTTCACCCGTCCCGGCTTCAGCTCCCGCAGCGTGATGCCGCAGTCGGTGCCCTGCACCAGCGCCGCCAGACTGCTCAGCTCCTCCACGTCGGACTCAGCAGCGCCCAGCTCCCGGCACAGCGCCAGAGGGATGGACATCACCACCACCCGGCCGTTGTCGTACAGCTCCATGTCCGCCACCATCCGGGCCTCCATAGCCAGCCGCACCGGCGACTTCGTGCGGAACAGTGCCTTGTTCACCGGCCCTACGTCGATGCCCCGCTCCATCAGCGCGGCGGCGATGCGGTGCGTCCGCGCCGTGGTGTTGGCATAGACGAAGCACCCGCAGTCTGTGGAGACCGCCACATACAGCGCCATGGCTATCTCCGGCGTGATGTCCGTCAGCCTGCCCACGATCTCATACACGATCTCGCCGCAGGCGGCGGCCTCCGCGTCCAGGCACGTCCGTTCCGCGAAGAACTCCTGGGATCCGTGGTGGTCGATGGCCAGGCAGATGTCGTTTTTATACGGCACCGCGTTCTCCGGCAGCAGATTCAGCGCCGCGATGTCCACCGATACCACCGCCCCGGGCACGAAGCCCTCAGGTGCCCACAGCCCCTCGGCGTAGGGCGTGTACGTCTCCGTGATCTCCGGGTTTTCCAGCAGATACGCCGTCCGGCCCAGCGCCCGCAGGGCGCGGCACAGTGCGGCGGCGCAGCCCACCGTGTCCCCATCCGGGCGCACGTGGGTCAGGATCAGCACGCCGTCCAGCGTCCGCAGAAAGTCCGCCGTCTCCTGTACGGTCAGCCGCGCGCTCATTCCCGGTCCTCCGGCAGCACGATGTCCGCGTTGGCGGGGTTGGCGGGCTTCACGTGGTTCAGCAGGTCCAGAATGTGCGCGCCGTGGGCGATGGAGTCGTCCATGAAGAACTGCAATTCCGGCGTGTAGCGCAGGTCGATGGCCTGGCCCAGCTCGTGCCGCAGATATCCGGCCGCAGACTTCAGCCCCTTCATCAGGCCCTTTTCATCCGCGCAGTTCAGCGCGCTGATATACACCCGTGCGTACCGCAGGTCGCTGGTGGTGTCCACCCGCGTGATAGTCAGCATCCCCTCGGATACCCGCGGGTCCTTTACGGTGCGGAGCAGGGCGCTCAGCTCCTTGCGTATCTCCTCATTGATGCGTCCGATGCGGTTTCCGGCCATAGGGCGCTCCTCCTTTCAAGAAAAAGATGGGTGGGCGCTCGCCCACCCATCGGCTGTTTGTTATACCTCGATCTGCTCCATGGTGAAGGCCTCCACGATGTCGCCTTCCTTGATGTCGTTGAATTTCTCGATGCTCAGGCCGCACTCGTAGCCGGCCTGCACCTCCTTCACGGAGTCCTTGAACCGCTGCAGGGAGGCCAGCACGCCCTCGTGGATGACGATGCCGTCGCGGACCAGCCGTACCTGGCAGTCCTTGCGCTGCAGCTTGCCGTCCTGCACGTAGCAGCCGGCAACCGTGCCCACGCCGGACACCTTGTACGTCTGGCGCACCTCGGCGTGGCCCAGCAGCACCTCGCGGAACTTGGGGGCCAGCATACCCTTCATGGCGGCTTCGATCTCGTTGATGGCATCGTAGATCACGCGGTACATCCGCATATCCACGTTGGCCCGGGCGGCACTGTCGCGGGCGGCGGCGTCCGGCCGGACGTTAAAGCCCACGATGATGGCCTGAGAGGTGGACGCCAGCATGACGTCGCTCTCGTTGATGGCGCCCACGCCGCCGTGGATCACGCGGACGCGGACCTCCTCGTTGCTCAGCTTCTCCAGCGAGGACTTCACCGCCTCCACGCTGCCCTGCACGTCCGCCTTGACGATCAGGTTCAGGTTCTTCATCTCACCGGCCTGGATCTGGCTGAACAGATCCTCCAGCGACACCTTGGTCACAGGGGCGTTGGCCTTGGCCTTCTCCTCGGCCTTGCGCTGCTCCACCAGCTCGCGGGCCAGCTTTTCGTCGGCCACGGCGTTGAAGGTAGCGCCGGCGGAGGGTGCCTCGCTCAGACCCGTGATCTCCACAGGCACGCTGGGTCCGGCCTCGGTGATGCGCTGGCCCTTGTCACTGACCATGGCGCGCACGCGGCCCACAGAGGTACCGGCGATGATGATGTCGCCCTGATGGAGGGTGCCGTTCTGTACCAGCAGCGTGGCCACGGGGCCGCGGCCCTTGTCCAGACGGGCCTCGATCACGGTGCCCTGCGCCGCGCGGTTGGGGTTGGCCTTCAGCTCGCCCACCTCGGCGGTCAGCGTCAGCATCTCCAGCAGATTATCCACGCCCATGCCGGTCTTGGCGGAGATGGGGCACACGATGGTGTCGCCGCCCCACTCCTCGCACACCAGGCCGTACTCGGTCAGCTGCTGCTTGATGCGCTCGGGGTTGGCCTCGGGCTTATCCATCTTGTTGATGGCCACGATAATGGGGATACCGGCGGCCTTGGCGTGGTTGATGGACTCCACCGTCTGGGGCATGATGCCGTCCTCGGCGGCCACCACCAGAATGGCGATATCCGTCACCATGGCGCCGCGGGCGCGCATGGAGGTAAAGGCCTCATGGCCGGGGGTATCCAGAAATGTGATGGGCTTGCCATTGATCTGCACCTGATAGGCGCCGATGTGCTGGGTGATGCCGCCGGCCTCGCCGCTGGCCACATGGGCGTTGCGGATATAGTCCAGCAGGCTGGTCTTGCCGTGGTCTACGTGGCCCATGACCACCACCACGGGTGCCCGGGGCACCAGGTCCTCATCCTTGTCCTGATGGTCGTCGATCAGGCGCTCCTCGATGGTGACGACGACTTCCTTCTCTACCTTGCAGCCCATCTCCTCGGCGATGATGGCGGCGGTGTCGAAGTCGATCATCTGGCTCAGGGAGGCCATCACGCCGTTCTTCATCAGGCACTTGACCACCTCCGCGCCGGTCTTCTTCATCCGGCTGGCCAGCTCGCCCACGCTGATCTCGTCGGGGATCTGCACGGTCACAGGGGTCTTCTTGATGACCTCCAGCCGCAGCTTCCGCAGCCGGTCGGCCTCCTCCTGCTTGCGCTTGTTGCTGGCGAAGTTATTGTCCCGCCGCTGCTTATTGCTGCGGAACTTCTCCTTGCCCTGGGGGGCCTGCTGGTCCCGCTTGCCGCTGCTGCGGGCGTCGGCCATATCCTGCAATTTCTCGTCGTACTTGTCCAGATTGACGTTGGTGGCCTTGCGGGTGTCCACCACCTGCCGCTGGGGCACGCGGGACATGGGCTGCTTGGGCTGCTCCGCCTTGGGCGCGCCGCCCTGCTGGGGCTTGCCGCTCTGGCCCTGACCCTGTGTCGGCGCGGATGCGTTCTGCGCCGGCTTGGCGGCGGGCTTCTCCGCCTTCTTCTCCTCCGGCTTGGCGCCCTCGGCGAAGATCACCGCGATGCTGCTCACCGGGTTGTGCTGGGTCAGATACTCAAAGATCAGGCTCAGCTCCCGGTCCTCCAGCACCTGCATATGATTTTTGGGCGTTTCGGCGTACTTGGTCAGGATCTCCGTGATCTCCTTCGTGGACACGCCGAAGTCCTTGGCCACCTCATGCACTCTGTATTTGTTAGCGATACTACCCAAATAAAGCCACCTCCATCTCAGTTGCTCGCGCCGCGTCGGCGGCGCGCTGTGTTCCTGTTATCTGCCGGTCGTTTTCCGGCTTCCCTTGCCCTTCTTTACCGGCCGCGCGTTTTCATACCGTGCGCCGGGGGCCTCCTTCTTCGCCGGCCGTTTATCCCTGGGCGGGCGGCCGCTCCGTTCCTTATAGACACGGTCGGGGCGTCCCTCCGGATACTCCCGCCGCGGCGGACGCCGGTGTTCCGGCGCGGGGGGCCGGTGCTCCGGTGCCGGAGGCTCCGGAGACGCGTGGGGCGGCTCCGGCGGCTTGCCGCCGTGAACGCGGTGCCTGCCCTGCCGCAGGTTCTTCTCGTGCTGTAGTTGCTCTTCCTTCCGTTCCCTTGCCCGTTTGGCCTTCAGGTCCAGCGCCTCCGCCGCCGCGCCGTAGATCTCCGGCTCCGCCGCCGCCAGCTTTTTCACCAGCGACTGGGCGAACCCGATGTCCGTCACCGCGCACATGGCCACGCTGGTCCGGCCCAGCGCCCGGCCGAAATCCTCCTTGTCCGCCGGGAAGGGCAGGCACAGGCAGCTGCCTGCCCGGCCGAAGCTGTACGCCCGCCGCACCGAGGATGCCGCCGCGTCCCGCGCCGTAAAGATGACCCTGGCCTTCTTGGCCCGTGCCGCCGCGCCTACGGGCTCCTCGCCCACGGCCACCGCACCGGCGCGCAGCGCCAGACCCAAAGTGGATAACAAATGCTCTGTCACAGTGCCACCATCTGCCCTTCCAGCGCGTCGTACACCTCCGCCGGTATGGCGGTGTCGAAGGCGCGCTCCAGCGCACGGCTTTTCCGTGCTTTTTTCAGGCACTCCGGGTCCGGGCACACGTACGCGCCCCGGCCGGACTTCTTCCCGGTGCTGTCCAGCAGTATCTCCCCCTCCGGGGTCTTCACGATACGCAGCAGCGCCTTTTTGTCTTTCATTTCCCGGCAGCCCACACATTGCCGCTGGGGTATCTTACGGGTCTTCTGCATCGCTGCCGTTCCTTTCCGCAGCCGCCGCTTACTCCGCGTTGGCCGCCTTGATGTCGATCTTATAGCCGGTCAGCCGCGCGGCCAGACGGGCGTTCTGCCCCTCCTTGCCGATGGCCAGACTCAGCTGGTCTGCGGGCACCGTCACGCGGCAGGCCTTGCCCTCGTCGGCCAGCTGCACGCTGACCACGTCCGCCGGCGCCAGCGCCGCGGCGATAAACTCCGCCGGGTCCTCGCTGTACTTCACGATGTCGATCTTCTCGCCCCGCAGCTCGTCCACGATGGCGTTCACGCGCTGCCCCCTGGGGCCCACGCACGCGCCGATGGCGTCCACGTTGGGGTCCTCGGACCACACGGCGATCTTCGTGCGGTTGCCCGCCTCCCGGGCGATGGACCGCACCTCCACGGTGCCGTCGTAGATCTCCGGCACCTCCAGCTCAAACAGCCGCTTCACCAGACCGGGGTGGGTGCGGGAGATCATCACCTGCGGCCCGCGTGTGCTGCGGCGCACCTCCACCAGATACACCTTCACCATCTGGCCCTCGTGCAGCTCCTCGCCGGGCACCTGCTCGTTCATGGTCAGCACAGCCTCCGTGGCCTCGCTGCCGCTGCCGATCCGCAGGATCACATTGCCGTTCCGGGGGTCGATCCGGCTGACGGTGCCGGTGAGGATCTCATGCTGCTTACTGCCCCACTCGTCATAGATCATGCCGTGCTCGGCCTCCCGCAGGCCCTGGATGATGACCTGCTTGCCGTTGCCGGCGGCGATGCGGCCGAATTCCACGGACTCCACCGGGAAGTTCACCATGCCGCCCAGCTCGTTTTTGGCGGAGATGCGCTTGGCCTCCTCCAGCGAGATCTGGCTGGCGGGGTTCTCCACCTCCTCCACGATCTCCTTCTGGACGTACATTTTCAGGTCCTTCTTCTCCTCATCCACGTCCACCACCACATACTCCACGCCCTCGTGGTCGCGCTTATAGGCGGTGGTCAGCGCCTGGATGATCTTGCCCATCATAAAGCTCTGGGGAATGCCCCGTTCCTTTTCCAGCATAGCCAGTGCCGCGAAAATCTCGTCACATTTCATGGTCGTTTCTCCTTCTATCTCAAGTCGTGTTGTCTCAGAATTCCACCCGCAGGCGCACCAGCGCCGTCTCGTTCTTCTCAAAGCGCACCGTCTCGCCGCCCATGTCCAGCAGCACCGCGCCGTCTTCATAGCCCGCCAGGGTCCCGGCGAACTCCTTGCGCCCGTCCTTGGGCTGGTACGTTTTCACCAGCACGGGGCTGCCCATGAACTGCGCAAAATCCCCCGGCCGCTTCAGCTGGCGCTCCAGCCCCGCCGAGCCCACCTCGAACACGTAGCTGCTCTCGATGGGGTCCGCCTCGTCCAGCAGATCGCTGACCGTGCGGCTGATGGCCTCGCAGTCCAGAATGTCCACGCCGCCGTCCTTGTCCAGATACAGCCGCAGGTACCACTGTCCCGCCTCCCGGACGTACTCTACATCCCAGATGCGGCAGCCCTGCGCCTGCACCGCCGGCTCCGCCAGCGCCCATACGACCTCGGTGATCTTTTTCACAGCAAGCCCTCCAACAGAACATCCCGGTCATCATGGAACGATGACCATTAAAAAAAGCGGACGATCTCGTCCACTCCAGTCAATACCTTAACCTTACGTACACACATAGCATACCATATAAGCACACGAAACGCAAGGGTTTTTCCGCAAAAAGCACCCGCAAAATAGGTCGAAAAGCTGAAAAGAACGCCCTTAGGACGCTCTTTTCAGCTTCATAACGCCTCTCGACAGCAAAAACGCCGCCAAATTTACCAGCACCACCGTGGCGCCCACCGGCGTGCCCCACAGGTACGACCCGGTCAGCCCCACGCAGAAGCACACCACACTCAGCCCCGCGGCGCAGATGACCACGCCCCGGAAGCTCCGCAGCAGCGTCATGGCCGTCAGCGCCGGGAAGATGACCAGACTGGAGATCAGCATCGCGCCCATCATCCGCATGCCCAGCACGATGGTCAGGGCCGTCAGCACCGACAGGATGGTGTTGTACAGCCCCACCTTCACCCCGGTGGCCCGGGCAAAGCTTTCGTCGAAGGTGATGGCGAACAGCCGATGGTAAAACAGCACATACAGCACCAGTACCGCCGCGCACAGCCCCACGCTCAGCGCCACATCCGCCCGGTCCATGGCCAGGATAGAGCCGAACATAAAGCTGTCCACATCCGTGGTCATGCCGGTGGTCAGACTGGTGACCACCACGCCCACGGCCAGCGCCGACGCGCTGACCACCGCGATGGCCGCGTCCGCGCCCATCCGGCTTTTCTCCGTCATCCGCAGCAGCCCCAGCGCCGCCAGCACCACCACAGGGATAGACACCGGCAGCGGCGCCCAGCCGCAGGCCAGTGCGATGCTCAGTGCGCCGAAGGACACATGGCTCAGCCCGTCGCCGATCATGGAGTACCGCTTCAGCACCAGCGGTACGCCCAGCAGCGCCGCGCACAGCGCCACCAGGATACCCACCACGAACGCCCGCAGGATAAACGGGTACGTGAACATTTCCAGCAGTAAGCTCATGCCTCGTCACCTCCGAACCGCTTGCCCCAGGGGGACGTTAGATAGTCCGCCGCCGTGCCGAAGAAGTACGTTCCGTGGCCGGCGTGCAGAATATGGTCGGCGTAGCGCAGGGCACTGCGTATATCGTGTGTCACCGCCACGATGGCGATGCCCTCCTGCTTGTTCAGGTATTCCAGCGTGCGGTACAGCTCCTGGGCTGCCGCCGGGTCCAGTCCCGTCACCGGCTCGTCCAGGATCAGCAGCTCGCCGGCGGCGCACAGGGCACGCGCCAGCAGCACCCGCTGCTGCTGCCCGCCGGACAGCTCCCGGTAGCACCGGTCCTTCAGCTCCAGCACGCCCAGCTTGCCCATGTGCATCAGCGCGGTGGACTTCTCCTTCGGCGTGTAGAAAAACCGCATGCCCCGGCTGCTGAGAAAGCCGCTGCGCACTACCTCCGTCACCGTGGCGGGAAAGTCCTTCTGCGCTTTTGTCTGCTGGGGCAGATAGCCGATGGCGCCGGAGCGCAGGGAGGGCGAACGTACGATCTCGCCCGCCATGGGGTGCAGCAGCCCCAGCAGGCTTTTCACCAGTGTGGACTTGCCGCTGCCGTTTTCGCCCACGATGCACACATAGTCGCCGCTGCGTACCTGAAAGTTCAGGTGCTCCCACACCGGCTTGCCCTCATAGCCCAGCGCCGCGTCCCGGCAGTCCAGCAATATGCGCTTCTCCTGTTCCATCAGGACAGTCCCTCCTTCAGTGCCGCCGCGTTGGCGGTCATCAGACTGATATAGGTGGCTCCGCCGTCGAATTCCGCCCGGTTCACCGTCTGGCAGGAGTGGAACGTCCGCACCTGCGCCCCGGTGGTCTCGGCGATGGCCTGCGCCACCTTCCGGCTGCTCAGCTCGATGGTGTATACCACCGGTATCTCCTGCTCCTCCACCACGTCGATCAGATATTTCAGCGTGGCGAGGGACGGCTCCGTGTCTCCCGCACAGCCGTGGAACGCCGCCCGGTAATCCAGATCATATTCCCTGCAGAAATACAGCAGCGGGAACCGATCGCCGAACACCAGCAGCCGCCGTGCCGCATGGTCCGTGATGTTCCGGAATGTCTCGTCCAACGCCTGCAATTCGTCCAGATAGTCCGCCAGCCGAGCCCGATAGCCGTCGGCATTGTCCGGATCGGCCTCACACAGCGTATCGCAGATGGCCCGGCACAGGGCCATGGCGTTCACCGGCGATGTCCAGATGTGCTCGTCGTACTCTATTTCCTCTTCGTGGCCATCGTGCAGATGCCCGTCATGCGCCTCATGGTCATCGTGCTCGCCATGTTCGTCATGTGCGTGGTCATGGCCGCCCTGCATCCCCTCGGCGTACTCCTCCCGGTATGTCTCCACGCAGTCCATCATAGCCAGCCGGTAGGGGATAGCCTCGCCTGCCGCGTCCAGAATATCCTCCACCCACAGCTCGCTTTCCCCGCCGTTGTAGATGAACACCTCCGCCTCGCTGACGGCGATCACGTCCAGCGGCGTGGGCTCAAAGCTGTGTGTCTCCCGCCCGGCGGGCACCAGCAGCACCGCGTCCACCGCGTCCCCGCCGATCTGCCGCACAAAGTCGTAGTAGGGGAACAGCGTGCACACCACGTTCAGTTTCCCGCTTTGCGGACGGTCCTGCCGCCCGCAGCCCGCCAGCGTCAGCGCCAATACCGCCGCCAGCACCGCTGCGCCTGCTCGTCTCACGTGTCCCGCCTCCTTTGCGTGTCTTGTCTCATAAAACCATAGTATACCACACAATGCGCAAAAAGGGAAGTGCCCGCCTTTTGCGTCCGGACACCGTCTCCCTGCGTATAATTAACGCACTCTTAACACGACGATGAAAAAGTTTCCTAATATGAAAGTGAAGATATTTGCGCCGGAAAACATGGAAAACATCTGCACTTTGTGTATATTTAAACGCAGAGCAGCTGAAAAATACCGCAAAAACCACGTTGCAAACGTTAAGATAATGTTAAAACAGAAAAAGACGTTAAAATTGCTGATCGAACCATTCGACGATTTCCTGTATACTTTTTCCATAGTCCGCAGCGTTTTTCTGCGGATGTGTTTTCAGTTGTTTCCGGGATCGCCATCCGGTCAACCTCTCTCCTGACAGATCGAAAAGACCGCCGTCCGGCGGTCTTTTTTGTTCCCTCTCCCGCCTGTTAATAAAGCCACAATCGGTTTCCTGAAAAGAAAATCATTCGCCGTCCGTTGCAAAAATCCCGGAACCCCGCCAAAAACTGAATGGTTCAATGTAAAAAAGAAGCAAAAGCCATATAAAATATGTGGAGAAATCCGTTCATAGAATGTTAAAAATGTACAATATGGCGCTCAATTTTTATAAAAACTGCTAATTGCGGGCGGAAAGAGTTTCCTGTATACTTTTTTCAGGTAGCCTTGAAGGGATTTTATCCCGTGAGGAAATACCTGCGGGGCATGGCGGTGCCCCGTGCCGTTTCCTGTCAATAGACGGGTGCGGTAAAGTTTATCAGCTTCTGCGGCGACGTAGGGGCAAAAATCTGTTAAGGAGAGAAAACAATGGAAGAAAGAAAAGGCTTTGGATCCAATTTCGGATTCCTGATGGCCGCGGTCGGCTCTGCAGTCGGCCTGGGCAACATCTGGGGCTTCCCCAATAAGATGGGTGCCTCCGGCGGCTTCACGTTCCTCATCATCTATCTGATCCTGGCGGTCCTGTGCGGCTTCATCGTCATGGTGGGCGAGCTGGCCATCGGCCGCAAGACCGGCCACGGCGCCGTGGGCGCGTACAAGGCTCTGTCCAAGAAGTTCAAGTGGATGGGCTGGCTGGGCATCCTGTCCGCCTTCTTCATCCTGTTCTTCTACTGCGCACTGGGCGGCTACTGCATCAAGTACACCGTTCTGAACATCGGCGATCTGTTCGGTGCCGGCTTCGGCTCCAATGGCCTGTCCGGCGGCGAAATTTTCGGCAACTTCCTGGGCAGTCCCGCTGAGGGTGTTATCTACGGCCTTATTTTCGTGGCGCTGACCATGCTCATCGTTATGGGCGGCATCGCCGGCGGCATCGAGAAGGTCTGCTCCGTGGGTATGCCCGCCCTGTTCGTGGCCCTGCTGATCTGCATCATCCGCGCCTGCACCCTGGAGGGTACCGACGTGGCCGTGCAGATCCTGCAGGCGGACGGTTCTCTCGTGGAGGGCGTTGTTAACGGCAGTGCTCTGGACGGTCTGAAGTACATGTTCTCCCCCGGCTGGGCGGCCAATGTCGGCTATTATGTGCCCGCCAAGGCGGTTGTTGATGGCGCGGAGGTTTCCTCCATCATGGTCAATGGCGTGGCACAGGCCATCGTCGCCTACAAGTCCGGCGCTCCCAGCATCTTTAACGTTGTTTCCACCGCTGGTGGCCAGATGTTCTTCTCCCTGTCCCTGGGCATGGGCGCCATGATCACCTACGGCTCCTACCTGCATAAGAAGGAGAACCTGCAGAAGAACGCCCTGCTGATCATCATCATGGATACCATGGTGGCCCTGATGGCCGGTCTGTGCGTCATGCCTGCCCGCTTCGCGCTGGATCCCGCCGGCAACATCGGCGGCCCCAAGCTGCTGTTTATCACCATGCAGAACGTGTTCCACTCCATGGGCACACTGGGCCCCATCTTCGGCATCCTGTTCTATCTGCTGGTGGTGTTTGCCGCCATCTCCTCCTCCATCTCCCTGCTGGAGGTCATCGTGGCCCACTTTGTGGATAAGGCCCGTATCGAGGGCAAGGGTGACAAGCGCAAGAGCTATACCCTCATCGCCGCCGCCTGTGTGGGCCTGGGCTGCATCCTGGTCTGCGCCGACTGCCTGGGTTCCAGCGGTATCGCACCGGCCGATATACTGAATATAGCGGAACCCAAGAACTGGGCGGCTGACTGGCTGGACTTCTGGGATGCACTGTCCGAGGGCGTTATGATGCCGCTGGGCGCCCTGCTGATGTCCCTGATGATCGGCTGGGAGATCGGCCCCGAGTTCGTCAAGGAAGAGGCGGAGCAGTCCGGTCATGCCATGGGCAGCTACGGCTTCTTCAAGGTCTGCGTCAAGTTCATCACCCCGCTGTGCATGGTCCTCATCCTGTACGGCCAGATCAAGGATTTCTTCTTCTAAGTAAATGCAGAACGCCGGAGCAATGCTCCGGCGTTCTTTCTGCCGCAAAAGGCCGGGCGCTGAAAGCGCCCGGCCTTTCGCTTACTTAAGCGTAATGCTGTTTTGCAGTACGGCAACGCTGTACAGCAGCAGTACATCCGCCCCCTCCGGGAATTCCGTCACCCGTGCCAGCGCGTCTGTGGCCATATACCGGATATCGACCACATAGACGGTGCGGTAGCCGCCCGCCAGCAGCGGCACAAGGCTGCTGCCGAAGGAATCCCGGAACACCACCAGCGTCCGGTCATTGTTAGCCGCCGGGTTTTCGATCCGCAGCAGCGCCTTCGGCCCACCCAGAAACAGGTCGTAGGGCGCCTTCTCCGCTGCCGTCAGATCATACACGCCGCCGGTGCTGTCCGTCTCATAGTCGTACACCGTGCAGCCATCCAGCAGGGGAGAGGTGATATAGGACAGGACGTCCGCCGTCAGCGGCTCCGCCGTCTTGCCCCAGTAGCTGCCGTGAAATTCGCCCGCCAGCGCGCACAGCGTCTCCTCCGTCGTGTCCGGCACAGGTGCGCCCATGGCCTCCGATATGGTCTGCGCCACGGCGGAAAGACGCTCCTGCCGCCAGTGGGGATCGGTACGGTAATAGTCCTCCAGCGCCAGCAGCGGCGCGATGTCGATGATCTCCACCGGCAGCCGCTGCGCCAGATAGTCCGCCGTCTCCTGGGCCCCGGCGGGCGTGTAGCCCTCCGGCGTCTCCATAAAAGCGGCCTTATCTGGGATCACGCTCATATATACGTGTTCCGACCCGGGGAAATATGCCTCCAACAGGTGAGAAAACCGTTTTACGGCGAAGTCCAGCGATTTCTCGTCCCACGCCGCGTCGGCGGCAGCGGCATAGCCCCGGTACACATATACCTCCGGCAGCGTATCCTCCTGCGCCCGCCGGGTGGGAATGGCGGCAGCAGCTATGACCATAGCCGCTGCCGCCAGCAGAAATACGCCTCGCTCTATCCAGCGCTTCACAGGATGGCCTCGTCGTAGACGGGCTGCACGCCGAAGATGCCGTTCAGGTGGGACATAAAGGTGTTCACCAGATCCTCGGCACCGAACACGGACACCACATACTCGCCCACCACGGCCACGGCAACCTTATCGGGGAAGCCGCACATCCACTGTCGCTGCTGGATGTTGTCCCGCAGGGCGGTGGCCAGCGCATCGGCATCATCGGTGCAGTGGTACGCCGCGGCGGTAAAGGTGTTCTGGTTCATCATATGGACCAGCGACGCGGCCTGATCCACCTTGGCCGTCTCCGGCAGGCCGAGGGCGCTGTCCACAGCGGCGCGGTCGGTCAGGTCATAGACGCCGGGGGCGTCCTCCTTGCTGTTCGCCTCGGAGTAGTCGCCGCCGGAGGCGGGGAACTTCTCATCATCGGTGTAGGTGCTCCACACCTTCTCCAGCAGGTCAAGGGCGCTGGCAGGCGCGGCGGGCTGATCGCCCTTGCTGTCGTTCTTCGTGCCGCAGGCGGCGAGACTCAGGGTCAGCACGGCGGCGAGCACAAGGGAAATGATTTTTTTCATCGTGTAGTTTCCTCCTGAAATAGGTTTCTGTCCATTGAGACGGAGCGCGGTGCGATTTGGTTCCATGAAAATTCTGCCGCTTTTACAGCCAGCTCTGGTCAAAGCCGTAGGGCAGCAGCTCCTTCAGCGCGAAGCGCTTGCTCTCGCCCTTTCCGTTCAGGCAGATCACCGTCAGGTCGGGTGCGAACTCCATCATCACCTGCCGGCAGGTGCCGCAGGGCACGCAGTAGTCCTCGCTTTTCCCGGCGATGACGATGGTGTCAAAGTCCCTGTGTCCCTCACTGACCGCCTTGACCATGGCCGTCCGTTCGGCGCATATCGTGGCGCCGTAGGCGGCGTTCTCCACGTTGCAGCCGGTGAATACTGTGCCGTCCTTGCACAGCAGCGCCGCGCCCACCGGGAAGTGGGAATAGGGTACATAGGAACGCTCCAGCATGGCCACCGCCATATCACAAAGCTGTTTTTCCGTCATGGTGCATCCTCCTTTGATCTTTTCCGGTTTCTTCCTCGTTTATACCTCAGCTCAGCTCCGCCTTGCCGGTGTAGAGCTGATAATACTTGCCCTTCTGCGCCAGCAGCTCCTGATGGTCGCCGCGTTCAATGATGCGCCCGTGCTCCAGCACCAGAATGGCCTGGCTGTTCCGCACGGTGGACAGCCGGTGTGCGATAACGAACACCGTCCGGCCCTCCATCAGCGAGTCCATGCCCTGTTCGATCAGGTTTTCCGTCCGCGTGTCGATGGAGCTGGTGGCCTCGTCCAGTATCAGCACCGGCGGGTCGGACACCGCCGCCCGGGCGATGGCCAGCAGCTGCCGCTCACCCTGGCTCAGGCTGCCGCCGTCCCCGGTGATGACCGTGTCATACCCCTGGGGCAGGTGCCGGATAAAGCTGTCGGCGTTGGCCAGCTTTGCCGCGGCCCGTACCGCCTCGTCCGTGGCGTCCAGCCGTCCGTAGCGGATGTTGTCGGCGATGGTGCCGGTGAACAGATGGGTGTCCTGCAATACCATGCCCAGCGAGCGGCGCAGGGAGTCCTTCTGGATGTCCTTCACGTCAATGCCGTCATAGGTGATGGTGCCCTCCTGCACATCGTAGAACCGGTTGATGAGGTTGGTGATGGTGGTTTTGCCCGCGCCGGTGGAGCCCACAAAGGCGATCTTCTGCCCCGGCTTGGCGAACAGCGACACATCGTTCAGCACGGTTTTCTCCCCGTCATAGGAGAAGGTCACGTGGTCGAAGCGCACGTCGCCCTTCAGCTCCACCAGCGTGCCGTCAGGCTTTTTCCACGCCCAGCAGCCGGTGCGGCGGTCTGTCTCGGTCAGCGTATCGCCATGCTTTTCCACCCGGACGATGACGGTCTTGCCCTCGTCCACCTCCGGCTCGGCCTCCATCACGGCGAAGATGCGCTCCGCGCCGGCCACGGCCGCCAGCAGCACGTTCACCTGCTGACTGATCTGGGAGATGGGCTGGCTCACCTGCTTCACATACAGCAGGTACGCGCCCAGCGAGCCCACATCGAACATCCCGCCGATGGCCAGCAGCCCGCCCACGCAGCAGGTGACGGCGTAGTCGATGCGGGACAGGTTGGCCATGGCCGGCATCATGGCGCCGGAGTAGGTCTGGGCCGCCGTGGCGGCGTCCCGATAGCTGTCGTTCAGCCCGGAGAACTGCGCGATGGCCTTGCTCTCGTGGTTGAACACCTTGATGACCTTCTGGCCCTCCACCATCTCCTCGATATAGCCGTTCATGGCGCCCAGCGCCTGCTGCTGCGCCTGAAAGCTCACGCGGCTTCTGCCGCCAACGCCCTTGACCACCAGCAGCATCAGCACCAGAAAGGCAAAGGTGATCAGCGTCAGCACCCAGTTCATATACAGCATCATAACAACAATGCCGATAAACGTCAAGGCGCAGGACACCACACTGGCGAAGCTGGAGTTGATCATCTCCGACACGGTGTCCATGTCGTTGGTAAAGCGGCTCATCAGGTCGCCGGACTGGTGGGTGTCGAAGTACCGCAGGGGCAGGTCCTGCAATTTGTCGAACAGATCCTGCCGCATCTGGGCCACCGTCCGCTGGGAGATATGCACCATGATGCGGGCGTAGGCATAGGAGCACAGGCCCGACAGCAGGAACAGTCCCAGCAGCAGCGCCAGCATTTTCAGCAGGCCGGCGAAGTCGCCTACCAGAATATAGTCGTTGATAATAGGCTTGAGCAGATAGCTGCTCATCACCGAGCCCACGGAGCTGATCACCAGGCACACGAACACCACCACCAGCGCCGCCTTGTAGCGCCCGATATAGCGCAGCAGCTTGCTCACCGTGCCCCGGAAGTCCTTGGGCCGCTGGAAGCCGTGTCCCTGGGGCCCGTGGCCGCGCGGTCCGCCGCGTTTTTGTTCAGCCATCGATGCTCACCCCTTCCTGCTGGGAGCGATAGACCTCCCGATAAATGTCGCTCTGCGCCATCAGCTCCTCATGGGTGCCTATGGCGGAGATGTGCCCATCGTCCATCACCAGTATCAGGTCGGCGTCCATAACGGATGTGATCCGCTGGGCGATGATGAGCTTTGTGGTGCCGGGCAGCGCCGTTTTCAGCGCGCCTCGGATCTTCGCGTCCGTGGCGGTGTCCACCGCGCTGGTGGAGTCGTCCAGGATCAGTATCTTCGGCTTCCGCAGCACCGCTCGGGCGATGCACAGCCGCTGCTTCTGCCCGCCGGAGACGTTGGTGCCGCCCTGTTCGATATAGGTGTCGTATCCGTCCGGCATTTTCTCAATAAACTCGTCGGCGCAGGCCAGACGGCAGGCCGCCTCGATCTCCTGCTCGCTGGCGTTCTCGTCGCCCCAGCGCAGGTTCTCCCGGATGGTGCCGGAGAACAGCGTGTTCTTCTGCAGCACCATGGCGCAGCCATCCCGCAGCGCCTCCATGGTGTAGTTCTTCACATTGTGGCCGCCCACATACACCGCGCCGCCGTTCACGTCGTACAGCCGGGGGATCATGCTCACCAGCGTGGTCTTGGCACTGCCGGTGCCGCCTAAAATGCCCACCGTGGCTCCGCTGGGTACGGTAAAGCTTACGTCCTCCAGATTCCAGGCCTCCGCCGTGTCGTGGTACTTGAAATACACATGGTCGAAGCGGATGGAGCCGTCCTCCACCTTCAGCGCCGGGTCGGCCTGCTCGTCGGTGATGCGGGGTTTCTCCTCCAGCACCTCGGCGATGCGCTTGCCGCAGGCGATGGCCCGGGTCAGCATCATCAGTACCACGGATACCATCATCAGCGACATCAGTATCTCACTCAAATAGGTAAAGAACGCGATCAGATCGCCGGAGAGCAGCGTGCCCTCCCACACGTAGTGGCCGCCGATCCACATGACCGCCGTGATGGTGCCGCCCATGAGAACCATCATCACCGGCATGAACAGCACCACAAAGCCGAAGGCGCGCTCGGCCATGCTCCGCAGCTTCTCGCTGCGCTGGGCGAACTTCTCCTTTTCCTGCGCCTCACGCACAAAGGATTTCACCACGCGTATGGCGTTCAGGTCCTCCTGCACCACCAGGTTCAGCTGGTCCGTGGCCCCCTGCAAAGAGGTGAAGAACGGCCCTACCCGCTTGATGACGATGACCACCGCGATGATCAGCAGGGGAATGACCACCAGGAAGACCTGGCTCAGCCTTGTGCTGATGATCAGGGCCATCACCAGTGCCGTCACCAGCATGGTAGGGGCGCGGACCAGCATACGCATTCCCATGAATGTGGTCATCTGCACCGAGGCCACGTCGTTGGTCAGCCGCGTCACCAGACTGGCGGTGGAGAAGCGCTCGATGTTGGCAAAGGAGAAACGCTGTACCTGCTCGTACTCCGCCTTCCGCAGCGCCGCACCGAAGCCCATGGACGCTCTGGCCGCCAGCGCCGCCGCGCCTACGCCGCACGCCAGCGCCAGCAGCGCCATCAATATCATTTTCACGCCCGCCGTCAGGATATACGCCCTGTCCCCGGTGGCAATGCCCACATCCACGATGTCGCTCATCACCTGGGGCAGCAGCAGCTCCAGCACCGCCTCGCCCGCGGAGCAGGCGATGGCGAACAGCATCAGCAGGCGGTAGCCCTTGGTATAGGGCGCCAATTTTTTTATCATGCTTCCTCCTCCTCGTCGGTCAGGTTCCGTCCCGCCCGCAGCAGAAACGCGGTGAACTGCGCCTTTTCCTCCTGCGTGAAGCCGCGCTCCAGCCGTTCGTTCACCTGGTGCAGCACGGTCTGGAAATCGTCATGGAACCGCTGGCCCTCCTCTGTCAGTGCCAGAATGCGGCACCGTCCGTCCGTGGCGCTGACGGTGCGGTATACCAGCCCCTTCTCCTCCAGCCGGTCCACGATGCCGTTCACCGTGCTGGGCTTGATCATCAGATGGCGCTCCAGTGTTTTCTGGTTCACGCTGTCCTCCGCGTCGTGCAGGAACATCAGCGTCCGGCACTGCATGGGCGATACGTCGTAGCGCTTCAGCATCCGCCCCATCAGCTTATGCACCTGGTGATCGCAGTAGCCGAACAGCGCGCCGAAGTGCGCCGGGTGCTCGTCAAAGCAGAATTTCATGGCGGTCCTCCTTCTTTGCTTTTAAATTTTTAGCATACAAACTATTAGCGTACTAAATGGTAGCACCAATATTTTTTGTTGTCAATAGGGAAGAGGGGCGGCTCTGTAAACGATCTGTGAACGGCGGGCGCGCTTTGTGAATGATTTGTTAATTCTTTATCAAGCCTGTTGACTTCCGCCACGGATGCGTGTATGATACGCTCATCCGAAAGGATACCCACCCATTGTATTTCTCTCTCCTTTTACCGAAAAAAAGGCGGCGCTGAAGCGCCGTCTTTTTTCGTGTCTGTCGTTTCCGGCGCGGCTGAACTGCGTCTGCGCCGCGCCGCCTGCCCTTCGGCCTCGTTTATATCCAATGGCTATGAGGGCATGATGAAAGCAAACGCAAAAAACAGTTGCCATCGCGGAAGAATTGTAGTAGAATATATCTCACGAACTTGTCCTCCGCCGTGAGCTGCGGGGCCGGTCTCGCGCAATGGATACCCACGAATCATGTCAGGCGGGGAACCGAGCAGCATTAAGAGGGATCATCCATGTGCCGCGAGGGTGCCGGCCCTGTGGCTCACGGCGGAGGACTCGTTTATTTTGTTTGTCGGCAGGGAGGTGTGCCCATGTACCAGGCGCTGTACCGCAAATACCGGCCCAAGACCTTTTCCGAGGTGGTGGGCCAGCAGCACATCACCGATACGCTCCAGCGCCAGGTGGCCGACGGTCAGGTGGGCCACGCCTACCTGTTCACCGGTACCCGCGGCACCGGCAAGACCACCTGTGCCCGTATTCTGGCCAAGGCCGTCAACTGCCAGCACCCCATTGACGGCGCGCCCTGCAACCAGTGCGCCGCCTGCCGCGGCATTGATGACGGCTCACTGCTGGATGTGACGGAGCTGGACGCCGCCTCCAACGGCAGCGTCAACGATGCCCGCAGTCTGCGGGAGGAGGCCGTCTACCCGCCGGCGGTGCTGCAAAAGCGCGTCTACATCATCGATGAGGTGCATATGCTCTCCCGCGATGCCTTCAACGCCCTGCTGAAGATCATGGAGGAGCCGCCCGCCCACCTGCTGTTTATTCTGGCCACCACCGAGATCCAGAAGGTCCCGGCCACCATACTCTCCCGCTGCCAGCGGTTCAACTTCAAGCGCATCCTGCCCCACGATATGGAGCAGCAGCTGCTGAAGGTGGCGAAGGCCGAAGCCATCGACCTGACCCCGGACGGGGCGGACCTGCTGGCCCGCATGGCCAACGGTGCCCTGCGCGACGCACTCAGCCTGCTGGACCAGTGCCGTGCCGCCGGCGCGGTCGTGGACGGCCGCAGCGTGCTGGACACGCTGGGACTGGCCGGCAGCACCCAGACGGTGCAGCTCATGCGCCTGCTCCTGGCGCGTCAGGGGGGCGGCGCTTTGGCGCTGCTGGACCAGCTGTACCGGGGCGGTAAGGATGTGGGCGCGCTGCTGGGCGAGCTCAGCGACCTGTGCCGGGATATGACCGTTCTGGCCGCCGCGCCGGAGGGCGGCGCCGCCCTGCTGGGCGGCCTGTATGACCGCAAGACCCTCTCTGAACTGACGGCGGAGGTCCCCATGCGCCGCCTGCTCTATATGACCGATACCATCCAGCGCACCGCCGCGGCCCTGCCCCGGAGCATCCGCCAGCGGACGGACGCCGAGCTGTGCCTGCTGCGTCTGTGCGACGAGAGCCTTTCCAACGACACGGAGGCTCTGGCGGACCGCGTCTCTGCCCTGGAGGACGCCTTGAAGAAGGGCGTCGTCCCGGCGGAAGGACCCGCCGCCCGTCCGGCGGCCGCGCCGACTCCGCCGCCCCGCCGCGAAGTGTCTCCGATCCCGCAGGAGACATCTCCCGCACCGGAGCCCGCACCGGTCCCCATGGCCCCCGCACCCGCGACGCCTGCGCCAGAGCGTACCTCGGCGGCTCCCGGCGCCGGCGGTGACAGTCAGGTCTGGGCCGCGCTTATCGAGCACTATAAAGGCCCGCTGACCATCCCCGACCGGGTATGGCTGAACCAGGCGACAGGTACGCTGGAGGGGGATGTGCTCACCGTTTCCTGTGCCAACGATCTGGTGAAGCAGCAGCTCAGCCGCAAGGCCATCGAGGATGTGCTCTGCGGCGTCACCAGCCGCCATGTGGGCCGTCCCGTCCGGGTGCAGTTCACCGTAGGCGGCGGCCCCGCCGCCTACGGTGAACTGCACCCGGACGGGAC
>ENA-OZGA01000035-OZGA01000035.1-human-gut-metagenome-genome-assembly--contig:-NODE-35-length-86507-cov-11.320895_pt1 | contig 86507 bp, 99 predicted proteins | sample MGYA00245112_ERZ653649 | MGnify/ENA primary metagenome ERZ653649 (study PRJEB26926, sample SAMN06165071) | human gut metagenome | biome: ENVO:00009003; feature: ENVO:2100002; material: ENVO:00002003...
TATGCGATCGTCGGCAGCGTCAGATGTGTATAAGAGACAGATATGTAATATACGGTTGTCGGTAAATGTAAATTTAAATGTTATTTTTCTTTATTGATATTAAAACCTTGTATATTTTTGATAAAATAGAAAAAAATTATAAAGGTAGTGTTTTTAATGGCTAATAAAAATCTTATTGACCTTGACGCAATGTCGAAAAAACAGCTTGATATGCTGATTAAAAAAGCTAAAAAAATTATGGAAAATCCTGCCGATTACAGACACGCCTGCGACGGCAAAATTCTTGCTACGCTTTTCTATGAGCCGAGCACAAGAACTCAAATGTCTTTTCAGACTGCAATGCTCAAACTCGGCGGCAGAACAATCGGTTTTGACAATCCGCTCAATTCTTCCGTTGCCAAAGGTGAAAGTCTTAAAGATACCATAACAATCGTAGGCGGCTATGCCGACATTATCGCAATGCGCCACCCTGTTGAGGGTTCTGCAATGGCTGCGTCTATGTATGCAGGCGTTCCGTTTATCAACTGCGGCGACGGCGGACATCTTCACCCTACACAAACTCTTGCCGATATAGTTACTTTAAGCTGCGAAAAAGGCAGACTTGATAACCTTAAAATCGGTATCTGCGGCGACCTATTAAACGGCAGAACCGTACATTCACTCATAAAGGCACTTTCGCAGTACGATAACAATTCATTTGTGCTTATTTCTACAAAAGAATTACAAGTACCGCTTTACATTATTGATATTCTTGAAAAGAACAACTGTAAATATGAATTTTCAAATGACCTTGCAAGTTCTATTTCCGACCTTGATGTACTTTATATGACAAGAATACAGCAGGAACGCTTTGCAAGCAAAGAGGAATACGAAAAGCAGAAGTATGTATTTGTTCTTGACAAAGAGAAACTTGCAAAAGCCAAGGAAGATATGATCATTCTTCATCCGCTGCCAAGAGTAAACGAAATTACTGTTGACATAGACGACGACCCCCGTGCCCTGTACTTTAAGCAGGCACTCTACGGTATGTACGGCAGAATGGCACTTATTCTCCTGCTTTTACAGGATGACGACTTTATGCTTAAGGACAGAGAAATCACTGTTATAGACAAACGCTGTACAAATCCGAGATGCATTACCGCACGGGAAGAATACCTGCCGAATCGTTCATACTTAAAACTCGGTATGCAGATGTGCGACTACTGCGACAAGCGCATTGACTGATGAGGTGATTGATTAATGAGCAAAAGCAAAAATAAAAAACACGGCAAGGCAATTTCTACCGCCATTATCTCGGCTCTTGCCTATATCGTACTCGGCTTTGTTATGATTTTTTATCCCGACAAGGTAAGCATTGCGCTTTGCTATACGCTCGGCGGTGCGCTGACGGTTTACGGACTGTTTAATCTCATAACATATTTCACTTCAAAACAAGCGTCTTTCGGATTTGAAATGATTGTCGGCATTGCGGCTACCGCATTCGGAGTTTTCTTCTTGATTTCTCCGCAGTCGATTTTAGGAATGATATTCGCAATAATCGGTATTTTGATTATCGTTGACAGTACCATTGATATTAAAAGGTCGTTTCAGTTAAAGTCGCTCGGAGTAAAATATTGGTGGATAAGTTTTGTGGTTTCCGCACTTATTATAATTTTTGCGATTACAACAATTATCTTCCCCGGTTTCTTTGCGGATATAATTATGATTATTTTAGGCATCGCTCTTGTATATGAGGGCATTTCAGGACTTACACTTATCGCTACAATCGGGCACTATGCAAAGAAAATTTCAAACGAATCTCAAATGATAAACATCACTCCCGATAACGAGTATGATGATGATTAAAAACAATTTAACCGCAGATAAGCCGACACTTATCTGCGGTTTTTGTTTGCGATATAATTAATCTATTCCGCTCAATTCTTTTGCTTTCTGCATAAGGATTGAGTTTTTATTTTCGATTTTTTCGTCAATCACCATACCGAGCAATTTATCAAGGATATTTCCGATTTGTTTGCCGTCGGTAATTCCTGCTTTTATCAAATCGTGACCGTTAATATCAAGCTGTTTCAGCGTAAAACAATCCTTTTCCTTTATAACTTCTTCAAATGCGGCACAGGCAAGATTATACTTGCTCATTTTTTCATCTCTAAGGTACATAGACTGTGCCGTTAAATCGGCATACTGCACCTTTAAAAGTCTGCGCATATCAGTTTCACCGATTTTGTTCATCACTCGTTTTATCTGCGGTTTACTGCCTGTAAACCTTACATCATGAAACGCAATCAGCGTTACGCAATCGTCTATAAAATCTCGTGGATACTTAAGGCGCTCAAGTATTTGCTCTGCCATTACTGCGCTGAATTTTGGATGGCCCTTAAAATGAGCCGTACCGTCAGGGTCACGCTTGCAAGCCATAGGTTTGCCCAAATCATGAAAAAGCATGGTAATTCGCAAAAGCGGAGTCGGGTCGATATTTGTCATTGCACAGGTGGTGTGCCTCCAAAGCGTTTTGTTATGATGTTTGGTATGTTGGTCGTACCCAAACATAATTGATATTTCGGGCAAAAATACCGCAAACACATCTTTAAACCTGCGCATTATGTACTCACAGTTTTCTCCGCATACAAGTTTGTTGAACTCGACGGTTATGCGTTCGGCGGCAATATTATTCAAAAGTTTTTTACATTCAAAAATTGCATTGGCGGTATGCTTTTCTATCGCCATATTATAGCACGAGGCAAAGCGCAGAGCACGCATAATACGCAATGCGTCCTCGGTAAAGCGCTCAACGGGATTACCTACACAGCGCACCGCCATAAGCTCAAGGTCGTATGCACCATCAAACGGATCTACAAGACCTGTACGGTCACTGTAAGCCATAGCGTTTACGGTAAAATCTCTGCGTGACAAATCCGTAACCAAATCATCAGTAAATTCTACCTTTTCGGGGTGACGATTATCGAAATACTCTCCGTCAATGCGAAAAGTTGTAATTTCATACACGAAAGAATTTATCACTACAGACACAGTACCGTGCTTTATTCCGGTGTCGAAAGTATGAAAATCAGAAAAAAGGTGAAGAATATCCTGCGGCAAAGCATCGGTACAAATATCCCAATCATTTGGCTCTTTTTGCAGTAAAGAATCACGCACACAGCCGCCCACCGCATATGCGGAAAAACCGTTTTTTTCAAATCTGTCAATTATCATTCTGACATCGGTCGGTAATTTAATTTTCACACTTTCAACCCCTTTCTTATTTATATTTGTTTTTATTTTTCTCAATCAGCTTTTCGGCATAATTATAAAGAAGATTGAATGATACAATTGTAAATGCCGACAGCAAACCGAACAAAATAAGTCCGTCAACCGAAAGCCATACAAGCGAGAAGAATCCGGCAAAGAATACACAACCGAGCACAATGCCGACCGCCGACACAGTAAGCATAGCAATTCTCAATGCATTAAACGGATATGAAAGTCTTAAGATGAGCATATAAGCACACAATGCCGTCATATATACACATATTGTAGAATACTCGTCAGGTGCAAGCGTTGTAAACTTCGTAATAACAGCCATACCTATGATATTGAGAACGGTACAGAATGCGGCAGGCACCGCTCTTGCAATTATATTGTAGGTAAAATTACCTTTAATTCGGTTTTTATTAGGCTGCAAAGCAAGCACAAAGGACGGCAAACCTACCGTAAGAGCACCGACAAGTGAAAAATGAATAGGCTCAAACGGATACGGCATATGAAAGAATATGAAGAATACCGAAAGTATGATTGTATAAATTGTTTTTACAATATACAAAGCCGAACTGCGCTCGAGGTTATTGATTGTTCGTCTGCCCTCTGCCACAACACCCGGCATTGATGCAAAATCATTATTAACGAGCACAAGCTGTGACACATTTCTTGCGGCGTCGCTTCCTGCCGCCATTGCGATTGAACAGTCTGCCTCTTTTAATGCAAGCACATCGTTTACACCGTCGCCCGTCATAGCAACAGAATGACCTTTTTTCTTAAGCGCAATTACAAGCTGTTTTTTCTGTTGAGGAGTAACTCTGCCGAACACACTGCAATTTTCAGCCGCTTTTTCAAGTTCTTCCTGTGTTTTTACAGTAGTCATATCAATTGCGTTTTCCGCACCTGTTATGCCCGTATCTTTTGCGATATTCTGAACGGTTTTTACACTGTCGCCCGAAATAACCTTAAGTGCCACTCCCTGTTCTTTAAAATAATTTATGGTATCGTTTACATTTTCACGGAGTTTATCTTTAATAAGAACAACGGCAAGCGGAGTAATATCGTCGGGCAAACCGTTACCGAGCGACTTTTCGGAAGAGGCAAGAACAATAATTCTTACCGTATCGTTAATGCTTTCAATGGTATCAAATACCTCTTTATACTTATTCTTATCCTTAAATATAAATTCAGCGGCACCCATTACATAGGATTTACCGTTATCAAAATCGCCGCCCGACCACTTGGTTTCGGACGAGAACGGATAGAATTTTTTACAGCCGATATGCTTTTGTCCTTTTGCGTACTTTTCAATTGCAAGCAAAGTTGCGTTTTTGTCGTCGGAATATTTTGCGATTGAGGCAAGCGCCGTGCCGATTTCTTCCTTATTACACATAGTGATAACATCAGTAACATTCATCTCATCGGTAGTGAGAGTGCCCGTTTTGTCAAGGCAGAGTACATCAACCCTTGCGAGAGTTTCTATGCAATACATCTCCTGCACAAGCACCTTTTTCCGTGTCAATCGTATAATAGAAACAGCGAGCACGGAACTTGTAAGCAAAATCATACCCTTAGGAATCATACCGAGCAAAGCCGCAACCGTACTTACAACAGTAGCCTGCAAATCGCCGTCATTGATACCAAACTGTCTTATAAAGAAAGCGATGCCTACGGGAAAAAGAATAAAAGTACATATTTTTATAATAAAATTAAAGGAACGCAAAATTTCCGAATTAACTTTCTTTATGTACTTTGCCTCATCGTTAATTTTTGCCGCATAGCTTTCTGCGCCGACTTTGTTTGCCTTTGCGTAACATTTGCCAAGACTGATAAAACTGCCCGAAAGCAGTTCGTCACCGACCTTTTTTTCTATAAGATCCGATTCGCCTGTAAGCAGGCTTTCATTTACCTTGCATTCGCCCTCACACACTATACAGTCGGCGGGAATCTGCGAGCCTCTGGAAAGAACAACCACATCGTCCTGTACAATTTCATCTCTGCTTATTTCGCACTCTCTGCCGTCACGCACGACAGTAACTTTTTTTTCGGAAAGGATAGTCAGTTTATCTACACTTTTCTTTGAACGAATTTCCTGCACTATACCGATTGTTGTGTTGGCAATCATAATGCCGATAAAAAGCATATTCTTGTAAGAACCGACAAACGCAAGCGCCGCAAGCAACACAACATTGATTGCGTTAAACAAAGTACAAATGTTATCTCTGAATATTCTGCCGATTGATTTTGTTTTTAAATTTGAGGTAATATTTATCTTACCTTCCGCTACTCTGCGACTTACCTCTTGCGAAGTAAGTCCTTTTAAATTAGTATCCATTCTAATTCCTTTCAATGTAAAATTTTTTAATTTATAAAAATAATAACATTTTTGACTTACAAACTGCTTTAATTACTTTTTATCTTCCAAAAAAATTTTTAATAATAAAAAATCCTGTTTTCTTATATTATAAATGCAAAAACTAAGAATGGCAACGGAAAGTAGGTGATTTTTTTGATTTTTTTTAAATTTTTTAATAAATTTTTATCAGTTGCCCTTACAGCTATTATTTCACTTTCTGCAACTGCTATTCCCTGCAACAGCGGAGAACTGCCGGAATATGTTTATCTCGGCGGTGAACCGTTTGGACTTAAAATGTATTCAGACGGTGTTATGATAGTTGAACTCGAAAGTTATTTTGACGGCAGTAAATATGTTTGTCCCGCAAAAAAAGGCGGTCTTAAAGAAAGCGATATTATAAAGGAAATTAACGGTACTAAAATTACAAGCAATGAAACACTGCGTGAAGCTACGCTTAATTCAGACGGAAATACCCTTGAAGTAACCTTTGAGCGTGACAACAAAACGCTTACAAAAGAGATAGTTCCTATAAAAAACACGGCCGGCAATTATCTCATAGGCGCTTGGGTGCGTGACAGCAGTGCAGGCATAGGCACTGTAACCTATTATGACAAAAGCGAAAATTACTTTGCGGGTCTTGGTCACGGCATTTGCGACTGCGACACTTACACTCTTATGCCGCTTGCCTCGGGTGAAGCGGTTATAGCGGAAATAAGCAGTGTGACAAAAAGCACAAACGGCTCCCCCGGCAGTCTTAACGGATATTTCTCCGACAAAGTTATAGGAAAAATTACCGATAACTGCGACATCGGAATATACGGCACATTTGATACTTCGCTTACAGAAAATAAAGAAAAACTTAAAGTTGCAAAAGAAACCGAACTGAAAACGGGTAAAGCGACTGTTTATACCACTCTTGAGGGCAATACGCCGAAAGCATACAGCATTGAAATTACAAGCATAAGCAGAAACACAAACTCTGCCGAAAGTTTTACGCTTAAAGTAACCGATGAAGAATTACTTGAAAAAGCGGGCGGTATTGTTCAGGGTATGAGCGGCAGTCCTATTGTTATGGACGGTAAACTTGTAGGCGCTGTTACCCATGTTTTTGTAAACTCCACTAACGAGGGTTACGGAATATATGTTGGTAATATGATGCAAAATTACAAATAATTTAGCTAAATCCGTTGATTTTTGGCAGTTAATTATTTTAACCAAAAAAATTTTATTATTTATTGAATTTTTTTGCTTGGAAAGTATTGCCAAAATTACCAATTTATGGTAATATAATCTCATAGAAAAATTACTGGGGGAAATAATCAATGGAAAAAGCAATCAAACTCATCATCACAGAAGAAGCATCCGAATTTTCGCAGGAAAGCAATGCAACAATGGAAAATTACAACATTACGCCTGCTTTCTGCTCAAAAGACGGAGAAGAACTGTTGAACCGCATTAAGGCAGAACAGCCGGATGTAGTCCTTATGGATTCATTTATGACCAGACTCGATGCAATAGGCGTAATGCGCAGTGTAAGACGAGATAAACTTAAAGCTCCGCTTTTCATAGTATTCTCATCATTCCACAACGCAATTCTCGAACAGCAGGTTATGAATTCGGGAGCGTCTTATTTTGTACTCAAGCCGTATGACATTTCAGAACTTTGTCAGAATATTGTAAATATGACAAAGCGCAGTAAAGAAAGTTTCATCGGAAATCCCGTAACTTTTGACGCATTCGGCATTGAGCTTAAAGTAACTGAAATTTTGCACGAAATCGGCGTTCCCGCTCATATCAAAGGCTATCACTATTTAAGGGATTCAATTATTATGTCGGTTGAACATCCCGAAATAATCAATGCGGTTACAAAACAATTATATCCGTCTGTAGCAAAGAAATACGAAACCACATCATCCAGAGTTGAATGAGCAATTCGCCATGCAATTGAAGTTGCTTGGGACAGAGGAGATGTTGATGTGCTTAATTCCTACTTTGGCTACACTATCCACAACGACAGAGGCAAGCCAACCAACAGCGAATTTATTGCTATGATTTCTGATAAGTTAAGATTACAGATTAAAAACGCAAGCTGATAAATTTTACTCAAGGGCTGTCCGAATGGGCAGTCCTTGAAAATATTATACCGTTTTATTCCGTGAATATTCTTTTTTAAATTTAATCGAAATCCGCACTCCCCCGCCTACATAAAAAAGCCTCTACAAATGTAAAGGCTTTAGTTGAAATTTATTATTTAATCTAAAATTTTACCGTCAGTGGAAATTGTAACAACCTGCCACGGTATAAACTTTCCGCTGTTTTGCAACGCTCTTTTTACGGCGTACTCAAGACCTCCGCAGCACGGTACTTCCATACGAACTACGGTTACGCTCCAAATATTGTTATTTGCAATTATACTTTCAAGTTTTTCGCTGTAATTGATATCGTCAAGTTTAGGGCAGCCTATGAGTGTAATTTTCCCACGCATAAAATCATTGTGCATCTGCGCATAAGCATATGCTGTGCAGTCGGCGGCAATAAGCAGCTTTGCGCCGTCAAAGTACGGAGCGTTTACAGGCACAAGTTTTATCTGACACGGCCACTGACCAAGCTGTGACGGCATTTTTACATCTTCCTCAAAAGCAGTATTTTTAGAGCTTTCTCTGTTAAATGTCTGCAGTCTGTGTCCGGGGCAGCCGCCGAATGTTTCTGACTTTTTCTTCATATTGGCTTTTACCGCCTCTTCATCATATGCGAGAGCCTCACGCTCAACAAAAGAAATCGCACCCGTAGGGCAGGTTGGCAGACAGTCACCGAGTCCGTCACAATAATCATCACGCAAAAGTTTAGCCTTACCGTTTACCATTGTAATCGCACCCTCGTGACAGGCATTTGCACAAGCACCGCAACCGTTACACTTTTCTTCATCTATATTTATAATTCTTCTTATCATCTTAAATACCTCCGTATTGATTTTGCAAATAAATTATAATATAATCAGAAAAGAAATTATGTTGTTATAGCAACGAAATGAGGCTTTTATGAAATTTTGTGATATACTTTTATTTGAAAATATGTCCGAACAGGAAATTACTCAAATGAACAAGAGTAAATTTATGAAAAAACGCATTTATGCAAAAAACACACATATTTATCATATGGGAGATGTTATAGACAGCGTAGGAATTGTGCTCTCGGGAAATGTCATTATAGAGAACATTGACATATGGGGCAATAAAAGTATAATCAGTTATGCAAACGAAGGAGAAATTTTTGCGGAAACCTATGCCCTTTCGCAAACTCCGATGATGGTCGATGTTGTATGCGCCGAATGTTGCGAAATTTTATTTATAAATTTAAAAAACGCTCTTAAACCGGAAAACAGCAATCAGCCGTGGTACCCGAAATTTATGAACAGTCTGCTTATGCTTTCGGCTCAAAAAAATCTTGCTCTTTCACGAAGAATTTTTTGCACTTCATCAAAAGCAGTGCGTACAAGAGTTCTTGCCTATCTGTCGGAAGAATCGGTAAAAGCCGATTCTTCCGACTTTGAAATACCGTTTGACCGTCAGCAGATGGCAGATTACTTAAATCTCGACCGCAGTGCTCTTTCTAAAGAACTTAGCAAAATGAAATCAGACGGTATTTTAGACTACAGAAAAAATCATTTTGTTTTGCTTGATACAGAAACTGATTTGTAAGAGGTTATTTGGGATTTATAGTATTGGGAAATTTTTTAATTGCATAACAAAACACTACGCTATCCCCTAATTATCATACTATCATAAAAATTCATTACAACTTATTGCACAATTAAATATAAAAGCAAAAAGGTGACTGAATTTTCAGCCACCTTTTACTCTGCTTTTAAATTTCGCAATCATCAAGAATACTGCGCAAAGTATCGGCAGATTTCTTAAGATTGATTTCTTCGTCCTCGCTAAGAGAAATCGGAACTTTAGTTTCAATACCGTTTGCACCCACAATCGACGGCATACTAAGCACTACATCGTCAATACCAAACTCGCCGTGCATTATTGAAGAAATAGGAAGTATGGATTTTTCGTCACGGATAATTGCCTCGCAAATTCTCTTTACCGCCATAGCAACACCGTAATATGTAGCACGCTTTTTCGCAATTATTTCATAGGCACTGTTTTTAACCTTTTCTGCGATATTTTCCTGCGATTTATCGTGATTATAGTGACCTCTCATCTCGCAGAAATCATCAAGCGGAATACCCGAAACATTCGCACTGCTCCATACGGCAATTTCGCTGTCACCGTGCTCACCTATAATATATGCGTGCACACTCTGACTGTCAACCGACAAATGCTCACCGAGCTGACATTTAAGTCTTGCGGTATCAAGCACTGTACCCGAACCGATAACCCTGTTCTCCTCAAAACCTGAAAGTTTAAGAGCCGTATATGTAAGAATATCAACAGGGTTTGCAACCACAAGCAATATGCCGCGGCATTTTCTTTTTGCAATTTCAGGAATAATACTCTTAAAAATTCCGACATTCTTATGTACAAGGTCAAGTCTTGTTTCACCCGGCTTTTGTCCCGCACCGGCAGTAATTACAATAATTGAAGCGTCAACTATATCGTCATAGCTACCTGCATAGATTTTCATATTTCCGACAAAAGGAATACCGTGGCTTATATCCATAGCCTCGCCCTCTGCCTTATCTTTGTCTGCGTCAATCAACACGATTTCCGAAAACATTTTGCTCTGCATTAACGCAAAAGCCGATGCCGAACCTACAAATCCGCAACCTATTATTGCGATTTTTCTTAAATTAACTTTATCCATTGTTTAACCCCCTAAAATAAAGTTTATTACGCTAAATCAGATAACTTAGTAATCACTACTTATTTTACTTTATTATATCACATATTTTGGAAAAATCAAGTAAAATAATAATAATTCTTATTTTATATACTTTATTTTTAAATTGCTTGACAATGTATATTAATATTTTATATAATTATCATGTATTTTGCCTTTTAGGAGATTATTTATGGAAAGAGAAAATTTTAAATCCAAACTCGGATTTATACTTGTCAGCGCAGGCTGTGCAATCGGTATCGGCAATGTATGGCGATTTCCTTTTGTTACAGGTCAGAACGGCGGCGGAATATTTGTACTCCTTTACCTGCTGTTCCTCGTAATTATGGGCATACCCGTGCTGACTATGGAACTTGCAATCGGCAGAGCAAGTAAAAAAAGTGCCGTACTCGCATACAAAAAACTTGAAAAACCAAAAAGCAAGTGGCACATTCACGGTTGGTTCTGCATACTCGGCTGCTATCTGCTTATGATGTATTACACACCTGTATCGGGTTGGATGCTAAGCTACTTTTTCAAATTTGCAACGGGTACATTTGAAAGCGGAATGACGGCGGAACAGGTCGGCAATGTATTTTCAAATCTGATGTCTAATCCTGTTGAGATGATAATATGGATGGCTGTTATGGCTATTGCAGGATTTTTTGTGTGCAGCAAAGGCATACAAAACGGAATTGAAAAAGTCAGCAAGGTTATGATGATTTTATTGCTTGCGCTGATTATTATTCTTGCGATAAACAGTCTTACTTTATCGGGTGCTGCCGAGGGCATAAAGTTTTACCTTGTGCCTGATTTAGAAAAAGTGCAGTCAATCGGAATCGGACATATAATTACATCAGCAATGAGCCAGGCATTCTTTACACTAAGCCTTGGCATTGCTTCTATGGAAATTTTAGGCAGTTATATGACAAGAGAAAAAACTTTGCCGAGCGAATCAATTAAAATTTGCATACTTGATACTTTTGTCGCTATCACCGCAGGACTTATCATCTTCCCTGCCTGTTTTTCATACGGAGTTGAGCCGAATCAAGGTCCTGCTCTTATATTTGTTACACTGCCGAATGTATTTGTAAATATGGCAGGCGGCAGAATCTGGGGCACGCTGTTCTTTATGTTTATGACCTTTGCGTGTTTCTCAACCGTAATTGCGGTGTTTGAAAATCTGATTTCGTTCTGTATTGATATGTTCAATATGAGCCGCACAAAATCCGTAATTATAAATGCAATAATTATGCTTATAGGCTGTCTGCCTTGCATTTTCGGATTTAATCTTTTAAGCGGATTCAATATTTTAGGCAAAGGCGTGCTTGATATTGAGGACTTTGCGGTAAGCAATATTCTTCTTCCTGTAGGCGCATTCTTGTATTCGCTCTTCTGTTCAACAAAATTCGGTTGGGGATTTGACGGCTATTTGAAAGAGTGTAATCAGGGCGAGGGTATCAAATTTCCAAGATTTTTTAAACCGTATATAAAATATGTATTACCTGTTCTTGTATTGATTGTATTTATTTCGGGATTCATTCCGCAGGGATAAATTTAAAGCTCATCGGTTTTAGATTATTTGCAAAACCAATGAGCTTTTCGTTTTGTTTTTTTAATTAAAAAAATATTAATAATTTATGGTTTAGCGTATTTGAGGCTAAATAATTAAAACAAACACTCCGCCTTGGCAATCCAAAGCGGAGTGTTTCACTGCTTTTTCAGCAGAATTTATCTTCTGTTGTTGTTTCTTCTCTCATTAAAAGGTCTGCGTGGGCGTGGCTTTCTCTCTGTATCTACATCGTTTTCAGGAGTAAGACCGTCAACATCTATGAGAACCTGACGACGAGAAAGGTTAAGTCTGCCCTTATCGTCGATTTCCATTACCTTAACACGGATAACATCGCCTACATTTACTACATCAGTTACCTTGTCTACACGCTTTACATCAAGCTGTGAAATGTGAACAAGTCCCTCTTTACCAGGTGCAATCTCAACGAATGCGCCAAAGTCCATAAGTCTTGTTACCTTGCCGAGGTACATTGCGCCCGGCTCCGGATCAATAGCAATAGTCTTGATAATCTCAATAGCTCTGTTGCACTTGTCAGCATCAATACCCGATACGAATACCTTACCGTAATCGCCGTCTTCTTCAATGTCAACTTTAACTTCACATTCAGCCTGAATTTCCTTGATAACCTTACCGCTCTTACCGATAACCTCGCTGATTTTCTCGGCAGGAATTGTAGTTGTGTACATCTTAGGAGCATACGGAGAAAGTTCTTTTCTCGGCTCTGCAATAGCCTTGAGCATAACCTCATCGAGAATATAGTTACGAGCCTTATGTGTCTTTGCAAGAGCCTCTTTAATCATTTCAGGTGTAAGACCGCTGATTTTAAGGTCCATCTGAATAGCTGTAATGCCGTCTTTTGTACCTGCTACCTTAAAGTCCATATCGCCAAAGAAGTCCTCAAGACCCTGAATGTCAACCATTGTCATCCAACGCTCGCCCTCTGTAATAAGACCGCAAGAAATACCTGCAACAGGGGCTTTAATCGGAACACCGGCATCCATAAGTGCAAGTGTAGAACCGCAGATTGAACCCTGTGAGGTTGAGCCGTTTGAAGAAAGAACCTCTGATACAAGTCTTAATGCATATGGGAACTCCTCAACAGGCGGAATTACAGGAACGAGAGCACGCTCTGCAAGTGCGCCGTGACCGATTTCTCTTCTGCCAGGACCTCTGCTTGGCTTTGTTTCGCCTACTGAATAGCTCGGGAAGTTATAGTGGTGAATGTAACGCTTCTCTGTTTCGCCGTCAATACCGTCAAGCAACTGCTTGTCAGATACAGGGCCGAGAGTAGCGATTGTAAGAACCTGTGTCTGTCCTCTTGTAAACAAACCCGAACCGTGAACTCTCGGAAGTACAGAAACTTCTGCTGCGAGCGGACGAATATCATCCATACCTCTGCCGTCAACACGCTTCTGCTCGTCAAGCAACCAACGACGAACGATAAACTTCTGTGTCTTGTAAAGGCACTCGTCAATAAGCGCTTCACTGTCAGGATAAATCTCATCAAATTTTGCGTGAACAGCCTCGTAAATAGGCTTTAATCTCTCGTCACGAACTGTCTTGTCATCGGTATCAAGAGCAACCTTTACATCTTCCTCTGCAAATGCCTTGATAGCCTCAAACATATCGTGGTCAGGCTCAAGACTTGCAAACTCAAACTTAGGCTTGCCGATTTCAGCCTTGATGCCCTCGATAAACTTAATAATCTTCTGGTTAGCCTCGTGACCTGCCATAATGGCATTGTACATCTCATCATCTGTAACGCAGTCTGCACCTGCCTCAATCATAGCAATTCTTGTGCTTGTTGACGCAACGGTAGTAGCCATCTTAGAAACAGCTCTCTGTGCCTCTGTCGGGTTGATGATGTACTCGCCGTCAATCATACCTACAGAACAGCCTGAAATAGGGCCGTTCCACGGAACATCAGAAATTGAAATAGCGATTGACGCACCTATCATAGCTGTAATTTCAGGTGAGCAGTCCAAGTCAACGCTCATTACGGTACAAACGATAGAAACGTCGTTTCTCATGCTCTTGTCAAAAAGCGGACGGATAGGACGGTCAATTACACGGCTTGTAAGGATAGCCTTTTCAGACGGTCTGCCCTCCCTCTTGAGATAGGCACCCGGAATCTTACCTACGGCATACATCTTCTCTTCATAGTCAACTGAAAGTGGGAAGAAGTCAACGCCCTCTCTCGGCTTTGGAGATGCAGTAACAGCAACATGAACTGTTGTATCACCGTAATGTACAAGACAAGCACCGTTGGCAAGCTGTGTCATTTTACCTGTTTCAACCTTTAAAGGTCTGCCGGCAAATTCTGTTTCAAACACTCTGTATTTGTCGAATGTCATTAATCTGTTCATTGTAAAAATCCTTTCTGAAATCATACGATTTCTGTAATAAATATCTTGCGGATTTTCACGCTGTTTTAGCAATAAAACCGATAAAAACAATAAAATTTTACAGATTTTTTACCCGTTTTACCGCTAAAATACAGCTGAGAAAATTTACGCAAAAACGGAATTTAGGGCAAGCTTGCGCTTGCCCTGATTTGCAAAATTACTTACGGATACCAAGTCTTGCAATGATAGAACGGTATCTCTCAATGTCTACCTTAATGAGGTAGTTGAGAAGGCTTCTTCTCTGGCCAACCATCTTAAGAAGACCTCTTCTGCTGTGATGGTCTTTCTTATGAACCTTGAGGTGCTCTGTAAGGTCATTAATTCTCTTTGTAAGGAGAGCAATCTGTACCTCAGGAGAACCTGTGTCGCCTTCGTGAGTAGCGTACTCGGCCATGATAGCCTGCTTTTCTTCTTTTAACATTTGCGTTTCCACCTTTGTAAAAATTTTAGCCAACCGTCCCAGAGTAAGGCTGTGAAAATCCGAATTATCGGCTTAACCCTTGTTCCGAGGCAGCGGTCAACAAGTTGATTATAACACAAAGGATAATAAATGTAAAGGATTTTTACAAATTTTTATGTTCATTTTATGCGTGATTTTATTACATTTATTAATCCAAAATTAACCCCATGCTATCCGAAATCACTTATTAACAATTCCCAATTTTTCTTTCATCTTATTAAGTGTATCCGCTTTATTTTCGTCGGACATTGCTCTGTAAGCAATCAAAAGCTTTTTTTCGTCATTTGAAAGATTATACAGTTTCAAACTATCGTCAGGATCCTGAACTATCGGTAAGAAAGAACTTCCGTTACCAAGCAAAGTGTTATAATCCGTGCCGAAAATAGAAACGATTTTTCTTAAAACTTCATGGCTCGGCTCAGACACACCTGTTTCGTACTTTGTATAGGTTGTTCTGTTAATATTCAAAATATCGGCAACCTGCTGCTGTGTAAGTCTGCAAAGCTCACGATGTTGTTTTAGTCTTAATGCAAAAGAACTGTTTTTTCCTTCGTATTTAGCCAATTCTACACACCCTTTGTATATAAATGCTTGATATATATTTTAACTATTACAACAACAACTCTGATTATCTCCAAAAAGCCCGGAAATACGGGCATTTCACGGGATATAAGAACTGAATTTACTACCGATTTACTACTTTCGGATTGAGCTTTGACACGCTTCTTCCTCCCGTGAAGCCCACCGCCCAAATAGTGACACATCGAAAATTGAATACGACACCGCAGACAGCGGCGTTCTCTTTTCCCCTTTGGGGAGATCAGGACGCCGCTTTTTTTGCGCCCAAAACCAGAAAGGAGGCGACCGCCTATGTACTTTACTTCCGGCAGCGACCGGGCCTTTGAACAGCTCATGCAGACGAGGCCGGGCGCAGATCATTTTGACAACGGCGAGGCCGGAGCGCCGGAGGACTGCGGCACCTGCCGTTTCTACCGCCCGCACTGGAAGTACCAGTTTTGTGTGTATGAGGAATGTCCCTACCAGCCGGGCAAGCTCACCGCCCTTGACGGCGCGGTGAAATTTCAAGTGAAAGGAGTGGACGACGAAATGGCAGTTTTTCGAGTGGAGAAAAACCGGGGCTACACGGTGATGTCCAACCACCACCTGCGGAATAAGGACTTGTCCCTGAAAGCCAAGGGCCTGCTGTCGCAAATGCTGTCCTTGCCGGAGGATTGGGACTTTACGCTGAAAGGCTTGTCCCTTATCAACCGGGAGCAGATCGACGCGATCCGGGCGGCTGTCCGGGAGCTGGAACAGGCGGGCTATATCGTGCGTTCCCGTGAGCGTGACAGCCAAGGCCGCCTGCGCGGGGCGGATTACATCATTTACGAACAGCCCCAGCCTGTGCCGGATTCACCTACATTGGAAAATCCAACATTGGATAATCCAACGCAGGAAAACCCTACGCAGGAAAAACCAACGCAATTAAATAAAGATAGATTAAGTAAAGAGAAATCAATTACGGATGGATCAAATACCGATTCCATTCCTATCCTTTCCCCTCCCTCTCCTTTGGGGGAAGAAGCGGCTGCGCCGCCGGAACGGAAAGGAACGGGAGCGAAGTCACAGAGCGCCGTAGAGATTTATCGGGAGATCATCAAGGACAACATCGAGTATGAACACCTTTGCCAGTACGCCAAGGGGATTGACCGGGATATGCTGGACGAGATCGTGGACTTGCTGGTGGAAACCGTATGCAGCGCCCGAAAGACCATCCGCATTGCCGGGGACGATTACCCCGCCGAGCTGGTGAAATCCAAGCTGATGAAGCTGAACAGTTCTCACATTGAGTTTGTCTTTGACTGTATCAGCAAAAACACCACGGAAATACGGAACATCAAAAAATACCTGCTGGCGGTTCTGTTCAACGCCCCAAGCACCATCAACGGCTATTACACGGCGCTGGTGGCCCATGACATGAACACAGGCAGTTGGGGAACCCCGTAATGATTTTGTGACGACGAGAAAGGAGGACGGCCCTATGAAACAGGGTGCTTTGATTTTTGACGAGCAGACAGACCGCTACGACATCCGCTTTGACCTTGCGGACTATTACGGCGGCCTGCACTGCGGAGAAACTTTTGATGTGATGGTGGGCGGCAGATGGAGGCCGACCCGCATTGAGATGGCCGAGAACTGGTATCTGGTGGGAATCCATGCCGACGACCTCTCCGGCCTGCGGGTGCGAATTTAAGCCATCCGCCTGCCTGCTGACTTTCCAAAGGAGGGATAGCAGTTGCAGGAAGAAGTAGACCAGAAAACCATAGCGTTAGCGGTTAAGACGGGCAAGCTCACCGCCCAAGTGCTGCAAGCGGCCATCCGAAAATATCTGGCCGCCCGGCAGAAAGGGACGGGCAAGGCCCATCACGGCCAGCAGAGCTTACGGCAGCTCAAAAAGGACGGTTCCACCCTGTCCAACATTGAGATCACCGACGCCAACATTGGACTGTTTAAGCCCTGCGCCAAGAAATACGACATTGATTTTACCCTGCGGAAAGACCGCACCACCCATCCGCCCCGGTATATCGTGATCTTCAAATCCAAGCAGGCGGAAAATCTGGAACAGGCGTTTAAGGAGTTTACGGCCAAGAAGCTCCAACAGCAGGAACGCCCCTCCATCCGAAAGACCCTTGCCGTCCTGAAAGAAAAGGCAGCGGCCAGAAGCAGCCAGCAGGCCAAGGAGAAAATCAAGGAAAGGGGGCTGTCACGATGAAGCCGGAAATGAAAAAACTGATAATCGCCAACCTGCCCTACCTGCTGTTTGTGTACCTGTTCGGCAAGCTGGGACAGACCTACCGGCTGGCGGCTGGGGCGGACTTGTCGGAAAAGCTGCTGCACCTTGCGGACGGCTTTTCCCTTGCCTTTGAAAGCGCCGCCCCCAGCTTCCACCTGTTCGATCTGGCGGTGGGCGTGGCCGGTGCGGTGGCATTGCGGCTGATGGTGTACTGCAAAAGCAAGAACGCCAAGAAATACCGCCGGGGCGTCGAGTACGGCAGCGCCCGTTGGGGCGGCCCCAAAGATATAGCCCCGTACATCGACCCAGTGTTTGACAACAACATCCTCCTGACCCAGACGGAACGCCTCACCATGAACAACCGGCCCAAAGACCCCAAGACCGCCCGGAACAAAAATGTGCTGGTGATCGGCGGTTCCGGCAGCGGCAAGACCCGGTTCTTTGTGAAGCCCAACCTTATGCAGTGCGTGTCCAAAGACTACCCAACCTCATTCGTGATTACTGACCCGAAAGGAAGTCTGATTGGCGAGGTGGGCCAGCTCCTTGTGCGGTGCGGCTACCGGGTAAAAGTGCTGAATACCATTAACTTTTCCAAGAGTATGCGCTACAACCCGTTTCGCTACATCCATTCGGAAAAGGACATTTTGAAGCTGGTAAACACACTGATCTGCAACACCAAGGGCGAGGGCGAAAAGAGCGCCGAGGATTTTTGGATCAAATCGGAACGCCTGCTGTATTCGGCCCTCATTGGCTATATCTGGTACGAAGCGCCGGACGATGAAATGAATTTCACCACGCTGCTTGAAATGATAAATGCCAGTGAAGCCCGCGAGGACGACCCGGAATTTCAATCCCCGGTAGACCAGATGTTTGAAAGGCTGGAAGAAAAAGACCCGGAACATTTTGCGGTGCGCCAGTACCGTAAATTCCTGCTGTCGGCAGGCAAGACCCGCAGCTCCATCTTGATAAGCTGCGGAGCCAGATTAGCGCCCTTTGACATCCGGGAGGTGCGGGAGCTGATGGAGGACGACGAACTGGAACTTGATACCATCGGGGATAAAAAAACAGCCCTGTTCCTGATTATGTCGGACACGGACACGACCTTTAATTTCATTCTGGCAATGGTGCAAAGCCAGCTCATAAACCTTTTGTGTGACCGGGCCGATGACAAATACGGCGGGCGGCTGCCCGTCCATGTGCGGCTGATTCTGGACGAGTTCGCCAACATCGGCCAGATTCCAAACTTTGACAAGCTGATCGCCACCATCCGAAGCCGGGAAATCTCGGCTTCTATTATTTTGCAGAGCCAGTCGCAGCTAAAGGCCATTTACAAGGACGCGGCGGAAATCATTTCCGACAACTGCGACTGTACGCTGTTCCTGAGTGGCAGGGGCAAGAACGCCAAGGAGATCGCGGAGGTGCTGGGCAAGGAAACCATTGACAGCTACAACCAGAGCGAGAACCGGGGCGCGCAGACCTCCCACGGACTGAACTATCAAAAACTCGGAAAGGAGCTGATGAGCCAAGACGAAATTGCAACGATGGACGGAGGCAAGTGTATTTTGCAGGTGCGTGGCGTAAGGCCATTTTTTAGTGAGAAATACGACATCACCCGCCACCCCCGCTATAAATACCTCTCGGACGCTGACAAAAAGAACACCTTTGATGTGGATAGCTACCTGTCGTCCCTGCGCCGGAAAAAGCGGCGCGTGGTAACGGAGGACGAACCCTTTGACCTCTACGACATTGAGCTGTCGGATGAAGATTTTGCCACAGAATAAAGCGGCCATAGAGAAAGGAGCGTGACCGATGGGACACTCGGACGAATGGACATTTGCGGATTATTTCAAGTATGAGCAGGAAATCTACCGGGCGATCATTTCCGCTGCGGTGCTGTGCCAGTGGATCGCGGAACATGATACCCCGCCCACGGACAGGGAAGCCGAAGAACTTGTACGGGAAATAGACCGCAGACTGTGTGAAGCATGGGGCGAAATTTTTTCGCTGGCTGTGCTGGAATGGCGGGACGGCCAGTAACTCCGGGCCGTCTGCGGATTGTGAGGCTGCCGTTATGTACGGCGGCTTTTTTTGTACCCAAACACCATCACAATCTGAATTTATGGAGGTAAATTTATGGAATTTTTCAATAGTGCAGTTGATACTTTGCAGACCATCGTTGTGGGCCTCGGCGGAGCGCTTTGCGTATGGGGCGGCGTCAATCTTTTGGAGGGGTACGGGGCGGACAACCCAGCGAGCAAGAGCCAAGGAATCAAGCAGCTTGTCGCCGGAGGCGGCGTTGCCCTGATCGGCATGACCCTTGTTCCGCTGCTGTCCGGGCTGCTGGGATAACCCCATGTGTGTTAGAAAACCCTCCGCGCCCTCTCTGATCGGGGAGGGCGCGGGAAAGGAGGTGTCCCCACATGATCGGTGATTTAATCGGGGAATGGATCAAAGGAATCCTGATCGACGGTATCATGGGCAACCTGTCCGGCCTGTTTAACACAGTCAATACCAAAGTCGGGGAAATCGCGTCGGATGTGGGCAGTACCCCGCAGGACTGGAACGGCGGCATTTTTTCCATGCTGCAAAACCTGTCCGAAACGGTGATCGTCCCCATTGCGGCGGCCATTCTCGCCCTCGTGATGTGCTATGAGCTGATCGACATGATCGTGGAAAAGAACAATATGCACGACTTCGACAGCTCCATGTTCTTCCGCTGGATTTTCAAAAGTGCCTTTGCCATCCTCATTGTGACAAACACATGGAATATCGTCATGGGTGTGTTTGACGCCACCCAGCAGGTCGTCAACCAGAGCGCCGGTGTAATTATCGGAGATACCAGCATTGATTTTGACACGCTGCTCCCTGATCTGGAAAGCCGCCTTGAAGCAATGGACATCGGGCCGCTGCTGGGCCTGTGGTTCCAGACCCTTGTTGTGGGGCTGACGATGAACATTCTTTCCATCTGCATTTTCCTTGTGACCTATGGAAGAATGATTGAAATTTACGCCGTGACCGCATTAGGGCCGATCCCCCTTGCCACGCTGGGCAATGCAGAGTGGCGCGGCATGGGCCAGAACTACTTGAAATCCCTTCTTGCGCTGGGCTTCCAAGCCTTTTTAATCATGGTGGTTGTCGGGATTTATGCGGTGCTGATTCAGCAGATCGGAACCGCCGACGACATATCCGGCGCGATCTGGGGCTGTATGGGCTATACCGTTTTGCTTTGCTTCTGTCTGTTCAAGACGGGAAGTATCAGCAAGGCCGTATTTACCGCCCACTAAAGAAACGAGGTGACTTTTTATGGCTTATGTAACTGTCCCCAAGGATTTAACCAAGGTCAAATCCAAGGTGGTATTCGGGCTGACGAAACGCCAGCTCATTTGTTTTGGCGGTGCGCTGCTGGTAGGCGTCCCGCTTTTCTTTTTGATCCGGGGCCGCGTCCCGACCAGCGCGGCGGCACTCATTATGGTGTTCGCCATGCTGCCGGGCTTTCTGCTGGCGCTTTACGAAAAACACGGCCAGCCCCTTGAAGTGGTGGTGCGCCAGATCGTTGAGTGCTGCTTCATCCAGCCCAAGGAACGGCCCTACCAGACCAACAACGCTTATACCGCCCTTGTGCGGCAATCCCAAATGGAAAAGGAGGTCAACGCCATTGTCCAAAAAGCAAAAGAACGAAACGAGCGCAAAAGCGCCGGTCAAGCTCACCCGCGCCGAAAAGAAAGAGATTCAGGCTGTCATCCGAAAGTATAAGGGCGACGGCAAGCCCCATTCGGCGCAGGCCAGTATTCCCTATGAGGCCATGTATCAGGACGGCGTGTGCCGGGTAACGCCCCGCACCTTTTCCAAGTGCATTGAGTTTACGGACATCAGCTACCAACTGGCACAGGCGGACACCAAGACCGCCATCTTTGAAAACCTGTGCGACCTCTACAACTATCTGGACGCCTCCATTCATGTGCAGTTTTCCTTTATCAACCGCAAGATCGACCCCAAGCAGTACGCCAAGAGCTTTGAAATCCGGGCGCAGGGGGACGACTTTGACGACATCCGCAGCGAGTATTCCGACATTTTGCAAGACCAGCTTGTGAACGGGAACAACGGCCTGATGAAGCGGAAATTTATGACCTACACCATTGAGGCGGACAGCCTGAAAATGGCCCGCGCCAGACTGCGCCGGATCGAAACCGACCTTTTAGGCTATTTCAAGAGCATGGGAGCCTCCGCGTGGGGACTGGACGCCAAGGAACGGCTAGAAGTCATGCACAGCATTTTCCACCCGGACGGGGAACCGTTCTCCTTTGACTGGAAATGGCTTGCCCCATCGGGGCTTTCTACCAAGGACTTTATCGCCCCGTCCTCGTTCCGCTTCGGCAATGCCCGGATGTTCGGGCTGGGCGGCAAATACGGAGCGGTGAGCTTTCTGCAAATCCTCTCCCCGGAGCTGTCGGATGAAATGCTGGCCGATTTTCTCAACACGGAAAACGGTATTGTGGTGAACCTCCATGTGCAGGCCATCGACCAGAGCGACGCCATTAAGACGGTCAAGCGCAAGATTACCGACCTTGACGCCATGAAGATTCAGGAACAGAAACGGGCTGTCCGCAGCGGCTACGACATGGATATTCTTCCCAGCGACCTTGCCACCTACGGGCAGGACGCCAAGGAGCTGCTAAAGACCTTGCAGAGCCGGAATGAACGGATGTTCCAGCTTACCTTTTTGGTGCTGAATACCGCAGACACCCGGCAAAAGCTGGAAAACGATGTGTTCTGGGCTGCCGGTATTGCACAGAAATACAACTGTTCCCTTGTGCGGCTGGACTACCAGCAGGAACAGGGGCTTATGAGCAGCCTGCCGCTGGGGGCCAGCCACATCCAGATTGAACGCTCCCTGACGACTTCCAGCGTGGCCGTGTTCGTCCCCTTTGTAACGCAGGAGCTTTTTCAGGGCGGCGACGCCATGTATTACGGGATCAACGCCAAGACCGGCAACATGATTATGCTTGACCGCAAACGGGCGAGGTGTCCCAACGGGCTAAAGCTGGGGACACCGGGAAGCGGCAAAAGTATGAGCTGTAAATCCGAGATTGTGAGCGTGTTCCTCTGCACCCCGGACGATGTGTATATTTGTGATCCAGAGGCCGAGTATTATCCCCTTGTGAAGCGGCTGCATGGGCAGGTGGTGAAGCTGTCGCCTACCAGCAAAAACTATGTGAACCCGCTGGACATCAACCTGAACTACTCCGAGGATGAAAACCCGCTGGCCTTGAAATCCGACTTTGTGCTGTCGTTCTGCGAGCTTGTCATGGGCGGAAAAAACGGGCTGGAAGCCATTGAAAAGACGGTGATCGACCGGGCGGTACAGGTGATCTACCGGCCTTATCTGGCAGACCCCAAGCCGGAAAATATGCCCATCCTTGCAGACCTGCACAAAGCCCTGTTAGACCAGCATATCCCGGAGGCCGACCGGGTGGCGCAGGCACTTGACCTGTATGTGTCCGGCAGCCTAAATGTGTTCAACCACAGAACCAACATCGACATCAAAAACCGCATTGTGGCCTTTGACATCAAGGAGCTGGGCAAGCAGCTAAAGAAAATCGGTATGCTCATTGTCCAAGACCAGATTTGGGGGCGTGTCACCCAAAACCGCAGCAAGGGCAAGGCGACATGGTATTTCTGTGATGAGTTCCATCTGCTTTTGCGTGAGGAACAGACGGCGGCCTTTTCCTGTGAGATTTGGAAGCGTTTCCGTAAGTGGGGCGGGATTCCCACAGGTGCGACGCAGAATGTAAAAGACCTGCTTTCCTCCCCGGAAATTGAAAATATTTTGGAAAACAGCGACTTTATCTGCCTGCTCAATCAGGCCAGCGGCGACCGGAAAATCCTTGCGGAACGGCTGAACATTTCGCCCCAGCAATTACGGTATGTGGACAATTCCGAACCCGGCGAGGGGCTTCTCATTTACGAAAATGTGATCCTGCCCTTTAAGAACCCCATCCCGAAAAACACCCAGCTCTACCAGATCATGACGACCCGGTTAGGCGAGGGGGCGACGGTATGAGCGCCTTAACACATTTCAGCCTGTTTTCCGGGATCGGCGGGATCGACCTTGCGGCGGAAGCCGCAGGGTTTACCACCGTATGCCAGTGCGAATGGGCGGATTTCCCGATGGAAGTTTTGAAAAAGCACTGGCCGCAGGTACCAAAATTTAAGGACATTACCACAGTGACAAAGGAGGCATTTTTTGAAAAAACAGGACGAGAAACCACCACACTTATTTCCGGGGGATTCCCCTGCCAGCCCTTTTCCAGCGCCGGGAAACAAAGAGGATTTGAGGACGAACGGTATTTATGGCCCGAAATGCTCCGCGTTATCCGGGAACTGCACCCCTCTTGGGTGCTTGGAGAAAATGTTGCTGGCTTCATCCATCTGGGGCTCGACAAGACGGTTTTTGACTTGGAGCAGGCAGGCTACGCCGTTAGGGTTTTCGTACTTCCTGCTGTCGCCGTCGGCGCATGGCATGAGCGCAAAAGAACTTTCATCATCGGCCATGCTGCTTCCCACGCCCCTTGCCAGCGACACGGGGGATGTGGGGAAAACTGTCGATGTGCGGATGACCCCGACCGGGAGCTTCCGAAAATACAACCCCAGCGGAACCGTATGGACGGCGCGGCTGTCATGGGCGGTTTACAAACTGCTGGGCAGCCCGCCGGGGGATGTGAAACTGAATCCCGACTGGGTGGAATGGCTGATGGGATTCCCCCGGAGATGGACGGACATTCCATGTGGGCCAAAGAACCGGCGCAAATCCCGTACTTAATCAGCGACCCGCCGGCGAATGTGGCAAAGCGGTTAAAGACTTTGGGAAACGCAGTTGTTCCCCCGCAGGTGTACCCCATCCTACGCTATATTGCAGAGATTGAAACCGGGCGCTGCCGGAACAGACAGCAAGGAGGTGATCGGATATGGAACCCTTAAAACCCCGCGATAAGGTGACGCAGCACATGACCCGCGACGGCCTGACGCTGGATAACCAGACCACCGGCGAAAGCGTCAATGTGTCCAGCCGGGAGGCCGAGCAGGAATACACCGCCCAGCCGGAGGGCGCGGCGGAAAAAATACTGGAACGGGCGGACGAACTGCACGACCGCCACAGGGCAAAGAAAGCGGCCAAGGACGCCGGGGAAACCGTGGCGCAGGCCACCAGCCCTGTTTCCCGGTTGCAGTTTACCGCCGAGGAACGGGCTTCCCCGGAGCTTGCCCCGTATATCAAAAAAGCGGAAAAGCGGGCGGATAAGCTGGAAGCGGCCAAAGAAGCCCTGCCCAAAAAGCGCGTCGTCACCAAGGAAACCGTTTATGACGAGGCCAAGGGCAAGGCCAAAAGCAGGCTGTATTTTGACAAGGTGGAGAAATCCCCTCCCCAGCTCAAACCAAACCCGGCCAGCCGCCCCATACAGGAAGCCGGGCTTTACCTCCACGGAAAAATCCATGAGGTAGAACACGAAAATGTGGGCGTGGAGGGCGGCCATAAGGGGGAGGAACTGGCGGAACGGCAGGCGGGCCGCATGATCCGCAGCGGCGTCCACCGCCATAAGCTCAAACCCTACCGGGCCGCAGCCAAGGCCGAGCGAAAGTCCATCGCCGCCAACGCCGAGTTTGCGTATCAAAAATCCCTGCGGGACAACCCGGAGCTGGCGCAGGCGGCCAAAAATCCCGTTTCCCGCTTCTGGCAGAAACAGCACATCAAACGGGAATATGCCAAGGCAGCAAGGGCGGCGGGCCAGACCGCACAGGGGGCGGCAAGCACCGCCAAGACCACGGCTGCCGCAGCCAAGAAAGCCGCAGAGAAAAGCAGACAGACCGCGTCCTTTGCCGCCCGGCACTGGAAAGGGGCGCTGCTCGTCGGCGGCGTGGGCCTCATGCTCCTGCTGGTGATGGGCGGCCTGCAATCCTGCACCGCCATGTTTGGCAGCACCGGGACGGGCCTTGCCGCCACCTCCTATCTCTCCGAGGACAGCGATATGCTGGGAGCCGAAGCCGCCTATGCTGCGCTGGAAGCAGACTTGCAGCACGAACTTGACAACTACGAAAGCCTGCACCCCGGCTATGACGAATACCGTTTCGATCTGGACGAGATCAAGCATGACCCCTATGTGCTGACCTCCATCCTCTCCGCGCTGCATAACGGCGTGTTCACTTTGGAGGAGGTACAGGGCGACCTTGCCATGCTCTTTGAAAAGCAGTACATCCTGACCCAGACCATCGAAACGGAAACCCGCTACCGCACCGAAACGAGGACGGACAGCGAGGGAAACACCTACACCGTGGAAGTACCCTACACCTATTACATCTGCAATGTGAAGCTGGAAAACTTTGATTTATCCCACCTGCCCATCTACATTCTCACCGAGGAACAGATGGGCTTTTATGCTGCCTATATGCAGACTTTGGGCAACCGGCCAGACCTGTTTCCCAACGGCAGCTATCCCCACGCCTCCACCCCGAAAGAGCCGACCTACTATGAAATCCCCCCGGAGGCGCTAAAGGACGAAGCCTTTGCCGCTATGATTGCCGAGGCGGAAAAGTATGTGGGCTATCCCTATGTGTGGGGCGGCAGCTCCCCAAGCACCAGCTTTGATTGTTCCGGCTTCATTAGCTGGGTTATCAATCATTCCGGCTGGAATGTGGGACGCCAGACGGCGCAGGGGCTTTACAACATCTGCACCCCCGTTTCCCCGGAGCAGGCCAAGCCCGGCGACCTTGTATTTTTCGTCGGCACTTACGACACTGTCGGGATGTCCCATGTGGGGCTGTATGTGGGAAATTCGGTCATGCTGCACTGCGGCGACCCCATTTCCTACACGAACCTCAATTCAAGCTACTGGCAGCAGCATTTTTATTGTTACGGGCGTTTGCCTTAAACGCCAGAAAGGAGTTTTTGACTATGGCAATGAACAAATTGGAGCGCATTGAAAAGGATATTGAGAAAACCAAGGGCAAGATCGCGGAGCTGCAAAAGCAGCTTCGGGAGCTGGAAGCGGCCAAGACCGAACAGGAAAACTTGCAGATCGTCCAGCTTGTGCGCGGCCTCAACATGACCCCGCAGGAGTTCGCCGCCTTTGTGCGCGGCGGCGCGTTGCAGGCGGCCCCGGACCCGATCCCGGACTTTGAACAGGAGGACAGCGCCCATGAAGAAATCTAAACTGTTCCGCACTTTGACGCTGGCTGTGGCCGCTGCGCTCTGCATGGCGACCACGACCGTTACCGCCTACGCCGGGGGCGCTGACCCTGACCCGGTGCCGCTGCCGGAAACCACCGAGGCCCCCGCAGAGGTGCCGGAGGAAACCGAAGAACCTACCACCGGCGGCATGGAGCCGGAGGGCGTACCTGTCACCCCGCAGGGCAACGCTACGCTGGTGGATGACTTTTTCGGGGATAAGCAGCTTATCACCGTTACCACCAAGGCCGGGAATTATTTTTACATCCTGATCGACCGGGCCAACGAGGACAAGGAAACGGCGGTGCATTTCCTCAACCAAGTGGACGACGCCGACCTGCAAGCCTTGTTGGAGGACGGGAAAAAAGAGCCGGATGTCTGCACCTGTACGGCCAAGTGTCAAGCCGGGGCCGTCAATACGGCTTGCCCGGTCTGTAAAAACAACCTGACCGCCTGCAACGGGCCGGAGCCGAAGCCCCAGCCGGAGGAAGAAAAGCCGCAGGAGGAAAAGCCAAGCGGCATGGGCGGCCTTGTGGTGTTCTTTGTGGTGGTGCTGCTGGGCGGTGGCGCGGCCCTCTACTTCCTGAAATTCAAAAAGGAAAAAGCCGACACCACAGGCAATGACGATCTGGCCGAGTATGACTTTGGAGAGGACGAGGACGACGAGGACGAAGCCCCGGAGCCGGACGAGGATATGACAAGTGAGGATGGAAATAAGGAGGACGAAGTATGAGCTATCAGTTAGTAATTGCAGAGAAACCAAGCGTCGCCCGCAGCATTGCGGGCGTGATCGGCGCGGACAAGAAACAGGACGGCTACATGGTGGGAAACGGCTATCTGGTGAGCTGGTGTATCGGCCACCTTGTTTCCCTTGCCGACGCCGGGACTTATGACGAGCGTTTCAAAAAATGGCGCTATGACGACCTGCCGATTCTGCCGCAGGAATGGCAGTACATTATCCCTGACGATAAGAAAAAGCAGTTTGACACCCTGCGTTCTTTGATGGAGCGCCCCGATGTTACCGGCCTTGTGTGCGCCACCGACGCCGGACGCGAGGGGGAATTGATTTTCCGTTTCGTCTACCAGATGGCGGGCTGCAAGAAACCGTTTCAGCGCCTTTGGATTTCCAGCATGGAGGACGCAGCCATTCAAGACGGCTTTGCCCATCTGAAACCGGGGGCTGACTACGATAACCTGTATCAGTCGGCCCTTTGCCGGGCGCAGGCGGATTGGCTGGTGGGGATCAACGCGACCCGGCTGTTCTCCATCCTCTACCACAAAACCCTGACCGTGGGCCGTGTCCAAACGCCGACCCTGAAAATGCTGGTTGACCGGGAGGCCAAGATCAACAGCTTTCAGAAAGAGAAATACCACATCATCCAGATCGCGGCGGGCGGCATGGAGGCGGCCAGTGAACGCATGGGAAACGCAGACGACGCCAAGGTCCTGAAAGCCGCCTGTGAAACGGCGCAGGCCGTTTGTGTGTCGGTGACACGGGAGAAAAAGACGGAGCAGCCGCCCCGCCTCTATGACCTCACCACCTTGCAGCGGGAGGCAAACCGCCTGTTTGGATTTACCGCCAAGCAGACCCTTGACTATGCCCAGCAGCTCTATGAAAAGAAGCTGCTGACCTATCCCCGCACCGACAGCCAGTATTTGACCGATGATATGCTGCCAACGGCGGAAAGCCTTGTGTCCGGCCTGTGGCCGCTGCTTCCCTTTGCGGCGGGGCTTGACTTGTCCCCGCAGTTTGGCCGGGTGCTGAACAGCAAAAAGGTGAGCGACCACCACGCCATTGTCCCGACAATGGAATTTGTGCAGAAAGGCTTTGACGGGCTGACCGAGGGCGAAAAGAAACTGCTGTCCCTTGTGTGCTGCAAGCTGCTGTGCGCCGTGGCCGCGCCCCATGTGTACGAAGCTGTCACCGCTACATTCACCTGTGCCGGGAACACCTTTACCGCCAAGGGAAAGACCATCCTGACCCCCGGCTGGAAAGAGCTTGACCGCCGCTTTAAGGCGTCGTTCAAAACAGACGCCGACGACACCGCCCCGGAGCCTGCGCGGGAACTTCCCCAAATTACCGAGGGACAGACCTTTGACAAGGTAACTGCCGCCGTCACCGAACATTTCACAACACCGCCAAAATCCTACACGGAAGATACCCTGCTTTCCGCTATGGAGCGCGCCGGTGCGGACGATCTGCCGGAGGACGCCGAGCGGCAGGGGTTGGGAACCCCGGCCACCCGCGCCTCCATCTTAGAAAAGCTGGTGCAGATGGGCTTTGTGGAGCGCAGGGGCAAACAGCTACTTCCCACCAAGGACGGCCATAACCTTGCCTGCGTGCTGCCGGAGGCGCTGACCTCTCCCCAGCTTACGGCACAGTGGGAAACGGAGCTGACGGCCATTGCCAAGGGGCAGGCCGACCCGGAGGGCTTCATGGCTGGCATTGCAGAAATGACAAGGGGCCTGATCGTGGGCTACTCCCAGATCAGCGAGGACGCGCAGAAGTTGTTTCAAGCCGAGCGTGTGGTTATCGGCAAATGTCCGCGCTGCGGGGAAAGCGTCTACGAGGGCAAAAAGAACTACTACTGCGGAAACCGAAGCTGCCAGTTTGTCATGTGGAAAAATGACCGATTTTTTGAGGAACGGGGCAAGGCGTTCACCCCGAAAATCGCCGCCGCGCTCCTTAAAGACGGAAAGGCAAAGGTAAAGGGCCTGCGCTCCATGAAAACCGGCAAAACCTATGACGGGACGGTGCTTTTGGCCGATACCGGCGGCAAGTATGTGAACTACCGCGTGGAACAGAGGAGCAAAAACTAAAAACAGCAAGCATAGGGAGTGTAGCCACACTCCCGGCAAAATCCCTGACCCGGCGCACCTGCCGGGCCGGGGATTTTCTCTTTGGGGAAGCCCCAAACCCTTATATTATGTGAAAGGAGCGATTCAATGAGCGAAGTGTTTTCCGTACTGCTTCATAACCGACAGCGTTATGAGCAAGGCAAAGAGGGCCTATGGTTTTCTCTGCCGACCACAACCGAAAAACTGCAAGCAGCCCTGCGGGAAATCGGGATCAGTGCCGATAATCCGCAGGACTTTTTCTTGTACGACTATCGAAGCCCACAGGCACGACCTATTAAGCTACCCCGTGATATGGTGCTGTCCGCAGGCATGGATGAATTAAACTTCCTTGCTGCAAGATTGGAAAAGCTGAACGCCGCCGAACTTATGGAGCTGAACGCCGCCCTGACAAGTCCGCAGAGTGATTTTCACAATATCGGCCAGATTATCGACTATCCCGAAAATGTGGACTTTTATGTGCATTTGCCGGATGTCACCGGCACAGGACAGTTGGGCGACTACTATCTAAACCATTCCGGCATGGTGGATATGCCGGAGGAATGGAAAGCAGGGATTCTCCTGCCCCGTTTTGGCCTGCATATTGCCAACACAGAGCAAGGTGTTTTTACCGATTATGGCTATCTGGTAAAAAGCGGCGACGAATGGCAGCGCGTCCATGAGGGCCAGCCAGTGCCGGAGGAATACCGGGTGATGGCCTATCCTGCGCCGGAAATTCTGCGGGAGGAAAGCAAGGTGCAGCCGGAGGCGGCAGCCCCCGCAAAGGTCCCACAGCCTGTCACCCCCATTCTCTTAAACGGCCAGAATAGCGCCGAGCGCATGAAAGAGATCACCGACCGGCTGGAAACCGGCATACAGGAGCTTTTCGAGAGTGAACGCTACAAAGCCTATCTCACCACCATGTCCAAGTTCCACAGTTACAGCTTCAACAACACCCTCCTGATCGCCATGCAGGGCGGACAGCTTGTGGCGGGCTACAACAAGTGGCGGGACGATTTTCACCGCAATGTGAAGAAAGGCGAAAAGGCCATCAAGATACTGGCCCCGGCCCCGTTCAAGGCGAAAAAGGAAGTGCAAAAGCTGGACGCACAGGGCAGGCCGGTGATGGGAAAGGACGGAAAGCCTGTTACCGAAGTACAGGAAATACAGGTTCCGGCCTTTAAGATCGTTTCCGTCTTTGATGTGAGCCAGACCGAGGGGGAACCGCTGCCCTCTATCGGCGTGGAAGAACTGACCGGCAGCGTGGAACGCTACGGGGAATTTTTCAAGGCACTGGAACAGACCTCCCCGGTTCCCATTGGTTTTGAGGACATTCCGGGCGGTTCCCACGGCTACTACCACCTGACGGAAAAGCGGATCGCCATTCAGGAGGGCATGAGCGAATTACAGACCCTAAAGACGGCTATCCACGAGATCGCCCATTCCAAGCTCCACGCCATCGACCCGGAAGCCCCGGCCATAGAGCAGGCCGACCGCCCCGACAGCCGCACCCGCGAAGTGCAGGCCGAAAGCGTGGCCTATGCCGTCTGCCAGCACTACGGGCTGGACACCTCCGACTATTCCTTTGGCTATGTGGCCGGTTGGAGTTCCGGCAAGGACTTGAAAGAGCTGAAAGTCTCCCTTGAAACCATCCGGGCCACCGCCCATGAACTGATTACCACCATTGACGGCCACCTTGCCCAGCTTCAGAAAGAACGGCAGACCCAGCAGGAACAGCCGCAGGCCGCGCCGCTGGAACAGGCCGCCGAGCAGCCAGACCCGGACAGCGTATTTTCCAAGCTGTCCCCGGAGCAACAGCAGGAAATGACCGACAGCGTAAAAGCTATGCTGCAAACCCTGATTGAAGCGGATTTGAAATCCACCGGAGAAGTGTCGCAGGGAACCAAGGAGGCGGTGCAGGCGCAGGGCTTTTCCATTGCCGGGGATGGAACGCTGGAACAGGCCAAAGCCCCGCAGGAGGCCGCCTACCGTCTGGAAAGCGGCGATTACCTGTATATCCAGACATCGGAAAGCGGCTACGATTACACGCTGTACGACCCCGACTATAAGGAACTGGACGGAGGCCAGCTTGACAATCCCGACCTGACCCTTGCGGAAGCCGGAAAAGAAATCCTTTCCATCCATGAGTTACCAGCTGGGACAATGGAACCCCTGACCGGCGACAGGCTGGACGGTTTTCTGGAAGCAACCGAACAGGCCAACGCCATTCCCCAGCCACAGGCATGGAACGGGATCGACGGCCTTTTGAATGGAAAGCCGTTCATGCCGGAGGCGTCCCCGGCTGACCGGGCCGCCGCCCTGATGGAGCTGGCGGAGAAAAACGCCCCGCGTCTGGGCAGCGAGGAACGGCAGTTGATTATGTCTTATGCCGAGGCCGTGGGCGATACTGACAAGGTGATCGGGCTTATCAACCGCCTGTGTGAACAGGGCTACGAGCTGCAAAAGGGCCAGATGGATTCCTTTGTGAAAAGCGAGATCGAAAGTGAGATTGCCGTTGCCAACGCCCAGCGGCAGATCGCGCAGAATCCGGCAGCGGAGCCGGTTGTCACGATCCTTTGGAGTGAAAGCCCCCATCTGAAAGACGGCCAGCAAATGCCGCTGCATGAAGCCGAGGCCGTTTTCAAGGAGCTGGACAGCGCCAGACGCCATGAACGGGAGCAGCCGGGCTATACGGGCCATTGGTACGACAAGACCAAGTTCCGCATTGATTTTACCATGCAGGGCCAGCCGGACAGCTACGAGGGACGGCAGGACTTTGGTGACGGGGACGGTTCCCTGATCCAGCATATCCGGGGCTATCACGAATACTACGCACAGGATGAAAGCTGGAAAAACCATGTGCTGCACCATGAGGGGCCGGAGGCATGGGAGGCGGACAAGGCCCAGCGGGATATGCTGCTGCATGAGTTTGTCCCGTATATGGAGCTGCATTGCAATCTGGCCGCTATGGAGCAGGATGCCCGGCGTCCCCTGCGATCCGGGGAAACCCTGACGCCGGAACAGACCGCTTATTTCAACGCGGTTTTGGACTATGTAAAGGAGTGCCGCCCGCTTCTCAATCAGGGCCAGTACCATTTGCCGGAGCCGCCGCAGCTTGCCGATTTCGACCAGAGCTTGCAGGACTACAAAAAGCAGATCGAGGCAGAGCTGGAACAGGAGGCCGCCGCTGCCGGGCTGACGGTGGAGGAATATGTTGCCTCTGACTATGAGGCCCCGGCGCAGCCCAACTTTTCCATCTACCAAGTGCCGCCCGGCCCGGAGGGGCGCGACTTCCGCTACCGTTCCTATGAGGACTTGCAGGCGGACGGGCTTTCGGTGGACAGGAAGAATTACCAGCTTGTCTACACCGCGCCGCTGGACAAGGACACCACACTGGACGAGATTTACCGCCGCTTCAACATAGAACATCCCGCCGATTACAAGGGACATTCCCTCTCAATGGGGGATATTGTAGTGTTCCGGCAGGATGGGAAACAGACCGCCTACTATGTGGACGAGGGGGCTGACTACCGGCAGGTGCCGGAGTTCTTCGCCCAGCCGGAAAAGCAGCTCACGCCAGACGAGTGCATGACCGGCGAACAAATCCAGACGCCAAGGGGCCGTTTCTATCTGACCGACAGGAGCCGGGAACAGATGGAGGCCGTCGGGTATGGATTCCACCACCAGTCGGAGGACGGCAGGTATCTCATTATGGCAAACGGCACAAGGGCTTTTGCCATCCCCGCCCAGCCAGAAAGCCATATCAAGACGGCGGAAATGTCCACCGAGCAGAACTACAACATGATCGACGGCATGATGAACAATGCCCCGTCTATGGAGGAACTGGAAGCAAGGGCAAAAGCCGGGGAACAGATTTCCCTTTTGGATGTGGCCGAGGCAGCCAAGGCGGAGGCCAAAAAGCCCAAGCAGACCCGAAAGACAACACAGAAACAAAAGAAACCGTCCATCCGGGCGCAGCTTGCCGCCGCCAAGGAGGAACAGAAAAAGAAGCCCCCGGCGCGGGAAAAATCAAAAGAAATGGAGGTATGAGGAATGTATTTCACCGTGGAAGAAGAAAACCTGATCTGTCTGTACTACAACGCCGACCGCCGCAGGACGGCGGCAAATCTCCGGGCAGCTTTGCCGGACATGGACAAGGAAATGGCGGCGCTGGCCTGCCAGACCGCCGATAAGCTGGACGCCATGAGTGACGCCGACTTTGCGGCGCAGCGGTTCCACTTCACAGACGAATAAGCAAAACGCCGGGCGCGGAGGTGTCAAAGCCTCTGCGTCCGGCATTTCTTTTTTGTCCATTTTCCCGCATTTAGAACCCTGTTTTGAGGGGAACAGGATAACTTTATCCACCTGCCTGCCGACCATGCGGAAAAACCCTTGATTTCCGTGGACTTTTACCGCCCTAAATGCGTAGACTTGACTTTTGGGGACTTCTTAACTATAATAATACTCAAGCAGGGGGACTACCTTGTAGTTGAGAAGGTTAAAACCTGACCCTTTGAACCTGTTGGCTAATACCAACGCAGGGAGCTGAAGAATACAGATTCGTATTTTTTGGACATTCTCTGTTTTGGGAATGTCCTTTTTTAATTGAATAAGATATGATATGTGTTTGCGAGGGAACTGAACAAGTTGAAAAAGGTAAGACCTGACCTCTGGACCTGTCGGCTAATACCGGCGTAGGGAAGCAATTTCTTACGCTCGTATTGCGTCTGAAAGAGCTTCTAATTGTTTTAGAGGCTCTATTTTTTTATCTTAGGAGGATCAAACATGGCATTTATGAAAGACATCTTAACCCACAACATCCCCATTTGGGAAGAATGTGCAGCTACCCCATTTGTGCAGGAAGTGCAAACTGGAAAGCTACCTCTTGAAAAATTCAAGAGATATATGATTCAGGATAGTATCTATCTGAAAAACTATGCCCGCATATACGGAAAGGCAATTTTTCATGCTGCTACATTAAGAGAAATTCAGCTTTACTACTCCATGCTGAACTTTGTAAATGATACGGAATCGGAAGTGCGGCTGGATTATCTAAAGCAATTTTGCATAACAGATGATGATATTGAACTGATCGCCCCTTTGCCTGAAAATCAAAATTACATTGATTTCATGTTTAAAATTGCGTCACATGGAAAGAATGAAGAAATTTTAATGGCGGTTCTTCCCTGTATGTTAAGTTACAGCTATATATTCCGCAAACTGGCGTCTGTCCCCACAAGCAGAGAATCAAGATATTGGGACTTTATCAAAGATTATGCCGATGAGCAATATGCAGAAAGCTGCAAAGAATGGTCTGCTTTTGCAGAGCATAAATGTGCTGGGTTATCAGAAGCAAATAAAAAGTATTTGGCTGATATTTTTGAGAAAGCAAGTTTGTTAGAACTTGCTTTTTGGAAGATGGCCTATCGGAACGAGAGAATGGAGGAAAATGCAAAATGAAAAAAGTATTGTCCATTGCCGGATCAGATTGCAGCGGAGGTGCAGGTATTCAGGCTGATTTGAAAACTTTTTCTGCTCACGGCGTATTTGGAATGAGTGTTATTGTTTCTGTTGTTGCAGAGAACACCAGCCGCGTTATCGACATCCAAGATATTACCCCGGATATGATTGAAAAACAGATTGACGCCGTATTTGAAGATATTGAAGTGGACGCAGTAAAAATCGGTATGCTTTCTACACCAGAATGTATGAAAGCGGTGGCAAAGAAACTATTACAATATAAGCCCCAAAATGTTGTAATCGACCCGGTTATGTATGCCAAAAATGGCTGCCCATTGATGAATCCTACGGCGGTTTCCACCTTGATAGATACAGTAATTCCACTTGCCGATGTACTTACTCCGAATATTCCAGAGGCAGAGAAAATAGCGGATATGCAGATTTCCACAGTTTCAGATATGGAGGCTGCCGCAAGAAAAATATATGCCATGGGTTGTAAGGCGATTGTTGTCAAGGGTGGACATCATATAGGAAATGCTGTTGATGTCCTATTTGATGGAGAAAATTTCTACCATTTTGAAACATCCCGCATTGATACGAAAAATACTCATGGGACAGGCTGTACATTTTCTTCTGCAATCGCTTCCCAGCTTGCAAAGGGAAAAAGTGTTCCGCTTGCAGTCGAATCTGCAAAGGCATATGTCACAATGGCAATCGAACACTCTCTTGCGATTGGGAAAGGCTGTGGCCCGACGCACCATTTCTACGAATTGTATCAGCATGGTTTATCTAAAGAATAGGCAGGTGCAAAATGAACTTTGATTATACACTTTATCTTGTTACTGATCGTCAACTAATGAACTGCGATAGCCTGACAGAAGCGGTGGAACAGGCAATTTTAGGAGGCTGCACAATGATACAACTCCGAGAAAAAGAATTGTCCTCATTAGAATTTTACAATCAGGCTGTTGCCGTGAAACAGGTTACGGATAAATACCATATTCCCCTTATCATAAACGACCGGATAGATATTGCAATGGCTGTGCAGGCTACGGGGGTACATATTGGACAGCATGATTTACCTGCGGCTGCCGTCCGCAAAGTAATTGGGGAAAATATGCTGTTGGGAGTATCCGCATCTTCCATTGCAGAAGCAATACAGGCACAACAGGATGGTGCGGATTATTTGGGAGTTGGCGCAATGTTCCCTACTGGAACTAAAACCGACGCTGATTCTGTATCAATGGAAGAATTACAGAAAATCCGCGCAGCCGTTTCTTTGCCGATAGTTGTTATTGGCGGTATCAATAAGGGAAATGCAGGGCGTTTCAAGCCCATGGGAATTGACGGGCTGGCTGTTGTATCTGCCATCATAGCGCAGTCTGATATAAAAGCTGCTGCTGCGGAACTGAAAGATTTATTTTGCGGAAAGGAAAAGAAAAATGGATTTTAATGCGGCAATCTTTGATTTAGATGGAACAATTCTGGATTCAATGGATGTATGGGAGCATATAGATATTCAGTTTTTGAAAAAGAGAAATCTTCCCGTCCCGGAAAATTATGTAACTGAAATATGCGCAAGGAGTTTTGAGGAAGCCGCACAATACACCATTGATCTTTTTGGATTGCAGGAAACGGTAGAGGGAATTATTGAGGAATGGAATAATATGGCGGTCGAGGAATACAGCAACCATGTCGGTCTGCTGCCCCATGCCCTTGATTATCTTCTGCGCTTAAAAGAACATGGAATAAAACTTGCAGTTGCTACGGGGTTGCCGGAAAAGCTCTATATGCCATGCTTAAAGAACAATTCGATTCTAGAATTATTTGACGCCTTATGTTCAACAGATGAGGTGCAGCGGGGAAAAGAATATTCGGATGTCTTTGAATTGGCTGCAAAAAAATTAGGGGTCGCACCTGAACACTGCATTGTGTTTGATGATGTGCTTCCAGCAATTAAAAGCGCAAAGGCAGCCCGTATGTTAGCAGGTGGGATTTATGATAAGTATTCCGCAGATCAGCGTGCAGAGATAGAAAGGATTGCTGATATTTACTTACTTGATTTTCGGCAAGCACCGATCCCACACAAAGAGGCATGAAAATGGAAAAATGGGATTTATATAATGCAAAACGGGAAAAGTCTGGAATAACAGTGTGCCGTGGAGAAATCATACCCAAAGGGCTGTATCATTTATCTGTGAGTGCATGGATCGTCAATCAGCAGGGGCAGTATCTTTTATCACAGCGGCATCCGAAAAAGCAATACCCTCTTTATTGGGAATGTACGGGTGGTTCTGTACTTTCCGGGGAAACCAGCTTGCAAGGAGCAATCCGAGAGGTAAAAGAAGAATTAGGAATACTGCTTACTCCCGGAAGTGAAAAATTGATTTATCAGACCATACGGGAAAATGTGCAGGATTTTTACGATGTTTGGCTGTTTCATAGGGATATAAAGATTGAAGAAATGCGTTTACAGGAAACAGAAGTTGTAGATGTTCAATGGGTAAGTTCAGATAAGTTATTTGAGATGTTTCGCCTGAAACAACTGCATCCCCTGATTACCTATGTAGATCAGTTAATAGGCTGAAAAAACGCCGGGCGCGGAGGTGTCAAAGCCTCTGCGTCCGGCGCTTCTTTTTTTGTCCATTTTCCCGCATTTAGAACCCTGTTTTGAGGGGAACAGGATAACTTTATCCACCTGCCTGCCGACTATGCGGAAAAACCCTTGATTTCCGTGGACTTTTACCGCCCTAAATGCGTAGACAGGAGGTATCTTTTCCGCTGGCGTTCCGCCTCTTTCTTCCGGCGTACCTGCACCGCACAATCCGGGCAGTATTTGGCCCGGTTGGAGTTGGGAGTAAACGCAGCCCCGCAGACGGCGCAGCGTTTGATCTCGTCCCGGCCTTTGGTGATCTCGGCGCACAGGGCCGCGTCCAGCGGCAGGACGGCCACCTTGAACCACCGGCACAGCAGCGAATAGGAAATACTCTGCACACAGACACATTCCTCCCCATCGTCCAGCAGGAGGCAGTTTCCGTTACAGTAGTTGCAGCACTCATGGGTGAGCCTGCGGGCCTTGCGGTATTGGGGATAACTCATTCTCGGTATGTTCATCGTTCCTGCGTATGCTCCTTTCCCGGCGCTGTCCGCAAAATGCTGTCTACATTCTGTTTGACAATGCCGTATTCTTTCAATTTCTGTTTTGCTTCGCTGTACTGTGCGGACAGCCGTTGCCGCTCTGCGTCCAGTTTTTTATACTCGGTTTTGAGGGCGTACAGGTTGGGGAGCTTTGTGACCCCAGCCTCTTTGAGCGCCTTTGCCGCCGCCTCATACAAGATCAGTTGGCTTTCATGCTGCCGCCGGAACGCGGCCTTGTCTTTGGCATTTCGCAGTTCCAGCGCCACAGGCCGGAGCTGCTTGTAGGCGGAGAGGTTTTTTATCAGCTGCGCCATATCCCCAAGGCGGCGTTCCGCGTCTTTCAGGGCGGAGGCCGCCGCGTCGTTTGCCGCGCTGATCTCGGCCAGCCTGCTTTCCAAGCCCTCGTAGCTGTCGATCTGGTGTTCTGTGATGAAGTTTAAGGAATTGGCGGCCTGCTTCAAGTTGTGCAGCTTCGCCCACCGCGCATAGCCCGCCGACTGCTGGGCCTTGATACTGTCCTCCAAGGCAATCCGCAGGGAGATTTCCCCGGCGCTTCTTCTGCGCGGCCCCCGGTCAATGGCAATGCCCTTGATCCGCCGGGTGATCCGTTCCTCGGTGTAATCCTCCCCCAAGGTCTTGCAGCGGGTGAAGCGTTCCTGTCCGGGAGCGCGGAATGAAATAAACTTGCCCTGTTTGACTTCATAGCCCTGCGCCTCCATGAGCCGCAGAAAGCCGTCAAAGTCTTTGGCCTGCGGAATGGCCGCGTCGATAGCAATTTTCAGTTTTGCTTTCCAGCTCTTGCCCTTTTTCTGTGCGTCCCACTCGGCGTAGGTTTTGCCCTTGTCTTTGCCGGGCTTTACCACAGACAGGCCGTGTTCCTTGCACAGCCGGTCGCTGGTGCGCCGGATAAAGGCGTAGCTTTGGCGGTTGGAAATGTACTTGCGCTGGTTCGCCATATCCACGGCGCAGAAAATGATGTGGTTATGCAGGTGGCCTTTGTCAATGTGGGTAGTAATCACATAGGGGTATTTGCCTTGCAGCACTTCATCGGCAAGCTGCCGCCCGATCTCATGGGCCTGCTCCGCCGTGGTTTCCCCCGGTTCAAAGGCTTGTATCAGGTGGTGGGCCAGATTGTTGCCCTTTTGGTACGCCTGATCTAACAGCATTTGAAATTCAATATCCGCCGTTTCATAGGAACAGCCATAGGAAGAAACGAACAGCTTTTCATCGGTCTTGTCCGGGTTCTCGATGTAGTCCAGCGCTTTTTTCAGCGTTGACTTGATAGGATGGATCTTTGTAACTGCCATATCTGTGCCAGCGCCCCCTTGATGTCCTCCAAGTCCTGCGCGTACACAGTCCCGGTACTGTTGATACGCCTTGCAATCTGGTTGATGTTGACGCCGATTTTTTGCAGCTCTGCGGTCTGCGCCCGGACGGGGCCGGTGTCGATATGGACGATATAGCCGTCGATCAGCATTTTCCGGGCGTAGGCAGAAAAGTTTTTTGTGCCAAGCTGGGCCATCTTCTGCTGGATCAGCGCCCGTTCCTCCGGCGTTACCGGGACGCGCAGCACAAACTTTCGTTTTCGGTTTGCCACTTTCTCACCTCCATTCATTCAGGGGTTTGGGGACTTCCCCAAGATACAAACGGGAAGCCGTTTGCCGGGAGTGTGGCTACACTCCCTATGCTTGCTGTCTTTGTTCTTCTTCCCTTAAAAAGCGTTCTGACCCCAAAGAAATACCCGCAAAATCCCCATTTTTCCGAAAACCGCACAAAAAAAGAGAGGGCGCAGCCTTGCGTCCTCCCAAAAACAAAACAGAGGGTTGTTATGCACCCTCCGTTTCGTCATTCTTCTGTTGAATTTGAATGGCCCCGTCAATCGCGCCCTCGATGATCGGCAGAAATTCTTCCGGGCAGAGTTTCAGCTTGTGGCTGACCCGCTGCCGCTGTGCGCTTTCCTCCCGCATGATCTCCGGGTTAAAATACCGTTCCACGGGAAGCCCGCAGATTTTGATAAGCTGTATGATAACCGGCAGGCTGGGAATCGTGCCGTCATTTTCGATGTTGGCAAGATAGCGCCAGTCGATATTGACCTGTTCTGCCAGCGTCTTACGCGATAACTGCTTTACTTTCCGCGCCTCTTTTACATCTGCGCCGAAAGTTTCAAAGCCGGGACAATCTTTGATATTTGCCATATAGCACCACCCATCTACATTGTATATTTCATATTTTCTCAATGGAATGTTGCTATATGCAGGAAGATTAAACTTTATAATTCATATCCCGAAACATAGGCAGAGGAAATTATTTCCACCCCCTTGAAATATTGACAAGATACGCCTCTCGTGTTATACTGTTATACACAACAGCATGACAGTTAAAACACACGGAGGATGCAGCAATGAAACTGATTATTTCAAATGTATCTGGCGTCCCCATATACGAGCAGATTAAACAGCAGATCAAGGCGGCTATTTTATCTGGCGAGCTTCAAGCCGAAGAAACTTTGCCCTCCCTTAGAACACTTGCCAAAGACTTAAAGATCAGCGTCTTAACAGTGACAAAGGCATACACAGAATTAGAGCAAGAGGGCTTTGTTAAAAATGTGCAGGGGCGCGGATGTTTCGTAATGGGGTCTGGTTCAGAACTGATTAAGGAGCAGCTTATTTGCAAAGTAGAAAACAATCTCACCGAAGCAATAAAAGCTGCAAGAATGGCAAATCTATCCACAGAGGAATTACATCGCCTTTTGGACATTTTAACGGAGGTAAAAACAGATGACTAATTATTTAGAGGTAACGAATCTTTCAAAATCTTTTGATTCTTTTCAGCTTCACAATATCAGCTTTACTTTGCCAAAGGGATATATTATGGGCTTGATCGGCCCGAATGGTTCTGGCAAAACAACGACAATCAAACTGATTTTGAATATGCTCAAGCGCACCGGCGGCACAGTCAAAGTGATGGGGCTGGATAATATCGCAGAAGAACAAAAAGTAAAATCAGAGCTGGGCGTTGTTTTCGATACAAATTATTTCAGTGATGATTGGAAAGTGTCGCAGATTGAAAAATCCATTTCGGTATTTTATCCAAATTGGGACAGCCAGAAATTTGCGGATATGTTACGGAAATTTCACATTGCACCAACCAAAAAGGTAAAAGAACTTTCCAAAGGTATGCAGATGAAGTTAATGCTTGCCTGTGCGTTTTCATACGACGCCAAGCTGCTGATCCTCGACGAGCCGACCAGTGGACTTGATCCGGTTTCCAGAGATGAACTTTTGAAAATTCTTTCAGAGTATATTGAAGATGGCGAGCATAGTGTTTTGTTCTCCACCCATATCACAGGCGATTTGGAGCGTGCAGCCGATTATATTACCTACATCAGTTATGGCGAGCTGTACTTTACTGGCAGCAAAGACGATTTTGTAGATATGTTCCGCATTGTAAAAGGTGGAATTGAGGAACTGTCCGATGATCTGAAAAATAAGGCGGCTGGTATTCGTACATTCCCTACGGGATTTGAGGCTCTGATGAAAACCGAAGATATTAACGGTTTCTCCAACCTGACTGTTGAGCCTGCCACCATTGATGAAATTGTAGTGTTTACAAGCAAGAAAGGTGACGATTATGAGTAATATTTTGAAATCCACAAAATTAGATATTGCATTGGTAAAACCATATTTTAAGACAATTTGTTTCACCCTGCTTCTGCCGATTGTGTTTGCCGCAATCAATCGTTCTTTACTGACAGGGGTATCATTTGCTATGTGCTTTATTGCCATGACGACGGGATATACCTTTTCCATCACAGAAAAAAACAGCATGGATCGGCTGTTTGGTATTTTACCTGTTCGGAAAAGCGAGCTTGTGATCGGACGCTATGTTTTCGTCCTTGCAATGGGGCTTCTTTCCTTGATTATTTCTTTGATTGCACAGCCGCTTGTCTTGAAAGTGCTGGGTGAAACAGTTGGCGTATTTGATATTGTAACTGCCGCTATTGCAGGAGTATTCTTATTTGCACTCTATACTGTGTTCCAGATTCCGGGATATTACAAGTACGGCTCAATCAAAGGACGGGTATTTATGTATATTCCAGTGGCCGGTTTTTTGGTGACTTTACTTCTTCTCTCTAAAATGCCAGCTATCGGGAACTCAATTATTTCAGTCGTTGAATCTTCTCCGATACTTCTCGTTTTCCTTGCGGTTTTTGCTATTGTTGTGATGTATGCGGTTTCAATCTTCTTGTCCATTCGGGTTATGAAGAATAAGGAAATGTGAGGTGATTGTATGGATTTCACAATTTTGGCAGTTGTGCTTTTGATTGGTGTTGGCGTTCCTATCCGTAATAAACTCATACGGAAATATCGGGATAAGAAAAAGAATGATCGCAATTCGGAGTGAACAATATGGAGAAAACAGAGTTCATCCGCTGCCCAGTCTGCGGGAATAAAACACGCGACAAAATCCGGGAAGATACCATTCTAAAAAATTTTCCTCTCTTTTGTCCAAAATGCAAAAGTGAATGTCTAATCGACATTGAGCAATTCCATATAACCGTTATCAAAGCGCCAGACGCACAGCCGCAGAGCCGATAACATAAAAGGAGAACACTCTTTTTATGATTGGCTCTGCTTTTTTATTAGCAACAGAAAGCCTTGAAAGGAGTTTTCAATATGAGTATAGTAGAGATTTTAATGCGTTCAATAAGTGGGTACATTTTTATCATTCCGGGAATTATATTGTATTTTGGGGCATTAAGAAAATCTGCAAAAAGACAAACACCACTTCATATTACAACAGCATTTATATTTTGCTATTACCTAATTGGTATTCTGACAATGACAGGTATTGGCAAGCTGAAAGCATTTGATCCAACATTAGTACTTGTCCCTTTTCGGGATATGATAAGCGGGCCGATAGATACTATGCTCAATATTATTCTATTTGTCCCACTGGGATTTTTCCTGCCGTTACTGTATAAAAAGTATAGACATATTGGCAGTGTTGCATTGGTCGGTTTTCTTTTGTCACTATCTATTGAAATTGTCCAGATGTTCGGTAGAGGAGCGACAGATATAAATGATTTAATAACGAATACGGTTGGGGCGTGTTTAGGATTTTTTATTTATCAGTTATTATCTAAATTGGCTTCAAAAGAATTATGTAGAAAATTTCAATCCTATAATATCAATGAGGGAACAGAATTGTTATTCTTTATAATCTACTCATTTGTAATTATGGTCACAATCCAGCCTATAATCATTAGCACTTTATTTCATTTAGCTTAATCTATATATACTGTTGCCCTGAATTGCGGAAAGTATTATTGCTCGGTTTTATCACTGCGGACGGCCATTCCCGGCTGCCCGCCGGAAATTTTTTTGAAATGTCCGAGCGTTGTAACATTTCACCCCGATTTTCAATGAAATTTTTTGGCCGCTGTAACATTTCGCGGACATTTGGGTTTTACAATACCCTTATCAACAAGAAAGGAGGCGCGTTCTATGAATGAGCAGAAACAGTATGTTTGTCCGTGGTGTGGTGGCAAAGATGTTGTTGAGGGGATTCAATCCACTTATGCAAAAGTTCAACCAAATAAAGCCTTGACACTTAAAGGCGAAAATTTGATTCATGTAATTTGCAAAAATTGTGGTACAGTAGTTCGCTCCTATGTAGAAAACCCTCAAGTCCTTGAATAAGGCTGAACACTTCCCAACAGGAGGACAGTTGCTTCTGTCCTCCCCAAAGTATTACGCTGATTCTGTTAATCGGCTTTCAGGTATATATAATTTCAATTTATAAATTAACAAAAGTGAGGAGGCGACGCAATGGAACTGACCCCGACCTTGATTTTGAATCTGGCGCTGCTGATCGTCCCGCCCGTTGTCCTTGTGCTGGTGTTCCGGCAATGGTTGGCCCGGCACATCCGCTGGTCGGTTGCCTTGACTGCTCTCTGTGATGTTCTCCTGTTTTGGGATGAATTGTTCTACTATGAGAGCTTCGGCCTGTTCGCTGTGCTGATTCTGGTGCAGTTGGCGGCCACCGGCGCAGCAGCGTTCCGCATTTACAACAAACAAAGAAAAGGTTGAACAGAAAATAGGTATCATCAATCGAAAATATCATCGGAGGTATAACTTATGGAAAAAGAAACGATGGGAACTGTAATTTCAGTTACAAAACAATGGTGGTTAAAAGTGAATCGTAAACCTGTCCGCGCTCATGCTATGGATGGCGCAGCCTTTCCGCATACTATCAAGGTCAAATATACGATAGACGGAAAAGATTACATCTGCCGAAAATGGATTGGCGCAGGAAACAAAGTCCCTGACAAGGGAACAACGATTAAAGTTACCTATTGTGAAGATAAGCCATCGAAAGCAAGAATTGAACTCTAATTCAAATTGACTGACTAACATGGTATGTTATGGCCTTTGCGGAATAAGACATACCTACATATTCAAACATCTGCCTCCACAGCGGGGAAAAGAAAAAAACCGCTGACGGGCAGAGGATTTCGTGCGCTTTCCTGTATCACTGACGGATACGGCGGTTTTGAGTAGATCAAGGCCGCCGTTTCTTTTTGCTTCGACGACCCCTGCACCGTGTTCTGGCATGGCGGCTTTAGGAGGGAGCCGCCATGCAACGAAAACTACTTCGACAAAATCCGACAGGGGTTAGCCTGTCAAAAAAAGCCGTCCCCCGGCAGCGGGGACAAGCGGCTACGAGTATGTACTATACCATGTAGGAAAGGAACATATTGCTTTTTGTTTCGCCCAGCGGGTCTTTGACCTGCCGGGCGAATTTTGTTATTTCCTGCGGTCTGTTTCCCGGCGCAAAAAGAAATTTCAAAAAAGTGAAAAAAGGAGGCGTTTAGCGGGCAGCCAGAGAGATTCCATTCGCTCTATTGGCGGAAAGGGAGAGAACCACCACATCCCCCATAGAAAGGGGGTGAGAAGATGGAAGCGATCCCCCGCAAATACGGTGAATGGGGCCAGTTTGACCGCTACTGCAAGCTGGTTCTGTACCATGAGGCGATAGATTATCTGCGGGAAATGAAGTGCCGCCGCGACCGTGAAGTGTCGCTGGACGCCGTTTCCCCGGCTGATTGGGACAAGCTCTCGACCGTAGATCGGTATTCCTGCGACAGCTTTATATTCAGTTCGCATGGCTATGACCTACATATCGACAACGAGCTTGTGGCCGAGGCGTTTGCCAGCCTGCCAAAAGACGAGCAGAGTATTTTGATTCTCCGCTTTGTTCTGGATTTGACTGACGAAGAAATTGGCCGCCTGATGGGAATGTCCCGCAGCGCAGTACAGCGCCACAGGACAAGCACCCTAAAAGACCTGCGTGTAAAATTGATGGCGTTCATGCCGGAGGGAGGTTAAACGCGGATGAAGCAATCCAGTTACAAGGGCAAAAGCCCTCTGCCTGATTTTGTGATCGACGCGGCCTGCGCCGGTAACGCCGAAGCCGTGGAGCGTGTCTTGCAGCATTACGACGGCTATATCAATAAGCTGTGTACCCGGACGCTCTATGACGGCAGCGGCCAGCCTCATATCTGCATTGACGAGTATATGAAGCGCCGATTGCAAATCAAGCTGATCCATTCCATCGTTAGTCCCATTGGCGACTGACGGTTAAGGCCCCGGCCATAGACAGGCGGCTTTCCCTTTCCCCGCCTGCCTGTTTCCCGGCGGCCCCTTTGCTCCTTGACAAATACGCCCGCAGGACAATGGCGGCGCGTCATAGGGCAGACGGATACATTCTGTCTGCGCCGAGCCGGGCGGCAGGTGCGCCAAGAGGCTTTCCCTCATTGGGGTAAGCGGAGCGATTTTACCGGGCCGTAAAGCAGGTGTGGCAGCCTGCGGGCGACGACGCGCAGGCAGGACAATGATACGCCCTTGCCGTCGTAGTCCGAGCGTTTGAAGCGTCGCAGGCAACGAGCAGGGCCGCGTGAGAACCACGCGGGGGTGAGATTCCCGTGGAGCTGTGCCAGCAGCCGTCCGTTATTTTCTGCCCACTTTCACAAAAACAATCTTTGTTTTGAAAAGAAAGGGGGCCATGTTATGAGTAATAACGATGTGCCTATTTGGGAAAAATACACGCTTACCATTGAGGAAGCGTCCAAATATTTTCGGATCGGGGAAAACAAACTGCGTCGGCTTGCCGAGGAAAACCCCACCGCTGGCTGGGTGATCCTGAACGGCAACCGCATCCAGATCAAGCGGAAGCAGTTTGAAAAAATCATTGATTCCCTTGACACAATATAGTGAAAAAGGGCCTTGCGCGTGTTATAATAGGTTATAAGCGTGTCAAGGCTCTTTCCGTCATGGAAAGGAGCATGACGAAATGCCAAGAAAAGAACGAGATGAAAAAAGACGGGACAACAAAGGCCGCCTTTTGAAGTCTGGAGAGAGCCAGCGATCAGATGGAAGATACGCTTACAAATACATTGACACCTTTGGAGAAACCCAGTTTGTTTACTCATGGAAGTTAGTACCTACCGACAAAGTACCTGCCGGGAAACGGCCCTGTCTTTCCCTGCGCGAGAAGATCAAGCAGATACAGAAAGACCTTGACGACGGGATAGACACCATCGGCAAGAAAATGACCGTGTGCCAGCTTTATGAAAAGTACACCCGGCAGCGCGGGAATGTGCGGAAAGGAACCCAAAAGAGCCGCCAGCAGTTAATGAAACTTCTGTCCGAAGATAAGCTGGGCGCGGCCAGCATTGACAGCGTGAAGCTGTCCGACGCAAAAGAATGGGCCTTGCGTATGCAGGAAAAAGGCGTTGCCTACAACACCATCTGCAACAGCAAGCGTTCCTTAAAAGCCATCTTTTATATGGCCGTACAGGACGACTGCCTCCGCAAGAATCCCTTTGACTTCCAGATCAATGAGGTTATCAACGATGATACCGTACCAAAGGTGCCGCTTACCCCTACACAGGAAAACGAGCTTTTGGACTTCATGCAGAACGATCCCGTCTATGTCAAGTATTATGACGAGGTGGTGATCCTGCTGGAAACCGGGCTTCGTATTTCCGAACTCTGCGGTCTGACGCCCGCCGACCTGAATTTTGAAAAGCGCTTTGTGAATGTAGACCACCAGCTTTTGAGAAGCACCGAGGACGGCTACTATATCGAAGCGCCAAAAACAGAAAGCGGATTCCGTCAAGTGCCGATGAGCGCAGCCGCCTATGAAGCGTTTGAGCGCGTGTTGAAGAAGCGCAGGGACGGCAGGTGCATTGAGGTTGATGGTTATAAGGACTTCCTGTTCCTGAACCGGGACGGCCTGCCCAAAACCGCCGTCAACTATGACGCCATGTTCAAGTGCCTTGCAAAGAAGTACAACAAGTGCCACAAGGAGCCGCTGCCCGATGTGATGACGCCGCACACCATGCGGCATACATTCTGTACCAGAATGGCAAACGCGGGCATGAACCCCAAGGCATTGCAGTACATCATGGGACACGCCAACATTGTAATGACGCTGAACTATTACGCCCACGCTACTTTCCATTCCGCACAGGAGGAAATGGAACGGCTGCAAGCCAAGGCAAAACCCACCACAGAGGCCAAGCCGGAAGCTGTGGCGGAAAGCGCCGAGGAAACCAAGGCGGCATAAGTAGTACGCAGAATTTACTACTGCTTTTACTACTTTTGAGAGTGAAAACATGAGGGGTAATAAAAAGATTTGTGAGGTTCTTCCGATATGAAAAGTGCCGGAAAAGCCCGAAGTAACGGGCTATACCGGCATATAAGAACATCTAAAGAGATAATTAGAAATCTATTAAATGATTTGTATAATTATAATACAAAGTTTATAATAATTCCACAAAAGTGAATATAAATCACTGTAAATTATTACCATATTGTTCCCAAAATAAGTCTTGAAATTTTCAAATATTCGTTGTATAATAGATATTGTTAGTCACGATTTGCTGGTGTGGCGCAGTTGGTAGCGCAACTGATTCGTAATCAGTAGGTCGACGGTTCAAGTCCGTTCACCAGCTCCAAGCAAAAACCGCATAACTAAGCCGTTTTTTAAGGCTTGTGTGCGGTTTTTCTTTTTGCCTGTTTCCCGTAAAACATTGCTTTTAACTGTATTATATTGTGAAAAGAATATGCAAAGACTATGCAGGATATACTCAATTGTAAAACGATTTTGCTTATCTTATACTTTATACTTTCTAAGTGTAATTTTATGCAAATACAGCAAAGCCCCTCAAATACCACTTTGGTATCCGAGGGGCTAAACTTATGTATGCTTATTCTTTTGTGTCTGTATTTGTGTCTGTATCGGTTTTATTTTCGACTGTATTTTTCAATCTGCGGACGATATTTACAAGGAATTTCGGAATTGGTGTGCCTAACCCAGCAAGGTTTTCAAGGATTGAAATAAGCTCGTTTATAATCAGCCACACGGAAACAATTAAGCCGAAATAATAGCTTGAAAACTCAATCCCTGCTGTGGCAAGTCCTGCACCGATGAGGTAATCAACTACACCGCCCACGCACACGAGAACGAGGTAGCATATCTTTTTAAGTATGCCCTTAACGCCAATACGGCTGTTAAGGGTTTTATTGATGTATGCCTCTGCCATACCTGTACCATAATCTATTATCATTACACAGATTAAAACTGCAAGCGGTACAAGCAATATGTTAAAATAAGCCGATAAAGCTCCGATAGCTACTGAAACAGTAGCCTGAATAATATTGTCTTTCATTTTATACCTCCCACAAATCGATACCTTCCATAGCCGCCCTCGCCTCGAGTACGGCAATATAGTCTGCCATTGCTTTAATCTGCATATTATATGTGCTGCGTGGACAAGTCGGAACGAAAGATAGTTCTCCCTTATCCCAATTATCAAGCATTTTCTTCAATCCCTTATAACGGATTACTAACTGCTGATATTCTGCAATAAATCTTTCCTTGTAGTCCTCACTCACCATACCGTTAATTGTTTCTGCTAAAATCATAATAATTATTCCTCACTTTCGCAAATAATTTTTTTGTTTTCAAACTTTTTATATGCGTCAAGATACATTTCGCCTTTGTCACCATTGTACGTGCATTCGTAATACATCCCGTCGTGTAATGTTGTGCTGATAAGGCATTTGTGGTTTTGCAAAGTCTTACACGACCACACCACAAAAGTGTCAAAATCAGGTGTATCATCTGACTTATCTAAATGATTTAACACATACTTGTTTACCTCTGATACTGCAAGTTTAATAAAATTTGCATTTGTCATAATATTTTACCTCCAAAATTATGTCAAAGTAATCTGCACACCGTCAATTTTAGTGCCGAGAAGTCCTGCGTAACCGTCCTGTGAGCTGTCTTTTTCTGTGTTGTGCTGCCAATCCCAAAAGCCTGCACCCTGCTTACGCACTCTGTATGTAGCCTTGAAGTCGCTCACGCCGCTAAACTCGACCTGTACGGCATCAATGACTTTTTCCTTGATGCCCGCAAATCCGTTTCGATTATCATTGATGTTGTAACCTGTTACCCAAGGCAACCAGTCACCGTTGAGCAAGTGCACACGATAGCGAATTTTACCTCTTGATACCTTAAGAGCAATAGCAGAAATCGCCTGCTTGTTTCTTCCTGCTATGTTGCTAAGACCTTTTACTTCGCTGTACCATTTGTGATCAGCAAATACACGATAAGTCAGCGTTGGCTTTTCTGATGTGCTTTTATCAGCACAATTAAAAAGGCTCTCATCATACACAATGTTAGTATCAAGCCTGCCGTTGTATCCATTAACACGACCTGATGAACTATTCTGCCAGATGTCGCAGTCAAGCTCTGCTCTGTCATTATACTGAGCAAGCCAAATACTGTATTTTCTCTTCAATTCATCATAATCAAGACAGTTGTTAAACCAATTCAGATTGGCATACACACCTACTCTGTAGTTACTTTTCTTGATTGTTTCGCAAAATCGTTCTGCAATCGCTGTAAGTTTTGTTTTGCCGAGTTTAACCATTGAATAATCTTCCAAATCATAATAAATCGGCATATCAAAATATTTGTTTTCAATACACTCAAGGCAGGCCTTAGCTTCTTTTTCTGCATCATTGATACTGTCGGCATAGCTGTACCAGTATGCACCGACTTTCAAGCCTGCTGATTTTGCATTTCTATAGTGACTTTCAAACATACTGTCTTTTTGCGATACTTCTCTGCCGTATCCTGCCCTTATTATTACAGCTTTTATGCCGTCATTTTTCATTTTGTTGAAGTCGATATTCTGCTGAAATTCCGAAACATCAACACAAGTTACTTTTGCCATAATCAACCCTCCCAAACTGCCATAATAGCGTTGTAGTACTCCTCGCTGAGCTGTTCCTTTAAAATCTCTCTGTCACTCTCGCAATTTGTATATGCATTGCGAACATTGCCGCCGACCTGCATTTCTGTGCCGTTGATTTCAATAAACTTCTGTCTTAATACGCTTACACTGTCTTTTGTGAGCATATCGAGTGTAATTCTTTCTTTAATTTCCATAGTAACTCGCTCCTTATCTGATTATGTAAGTAATAATGAAATTGATTTTTTCGTCCTCTGCAAAAATGTCCGTTGAACTGATATAAATCCAAGAGCCGTCAAGTCTGATGTTTATTAATTTATTTGCTGTTGAATATACAACAAAACTAGACAACCTACTTTCGTTTTTTGCCGCATACGGTAAACCTGACATCTGAATATATTTTTTATGAGAGAGCAGTGCCGTAATATTGACCGATACAGTTACAATATTACCATTTTTAGAATATACAAAACTGCCCTCGCAACCAGCATATATTTCTTGGGCTGGTGCTAATGTTCCTGTACCACTCTCAAAATTTGAGCTATCATATTTAGCCGCAAGCGACTTGTCTGTCGCTGTTTTGTTGTCTGTTACGGTCTGACTCAGAGTACTGATTGACTCATCAGCTGAGGACTTATTGTCTGCAATCTGCTTGCTTAGCTGAGCGACTGCATTGTCTACACTGTCCTTATCCGCTTTAAGATTAATCTTCATTGTCACTGTTTCGTCAAGGTCTGTTATTTCATCTTCAAGCTCTGTTTTATCTGCCTTTGCAGATAAGGCTGTGTTAATCGCAATTATTCTCTCGCTTAGCGTGTTGATGTTGCCATCCGCAAGCGCTATGTCTATGCTGTTCTCGTATATGCCGTTTTCGATTTTGTTCAGGCTTTCTGCGCAAAGTGGTGTAGCTGTGCTCGGTGCGTCTTCCCAATTTGTTTTTGTGTATGCCATAATATTTATTCCCCCTTTGCCTCTATGCTGTCTGTCAGAGCTTTAATTCCGCTCAGTGTACGGCTCAGCACATAGGCTTTTACTTTTTCTTTTTTAGGTTGTCCTGCGTTATCATATACAAAATCACCGTTTGAATCAGTAACATAGCTTTCAATTTCTATTCCGTCACCGATCTGCACCCAAGGTCTGCCGTCAAGAGTAGCTGTAAGCGGAGTGTAGGAACAATAATAAAATCGTTCGCCTGTTTTTCCATGCAATAAACTTTGCACATCGTGCACCAGTCCGCCGCCAATGCCGTCATCTTTCTGCCAACAGACTACATTTTTAGTAAAATCATATGTTACAACATCCTCGCCCCACTGTGACTCTGCCACGGTGGTTTTAGCTTTTCTGTCATTTAACGAGTAACCGTAAGAAAAACTAAAGCCGTTATAGCCGCTGCTGTTATATTCCTCAGCATATAGATTTTCGTAAAAATCGTATGTTTCTGTACTCTTGCCGAGTTCGATGTATCTAAAAACACCATAGCTTGCATTAGGAATAATTGTTCCGAATACTCCGAGCAATTCACAACAATTCTTGAGCAGCTCGCCGTATGTAATTGTATTTGAGTCCTCAAGCCATGCTCTGTTGTATGTCGGGAAATTTCGTACAGTTAAGCCTGTTGATTGGTTTATCACCTCGTCAAGAATATCTTTGTTATCCTCGACCTGAATCATATGCTTTCCGTTGTAGTTAAGGCATAGCACAACCAATTCGCCGATTTTATAGCCGTTTGGATAAGTTTTCCATAAATTAAACAGCTTATTTGTTGCGTCAATATCATATAACATAGAGAGTGCGTCATAAGCGACAATGTGTCGCTTATTGCGGTTATTCTTGTCGAGCTTGGCACTGTCAATAATACCGCTAAACAAATAATATTCCTTTGCAGCTACGGTTTCTCCCGGCAAAAGTGATGTGCCTAAAAACAGCTTTGCAGATGGCAGCAGCTTTTCTCCGCTCGGAAAACGCTGCGTTAATTTTACGCTTATCCATTTGCCTACAAGGTCATTTGTAAAGGTTCTGTCAATTGAATTTACAATGTCAATGTTAATTTCAGCGGCAATACAGCCACCAAATTTCAGCTTGCTTTCATCACAAATTGACTGTTTAAGGCTCATACTTTCGCTTGCTATATTTTTCTCTGTTATATCTGGATATTCACCGTCGGGAAATGAGATTGTCAGTATATTTTCAATCAAATTTTCGATTGCCTGCTTTTTGTGCAGACTTGAAACTTCAAGCAAATTAACCACCTCTTAATATTCAATAAATGTAAATGTTACCGCCGCATATTTAATGTTGTCTGCAGTAATTATTTTTGGCGTGTATGTTATATCGGGTATATATGCGGTCATAGTGCGGTACGCAAGAAGTTCATCGTCCCAGTATTCAACATTGAGCTTGCGTTGCTGAGAATTTGACATAGCACCGTTTAAAACACTGCGAATAGTTCTCATTTCAGCAAGGGTAAGACCGTCCTTGGTATTGAATGTAATCTTAGTTTTGTTGTTCGGTGATGTTACTCGCCGCAAAAGGTTGTTGCTGTCACGGTATGCCTTAATCTCTGTACGCTGTAAAGGTGTTGCTTGATACCTTTCCTTTGCGATAAGATTATGCGGAAACTGCAAGCCGTTTTTCGGGAATTTAATTAAATAGCCTTTAAATTCACTCAATCTTATCCCTCCTTACGCAAAAGCGGACCTGCCTGTGCGTTTCTTGATTTTGTTGTTCTCATCAGCAACAGCCTCAAAAAGCACTCTGCCGTCAGGCATAGTCAAGGTAATGTGAATATCACCGCCGTTGCCCGCTCCGCCATATTCAGCAAGTACCTCAGCCATAGCCTGTTTCATTGCTGATATTGGCGAAACAACTTCCGCTTCACGCTTATTATCGCCGAGAACTGCAAGAAATTCACCGTAATTTGCAGGTACATATGTGCCTGTAGCAAGTTTGGGGATGTGCACCTTATCAAGCCGACCTGCGTGCCATTCCTGCCCAAACAACTTGCCTATCGAATTTGCAACCGTGTCCACACCCGCCAACATTTTATTGATTGCAGAAATAAAGCCGTTTATAAAAGTTTCAATTCCTGTTAGTGCATTGTTAAGAGGAGTTTTTAGAATGTCATAAATCGGAGTGAACACATTTGAAAAGATTGTTTTTATAGGTTCTAAAGCCTTTCTTATATTCTTTAACATCATGGTAATGACACTCTGTACCTTTATACTTGTATCAGATAAACCATTGACAAGACCTAAAACTGTATATTGTCCACGCTTATACATTTCTCTTGAAGGTGAATGTATATCCATTGCACTGTCGTATTCACTTAATACAGTATTTGCAAGACCATTACTGTTTTTGACAAGTGCCTCCTTATATTTCTGTGTACCCTCAACAAGACCCATAACGGTGTTTTTTCCTGAATCTTCGGCAGCCTCTTCCAGTTTATTTAATGTTTTCCATTGCGAGTTTTGCACATCTTCAAGGCTAATCATTCCGGCTTTGTATGTCATCAAAACGGCAGCGGCATCGGAATAATCTCCCTTAAGAACTTTTTGAACATCAGACATATCATCTTGTGTCATTATCAGTTTGTTAAGTTCAGCAGTGCATTCATTGTATGAACTTTTAAGTTCCATTAAGGAATTTATTTCTTCGTATCCACCATCACCTAAAACTGTTTCAATATTATTTTTTGCGTCTATTCTATCATCTGCTTTTACAGAATTGTCTTTATATTTCTTGTATTGACTAATAAGCCAACTATAAGTTTTTCCACTCTGCTTTAATTTATTTTCAATTTGAGTCTGCTTAGAATTAAGTTCTGAAAGTAATTCGCTTTGATTTTTTCTTGATGAAATTATAGATTTAGAATTTTCGGTTTGTAATTCGGATAAAGCCGAACTGTTAGCTAATAATTGATATTGATCAATCGTATTATTGATTTCATCTTGTATCTCAGATAAATCACCTTTTAGCTCGACCTTACCCCCATCACTTATTGTGACATAATTATCCCAGGTATCGCTAAAACCGCTAACATTATCTTTAAAATATGTAACAATGGTTTGCAATTCTGACTGTTCTTCAGGAGTAAGTTCAGCTTTGCTGATTAAGGTTTCAAGTTTATCCTGATATTCATCAATCAATGTATTATCAGCATAGAGCTGGTCAACCTTATCTAATGTATTTTTGATTGTGTCGGTAATTTTCTGCGTTGTATTTTCAAGTCTGTTTTTCACATCGTCTATTTCATCACAAAACTTTTTAGCCTCAGAATTGCTCCATTTTAGTTCATTGTAAATTTGAACCGCTGAAACAATACCCGTTATTGCGCTTGCTATAATAAGCAGAGGGTTAGCCGAAATAACCGAACTGATGTTTTTAACTGCTGATGTGACTTCACTTATACCACTCGCAATAGTCTTACCGGTCTTGAATGCGATAACTGCTGTGGCAACAGCGCCAATACCCGTTGCTACTGCTTTTAACATATCCGGACTTATCTTATTAACTATATCTGAAATTGCCTCAAGAGCCTCAGAAAACAAATTTAACAAATCTGGTACAGCTTTCTCAATCGTCCATTTTGCAAGCGGCAATAAAACATTCTTGTACGCTTGTTTTAGCTTATCTCCGCAAGCCTTGAGCAGATTTTTGAATCCCTCGGTCAAGCGTTCAACCGCCTGTGCAACGGGGTTAATGTCAAGGTCCTCAAGCCATTCGAGGCGGTCAGCTGACATTTCATCAAGCAGCCCTGTTATATCTTCGACAATGCCTAATATGCTCTCCCAAATTTTTCTGCCTGTATCGTTTTTCTCCCAAGCGTCTTTAATTTTGGTTCTGAGAGTTTCAGTATAGTTATTGCAGTTGCGGATAATCTCAAGTATATTGCTCCAAATTTTCTCGCCCTTACCGTCATTCCACACCTGCCTGAATGTATCGCCTACCGTATCCAAAAGCTCAACAAGGCTGTTCCATTTGTCGATAAACGATTGCACCACGCTGTCGCCTAAGCCTGCTTTGTCCCAAGCATTTGTAAAAGCCTCTGCAATGTCGCCAACTGTGCTTACAAAAGTGTTAATTAATGAGTTGATATTTTCAAGCACCTTTTCGCCTGTGCCGTTATTCCACACTTTCTCCCACGAATTTTTAATTGTTACGCAGGCGTTTTTTACCTTGTCAAGCGAATTTACAATATTGTCAATAGTCTTGCTTGTGTGCCTGTCGCTTTCAAGCATAGCTTGCTCAAGTGCATTTTGCATTGATTTGATTTCAGAGCTTGGCGCTTGCGTACTTGTGTCTGAGCTGTTGTCCGAGGTGTCGCTCATCACATTGAGTTCATCAAAGCCTGCAAGGTTTTTCTGTAAGTCCTCAGCTGCCTCCGATGTTTTTTCAATCTCAGATGTAGAACTGTCCGCTTGACTTGCAAGGTCTGACATATCGCTTACAGCTGAGCTTGTCGCATTGCTTGTTGCAGTAGAATAGCCGAACACCTGAGCTGTAAAGTCTTTAAACTTCTGTGCCGCAACGCTAAGTCTTGAGATAAACTGATTAATGCAATTAAGCAGCGGAGTAAAAGCATTTATCAAGCCTTGACCGATTGTAGCCTTTATACTGTCAAACTGCAACTGTAAAATTCTCGTTTGATTTGCCCAGCTGTTCTGAGTGCGTGCAAAGTCACCCGTTGCATTGCTCAACTGACCGAGTACAAAGTTATATCTAAGCGTTACCTTTTCTGCCTCAGTCATAGCAGATGTGGTCTTGCCCCATCCGTTTGCCATTGCGTAATTGTCAAGTGCGTTCTGCGTCATCACAATGCCAAGGTCTTTGAGCGTTTCGGTTTCACCGCTGAAAACAGATTTTAGCTTTGTGTACGCCTCGTCTTGTGTGATGTTATAAAATGACGCCACATCGCCTGTGAGAGCCGTTAATGCTGTTGACATATTAAATGCTTGCTGTTCCGTAAAGCCGAAAGCCTCTGCCATAGAGCCGAATGTACCGACATATTTTTTAGCCATAGTTTCGGATAAGCCGTAAGCATTTTGCGCCGACTTTGCCCAATCGTCCACCTTTGCCGACATATGGCTGAAAGTGACATCAACTACATTCTGTACCTCTGCAAGGTCAGAGCCAAACTCTATGCTTTTCTTGCCAAAGCTCACAACCGCCGCCGTACCGAAAGCGGTAAGCAGCGTTCTGCCAATCATTTTCGCCTTGCTTTGCAGTCTGTCAACAGCCGTTCTGACTGTTTGTAATGATTGCTTAGCCTTTTTTGCACTCATAGAAACTGATTTCTTAACGCTTTCGCAAGTATCATTTGTGCTTTTGCTGACTTCCTCGGTATTTCGCTTAGCTGTACTCTCAACCTTATCAACAACATTTTCGGCTGATTGCTCGACTGATTCTGATACCTTTTCCGTTGCCTGTGCGGTTTGCTTTGCCGAATTTTGAGCCTGTTCGGCTTTTTCTTGTGTGGCAGTAATTTCACGCTTTGCAGAGTTTTCTGCCGCCTGAACCGATTTATCAGCCTGCTGCTTAGCAGTTTGTGCTGTCTGCCTTGCTCTGAGCCTGTGCAATAGCCTTGTTGATTTTCGCAATATCCGAATTAAGACCGCTTGTGTCGATTTTGGTATTAAAAATCAAACTACCGTCAACCGCCATATAATCACACTCCTTTCTGTAAAATTAAAAGGGCACAGCAAATGCGGCCCCCTTGTGGTATAAAAACAGCGCACACCCGAAGATGTACGCTGTAAAATTTGAAAAATTTTAGCCACCCCGTTTTTGAGTGGCTTTTTCATTGAAGATAGATTAAAGGATTGCGACTGTCAGCTTATTTTTATGGTCGCCAATGACAGTTAGGACATTCTGCGATGTCATTATAGGAATTTATACAATGACATTGTGGGCATTCCCACTTATCATTACTAACAAATTTTGCTTGTCGGCTGTCGGTATGTTCCAAATGGCAGTTAGAACATTCCGTCGCCTCTGCTTTGTTCATACAATGACATTTAGGACATTCCCAATCTGTTGTTTTGGCGATTACTGAGCTTTTACCTGCACCCAGCTCTTCAAGATAAGTAAGTATTTTAGCAATACCGCCAAAAATCAGGCATAATAATACTGTTGATACCCAGCATACAAGCATTAAAGTAAAATTAAAACTGCGGGTTACGGTATCAGTTAGAAAATTTGTATGTACGCTTTGGAAAACTGCGCCTAAAGCTATTCCTCCGACTGCACCAAGTATCAATAGTACGACTGTTATACCTTTGTAAAATTTGCTGTTCATAAAATCACTCCTCTGTTACATAATATAACAAAGTTTGTGTATTGTCAACAATAATTTTGTGTAACACCTATACAAGATTGTTTATAAAATCCTCTTCGGCGTCAAGTTCTGCTTGCTGTTCGGGAGAGAGCTTTTCCTTGATGTCAACAAGCTCTTTGTGCTCATTGTAAAAATCACGCTCCCATTTTTCAAGCTTTTTGCCCTTAGCACGCTTGCCTCTTATGTTCATTACCTGCGAGAGCAAGCCGTCGCCTACCTCACTGAAATAGCCGAGAAAAGTCCACCAATGCACATAGCTTGCAATCCTTGTTTCAAAGCCTGCGACCTTGTTAAGTGCTGGGAAAATAATGCTTTCGTCATAGCTCCAATCAATAATTTTGACTGGAGCTTTTTTCGATTTCGGCACATCTCCGCCGTCAAGAAACCACAATGCCTTTTTGAGTGCCTCCTCAACATTCTTTGGAACTTCCTTGTATAAGCAATTCAAGCATACTGCCGCTTTTTCGCAGTAGGTTAGCTCTTTGTCGGCATAAGCCTCGAAAATCAAGAGAGCAATACGAAAATCGGAATTAATCTCGTACTGCTCTCCGTCTATTTCAAGGCTTGTAGGAAGTAATCCAATCACTTTGCAAGCCTCTTTGCTTGATTGAGGTACTTCTCAATATGTTTGCTCTGCTGAGCGTGTGCGTTTTCAATGTCACTTACGATGACCGGCACAACGCAGTTGAGAAAGTTCTCAAAAATCATACTGCCATCATCACAGATTGAAAGGCAATTTACATCGCCAAACGCACCCTGACTTACACCTGCACCGAGAACATAGTCTATTTCTTTGCGGATTTCCTTGTCAACATCAAGAAAAATTTCAAAGGTTACATCCTCGGGTTTCATATTCTTGTACTTCTGCACAAGCTCTTCTGTGCGTTCTGTCAGCTTGTTGAGTCGCTCAACGAGTGAGTAGTCTGTGGTGTTAATCTTGATTACTGTGTTTTCATCATTGTTGATTGCATATGTTTTTAAGGGTGTTTTAAAATTCAAACTCTGCATAGAATCACTCCTTATACAGTTTCGGTAAATGTCGGTACCTTATCTGAGATTGTCGCTGTACCCTGCTTTCTGTTGCCGTCAAATGTTACATTAAACGGAATGTTTACACCGCCCTGCGCACCGCCGTATGACTGCGGTTTAACGATGCAGTCCTCAATCCAAGCATCATAAGGGCCTGTTTTCTTGTCAATGAGCACTTCAAGAATTTTGGTTTTGCAGTCGTCACCGGTAAGGCGGTTCATTGCAATGTCCTTAATTTTTGTATAAATACTGTCGCCTGTGTTTGCGTAGTATGTACCTGCGTCAAGGGTAGGCTCGTAGCCATTGTCATTTACAGAGGTTTCATCAAGAATGTTCTTTACTGTGCTTGTGTCCGGACTAAGCTCGACCGACATATCGTCAATGTCCTTGCCGATAAGATACCACTTTGGACTTTCGCCTGTGCCAAAGCTTGCGTCAATAAAATGTAAAAGGTAACTTCTTTTGAGTTTACCGATATCGGGTGTTGATACTGCCATAATAATTCCTCACTTTCAATTTTCAATAGTGTATTGGGCGGTGATTTGCAATTGGTACTGCACACCGCCGTTGTTGTTTTCGTCAGGTATGCTGTAAAGCATTCCGTTTGAGCAAGTGAGTTTTTTAAGCTCACCGTATAAAATGTTGTCGCCGACTTCAACTTCTATGTCACCCTCTGCGTTCCGTTCAAGCCACATTTGCAGCTCAAGCAGCATTCCGCTGTTTACAAGGCGGTCATAATCGTTGAGTGACTGGCAGGTTGCGTACAGGATAAAGGTGTGATTGCGTGTTTGATTTCCTAAAATGTCTTCGCTGACAAGCGTGTCGCCTGTCGGAGAAAGTCCAAAATCCTGTACTTTGTTTGCTGAATAATCAATGTGCACAAGCTCGCCGATTTTCGGAAACTCCTGCAAAATCGACCTCACAAGTTCGATTATATTCATTTTGCATTACTCCCTAATATTTTTGCCGCCGCCTGCAAAATTTCGCCGCTGCGGTCGGCTTTCATTCGCTCAAACCACATTTTACCCGCAAGCGGGTGCTTGTCCTTGCTGTAGTGAATATCTCTGCCTGTCAGGTGTTTTTTCTTGCCTTTAGGACTTCGCCAACCGATTATAATGCCGTCACCGCTATAGTGTCCGAATACGATATGCTCCGTACCGTCTTTTTCTCGCACGATCGGATAGTTAGGACCATACACCTTGCCATAGTAAAGATACCTTGCATAAGGTGTAACCTGTTTGATTTCTCCACTGCCTATAACGGTATGTATAGTTGCTGAATTTTCGAGTACGCCGATTTTAAAAGGTGTGTACGGCTTCATCAGCTTAATGCAATCCTCGTCAACCTCTTTTTGAGCAAGTAACAGGTTATTATTCAGATTGCCTGCAAAGTTCTTGCTCCACTTGAGAGAAAGAGTGCCGCTAACATCAGACGGCTGATTCACATTAAAAAGCATTTAATCACCTCGCAGATACTTTGATGTGCTGTAAATCCGCAGGGCCGTAAAGCAAACGGTCAATACTCATTACTGTGTGAATTTCGTATTTGTCACGCAAGGTTTTTAGGCTCTCTGATACGCTCCTGTCGCTTGAATTATCAAAGATGAAATTACACTCACCTTTTACAATAATGTCTTGAGAGGGGGACAGAGGGGATATATCAGCGTTTGGAAACAGACCGTTGCTCGGAAATAAAAAATCATTCGGAGCAAGAACAAGCGCATTTAACGGAATGTATATAGCTATTCCGTCAGCGTTCTGCATTCCGCTTTTAAGTACGTTAGCGGCTTTGCACTCCTGCCAATGGCAATGCGGAATAATAAGCCTGTCAAACCCTTTGCCGTTAAATCTGTAAAGGGTCATCATAGTATCCGTAAACATAATCAAACACCTCTGTACAAAAGGTCTGTGTCTGCAAGATACTTATATACTGCGGATTTAACACATCGTGTAAGTTGCTTTTTGCGAACCTCACAGCTTTCATACGAGCGTGACACATCTCCGACTTTTTCTGATGTTATGCCCTCACTGCCGCTCATATTATCGGCTTTATACATCAGCTCTGCGACCTCACAGCAACAAAGTTTCACAGGCTCGATTATATCCTTTGTATCGTCGATATTTGAGCCTGTGTAAGCATTAATAATAAGCGTTGCCTCTCTTGCATAGTAGGCAAAAGCGGAGGTAATGACCGCTTTTCTGCCACATAGATATTCGGATTTATAATAATTTTCGTCAGCGTAAGCGGTCATACTTCACACTCCTTTAAGACTTAACCGCTGTGTGACAGTAAATACCGGCGGTCTTGTTTTCGTACACATCCGCAATGCCTACCATTCTGTAACCGAACTTGTAACCGTCCGAGTCCTGATTTACCGACGGTTCAATTACCTTAGTGTCAAGGTGCTTAGTAAACTGGATAAGGGCAGGCTTATGAATAATCATAAAGTTGATGTTTGAGGCGGCAGTGGCTTTCTGATAGCCGCCCTTGGTCTTGCCGCTTGATGTGCCGTCAAGCTGTTCAATCGCTGTATAAAAGCGTGTCTGTGGCACTGTGATAATCTTAGCAAATCTGCTGAGAACCTCTCTTGACTTTGTTGTGTCCAAATCCTGCACAAGTCCGTAAAGAGTTGGTGTAATGTAAAGGTAACGCTGCTCGTACGGAACTTCGTCCTCGTCCATCTGAGTAGTACCTTTGCGGAGTGCTTCAATTACCGCCGCCCCTGTGGTAAGGTTTGCAGGTGTGGCAGAGGTAATACCTGCGTGACTTGCGTATGCGGCAAAGCGGAATGCGTCAAGCTCCGGCACAACCTTTGTGCGGATAAACTCGCCCGAAAGTCTGCCGAACGCAACGCCTGCGGTTTCGATATTGTCCATTGTGTCCACATTGAACATTCTGCCTCGATCAAAGTTGCATTTTACAGTTTCGTTTGTGAGTGTAACATCGCCGTTCACATAACCGCTGTTACGACTGTAATCCGCAAGACCGTCCATTGAAATCATCGGAATAATAAGCTCGTTTGAGTTTGCACCTGCTGTTGCAAGATCGGTCGCACCGTCAAGCTCGCTTGTAAGTGCCGACTGCTTATAAACCTCATCGAGTAAGGCCGTGTAAGTTTTAAAAAGTGCAATAGAATTTGCCATAAATTTTCACCTCATTAATTATTTTTCGTCTGTACTAAGTCCCATTGCCTCTCTCATACTTGCAAGAGGGTTTGACTTAATACCTGCGTTTCCTGTATTCTTTACAGGATTTTGGAACGGCTCATCAGAACCGAACATATAGCTGTTTTCGGATTTCACGCTTTCAAGAGCCTTAGTAATATCGTCTGCCTGATTTTTTGATGTTTTAAGACTGTCAAGGTCAAGCAAAGCCTTAACCGCCGTTGCGTTTCTCGCACCGCTCTTTGAAATAGCACCGTCAAGTACAGAGTTAAACTCCATATCCGCAATTTTTGTTTGATACTCGGTTTCTTTGTCTTTAAGGCTTGTGTTGAGTTTTGCAATCTCGCTTTTAAGATTTTCGACATCTACGCCCTCAAACTCTTTAAGTGCTGTCTGAGCTGTTTCAAGCTGTGATTTGTAATTATCTCTTGCGGTTGTGATTTTTTCAACCTCTGCAACAGTCTTGTAATTTGCAAGCACCGCCTTATCAAACTCTGCCTTTTTCTCATCGGGAATCGTAATACCGATTTCAGAGAGAAGTGTGTGTATGTTCTTCATAATATAAATCCTTTCTGCATAGCTTATATTCCGCTTTGCCTGCGGTAGAAATTCAGCCGTATAAACCAACGGCGGGGTAAAATAAAAGCACCTATGCAATCAAATGCAAGGGTGCTTAATCTGCTTTATTTTTGTTGTCTTCAACTTCAATAACAAAACCTCGGTCAATAAGGCTTTTCGCTCGGTCTTTGGTACATTCAAAGACTTCATTGACAGGTCTGTTGATAAGACCGTTCATTTTATCGTTAAACGACACAACTACTTTTACTTTCATTCTGTCACCGCCTTTCTGATTTTGGGTATTAAAAAAGCACTCAATCCGATTGATTAAGTGCTAATCTCTGTATGAAATTCACGCATAACAAAACCGCCCACAAGGAGCGGTTAGTCTTCTTCCAAGTAGTCAAATTCACTCGACATTGAGCGTTCTTTTTCTTCGTCTGTTAATGTAGAAAGAAATTCTTCCATACATTTTATTTGCAATTCAATAGGTCCGTCGATAATTGCGTTTCTTGATTTATTTTCTTCCACTCCAAATCACCCCAGCTTTTGATTTATTTAGCAAAGTTTTAACAAATCTATCTTTTTCCTCATCGGTTTCCTTAACCACTATCTTCTTATACAATCTATTACACTCAAGAGCAAATCTATTGTTGTCAAAATCATCGGTTTTAGTTAAATATTCAACTGTGCCGTTGTTTTTTACAATAGTAATTGTTCTAACATTTTTATTTGCAAATACATCCAAATCGTTCATAGAATAACTACTGTTTCTCGGATGATTATGTAAAATAGTTAAATTTTTTCCTTTTGTCTCCAAGTATGTGCCAAAGTCAATTTTTTCATCAGAACCTGTAAATGGTTTATAGTCAACCAATCCGTCGCGAAAAACAAATGCAACTTCTTTATTGTCATTTTGTTCTTTTGAAAATTTCAAAAGTTCCTTATGTTGTTTTTGAATTTCAACCCTTTGTTCTTCAGAATATCCGGCAATATCAACTTTCGGCACTCGCTCGATAGCTTTATCTGTTATTGGCGTAATAGGCTTTTTATTTTCCTCTTTTATTATACCACTACCGCCCGATTTTTCAACACCGAATTTACCTTTAAAGGTATGATTTTCTGTGTTTTTAATCGGCAAAGAAGTAGTTTTTATTCCGCCTATCGGTGAACTGGCTTTTTTAGGCTTTGTAATACCCTCAACGCTGCTGCCGCCAACCGTTACCCTGTCCCATTGTTGAGAAAGTCCGACGCTTTTTGAGAAGTTCACATATTCATCGGAAGTTTTTACATATCTTGCACGAGCGTTAATTATTGCTTGCTCGTCAGCCTCGCCCTCTTCAAGCAATTTTATTTTCTGTCTTTGCGCCCGCATTGCGGTTTCAAATCTGCGCTGTCTTTGGGTTGCCTCGTACTTTGTGTATGTCTTGCCGTTGTATTCTACAGGCTTGTTTTCCTCTGCGTTCATCTTGTCGAGCTGTTCATCTGTGTATGTGCGTGGAGTTATGCCGGGAGTGAAAGGCGAATATGAGTGATAGCAGTTTGCGCCGCAAAGTCCTGTTACCGTGCCAAGTCCGCACACACTCTCAAGCTCTTCTTTGCTGTAAACTCTACCTTGCCACACCTGATGGCTCGGTCTTGCTCCGCTGTGCCACGATACCTCAAAGTAATTTGTGCCGAGTTTTTCGGCGTTTCCCTCGTTGATTTTGCCCACAACCTGATTAAGCCCTGTTGACACCGCACGCCTTGCCGCAACGGTAACTCTGTTGCTGTGACCGCTTGCATAGTCAACCGTACGCAATCCGCTGTTTGTCATTTCGGTTACGGTTTTTTCGAGTACGGTATTATAATCACTCGCACCGCTTGCAATTTCCGTGACGGCTTTATCAAGTGTTTCTTGATAATAGTCTGCAACGGGAGTAAAGCCCAAACTGCCGTCAGGCTGTCGCTTTGCAAAGCCCATTGACTGTGTAATGTTTTTACATTCGTTTTGTGTCTGCTCTTGTACGGCCCTCACAAATTGCTGTAGTGGCTCGTTTTCTGAATATGGTATAAACTCCTTGCCTTGTTCAGTAAAAGCGTTCTCCGCCTCGTTATATCCGCTTTCCGTTATATTTGTAAAGATGTTTTCAACTTCTTTATTGCTAAGGTTAAGTGTCCTTGCGACAATGTCTTTGATTCGCTTTTTGCTTGTACCTAAATCGTATAATCTGCTCATTTTATAGCCTGTTGACGGTATAATCTCCGCAGCTTCAAGTAACATTCTTACTATTTCCGTCATTATGCTCATTTGCAGGCTGTCAAAGATTTGCTCGAGCGCAATCGGGATTGCCTCTGTAACTTCGGGAGTAAACATCAGTCAACAACCTCCGAGGACTGCGGCAGGTTCTTTTTTGCCGTCTTTTCGTCCTCTCCGTACCATTTCATACGATACTCATCGGGTCGCATAATTCCAAGACTCAAGTCCTGAATATCCTGTGTGCGTTCAGTCTGTTCATCGGTGAGAATACTGTCCTTAAAGTCACAAACGAATGTGTAACCGCTTGTTGTCAGCGAATTGTAAAAGGCGAGAGCATACACCAAATCGTCAAGACAATATTTAAGCTGTTTCTGAATTGCCGATACCGTGTTGTACTTTCGGTTCTTAGCCGATAATATCTCCGTAGCCGTCTTTGCGACAGTGTCGGGGTCGGATAGGTCGCCATATGCAAGACCGACCGAAAATTCAAGTCTGCGAAGATATGTATTTAGCCCGTCCGTAATATCAGATTGACGAATTGCAGGAGAAAAATCTTTGAACAATTCATTATCTCCGAGGTCAACATCTACAGCTTTGTAAAGTCTTTTGTTGAGTTTTTCAGTACCCTCTTTCTTGAAAGCTGCGGCATCAACATGTATTGCCCTTTCGCCGCTCTCAAACTCCCAATCAAGTCTGCCGAATTGTGTGTCTATTTTACGAATAAGATTTATGTCATTTGCGTAGACAGAAACACCGCAAGATGAGCCGTCAATCGTGTTTTTAATCGGTGTGCGAAAATAACCGAAAGCAGGGCGGAGCATTGCAGGGTATGTAACAGCATTTGGCAGGCTTGCCCACTCGTCAACTGCCGCAAGCGGAATTTCTCTTCCAAGTTGCCCCTCACTTGCAGACACATAAGCGGTGTTGGTAATTGTCAATCCCTTTTCGGTATCAAGGCTGTGATACTCAAGCCTTGTGTAATAGTTGTCGCCGATTTTCTTAAATTCAGGAAAGATGACTTTTACAAGCCTATGTCTTGCATCAAATTCAATCGGCACAAAGGCATTTGCGGAAATATACTGCACCTTGTCGCCGCCTAATGGTTTAATCACCATTGCGCCTGTTGCAAGTCCCGACTGCAATTCGGAGTTAAGGTCTTCCGTTGCGGTTTCAAAGATTTTCTGCAATTTGTCATTGCTTACGCTTGCAGTCATTTCGTTAAGCGTGATGTTTGCAAACTCTCTTGTAATCGCCTGCTCAAGCCTTAAACTTATAACGCTGTCGGAAAGCCAAAAAGCCTGACCCGCAAAGCATTTCTGCCAAAGCTCAATACTTGAGAGCATATCGTCTGTAATTGCAGGCTTAATGCCAAGTGCCTGCTTAATGTCTTTCAGCGGAAACAACCTCTGCCACACTCCTTTCAGATAGTTTAAAAATTGCATATTACACCGCCCTTATAAATCTTTTCATATCCCGTTCAAATGTGTATTCAAAACCGTCAAGGCTGTCGATGTCGGTTGAGCCATCGTCAAGTCTTTCGTCAACAAGTTTTTTATCGTTCCAAACAGCCTCACAAAGAGCCGTTTTCAGCGTATCGCAGCCGTCAGTGTAAAAGAACCTGCCTGCACCCATAAGTCGCAGCAGGCATTGAATACGGTCCTGTACTGGGTATTTGCGTGCGGGTCTGACTATGGTATTTGGAAAATGCTCCTCAAACGCTCTTTTAATTCCTCGACCGAGTACAGTTTCGGCATTATCCCAATACACAAAGTCCACAACACCGCATAAATCAAAAACAGACTGTGCAAAATTAATTGCCAGCCTGTCAATATCGTTTCCGTCGTATTCACCGAAGTGTCGTTCGCTTTTCAACGCTATTAAATTATTGTAGCCTCTTGTCTTTGCCGTTGCCACAAATGCGTGGCCCGATTTATTGCCGCCAAAGTCAATGCCGATTGTTACTTCTTCAAGTTCCGATTTCAAAAACTGCCTGTATGGTAAATCCGTGTTGATTTTGTCTGTAATTTGACAGTAAAATTTTTTGGGATTATCGGCAAATCTGCGGTAAATCGCACCCTCTGCACGCACCCATTTCCCGAGTATAAGGCGGTCATAAAAAATAGTACCCTCGTACTCATTGCAGAGATTTTTTACAAACTCCTCGGATAAGAATTTATTATCGAAAATTGTGTATTCCTGCAAATAAATATCTGCGTCACTGTCAATAAACTTTTTCAGCCAATGCGTAGGGTGTTCGGGGTTTAAGCTGCCGTCAAAGCACGAATAAGGCTTGTCAAGTCGGGATTTGAGCATATTGAAAACATCTTCGTTCCACTTTGCAACCTCATCACCGTAAATATATTTTGCCGACGCACCCTGAATTTTAGCAACCTGACTGACCTTTTCCGCACCCAAACAGTACACATCTTCACCGCACACTTTTGCAATGTTTCGGCTGTTAATCGTACCGACAACATCAGAGGTGTAACGCTCTCGCATAGGCTGCAGTACATTTCGCTCAATGGTTTCTTTTGACACGCCTATGATAAAGCACAAACCGTCCTTACCGATTCGCTCTCGAATACGCATAGGCACAATACAGGTGACATCAACAAAACTTTTGCCCGAACGCACCGCACCGCTTTTTATGTTCCAACGATGTGTAGCGTTTGCGATATATTCTTTTTGCTTAATCGTGTACGGCATTGTTTGTGCTCCTTTCTGCGTCATCTTTGATTTCTTTCAAAATGCTGTCGAGCTTGTCAAGTGCGGTCTTGTCGGTTTCCTCTTTTTGCTTATCACGCCACTTGTCGGGGCGGCGGTTTTTCAGCCAAAATATTTGTGCCGTTGTGTTGCCCCCAAGAGCAGAGGATAACAACGCATTTTCAACTTCATAGTCCACAACCTCTTTGCCCTTTTTTAAGGACTCCGAAATCTCCGAATACTTTTTCTTCCACTCATAAAATGTTGATACTGTAATTCCTATATTCTTAGTTATCTGCTCATCGGTCAAGCCGTCCCTTGCCCAACCCTCAAGCAGTAATAAATTTTCTTCTTTAAGCCATTTTTCATACTTTCCTTTTGCCACCGTCACCACCTCTCTTTATGTAAAAATAAGCAAAAGAAAAGAGAGTACTAAATGCACTCTCCATTAATCAGTATTAAGCGTTAAAGCATTAATTCTGTCATTCGTTAAAGCATTAATTCTGTCATTCAATTCTATCAGTGTATTTTTCACATTTATATAGTCTTTAGGTGTAAAAGATTTATCGTTCCTATTATGAAGCATCACATTGTTTGCTCTCGATAATCTTTGATAACATGAAACAAGTAAATCAAGATCATCTGGATAATTCCCCAATGCATCTTTGCATTCCATAACCAGCCGTGCAAAACTACGTTTATTGAGGCCACAATTTAATTCATCGCTAACATTTTGCGTATTAGAAAGCAGTCTTATTGAGTCTTCCATAGCATCTAACTTTGAATATATTGATTTCATCATAATTCTATCGAAAACGACCTCATCAACTTTGGAATTATCCACTTTTGCATTTGCTAAATTGACTATGTTCATTAACGAAAATGAACCATTTTTATAAGTTTCCTTTATCGCATTAGCAATATCATCTTTTGCCTTCATAACATTTTCATACAATCTATCTTTCTTATAAAAAACAGTATTAATTCCTGCTACATCAAAAATTTTATCAGTAGCATCATCCTGTACCAAAACTACTTTTTTACCATAGGCTTGTCGAATTCCTAATTCATACATAACATTCGGATTTCTTGAACTTAAATCACAAATTGCCATATCACATTCAACTAAATTTTTCAAAATTTTTTTCATTATCGAATCACATATTTGATTACTGTCTGCTCTTATAGGTTCAAACTCCGCCTCTTTGACGGCAGGAACAATTATCTGTTCGTATATTTTATCAAAATGGCCTGCAGGGTATTTCGGTTGGTCTGATATAGGCATTATAACAAAACAGGTTTTTACCTTATTTTCTTCGCTCATATGCAACTCTCCTTAGTTGTAATATATCACTAATCTATCATATTATTTGACACAATTCAACGGATTTTACATTTTTCTGTAAACCGCACAATTAAGAAAGTAATAATTTGTATAAAATAACCACACACAACACAGACCGCCCTCAAACGAGAGCGGTCTGCCGTTATTTTTGAAAAAGGAGAACTACAAAATGCCTCTTATCGTCAAACTTTTACGATACTATTATATCACAGTCAATAGTGACTTTGTAATGGCTTTTAGGTGGCCAATTTAAATATTTTTTCAAATTCTTGCAAAGCTCTGCCGTGAAGTCTAAATACCCAACGCTTATTTAAGTGCATAACATCTGATACACCACTCCAAGTGCGACAATTAAAATAGTATTCTATAAGAACACGGCGATATTTTTCTTCTGAAATTTGAATTATAATCTTATATGTCGACATTATTAATTTATTACACATTGTTTTCTTTTCATTTAACAAGTTTTCAATATCAATTACCTCATCAATAGTTTGATTACTTGAATTAGATTTACTGCTTTGCACACGTTCTGTCAAAGCTGTGTTTTGAAGTGATTCTGCCTGTTGCTTAAGTTCTGCTAAATCTTTTTCTTTTGCAATAATATCCAAATGTAAATCTCTAATATTTTGCAAGTATTCTTTCGCTGTCAAGACATTAATCTCCTTTCAAGTCTTTTAATTTTTTTATTTTTGTAATCATTAATTTTATCTTCACTTTTATAAAAAATCATCTTGCACTGTTCAAGCATAATCTCAACATCTGCCATTTCTTCAAAAATATTATCAACAGATTCAAGTGATATTTTTTCTTTAGTATAATTTAATCTTATAAGGCTTTTACACAAAGCCTGCGATAATTCAGACAGTTCCTCAACTGTCTTTATCACTTGATTTACTCTACCATAGCTATCAATAGCCAATTGCATAATTTCTTTTGATTCCATTGATTTTTATTCTCCTTTCTTTAACGTGAAAAAGGCATTGCTTTGTATGTTTTGCAAAATGGTCTTAGTTTTTCTTTTTTACAAATAAACTTCTTCTGCACTTTGCACTCAAAACACGATTTATCGTAATATTCACAAGTTGAACATCTTTTGTGTTTCTGTCTGTATTCATTGGGCATCATTATTATCATTCCTCCTCATTAAACATACCGAGTCGTTGTGCTAATGCCATAACAGAATTTACAATCAAATATAAATCTCCGCCACTGATATTGCACATAGTGTAACCAACATGGACGCTTTCATTGTCTGACTCGCTAAAATCAATAACAAGTCCTTTTTTAATTACCTCTGTGCCGTAGTTTTCATAGTTTATTGTAATATTTTTAACATCTTTATTATCCATTTTTATTCTTCTCCTCTCAATAATTCTCGGTTATCGTAGATGTTGCCGATAACTTCAATATCTCTTGAACAATAGTGTCTGCCTAATCCATCATAGATTAAATTATGCACAAATCCAAATTCAGTTTCATCAACATCGTACTGAACGATTCCATAGTCGTCACCATCCGAGCGGTAAAGAAAATCAATAATATCACCCTCAAAGATTTTCGTGCCATTCTTGTCAGTCATTCCTGTGTACTGTCCGACTGTTTTGGGGTCAATCTCAAATGCATTTATAATTCTTTGATTTGGCTTTCTTTTGCTTGCTTCCATACAATATCTTCCAGCCGTTATATATGCTTTATTATAAAAGCTGTCATAAAAATAATAGCCATAAGCCCACTCTCCATTATCAATGCGTTTACCTCTGAATAATATTTCTCTCATAATATCCTCCTTTTAAATTCTTCCAAGCCTTTCGAGTGCCGTATATTCTCCGTAGCTGTAGTGTGTGCCGTGCCGCTTATTATACAAATTGATTTTCTTGCATTTTTCTTCAAGTGTATCGGGTTTATTGTAATTGCGTGCGGCTGTTTTTCTTAATTTGCTGTTTTTGATAATTTCTCTGTGCTGTTGCTTTCTCATTTCAACACCGCACTCGGTGCAGTATTTTTGATTTGCACTTCTTTTTTCAAATGCTTGCATACATAATTCGCAGATTGCCTGTTGTTTCATTGTTTCATCTCCCTTACCTTTTCGCTTATTCTTTCAACAAATCCGTTCTCATTTGTTAATAGCTCTATCGTTTGCAACGCAAGGCTTAGCATTTCGTCTTTGGTTGCCGCCTGCTTGTACATCTTGCGAACGAGATCGGCGGATTTCTTTATATTGTCCTGTATTCTCGTACACAGTCTTAAATACTCCTCGCTCTCATCGTTGTACTGTCTGTACTCACTCTGCAATTCCTGTTGAAGTTTCAGGCAAGTAATCATGTCCCTCCCCTTGTGGCGGTTGTTGTAACCGAGTTTTGCAAGTTTTGAAAAGTATTTGTATTCGGCAGGCGGATAGTCGGTATAATCAAGCTGACCGTCAATAGCTTTATCCTCAAGCCTTGCAAACTCTGTTTTGTCTTTAAAATTTGGTTTCATATATTCCTCCCTGCGGAGGCTTGTGGTGGGTTGAAGCCATTTTTAAATAACCCTTTATATATATAATATTTTTTATTTTCTTATACGAAAGGTTATAAAACCCCTCAAACCCTCCTCAAGCCACCACACTAACATTCAGAACGAATAGAAATACCGGTGAAATAATTGTAATTTCTTCCCTTTATCTTCTCAAATCGTTTTGCAATCTCGGTGCTGAACTTGGTATTTGACATACAATATTCGTTGTTGCTGTCTGCCCACGATACATAGGCGGCATACAGTGTACTCGCCTGTACAGTGCCCTCAAGAGTACATTTATCCTCGATAAAAGCAGAAATAACATCCATTTCACGCCTGTACTCTCTCACGCTCTTTAATACAGCGGCGGGCATTTGCAGGCCCTCTCTCTGCCACATCAGACAGCCGTCAATGCACCATTTAAAAATCCCTGTCATCTCCGCCTTTAGCTTATGCGTAAGGTTCTTATCCACCTTGTCCTCGGGTATCTGCACATCGAACGGTATCATATGTATTCTTCGCCAAATGCCTGTGTCTGTACCTCTGATAATAGGTTTATGGTTTGTCGCCATCCATAATTTGAACTCGGGTTTAAACTCAAATTCCTCACTGTACAACTTTCTTGCTGTTACCGTATCGTCACCGGTAAGCTGCTTTAAAAGTCCCTCATTCAGCCGCACACCCTCATTTGGCTCTACCGATGTAACAAGTCTTGCGCCCTTTAATCGTGCAATGTCGCTGTTTATGGCATTGCTCTGCGAGCTTTTCACCATAATGGTTTCGGGCTGAATATTCGCCGCATAATCGCCAAAAACATCTCTTATTACATCAATAAAAGTACTCTTGCCGTTTCGACCTGTACCGTAAAGAAAAAATGCACATTGTTCCGCCGTTGAGCCTGTCAGACTGTAGCCTACCGCCTTTTGAATGTATCTGATTAAGTCCTTGTCGCCTGCAAAAATATCGTCAAGGAACGCAAGCCAACGAGGGCAGTCGGCAGCTTCGGCGCAATCGACCGAAGTAATCTTTGTAAAGTAATATTCGGGGTTATGTGCCTTTACATCGCCGTTTTTCAGATTAATAATTCCGCTTGGCGTGTTGAGTGCCATTTTGTATCTGTCCATTTGTATCGGCAAAATCGGAAGATGATGTTCAATTTCGTTGAGCATTGCTTTTTTTGACTTATTTGAACGGCTTGATTTCATATGCTTTTCAAATGCTTTCGCCATATCTCCGCCGCTCTCTTCATCAGCCTGCAAGTAAAGCTTTGCCTCGGCTTTCATAGCCTCAACGCACTTATCTGCCATTCTTAAGATAACACCGAGATTGTCGACGCTCCACCTCATTGAATTATAAAAATACCATTTCTTTTCCGTATAGCAGTAGCGAACATTTTCGCCAAACAGGTCAACAAACCTTTCTGCGTTGCCCATATCGTCAAATGTATATGCACGCATTTTTTCTTCGTCAACAGTCTGAATAACCTTGCCGTTGCCTATTGAAATCGAATAATCGTTTTGTTTTTTAGGGTTATAGGTCTGACTGCAGCCGGATATTGCTTTTTGCAGGGTGATTACTCCGTATGTAGTGCCTGACTGCTTTCTATCCCACTTGTCACGCATTAAACCCGATTGGCGGAAAATTGCGTCCATTTTTTCGGCATCGCAGCCGCACCAAAAGGCAAGCATATTGCAAAATGCCATATCCGCCTCGCTCTGTGATGAGTAAGCCGAAAAGTCACCGCTGTACAGAGCCTTGAAAAGACTGCCGTTCTTAGCGCTGCAGGCGGCTCTGACGATGTCATCAACGGAATTTAAATTGACCGTAATATTCTGCCTGTTCGGCTTAGGCTCTGCCGTCTTGCCGAGATATTTGGAGTGCAACGGCTTAACACTCTCGGTACAATCGTTGATGTATCCGTATTCCGAGCAGTAGTTTCCTGTCACAACGAAAAATCTGCCGTTCTCGTACATTTCAAAACCGCCCGAATCATTTTTTGCCTTTCTTCTGCCCTCGGGAAGAGTTCCCTTGCAGATTATATGAACGCCTGTTTTGCTCTGCGAAAATTCTGTGTAGCTCTGCAAAGTGTTCACAAACTCGCTGATTATGTTGTCAGTTCCGCCGTTTTGGTAATCCTGAATGTCATTCGGCATATCGTCAAGGTCAACACCGAAAAACGGCGAATTTGAGAACATAAAGCCTATGCCCGAATATTTGGCGGATTCTCTGACTGCCGTTTCAAAATCCGACCAAGTGTCCGAGTTATTCGGCATTGCAAAGCCACCCGTTCTTGGATTTATCGGCTTCTTAGAAATGCCGCTGTGCGACTTCGGGTCAGGGTATGCCTGCCAACACACCCAATTTTTATAGCCTTTTAATTCCTGCGGAATTGCACTGTATTTATCGTTAAAATTTGTAAATCCCATATTTTATACCTCCTAATGGATTCTTATGGATTTCATATGTACCGACTTAAAATTCAAAAGTTGCATAAATTAGTGCAATTTCCGTAAAAATTTTCCGAATTAAAACGGTAAATCATCATCAAGCGGCATATCCGTAAAGCCTTGATTTGTCGGCTGTGCAGATGCATAGCTTTGCTGTTGCTGTGCATAGGTCTGCGCCGTTGAACTCTGCGACTGCTTAAAAGTATGCTTTACTGTCGGATACTTAGTCAGATTGAGCCAGCTTACTCGCTCCTGCATTTTGCCATTGTACTCTTCGTGCTTTATAGTCGCACGAATTGGCTTGTTGATAAGCTCACCACAGAACTGCTCAAGGCTTTCGTACTCCTTGCCGTCGGGCAGTCCTGCTGCCTTGCCGAGAGCCATAATCTGACCGTAGCCGTATCCCTTGACCTGCAAGTCTGCCTCTGTCGGCTCTTTGCGTTTCCAAAGGGTATTAAAAATATATCCGTTTTTGTAACCCTGCTCAACATCATTTCGGATTACCATTGAGATGTTCAGATTTTCTTTGCCGTTCTGAGTAACTCTTTCTTCGACTTTAGTAATGATACACTCATAATCGCCCTCAGGCTTAATTGAATTAGGCTGTGTTGCTTCGTTCCAGTTTGATTTAAAACCCATAATTATTCCTCCAAAATTAATTTAATTGCTTCATTGGCACTTCTGCATATTCCTGCTACCGCACCGTTGAATTTCATCATCTGTAAAAAGTTATGCTGCTTTTCGGTTGCTCTGCCTTTTGCTGTTTTAACCTCAATGAATACCGCCTTGCCGTCTGATTTTCTGACACCGAATAAATCAGAAAACCCCGGTGGTACACCTGTGCTAAAATATCGTCCGTCCTTTGTGTAACCCTGCCCGACATTGATACGAAAAATATCGCAGTACGGTGCAATTGCAAGGCGGATTTCATTCTGTATAGCGTGTTCTTCTGTCAAGCTATCAATCCTCTCTTTCGTGCTTGATAATACGCCCAGCCGGGCTTATAGCCGTGTGTTTTTGCGTAAACAAGTAAATCGTTGTAGCTGCCGCAATCAGATGGTGAACTGAAATCGAGCTTAAAGCCCTCAACCTTTATAAGCTCTGCGGCAGTATCAAAATCAACCTTTCGCTCTGCTGTCGGAAATTCATATCCGCATCGAGGACACACGGCTTTCTGCCCCGGTGGTGGTGCAGAGAATGTAAAAAAGCACTCGGGGCATTGCTTGACCTTTGCTGCCTGCTCGTCTTCAAGCTTTTTAACACTCTTTTTCTCTCGCTTTTCAAGTGACCATACCCTATCATCATCAGGCATTCCGTGTCTTGCATAGTTGCCCACATGGTCAATGATTACCGCCCTTTTGTTCGGTCTGTATCGCATACATCGCATTGACTGCTGAATGTAAAGCGTAAGGCTGTGAGTAGGTCGGAGCAGAATTGTACATTCGCAGTCGGGCACATCAAAGCCCTCTGAAATCAAATCCACATTGCAAAGAATTGTAATTTTTCCGCTGCGAAATTCGTTTATAATCTGTTCTCTTTGAGCTTTCGGGGTACTTCCGTCAATATGCTTTGCCGGAATGCCTGCCTCACAAAAAGCCTGTGCCGTTGCTTGACTATGCTTGACCGTTGAACAATAGCACACCGCTTTTTTGCCGTCTGCAAGCTGTCTGTAATACTTGATTACATCTCCGAAAACTGTATTTTTAGTCATTGCTTTTTCTATCTCGGAGGCGACATATTCGCCCATTTTGGTGTGCAGTCCTGTAAGGTCGGCAACACTCGGAGCATAGTAATCATATGGGGCAAGGCAGTTATGCTCAATGAGCCACTTGGTACTTACTCCTACAATCAGCTTATCGTTGACATCACCCAAGCCGTCACCGTTTAGACGGATAGGTGTGGCGGTTACTCCGACCCTCGGCACATCTGAAAAATATTCATAAATGCGTTTGTAGCTTTGTGCAAGGCTGTGATGATTTTCGTCCGTAATGATTAACGCAGGCTTAGGAAGTTTTTTAAGCCTGCGTGTAAAGGTTTGTACCATACCAATCTGACATAAATCCATAAGCACACCCCAGCGGACAAAGGTTCTGAATATTTGATCAACAAGTTCTCTCCTGTGAACAAGGAACAGCACCCGTTTACCGTTCCAAGTTGTTCGTCTTGCGATTTCTGCGACAATGCAGGACTTTCCGCCACCGCACCCAAGGACAATGCAAGGAGCTTTGTAACCCTCTCGCCAAGCCTGTCTTACCTGTTCAACAAGGTCATTCTGATACGGTCGAAGCTGCATTTCCGGCACCCTCTCTCTGCTTTTCCTGTTTCTTCTGCTTTATCAGCTTTGCGACACATTGCATACAGAGCTGTCTGCCGTAATTTTTGGTTGTGCCGTCAATGATCTGCTTAACGGTGCGTTTACCGTCAGAAAGTATCGGTGCTTTGCACTCATCACAATACTGTTCGGGTTGCATTGAATAGTATGTTCTCAATGCTTCATCAACAATTTTAAGGTCATTTGATATGTACATTGAATCAAACAAGCCTATCGGACTTTTGCAGGTGTCGTTGCCGTCTGTTTGTGTTGCAAAAAGATACTTGCCGTCAACAACAACCGTTTTCAAAACTGTGGTAAACATTCCCTCAACCGAGATTTTTTCGTCAAGCAGCTTACCGATTGTTTTAGCTTTTTGTCTGCCGTTTTCGTCGGTATCAATATGACTTAAAAAATAAACAATTGTATCGCTTGGTAGAGTTTCAATCTGTTTCACAAGTTCCCAAAAATTTTTGCCAATGTCGGTAAACTTCTGAAAGCCTGTTTCCTTGGCTCTTCTCATATACTCGTTAGCCATGAGATACTGTGCGTCATCAATTGCAATCGACTTACATTTCTGCTTTTTGATAAAGTCCTCAATATCAATGTAGTTGTCGGAATTGATTGAAGAAGTAAATTTTGTTCTGAACGGGAGTGATTTTCCATTCACATTTACAAGAGCAAGTTCATTTGCTTTGAAATTTCTTAAAGAGGCAGATTTTCCGCTGCCTGAATATCCTAAAACCAATATAGGTAATCCCATAAATAACACCTCACTTAATACTTAATGACTGCTTGGCTTCCATATGTACGAAGGGGATTTCTTCACCCTTTTTGCAGAGAGCCTTGACATCATTCTTTTTCACTTCGGGCATACTGTATTTCAAAAGGTGGGCAAGATTGTGTTCCTCTGCCCAGCTGACAAACTCGGCTTCATTGTCAACAATAAGGCTCGGTGCGTTGTTTCTGATTGATACAACTGCGTGCGGCATATCTACCTTGCTCCTGCCGATTGCTTTCATTGCGTTAAGAAGATATGCAACGAGTTTTTCAACCTCTCGCTCTTTCTGCGACTGCCTCTTAGCGATTGCAGATTTCTCAAGCTTGAGTATATTAGCCTCGGCTTTAAGCTGTTTGATGTAGACTGCAATGCTTTCTGCTTTCTCGTCAAATTCGCCCTCAATGCCCTCGAGTGTATCAAACCACGCTGTAAGCATTTTTTCTTTGTATGCCTCAACATCTTCGATAATGTCGCCGTTGCCGTCAATCGGCTGACCGTCTGCGTCAGTATCGGGTTCATATTCGTTTATGTCTTCAAATTGGCTGAATAATTCAGCAAAGCTTTCAGTAAGTTCATAAAGTTTCATTGTTGCTCCCCCTTAAAGATTTATGTTTTGTGTGGCAAGTGCTTCTATTAAATGTTCAACCTTGCCCTTGAAAAATTCCTTGTCCTGCGACTGTTTTGCAAATTCAAGCATGCGATTAAAGCTGTCATATGCGATCGAAAAATACGCCTTAAAGACATCCTTGTCATCTGATGTACCGTCAGCAGTCTGAACATTTTTCAGCCTTTCTTCATACTCCTCTTTCTGTCTGCGAAGAGCCTCTTGCTTTTCGTCCTCAAGCTGTTTCCTTACGATTTTTTCGTTCTCACGATATTCTGCTTCGAGTTCGTCATTGCGTTTGATGTTCTCACGCTCAAGTGCTCTGATGGTTTCGTTCAGTCTGCGCTCATTATCGCTCGGCTCTGCAACGGCAACCTCAATAGGGCGGCTTTCAAGTTCTTTTATTTTAGCCTCAAGCTCACTGTTTCGGTTTTGCTCTTTAGTCAGCAGTCTGTCAACTTCTGCTTTGTTCTGACATACTTCCTTAAAATCAGTCTTGAGATAGTTGTTGCTATTCTGCAAGGTTTCTTTCTCATCATTGAGATTTGATTTTTCAACCTTTAATTTCTCAATTTCTGCCTTTAACTGCTTGACCGTTGTGTTTTCAATGTCAAGCTTTTCGGCGATTTCTGCCTGTTCGGGTTCGCTGATAGTGGCAAGCAACATCAACTTACTTTTGCTAATTTGTGCAAACGTTTGCACATTTTCAGTGTTTATTTTTTCTACAATAGAAATATAGTTATAAACATTTCTGCGTTTCATACCTACTTCATTCTCGCAGTACTCCTCAAAATTCGTGTAGCCAAGCTCCTTGTACAGCTTGTTGTCACGCATAGTCTTGAGTCCGTTGCACATATCCCATATGTTCTGCTGTGCAAGGTTTGCGCTGACAAGAATTTTCTGATGCAGCTCTATTGCTTGCTTATGCTGTTCGCTTACTGTTATTTCTGACATTTTTTATATCCTCCAAAAATTTAGTATATTGCTGTTCAAATTCAACAATTTCGGGTGGCTTTTTATAATTCGACTCTCGTTCGTTTTTGTAGCCGTGACATTGCACTATCGTCAGGCTTTTGGGATTTACTTCAATCGTGAAGTAAGGAATTGACGGTGACGCTTTATGCCGAATAAACAGGATTACTGTGTCACCTCTTGCGTGACGGTTTACATATCCGCCGACACAATGCTTAAGAATTTTTCCCTCTGAAATAATTTCTTCGCCTGTTTCAGGCGCAAGCATTACAAGATTTTGCGTGTCCATCAACAGAGGCTTAAGAGTTTTTGCCCTCTTAGCTATCATTTCCGCTTCAGTCTTATTTGTGTAATAAGCAACCTTTTCAACGGCTCTGTCATGAGCCTGTTCAAGATGAGCAGGCATCAGCTCTTCAATTCCCTCGGGAAGTCTTTTGCAGTTGTCGAGATAATCCTTCCACAGCATTACTCTCTGATGATTCTTGCCGTACTTCAAAATCTGCCTGTATTTAACACCGGCATCGTGAATTTCGTTAACGGCAAAAGTTCCAAGCTTTGACAGACTGCTTACAAAACTGCTTGCGTTCTGAATGTTCGGTTCTTCTTTAATGATGTTGCGGTAAAGCTCAATTTCGTTTGTGCCATATTCACAAAACCTGTGTATATCCGTCTTGCGACATCCAAGCATTTTAAGCAGATTGTTTTCTTTCCAATGAATTTTGTTTAGCTTTAACTGACCGTTCATCAATAAGTCTGCAATCCTATCAAATCCGCCTTTGATCAAATACTCTGCATTGTTGTGCCGGACATATAAATTAAGCCACTTTAAGATTTTGTGAACTGTGTACCTATCTGAAAGCTCATACGCCCCTGAATATTTAAGATCTGTATGAGCAATTACATCAAGATTCAGTAGCACCGTTTGTCCCCAGCTGGACAGTAAGGCTTTTTCTGACGGTCCCCAATACCAAGCAAGACCTTGTGAAGTGTATGGAATAACTCCATCACTTTTCATAAGATGAAACGAACCGTAATAGTAAGAGAACCTTTGCATTGCGTGCTGTTCATACACGTACAAGTATTCGTTCGTAAAAGTGTATTCTGGTAATATTTCAATAGGATTTTCATTGTACAAATCATCGGAAAATAACTGATATGCTGTTACAAATCTGATGTACAGCCTGCCGTCAACGGCAAAGCAAAAACCAAACTTGCGACTTCTTTCAAGACTTTTTCGACCGTAGTGCAGGGCTTTTGCTTCTACGCTTTCCTTGCAATGACCGCACACAAATTTCTGATTATGACAAAGTCGGAGCTGTTCGCCGATATGCCAACTTTGACAGCTTGTGCAGAAATAGTCACAGGTTGTTTTGCTTTTATTTTCGTAGAAAGCATACTGCGGAAAGTACATTGCGATCTGCTTTTCGTGTTCATCTGTCAAGTCGGGAATCTTATTAAGCAGGCTGTCAGGATTTTTGATCATGCTGACACCTACCAATCTATAAGATTGCCGAGGTCAAGAGTTACCGGAGCTTTCTCTTGTTCTGTCGGCTGTTCAAGCTCGTATTCGGACATATGTATCTGCATTGCGAAAGTAACCTTTGCTCCGGGGAAAATCTTACCGACAATCTGCTGATACACATCAAGGTCGGAAACTACAGCGGGGAGCTTCTTTCCCACTTCGTCAATCAGGTTTTCAAGGTTTTCTGCAGCCGTAACGGCTCTTGCAAATTCCTCGTTCTGCTCTGAAAATTCGCAGAGCATTTTCTTTACCGGCTCAAGAATTGCTTTAGATTTACGGTCTTTAAGATTTTTTCCGTTGCACAACTTGATTTTTTTTGTTGCAGAGGATATAATTGAATTAGGCTTATTGTTCTTTGTGCTTGTGGCATTTGCGGTGTCACAGGCACTTTTTTTATTGCTCATTTCTTCACCTCCTCCCCGAAAACATCATACTCATACATACTGTTAATGCGTTGTCTAAGCCTTATGTTTTCGTTTTTGTAACCGTTGATTGCGTCATTCTTAATGCAAAGGTCAAGCCTTGCGTTCTCAAGCTCAATCTGCAAGTGCTTAACCAAGCTATGTAAGTGCTTGTTCTCGTCCTTAAGACTGCGTTTTGTTTTAATGTGTCTGAGTGCCATTTGTTATGCCTCCTTATAGTGAATCATAATATTTTTTTGCGTCTTCTTTTGAGATACGCCATTCACCGTACATTTTTTTGGCCGGGAAAATACCCTTTTGTGCTTTTTTCTTAAGACATTCAACCGAAAAGCCAAATAGCATTGATACATACGGTAAATCCATATAAAGAGGTACATTTTCCCAGTCGGTTATTACCTTTTTTGTCGATTTCATATTACTCCCCCACAATCGTAACTAAGCTGATAGCGTCCTCAATCAGAGTGCGAACAAGGCTCGACATCTTCTCTCCGGACTTCTCGCAAAGTTCGTTAAGAGCCTTTGCGGTTTCATCTGATACACACGCAGATACTACATTTGAGACTGATGTGGCTTTGTCTGCAAAAATGACAATCTGTCCTTTGTTATTTAACATTTTGTTTCCTCCTTAAATAAATTTTATTCTACGATTATTGCAACCTCCCGACAATGTGATATAATTTCAATATACGATAATGAGAGGAGGTGTAATGAATGGAAGATATATTTCAGTGGTTAACTCTTGTGCTGTCACTATTGTCAACAGTAAGCACCTTAATTTTAACTTGGCTGTTGTTTAAGAAGGAACATAACAAAACTTACCTCAAAGAACGATACGAAAAAGTTATATTCCCAATATTTGACATACTCGAAAATCATCTTTATAAAAAAGAGATAACTCCTGATGTCAAACAAGCAGTTGACAAGTGCAAACATATTATTAACGATAATAAATTAATTGTGGGTGGAAAACTTAACTATGTTTTTTCTCTTCCATTAAATAAAATTAATTTTCAAAGCATTTCAAAATTAGTGGACAAAGAATATGACGAGTGCTGCTCTTCCTTGGGTATACCTTTAAGACCATTAGATAAAAAGATGTACACATATCGAACAAGAAATCTACGAGTTTTAATATTAGGAATTATAAAATACTCATTACCACTCATCGCAGTTATCCTGTTAACGACTATTCTGATTTTGCTTTCAAAAATATTTCTTTCTTAATGAATAACTCCTGCTTTAATTAGCATTGCTATAATCAGCAGAAGTAAAATGTTTGCGTTAAGAACAAATACTACAAATAGCAGGATTTTTTTCACTTTCCTCACCTCCTTACCTGCTTTCTTCAAGAATATCTATAATTTCCTGCATAGTAGCTATAGTGCCTTTTTGAGTGTCTATAGTGTCCTGCATAATGGCTATAGTATCCTTTTGTTTATTAATTGTGTTCTGAGTAATATTTTGAACGATCGTGCAACATATCAGCAATACTATCGATAATACAACTAATATGATTGATAGAGTATCGTTCCGCATCTCCTCACCTCCTCACGCTGTTTTCTGCTGTTCTTTTCGATATTTTATTGCTTTATTACCCAAATAATGTTATTATTTATTTAGAAAGGTGGTGCACATATGAGTGACCAAAACATAAATGATACTGCTTATGGTGTTACAAAAGCTGTTTTAGAATCAGAAGCAGTAAGTAATCTTACAAATCCACCAACAAAAGTTGCAGGTGGTCTGTTAGCCGATTTCATAAACTTAACTGTAGGTGGCATACATTATGCTTCAATAAAAGCCGAATTAAAGCGCCAAAAAAAGTTTGAAGACTTTAAAGCTAACATTCAAAAGAGTGTAGATAATATTCCAACAGAACATAAAGTTGAATCGAGAGAATCGATTATTGGACCTGCTCTTGAAAAAGCGAAATACTTTATGAATGAAGACGAAATTCGTGAAATGTTTGAAAAGTTAATCGTCAATTCATTCGACAGTAGAAAAATCGAAAAAATTCATCCGTCTTTTTCTGACATCATTCAACAAATGTCGCCTATAGATGCCCAAAACCTAAAATGTTTTTCAGTTGAAGAAAATTTGCCAATATGCGAAATAATGATAATGCTTGAAAAAGGCGGTTATAAAATTTTGCAAACTAATATTTTTTGTAGTAATGAGTTTTGCGATTCAATTGAGCAACAATCAATTTCTTTATCGTCTTTATCTCGTATGGGTCTTATAAGCATCGCATATGATCAATACATAACTGATGATTCAGTCTATAAGATTTTTGATTCTTTACCTATAGTAGTAGATTTCAAAAATCAAATAGAAGCCATGAACAAATCAAATAACAGTAATCAAAAATTTGATTTACATAAAGGAGTAGCAAAACTTACTCCTGTTGGAAAAGCGTTCATTGATGTTTGTCTAAACCCTTTGCCCAGCGAATTAAATCCATAATCTGTGCATCATATTTATTCAAATAGCTGTCAAGCGTTTTTATAATGCGGACAGCTATTATTTTTATTGCGATAGTTAAGAATACCACAGATATACACAGATTTGTTAGTATCATAATTATACATAAGTTCACTTTTCACATCTCCTTTCCTATGCTGTTCTCTGCGTGTTGCATTTATGCGACAAACTGACTAAAAAAAATAGCCTGTGCCTCATTAGCTGTTAATCCAAGAATTTGTGTGATTGCGTCTGCCTGCTTAATGGTAAAATCATCTCCGCCATTAGAAAGTTTACGGTACATCGTACTTTTGTCAATACCGATACTCTCAGCGACTTTTTCAGGGGTTAATCTTTTCTCTTTGATTGCCCCTTTCAGCTTGTCAACATTAGTCAATTTCATCACCTCCTGACTTTATTATGTTGCATTTCTGCGACAACTATATGATATCATTCCTGTAAGTAATTGTCAATACATTTTTCGCATTTTTGCAAATTTATTTTTATTTTTTTAAAAGATAGTTGCATTTTTGCAACTACTATGCTATAATACTGTACAGTAAGGAAACGGTGGCGGCTGTTTCAGCTCCCTTGCGAAAGGGGGTGTATAATATGTCAGAAGTGATTTTACTACTTACATATGTAATTGTTCTGATTACTGTTAAGGTACTCATTGATGATATAAAGAAATAACCGCCCTGTACTGCGAATACAAGACGGTTTTTTAATAAAACGTTTATAAAGCGGAACAGCTAAAGCTGTTTCCTTACACCATTATAATACAACTTATTTTGCATTATGTCAATAACAATATATTGAAAAAAGGTGTTATATATGACGATTGGAGAACGCATTAAAAAATTGCGTGAAGAGAAAAACATAACTGTTGATAAACTTGCCGAACTGATAGGTAAAAACAGAGCCACAATATACAGATATGAAAGCAGTGAAATTGAAAAGTTGCCTACGAGCGTTTTAGAACCTCTTTGCAAGGCTTTAGGAACAACACCTGCATACCTAATGGGTTGGTCAGATTCAAACCTCTCCAACATCAAAAATATAGAGCCAATTCCTACAATGGTTAAAGTTCCATTATTAGGCACAATAGCCTGTGGTGAGCCTATTCTTGCAGAAGAAAATATAGAGGACTACATAAATATGCCCGAAAAAGCAAAAGGCACCTTTGCTTTACGGTGCAAAGGCGACAGTATGATTAATGCTCGCATATTTGACGGAGATATAGTATTTATAAGGGAACAGCCGGAGGTAGAAAACGGAGAGATAGCAGCAGTACTCATTGACGATGAGGCAACCCTCAAGCGAGTTTATAAAACCGAAAACAGCATAGAACTTCGCCCCGAAAATCCCACCTTTAAGCCTCTATATTACCAAAAAGAAGAAATGAACAAAGTCCGTATCCTTGGCAAAGCCGTAGGGTTTTACAGTAACATTTATTAGAATAAAAAATCCGCCCTGCTCGACTGGTCCTCGAACAGAGCGGAAAATCACCTACACAGGGTGCAGATGATACGATATTAACGCAATAATATTGTATCACACCCTTGTAAATTTTTCAATAATTAATTTACAAGGGATTTTTGCACCCTTTTTACATTAAAAAGGAGTGTTTATAATGAAAAAACGCAAAGACGGCAGATACCAAACAAGTGTGTACTTAGGCACGGATGACGAAGGCAGAAAAAAATATAGGTGCATATGCGGTAAAACTCAAGCTGAGGTAAAAAGGAAAGCCGCCGAATTAAAGCTAAGAATCGGCAAAGGCATAGATGTACTAAACGAAAATATGCCATTTGGTGAACTTTGCGAGCGGTGGTTACAATATAAAAAACCACTACTGAGAGAACAGCAATATAAAAGTTACAGCACAAACCTAAAGCCTTTTGCAATACTCAATGACATTTCTATACGAAAGCTCGTTAAATCAGATTTTCAAACAATCATAAATTCGTATGCTGTTAAAAATCCGCATACCGGCAAGCCTACCTCAAAAAAGACCTTGCGTGATTTCCGCCTTACCACACGACAAGTGTTTGACTTTGCAATAGAAAACAGAATACTTGATTACAACCCCGTATCATATGTGCAAATACCAAAAGACGCACCGAAAAAAGAGCGCCGTGCGCTGACAGAGGATGAACAGCGCTGGATAATAGACACACCGCACAGGGCACAGCTTCCCGCTATGCTTATGATGCTTTCAGGACTAAGGCTTAGCGAATGTCTTGCGTTACAGTGGCGGGATATCGACCTTGAAAGAGCTACAATCAATGTGCATCAAAAACTTGTAATGAAAGGTAAGCCTCATATTCTCCAAGGCGGTAAGTCAAAAAACAGTATTCGTACTGTGAATATTCCAACAATACTCGTCGATTTTCTGAAAAATCAAAAAACACATAGCGGGCAAGACTATGTTTCGCTTACGGCAAGCGGCAAACTGTTCTCTGACACAGCTTGGCGCAGATTGTGGGAAAGCTATTTGTGCGAATTAAATTTTAGATACGGAGATTTTTCTGATTATAAAAATAGACCAAAAAGCAAGTTTGACCCTCACGGCACTCCGTTCGTAATTGAGAAGTTTACAGCACATTATCTCAGACACACATTTGCCACAAATCTTTTCTTTTGCGGACAGGATCTGCTTTATGTTCAGCAACAGCTCGGTCATGCAAAACCTGAAACAACATTGAATATTTATACGCATTTAGTGCAAACAAATCAAATACATAAAACAGATAAGGTGATTGATTTTAACGCATATATTTCAGCAATTACAAATGCTAAAAATAAACTTGCAAAGTGATGATATGCAGGTAATATGCAATTTGGTATATAATACCGCATAAACTCTGAATTTTTTACATCTTTTATTAAAAGTTCGTAATCAGTAGGTCGACGGTTCAAGTCCGTTCACCAGCTCCAAGCAAAAACCGCATAACTAAGCCGTTTTTTAAGGCTTGTGTGCGGTTTTTCTTTTTGCCTGTTTCCCGTAAAACATTGCTTTTAACTGTATTATAATATGCAAATACAGTAAAAACCCCTCACCTACTTCTATTAAATAAGCAAGTCACTGATTTTATATGCTTATATTCTTTATGTTTTTAATACAAGGCTGATTTTAAATCAAATGCAAAATAACCGTTTACATCTAAATAATACTAAATTATGCCATAAAATTAAGGTGTAGTAATACATACCCATAACAATTTTCGATAAAACGGTTCTTTATCACAAGTTTTGGTAAATTATGGTTTAGAAAACTGTTTTATCAAGCAATTGTAAAAGTTTGGTCGACCTTTTCAAAGGTTGTGAGTGTGGGCAAGCCCACAAATACTTTCCGTTTATGCAATCTGACGATAGGTGCTGTAAAAAGCAGCATATCAAAAAGCCGAGATTCACGAAAAAGTGAGCCTCGGTGATTTTTTTGCTTGCATTCTTGAAAT
>ENA-OZGA01000058-OZGA01000058.1-human-gut-metagenome-genome-assembly--contig:-NODE-58-length-66184-cov-17.836244_pt1 | contig 66184 bp, 44 predicted proteins | sample MGYA00245112_ERZ653649 | MGnify/ENA primary metagenome ERZ653649 (study PRJEB26926, sample SAMN06165071) | human gut metagenome | biome: ENVO:00009003; feature: ENVO:2100002; material: ENVO:00002003...
GCGCCGGTATTCGCACGAAGGCAGGCGTGATACGGGCCAACGCCGCCCGCTACCCTATCAGCGCAATGCAGGATACTAGGCGTTCCCCGCTCCACCTACTACTGGATGACCGGGCATCCCGAAGCCGAACGGGTGGATCCGATCGCCGGCGACGTGCGCGCGGTCCGGCGCGACAGCCGCGAACGCTACGGCGCCAGGAAGATCAAGGCCGCCTTGGAAAGGAAGGGCGTCATCGCGTCCAGGAGGCGCATCGGCGGCATCATGCACGAACAGGGCATGACGAGCGCGTACACGCGCAGACGATTCAAACCGCACGGGACGCGGGTCAACGAGGCGAAGCTCGCGAACCTGCTGGATCGCGAGTTCGACGGCTACGCCCCGCACACGCATCTGGCGGGCGATCTTACCTATGTCCGCGTCGGCGGAGGCTGGGCGTACGTGTGCCTGCCGGCCGACCTGGCGAACAGGGGCATCGCCGGCCATTCCGCCGGGCGGACCCGGGACGCGGGCCTGGTGCTGGCCGCGTTCGCCACCCTCGACTTCCCGCTGACGGACGTCCAGGTGTTCCACACCGACCGGGGCAGCGAGTTCGACAGCACGAGGATTGACGAACTGCTCGACGTGTTCGACATCAAAAGATCGTTGTCACGCAAGGGCAACCCCTACGACAACGCCGTAGTCGAATCGATGAACAGGCTGCTGAAGAAGGAGCTCGTGTACCGGAACCACTACACCACGATCGAGCAGCTGGGGCATGACCTCAACGACTACGTGTGGTGGTTCAACAACCAGCGGCTCCACTCCACCCTCGGATACCGGAGTCCGAAGGAATTCACCGAACAAGGACTCGTCCTCTAAGAAACCGTCCAACACACCGTTGCCAATCCACCGTCATCCGCGCGGCCGACTGGACGCCAGTGGCCCGGGCCGACTACGGCCTGTGGGTGGCGGGCTACCCGCGCGGGTACGCCGCCGACCGGCTGCGCAATCCCGGGGCACCGCCGTACAGCGTGAGCCCCTGGCCGTTCGCCGCCGCATGGCAGTACTCCAGCTCTGGGAACGTGCCCGGCATCGGCAGCCGCATCGACGTCAACTGGTTCTACGGCGACGCCGTCACCTGGAGCCGCTATGCCGGCGGATCCGGCACCACCCACGCCGTCACCCCGCCCGCCGGCACCGCCAACTCCGACATGCCCGTCGGCGACACCGAATCACTGGCGAGGGCGGTCATCCGGGGAGAATACGGCAACCTGCCCCAACGCCGCATCCTGCTCGGCAACCGCTTCAATGAGGTGCAGGCCCGCGTCAACCAGATCCTCGCCGGCAACAACGGCGGCGGAAACACGGGCGGCGGCGTCGATCTGAACATGGTGGCCCGGCGCATCATCCGGGGCGACTTCGGCAACCAGCCCCAACGCCAGCCCCGGGTGGACGCGACCTACGGCGCGGGAACCTATGCGAAGGCGCAGGCCATCGTCAATGGCTCAGCCGCACCCGCCGGCAACGCGAGTGGCCGCGTCTACGTCGTCAAACCCGGCGACTGCCTTAGCCGCGTGTTCCCCGGCAACTGGCAGACGGTGGCGCGAGCCAACGGCATCGCCAACCCCAACCTCATCTACCCCGGCCAGTGGATCCATTACTGACCGGCATCCAGCAACAGGAAGGAAACCATGATGGACATCTCCAACGCGACCACCCTGGCCGCAGCCATCGTCGCCCTCATCGCCCCGGCCCTGATCCAGGCGCTCAAGAAATACATCCCCGAAGGCTTCACCGCGCTCACCTCCCTCGGCGTCAGCCTACTGCTCGGCGTCATCGCCATCGCGGCCACCAATGGCTTCACCGGATACGGGTGGGGCGTCGTGCTCGCCGCCGTCGTAGGCGTCGCCCAAGCCGTGTACACGCTGGTGAACCAAGCGCTGAACGGCGCACTTGATGCGCATGACCATAAAGGAAAGTAGAGGCGACTGTGTGTGCCCTGAGAAGCGTTATTGCTTCTCAGGCCTTTTTTCTTGTTTGTAGCTAATGTGAAACGTGACGAGATGCAGCCATTTGGCAGCGATATGATGTATCATACTGACAGAAAGCAGCAATAGCGAGAGGAGTGCCAAGGTTGGAAATAGGTGCGTTGATAAAACAGCGCAGGATTGAACGAGGCATGTCTCTGCAATCCCTAGGAAAACGTTGTGGGGTTAGTGACACTGAAATCCTGAAGATCGAGCGTGGAGAACGGCAATCACCAAGTTGTCAGGCTCTTCATCGTATTGCCAAGGAATTAGGTTTTCACCCACTTGAGCTGTTCAAAGTAGCGGGATATCTCTCCGAGGAGGACCTGGAAGGTGTGTTACCTATAAGTGGTCTCGAACGATTGAATGTATCGCAACTATCGAAAGTTCAGTCCTATGTGGATTTTCTAAACAGCGACAAAGAAAAACAAGAGGGTATAAGGGAGTAGTCGAGATGAAGTTCAGGCTGGGAGAGCTATTCTGCGGCCCCGGTGGGATTGCCTGGGGGGCAACGCATGCCGATATCGGTGACCCATCTTTCTCAATCGTGCATGAGTGGTCAAACGATTATGATGCAGATACGTGCAACACGTATAGGGAAAATATTTGCAAAAGCAATCCTGACAGCGTGTATCATGCAGACATTCGTACTTTTGACATGTCAAAGTTATCTCCAATTGATGCTCTGGCATTTGGTTTCCCATGCAATGACTATAGCGTCGTAGGTGAGCAAAAGGGCATGGACGGAGTCTACGGTCCACTGTATTCCTACGGAGTCAAGGCATTGAAATTGTTTAAGCCGCAATGGTTTTTGGCAGAAAATGTGGGTGGCTTAAGGAATGCTAATGATGGAAGGGCATTTACAAAAATCCTGGCGGAATTGAGGGCCGCTGGCTATAAGGTGACCCCGCATTTGTTTAAATTTGAGGAATATGGAATTCCACAAGCACGTCATCGTATTATCATTGTGGGTATACGAGAGGATATAAAGGTAGAATATAAAGTACCTTCTCCCGCTCCTTACAAAGATATCGATAATAGTTGCCGAAGGGCTATTGAAGTTCCACCGATTCCCAAAGACGCATTGAATAATGAACCGACAAGACAAAGTGCAACGGTCATACGGCGTCTGGAACATATCAAGCCAGGAGAGAATGCTTTCACCGCGGATTTGCCGGACGATTTGAAACTAAACATTACAGGCGCACAGATAAGCCAAATTTATAAGAGATTGGACCCTGATAAGCCTTCCTATACTGTCACGGGTAGCGGTGGCGGTGGAACGCACATGTATCACTGGTCGGAGCCACGTGCTCTGACCAACCGTGAACGTGCACGGTTGCAGACTTTCCCCGATAGCTACAAGTTCATCGGCAGTAAAGAAAGCGTGAGAAAGCAAATCGGCATGGCCGTGCCGTGTCGAGGTGCGCAGATTATCTTCGAGGCTATACTGAAGTGCTTCGCAGGGGAAAGTTATCCTTCAGTGGAGGCTAACATTAACGAATAACGGGAGGGTGACCATGCTATTTGGTCACCCTTTTTCAGTTACAGAAAAATCCATAAAGTACTGTTCATCATCGTATTTAATGAAGGATACGTTGGTTCTTCCATATTGTTTAAGATCTTGCTCAGTCACAGGTGCACCATAAGCAAGATTTAAACGATTTCTGAAATATTCACCAAGCTCAGCATTGGATAACGGTGTAGTCAAAGCTTTGTAATGCGCTTGCTCTGATCTTAGGATTAACATTTTCCCATCATCAGTACGTACTGTAATATGACGTCCATCGGTAGGAAAGAATCCCGACTCTGCAACTTGTTTAGGGACTGGAATGTAGGCCTGATTTGGATTTCTGTTTTCTCGTTGTCCCCAGTTCAGTCCAGAATGCTTGCCAATGTTCTGTTTCTTTGTCAAAAGCGAAAGAGTCACTCTTTCAACATTTTCCTTTTTGCTGGAAAATGCCAAATCTTCTCGATCAAAGATAGGATGCTCTTTTCTAATGGTGACTGAATACTCTATTTCAGGATGATTGCAATATATTGAGTTATCTGAAACTTGTTGATAATAGGTCCAAGCCCATTTGGGATCACAGTCCATCATGATTTCATGACGATGACCTGAAACAAATGAATTTTGCACAAAAGATGCGGATCCGGTATACGCTGAAAGAGGTTCTTCTCCGCAAAGAATTATATAAAGATTACCATGTTCCGGCAGGTTGTTGTTTGATAAGTAGCTACAGCTGAATCTACTATGAATTTCTGAAGTACCAGTAGATTGGATTTTTATGAAGCCCTCATGGACATTTTTGCTAAGCCCACTCTCGGGAGTCATTCCGACGAGGAGCTCAATCTGAGCTCTAATATTCCTGTCCTCAAGTTTCTTAAGATACCAAGATGCCATGGTCGGCGTGGCATATCCACTCAAGACTGCGATTCTGTTTGCCACACCATCATGCAGTGGAGCAAACAGAATCGCGTCTGCCAGCTTCTCGGTCAATACATGCCCCGGGAAATCAGCGCTCGTCATAGTATACAGTCCCGTTGGGAAGCTTGATGTTCGGAACCCAAAGTTGCTTGCCGTGCCAGCCCTTAGTGCCAGTGACTTGGTACATTGTAAGGACAACATTGGAGGGGAATGAGTTACTAGTCTTCCAATCGTTGGGAGATAGCAATGCGCCAGTCCATTGAGCCACATCCCTGTTACGTCGTACAACAAGAATGCCTTGCGCTCCTGGGTTGTCGGCAATCATCGTCCCCAGCGCAGACTTGAACGAATCCATCTTGAAATCAGAGCTGGGGACAATATGGTTCAGTAGTTTGACAATGATCCTTAGGCTAACTTTATAGAACGTCTCCGAATCTTCAAATTTCTGAAGGATGCTGCTGATCTCTTCGATAGTGTCATTGTCTGGATCAGAGGGATAATAATTTGTGCCGCCCGTAAGCATGGAAACATGTCTTTCATCAAGAACGTTCCCTCTCGTCGGCGCAACACCTTCAGGATAATAGATTTTGGGATTAATGCCTTGACGAATCTGCGAAATGATTGAATCATTTGTAGCATTGATATCCGCGAATAGCTTGTAAAGCTCGCGCGGAATAAAGACATCCATTAAACCAGGGTCCCGATCATAGCCAAACATTCTGCTATGTTGCCACATGGTATCCGCCTGTGGCTTCTTTGCGATTCTGGTATAGTAAATCGTCTGCAAGGAAGGGAAAGTCACTCCACGCCCAAGGGTGTTTCCTCCAACAATGTAATTACATCCCCTCTCATAGTCAGATTCTTGAACATCATGTTGTCCATTCATGATTAGAACCTTAATGAGATTGGAAGAAACTAAATCTTTTGCTTTAGCGACAAAGGTGTCAATACCAGGCAACTCTGACTTTACAGGATGTAGATTTTCGTATTCCTGACGCATCACAGATTCAAATTCATCATCAAGATGTTCTTTGCACCACTGCAAAGAATCTTTGACTTCCTTGGCGATTTTGTCATGCACATTCTGGCGAACGCTTGGATGAATGAGACAATTCGATACTTTTCCTCCAGTTGCCAAAATTTGCGCTGAGCATGCGATATGACGAAGTGTGACAGTTCTAGATGGATTCTTATCGCCGTCGATATAGGAAACACAATCTGGTTTTCCATTAGAAGGGAAGAAGAAGTCGCCGCCAAGATAAGCTTTCCCGGGCTCAAAATAATGAGTAAAGCTAGGCTTAAAGCCCGTCGCAATATTTTGCAGTAGAATCGCTTGTGGAGTTCCTGTGACCTGCAAATATATACTGCAAATTCCTGGATCCTTGATGGAACTAATATATCGGTTGATCGAAGACTGCTTATCTTTATTCACAAGAGTATTCAATGAAGCGGCATCTGCCTCATCGTCAACAATGAATAACGCATTTCCTCTCATAAACTGAGTTGTATTGAAGACATTTGCCCAGAGCCTCAATATGCGATAGTTTTTCTTCAGAACAACGATCACGGGACGTTTTAGTTCGTTATCAATAAATAGTCCCGAATCCGTTTCGTCACAAACAAGAAAATCTGGCAAATCTCTTTTAGTTCGATTCAGCGTCTGCTGTTGCAAAATCTTGTTGTCTGTTGTCAGCAGTACGAAGGCAAAAAAGCCTTCTTTGGCTGCTTGACACATAATTCCAAACATTTGACCGGTTTTCCCGGATTGGACATTGCCAAATAGCAATCCAACCTCATGGGAAGAGAAAGAAAAATGGGACAAATATTTTTCGTCGAAAGATTCCGAAGTGTTCTGAATCGAATTTGCTAATTCAACATTTCCTTCGCTTTTGATTCTATCCAGATAATTATTCAAATAGTCAGTTGCCATGTTTAGTCCTTTTATTCAAACAGCAAGAGCCAGACATCGAGAGAACCTTCTTCTGGATCTTCGATATGCTCATCGGTCTTGGTGAACTGCAAAGTATGCCTTCCGTATTCGTCAAGCATTTCCTTTGTAATCATTCCTTTTTTGTCAACATCAGCCATCGTGTCATTAACTGGAGTGACCAATCCAGCCGACGCCAAACGGCCCTTCAGCCATCTTCCTATAAGAAGCTCATCGCCAACAGCATTCAACTGCTTATTACCATCACTGGTAGTGTGCGCTTTGAACTTATACCCATCATCGGTGACTATATAGAACGGCTTGTTCTTCTCTGGATAGCCAGGACGCAAAGTATATTCTTTGTCCACAGTGATTTGGATCTCATACCAATCGCGGGACTTCCTCGCACTGCGAGGTGCGGCATAGCAAACGTTGATGTTCGATTTCATAAAGTGTCCCTCACCGGAACGCCGCTCTGCCTCTGTCGGAACTTTAAGAGGCAGGGAGAAAGAAACATTTGTTGTATGGTTCTTGTATGCATCCACATCCGCTTCTGGTATTTTTTCTGCGGAATCAGATTCGCCTATGTAGCTGTTGTTCTCTCGGATAATCTTCATGTCATCGACTTCGTCGATATTCACGGAGCTACGATTGACGATATCGTCAATCAGTGCCCTTATCAGAGAAAGCTCCAGTTGGCTCTCAATTAGAGTTGCTACCTCGTATTGACGCAAATTGTTTGCATCCGAACTAATGACCCCGAGATTAGCGGATCCATCAATGGCGCCCACAGGGAGACCATCTTTGCTGAAGAGATAAAGCTTGCCGTGGTACTTCATTGATCGGACAACACGGATTTCGCCTCTGCCGCTTTGGACCCATTTCTTATTCAAGGCCTTAGCTTTGTGATAAGAACTTTCAGGCATGCCCTCTATGTAGTACATGCCCATAGTGAGGACTACTCTTTTGGGCTTGTACTGCTCTATAAGGGAGTCCAATTCATCCAAGGCATTGCGGCTGATGTATCCCACTGCAATGCTGATCTCGTCAGATTGAGAGAACAGCCTATGGAAACATGCGTTGATGGTCTCCTGGCCAGACGGAACTTTGAGGGGAGGGATGTCCGAATACAGCAGTGTCATCGTTTGGTCCTTACTCGCACGGCCACTATCCCTACCATTCTAGGCCTTAGCCTTGCAAAAGGCTGTTTCCGGGCTCATTGTTGCTAGTCGACTATACAAGAGCGTTCGAGGCAAAAGCCGGAACTGTAGACGACTTGCAACAGGTTGCAACATGGTAGCTGCCTAGAGGAGGTTGGCCTACTGTGAGCGCCAATATTCAAGTTCGTGTGTGTGGCGGCTATGAGCAATCCTGACATCTGGAATCCTGACGACCCGTCGCTGGATCCATCCAAGGCGCATCACTTTGAGGGAGTGCTTGATGCTCGGACGCTGTGGCCAGAAGACGCCAACGAGCTCATGGAGCTGACGGACGCCGTTCCAACTTTCGAGGAGCTTGGGGACACGTACTACTTCGACAAGCTTCGTGAGCGGGTGAACAGGGAGCATCTGAAGCCCATCGAAGACGACGATTCGGAGCTGTAGTCAATAACACTCCTATAACAATGACCTCCCGATTTAGCCAGTTTTGCCGGTTTCAACGAGGAAACGCGATACCTCAGAAATGGTGGAATTCCAGGCTTTAAGAGCCTATCGAGGGATGCCGGTTTTACCCAGTTTTGGGCCGGTCTGAACAGAAGGTCGTGGGTTCGATCCCCATCAAGCCCACCGGGCAAGGCTCCAGTCGAACGGCTGGAGCCTTTTTGTTGCTCGTTTGTTGTATTTTTCCGCGGTTTTCCTTGCGATTCCGCCGTTTTCGTGCCTGCTGCGCCGTGTGGTGCCAACTCCGGCCATATCGTTCTGTGAACGGTTTTTCCCGCTTCCACCCATCGGAAAAGTATGATTTCAGGTGCGACGCAAATAGCGCATGTACGGGCATATTGGCACATACTTGGCGCGCGTTTACATACCTTGCGGCAACATACCTTACGACAAAGGAGAACAGTATGAGCGAAAAGCTGGAAGCAGTGGCCACCTCCGAAGCCCCGGCAGCACTCGGCGCCTACAGCCAGGCCGTGAAGGCCAACGGATTCGTGTTCGTCTCCGGCCAGCTGGGCATCGACCCGGCCACCGGCGAACTGGCCGGCGAGAGTGCGGGCGAGCAGGCCGCGCAGGCGCTGAAGAACATCAAGCACATCCTCGACACCGCGGGCAGTGGCATCGAAAACGTGTGCCGCGCCACCATCTACATGAAGAACGTCGAGGACTTCCACGAGGTCGACGACGTATACGCCAAGGTCTTCATCGGCTCCGTCAAGCCGGCCCGCGTGGCCTTTGGCGGCAACGACATCCCGAAGGGCGCGCTCGTCGAGATCGACGCCATCGCCGCGCTCTGAGCGTTCCGCGCATACCGCGAGTAGCGCGATCGACGGCCCGCATGCCTTCCCGGCTGCGGGCCGCCGCTGTTCCGGGCGTTCCTCCGCTCGCGGTCGATCCGACGATGCTCGCGCATTGCCGTGAGCCTGCCGTATAGTATTGCGATTGTGCGGCCGGCCAAAACACACGCCGCACCCAACCAAACGCGCAGGAAGCCGGAGGCAAGCATGGCGCAATCGCAAGCAGAGCAGCAGGCACAGGCGCAGATCGCCGGCGAACCGACGCGGACGAAGGAACGGCAGCCGCAGCCAGCGACCGGAACCGCCGCGGATCCCACGGCGCAAGCCCAGCAGAACGACGAGCAGGGCGGGCTGGAGCGCAAAATGGAGACGCGCCACCTGACCATGATTTCGCTTGGTGGAGTCATCGGAACCGGACTGTTTTTAAGCTCCGGCTACACCATCCACCAAGCCGGTCCACTCGGTGCGATTATCGCCTATGCCATCGGTTCCGTACTGGTCTACTTCATCATGCTGAGTCTTGGCGAACTCTCTGTGGCCATGCCGTACGCCGGCAGCTTCCACCTGTACGCGAAGCGTTTCATCGGCCCCGGCACCGCGTTCACCATCGCCGTGCTCTACTGGCTGAATTGGGCGGTGGCGCTCGCCTCCGAATTCACCGCCGCGGGCCTGCTGATGCAACGCTGGTTCCCGCATTCGCCCGCATGGATCTGGTCGGCCGCGTTCATCGTGGTCGTGTTCCTGCTCAACATCCTGTCGGTGCGCCTGTACGGCGAATCGGAATTCTGGTTCGCGTCCATCAAAGTGTTCGCCATCATCGCGTTCATCATCATCGGCCTGCTCGCCATGTTCGGCGCGATTCCAATTGCCGGCTATAGCCATGCGCCGATGTTCGAGAACTTCTACAGCGACGGCTGGCTGCCCAACGGCGTGCTGCCGATCTTCTCCACGCTGCTGACGGTCGTGTTCGCCTTCTCCGGCACCGAAGTGGTCGGCGTCGCCGCCGGCGAGACGAAGGATCCGTCCAAGGCGATTCCGAAGGCCGTGCACACCACCGTGCTGCGTCTGGCGATCTTCTTCATCGGCTCGATCGCCGTCATGGCCGCGCTGATTCCGTGGCACAAGTCCGGCGTCGACGCGAGCCCGTTCGTGCTTGTCTTCCAATCGATCGGCATGCCGTTCGCCGGCGACATCATGAACTTCGTGGTGCTCACGGCGGTGCTGTCCGCCGCGAATTCCGGCCTCTACGTGTGCTCGCGCATGGTGTGGTCGCTCGCGCAGGAGGGTATGATTCCGCGCAAGCTCGCCAAAACGAACTTCCACGGCGTGCCCGTTTTCGCGGTGATGTTCAGCATGGCCGGCTCGCTGCTGGCGCTGCTGTCCTCCGTGGTGGCCGCTTCGACCGTCTACCTCGCGCTGGTCGCGGTTTCCGGCCTGGCCACACTGGTGGTGTGGGCGTCGGTTTCCGTCTGCCACTTGCGATTCCGCCACCAATGGCTCGCGCAGGGACATACGGTTGGCGAGCTCAAGTACCGCGCGCCTGGCTACCCGTTCGTGCCGATCGTCGCGATTGTGATGTGCGTCGGCGCGCTGGTTCTGGTGATTTGCGATCCGTCGCAGCGCTCCACGCTGCTGACCATGATTCCGTTCGTGGCGCTGTGCTACACGGGCTACTACGCGTCCGTGGCGTGGCGTGCGAAACGGCATGGCGGGCAGGACGATGCTCAGAACGCCTTGCAAAGCGTTCCGCAGGACGTATCGCAACCCCATCGTGAGGATGGACAGGAAGACTGATTCTGTCAGCGTGCCCGGTATTCTTGGAAGAATGAGTCCAGAAGCCCTTAGTGAACTGATTTTCAACATTGCCAACACCCTTGTCTCCGAAGGCAAGGCAGGCACCCTGACCGCCGATCTGATTCCACCGCAAGCCAAGTTCGCCGTGATGCGCCCGAAGGACCGCGCGCACGGCGATTGGGCGTCCAACGCGGCCATGCAGCTGGCCAAGAAGGCCGGCATGAAGCCGCGCGATCTCGCCGAACTGTTCGCCGCCGAACTGACCAATGCCGACGGCATCAAGTCCGTGGAAGTGGCCGGCCCCGGCTTCATCAACATCACGCTCGACTCCGCATCCGCGGCCGCAGTGGTGGACACCGTGCTCGAAGCCGGCAGCGACTACGGCAAGAACGACCACCTGTCCGGCAAGACCCTGAACCTCGAATTCGTATCCGCCAACCCGACCGGCCCGATCCACATCGGCGGCACCCGTTGGGCGGCCGTCGGCGACTCCATGGCCCGCGTGCTTGAGGCCAACGGCGCCAAGGTGGTGCGCGAATACTACTTCAACGACCACGGCGAGCAGATCAACCGCTTCGCCAAGTCGCTCGTCGCCGCGGCCCACGGCGAGGAAACCCCGATCGACGGCTACAAGGGCGCGTACATCGACGAAATCGCCAAGCGTGTCATCGACGAAGCCAACGCGGACGGCGTGGACGTGCTGAGCCTGCCGCGCGTCGACGGCGGCGCCGACCAGGACGGCAACCCGCTCGGCGAAGGCGATTCCGAACAGCGCGAGGAGTTCCGCAAGCGCGCCGTGCCGATGATGTTCGACGAAATCCAGCGTTCCATGAAGAACTTCCGCGTCAATTTCGACGTGTGGTTCCACGAGAACAGCCTGTATTCCGACGGCGAAGTGGACCAGGCCATCGCCGATCTGCGCGCCCGCGGCGACATTTACGAAAAGGACGGCGCCACCTGGTTCGAATCCACCAAGCACGGTGACGACAAGGACCGCGTGATCATCAAGTCCGATGGCAACTACGCGTACTTCGCCGCCGACATCGCCTACTACCGCAACAAGCGCCACCGCGAGACCAACCCGGCCGACGTGGCGATTTACATGCTCGGCGCCGACCACCACGGCTACATCGGCCGCATGATGGCCATGTGCGAGGCCTTCGGCGACAAGCCGGGCGAGAACATGCAGATCCTCATCGGCCAGCTCGTCAACGTCATGAAGGACGGCAAGGCCGTGCGCATGTCGAAGCGCGCCGGCAACGTCGTCACCATCGACGACCTGACCGACGCCATCGGCGTGGACGCGTCCCGCTATTCGCTGGCCCGCACCGACTACAACTCCCCGGTGGACATCGACCTGAACCTGCTGTCCTCGCATTCCAACGAGAATCCGGTGTACTACGTGCAGTACGCGCACGCCCGCTCCTGCAACGTGGACCGCAACGCGGCCGCCGCCGGCATCACCTACGAAGGCGCCGACGTGAGCCTGCTCGACACCACCGCCGACGGTGAAGTGCTCGCCGCGCTCGCCCAGTGGCCCGCCCTGCTGCGCGAAGCGGGCGACCTGCGCGCCCCGCACCGCGTGGCCCACTACCTGGAGGACCTCGCCGCTACCTACCACAAGTGGTACAACGTGGAGCGCGTCGTGCCGATGGAACTCACCGATCCGGAGGCCCGCGGGGAACAGGCCGACGCCATCCGCATCGCCAAGGCTCCGGAACCGGCCCGCGCCGCCGCCCGACTCAAGCTCAACGACGCCGTGAAGACGGTCATCGCCGAAGGGCTCGACCTGCTCGGCGTCACCGCTCCGGACAAGATGTGAAGCGAATCCACGAAAAAGGGAGATACGCAAACCATGCCTGTAAGCCCAATCTGGCCGGCCGGATCGGCCGTGAACGACGAAGGCGAGATCACCTTCCACGGTCGTACCGCCGCAAGCCTGCTCGACGAATTCGGATCTCCGCTCTACGTCATCGACACCGATGACGTGCGCGCCCGCGCCACGAAATTCGTGCATTCGGCCGCCAACGCGTTCAACAACACCGTCACCCACGTCAGCTTCGCCGGCAAAGCGCTGCTGAGCAAGGAGATCTGCCGAATCGTCACCGAATCCGGCATGCTCATCGACACCTGCTCCATGGGCGAGATGCGCATCGCGCTCGCCGCGGGCGTTCCCGGCCGCCGGCTCGTGCTGCACGGCAACAACAAGTCCGACGCGGAAATCGAACTCGCCATCGAACAGGGCTTCAACAAGATCGTCGTGGACGAGCCGGGCGAGCCGGAGCGTATCGCCACCATCGCCAAGCGTCTCGGCAAGCGCGCACGCGTCATGCTGCGAGTCACGTCCGGCATCCACGCGGGTGGCCACGAATTCGTGTCCACCGCGCACGAGGACCAGAAGTTCGGCGTGGCCCTGCTGCCCGCCGGAGCCGACGCGGGCAAGCTTGCTGTGCTCGACGACCTGACCGACGTGACGCCGGCAGGGTCGAACGCACGATTGGGGGAGAACGCGTCTTCCGCCGACGGCTCCGACCACTCCGCCCACGCGGAACGCAAGCTCCAGTACGACGTCAAATACCCGTACGACCTGAGCCACGAGAAGGTCTCCGAAGGCGACCGCAAGCTCGCCGAAGCCATGACCATGGTGGCCGACGGACCGGCGCTCGCCGTGCTCAAGGACATCTACCGCCGTCAGGATGTGCTCGAACTGGTCGGCGTGCACTCGCACATCGGCTCCAACATCCATGACGCGGACGCCTTCATTCAGGCGGCCAAGCGCATGATGCTGCTGCGCAAGACCTTCTACGCCACCGATGCGTACACCCTGCCGGAGGTCGATCTGGGCGGCGGTTATTCCGTGGCCTACACCGACGGCGAGGATTCCATGGACATCGACGTGGAGCTCGGCAGGCTCGCCGACGCGGTCAGCACCGTGAACCGCGCGCTCGGCATGCCGTCCCCGGTCATCTCCTTCGAGCCAGGCCGCTGGACGGTGGCCCCCACCGGCGTCACGCTGTACCGCGTGGGCACCGTCAAGTCGGTCGAGCTTTCCGGCGAGGCGAAAGACAAGTCAGGCAATCCGGTGACGGAACGTGTGTACGTGTCCGTGGATGGCGGCATGAGCGACAACATTCGTCCGGCGCTGTACGGCTCCGACTACACCGCGCGTCTGGCCAACCGCAAGGGAAGCGAGCAGACCAAGCTGTGCCGCGTGGTCGGCATGCACTGCGAATCGGGAGATATCGTCGTCAACGAGGTGCGGCTGCCCGCCGACATCAAGCGTGGCGACATCCTCGCGGTGCCGGTCACCGGCGCATACGGCCGCACGATGGCCAGCAACTACAACCAGGCGCTGATTCCCGCCGTGGTCGGCGTCGGCGAGGCCGGCGCACACGTCATGATCCGCCGGCAGACGATCGACGATCTGCTGAGCTGGGACGTCAGCGAATAGTCCACGATTGCGTCTCACGGTATGGACGGTTTTCGGGCTTCCTTGCGGGGAAAGCTTCGGAAACCGTCCATTTTCTTGATATTCCGCGGCCTTACGTCATATTGAGACCGTACAATAAGCAAGGTCACACCAATACTTCACATTCAAGGGAGGATGCCTTGGCACAGGAAGATGTTGCGCCGATTCGCGTTGGATTGCTGGGCGCAGGTACCGTTGGTTCCCAGACCGCACGCCTGCTGGTCGAGCAGAAGGACGAGCTTGCCGCACGTATCGGACGACCGATCGAGCTGACCGGCGTCGCCTGCCTCGACCCGGCGGAAACCGATCCGTTCCCGTGGATCGACAAGGCCATCGTGACCACCGACACCATGAGCGTGGCCACCAATTCCGACATCGTCATCGAGCTGATCGGCGGCACCGGCGTGGCACGCAAGTTCGTGCTCGCCGCCATCGAATCCGGCGCCTCCGTGGTCACCGCCAACAAGGCGCTGCTGGCCAAGTATGGTCCGGAGATCTACGCGGCCGCCGAAGCCAAGGGCGTCGACATCTACTTCGAAGCCTCCGTGGGCGGCGCCATCCCGTTCCTCAAGCCGCTGCGCGAATCCCTCGTCGGAGACAAGGTGACGAGCATGCTCGGCATCGTCAACGGCACCACCAACTACATCCTCGACGAGATGACCACCAAGGGCCTCGACTTCGATGACGTGCTCAAGGACGCGCAGGCCAAGGGTTACGCCGAAGCCGATCCGACCGGCGACATCGAGGGTTACGACGCGGCCAACAAGGCCGCCATCATGGCCACCCTCGGCTTCCACACCTCCGTCACCATCGACGACGTCTCCGTCGAAGGCATCACCAAGATCACCGCCGACGACATCGCCGCCGCCACCGCGGAAAACAAGGTGATCAAGCTGCTCGCCGTCGTGGAGAACACCGATGCCGGCGTGTCCGCGCGCGTCTATCCGGCACTGATCTCCAACACCCATCCGCTGGCCTCCGTGCACGGCTCCTTCAACGCCGTGTTCGTCAAGGCCGAAGCCGCGGACGACCTCATGTTCTACGGCCGCGGCGCCGGCGGCGCTCCGACCGCCTCCGCGGTTGTCGGAGACGTCGTGACCGAAGCCCGCCATATCGCGCAGGGCTGCACCGGCCCGTCCATCCCGCTGTACAAGGATCTGAAGAAGGCTCCGATCGAGGCTTCCAAGGCCGAGTTCGCTGTCCGCTTCGTGATTCACGACAATCCGGGCGTGCTCGCCGCGATCGCAGCCAAGTTCGCCGACCATGGCGTGTCCATCAACGGCGTGAACCAGGATTTGAAGCCGACGCTGAAGGATCCGGGCTACGATGGCGAACTGCAGCAGCTGCGTCTGGTCACCCACATGACCGACGAGCTCACCCTGCGCGAAACCGTCAAGGACGTGTGCGAGCTGGATTGCGTGTGCGGAGAGCCGTCGATCCTGCGCGTGCTGAACTGATATCGGATGCGATTCGGGCCCATGATGAGATTGGCATGCAAGCCATGCCAAGCCGCCATCATGGGCCCGAATACGATACATGGGTGCGATTCCCCCTGAAATTTGACTCTGGCACTGCCACGGTATACGGTGCTTGATTTGTAATGAAGATGTGACGAAGGACGACGAGAGATGACTCCAGTTACCCGCAAGGTGCGTGTGAAGGTTCCGGCCACCAGCGCCAATCTTGGCTCCGGCTTCGATACGGTCGGTTTGGCCTTGGACTACCATGACGAGCTTGAATTCACGCTGAGCGCCGACCCGGTGAACACCGCGGCGCAGGTGATGATTGAAGGCGAGGGCGAGGACACCCTGCCGCGTGACGAGACGCACCTGGTGGTCTCCACGTTCCGCCGCGCATGCCAGACCTTCGGCCTGGGACGTGTCGGATTCATTCTGCAGGCGCACAACAACATTCCGCAGGCGCGAGGCATGGGCTCCTCCGCCGAGGCCATCGTCGCCGGCATCGCCGCCGCGGCAGCCTTCGCGCAGGACGACGACCTCAACCGCGACGCCGTGTTCGAGCTGGCCGCCGCCATCGAAGGCCATCCGGACAACGTGGCCCCGGCCGTGTACGGCGGCCTGACCATGTCTTGGGACATGGAGACCGCGGAAGGTGTCGGATCCGTGCCGATTCCAGGCGGCGAGCCGATGCACAACGGCTTCCACACCATCAACTACCGCGTGGCGGACGATCTGACCGCGGCCGTGTTCGTGCCGGACTACGAGCTGTCCACCGAAAAGGCCCGTCAGGCGTTGCCGACTGAGATTCCGTTCAAGGACGCCGTGCACAACGTCTCCCGTGTGAGCCTGCTGCCGGCCGCCATGAACCCCGCGATGCTGGCCTCCGGCTCGCGTCAGAACGCCAACGCACTGCTGTTCGCGGCCACGCAGGACCGCCTGCATCAGCCGTACCGCGCCTCGCTGATGGAGCCGTCTTGGGCGCTGATTGAGAAGATGCGCTCCCACGGCTTCGCCTCCACCGTGTCCGGCGCCGGCCCATGCGTGCTTGTGCTGCACCATGGCGACGCCCACGAGGAGCTTGAACAGATCGCCGCCGAAGAGCTGGCATCCGGCCATTGGCGTGTGCTGCATCTCGCGGTCGACACCAAGGGCGTGCAGGTGGAACGCGCATGAGCATCCCGCTGATTCTCGCCTCCCAGTCCCGTCCACGCCGTGACGTGCTGTTCTCCGCCGGCATCTGCCCGACCATCCGTGTCTCGCACGTCGACGAGCCTGCCGCGCTTGAACGCGAGGCGGCCGCGCTTGGCGTCACCGTGAACGACCTGAGCGTCGAACAGCGTGTGATGATTCTCGCCACGGCGAAGGCCGAGGCCGTGCACCAGGCGTATCGCAACATCGCCGATACCGCGGCGCACGCGCGCGGGGAGCGCGTGGTCGGCTTCCCGCTCCGGGCAGCAGACGATCGCGACGCATCCTCGGCGGGCACAGCCGCACGCACGGACAGCGCGCAGTCCGCCGACGAGACGAAGACCCGCGATTTCTCCGGCATCACCATTCCCACCGTCGCCGAGCCGATCGCCGATTTCGTGGATGGCCGTCCAAGCCTGACCCGTTCGAAGGCCGGCCCGCTGATTCTCGGCTGCGATTCCATGTTCCTGCTGGACGGCGAATGCTACGGCAAGCCGCATAGCGAAGAGGTAGCGCGCGAACGGCTGCGTGCCATGCGCGGTGCCACCGGCGAGCTGTGGACCGGCCATTGCCTCATCGACTTCGCGTCGGGCCGCATGGTGCGCGGCGCCAGCAAAGCGACCCTGCACTTCTGCGAATATTCCGACCTGGATATCGAACGCTACATCGCCACCGGCGAGCCGCTGGAAGTGGCCGGATCGTTCACTTTGGAAGGTTTCGGCGGCGCGTTCATCGACTCGATCGAAGGCGATCCGCACGGCATCATCGGCCTGAGCCTGCCGTTGGCGCGCCGTCTGGCGGCGCAATTGGGCGTCGAATGGACCGATCTGTGGAACGTCACGCGCTCCGACCTCGCGCCGGACGCCGAATATGATGCGAAAACGGGTGCCGCGAAGCCGCTGCCGCCCAAGGAGAACGTGCACCAGCCGGGAGACGGCTGGGTCGACTGCGCCTGCGGCCGCAAGCATTGGGGTACGAACGGCGCGTCCGGCGTGCTCTTGGCCCGCCGCAGCGAGACGACCGGTGAGGTGACGCACATCGTCATGCAGCACCGCGCGGTATGGAGCGCGGAAGGCGGCACGTGGGGCATTCCCGGCGGCGCCACCGCCGATGGCGAAAGCCCGATCGAGGGCGCACTGCGCGAATCGTACGAGGAAGCCAACATCACGCCGGAGGACATCGACGTGGTCGGCTCGTACTGTGAGGACCACGGCCCATGGTCGTACACCACGGTGTTCGCCTTCGAAAGGCCGGGGCACCGCGTCGACCCCAAGGCCAACGACGACGAAAGCATGGAGATCGAATGGGTGCCGATCGATGACGTGCCCAACCGCAAGCTGTTGACTGCCATGCGCACCGATTGGCCTAACTTCGCGGCACGTCTGCGTGCTTTGGCGGCCGTGCGGTAGCCTGCGCGCAGTGTGCCGCATCCTTGGAACATGACGGCTGTTAGCGCTAACTGAAGTTGCGTGTACAATAGGCGAACGTACCAACAGTTGTGTGCGAAAGGCGATGGGGCATGGCAGACAAACGCAATGCGGGCAATAGGCGTCCTTCGATGTTCGAAGTGGCGAAGCTGGCTGGTGTGAGCCACCAGACGGTCTCGCGCGTCATCAACCATTCGCCGGACGTTTCCGACGCCACCCGTGAGAAGGTGCAGAGGGCCATCGACCAGCTCGGATACCGTCCCAGCAACTCCGCCCGCGCGCTCGCCTCGCACCGGTCCCGCACCATCGGCCTGATCGCCGGCGGCCAGCATTTCTATGGCCCGATCTCCACGATTTCCGCGATTGAGACGATGGCCCGCCAGCATGGCCTGTTCGTGACGGTGAGCATGGTACATGAGGCGCTGTGCTCGCAGGAGGAATTCGACGACCTGTGCCGCACCTTCGACGAGATGAACGTCGATGCGTTCATCTTCCTCACGCCCACCGATGTCATGTTTTCCGCGGCATGCCGGACGCGGATCGCGCAGCCTCGTGTGATCGTCACATCCACGCACGGTGGCATCGGCGTGCAGGACGGCCTGCGGCTGATGAAGTCCGCCGACCGCCGCCGCGTATCCGTCGTCGGCATGGACCAATGGTCCGCGATGGCCGACGTGATGCATCTAGTCGTGGAATACGGGCACCGTTCGGTGCTGTATTTCGCCGGTCCCAAGGAGTGGCGCGACGCGGCGACGCGCCTGCTGGCATGGAACAAGCTATGCGCGGCCAATGCGGTCAATTCCGTGACGGTGCAGTGTGAGACCTGGGAATCCTCTGAAGCGTACGGCAAGATGAACCACATCCTCGACAACATCGGCCGCACCGGCGGCAATCTGCCGACATGCATGGTCTGCGCCAACGACAGCCAGGCCGTGGGTGTGGCCCGCGCGCTGCATGAGCATGGCGTGCGCATTCCGCAGGATGTGAGCCTGGTGGGTTTCGACGACATGCCTGCCATGGACAATATGTTCCCGCCGCTGACCACGGTCCGCCCCGGCTTTGAGCAGCTGGGTGTCGCCGCCATGCGCGAGACGCTGTACCTGCTGGGCGCGGGGGAGGAGAACTCCTTCGGATCATCGCAGCATGGCGTCGGACTGGTGTCGGCGCAGATGGTCAACCGCAGCTCCCTGGGTCCTGTCCGCCGTCGCTAAGGCGCTGCTTCTTCTCGATTTGTTTATATATTCATTGCTCCGATGACACGTCGGATTTGGTGCGTCACGGGTTTGTGCCTACAATAGTGAGCGTTAACAGTGAGCGCTAACATTCAGTTGACAGAGTGGTTGCGAGGCGCTCGGACGCAAGGAGTTCGTGAACTATGACGCAAGAGCAGGTCGCAGTGACCGCCGAGAAGATCCGCGCAGGCAAGACGAGCCTGGGCATCGAGTTCGGCTCCACCCGCATCAAGGCGGTGCTCATCGATGACGCCTACCACACCATCGCGGCGGGCGACTATGAGTGGGCCAGCCATCTCGAGGACGGGCTGTGGAGCTACACCCAGGAGGAAATCTGGAAGGGTTTGCAGACCGCATACGCCCGGATGGCCGGCGACGTCGAAACCGCCTATGGCGAACGGTTGACCCACGTGGGGCACATTGGCTTCTCCGCCATGATGCACGGCTACCTCGCCTTCGACGAGTCCGGTGAACTGCTCGTGCCGTTCCGCACCTGGCAGAACACCAACACCCACGAAGCCCACGAGAAGCTTTCCGAGCTGTTCCAGTACAACATTCCGGAACGCTGGTCCGTGGCACACCTCTACCAGGCAGTGCTCAACCACGAGGAGCACGTCTCCAAGGTGGACTACATCACCACACTCGCCGGCTACGTGCACTGGAAGCTCACCGGCGAGAAGGTGCTCGGCGTGGGCGACGCCTCCGGCATGTTCCCCATCGACCCGGCCACCCATACCTACGAAACCGAGTTCATCAAGCGATTCGACGCGATCGAGGAAGTCGCCGCGCAGCCGTGGAAGCTTGAGAACCTGCTGCCCCGTCCGCTCGTGGCGGGCACCCCGGCCGGCACGCTCACCGCCGAAGGCGCCAAACTGCTCGACCCGACCGGCACCCTTCAGCCGGGCGTCGTCCTCGCCCCGCCGGAAGGCGACGCGGGCACCGGCATGGTCGCCACCAACTCCGTGCGCGTGCGCACCGGCAACGTCTCCGCCGGCACTTCGATTTTCGCCATGGTCGTGCTCGAGCACAAGCTGGCGCGCCTGCATCCGGAAGTCGACCTCGTCACCACCCCAGCCGGCGACCTGGCCGGCATGAGCCACGCCAACAACTTCACTTCCGATCTCAACGCCTGGGTCGGCCTGTTCGGACAGTTCGCCGCCGCGATCGGCCAGCCGGTCGATGCCGGCACGCTGTACGGCACGCTGTTCCGCGCCGCGATCGCGGACGATGTCGACGCCGACTGCGGTGGTCTGCTCAACTATCCGTTCCGCTCCGGCGAATTCCTGGCTGGCCTGCCGGAAGGCCGACCGCTGTTCGCCCGCAGCCCGGAGGCGCGCATGAGCCTCGGCAACTTCATGAGAACCCAGCTGTTTAGCGCCTTCTCGCCGGTCAAGATCGGCATGGATGTGATGACCAAGGACGAAGGCGTCGCCGTCGACTCGCTCGTCGGCCACGGTGGCATCTTCACCACGCCGAAGGTCGCGCAGAAGATCCTCGCCGCCGCATTCGACACCCCGATCAAGGTCATGGCCACCGCCGCCGAAGGCGGAGCGTGGGGCATGGCCGTGCTCGCCGACTATCTGTGGCACGCCGACCAGCCGCTCGCCGACTACCTCGACACCCGCGTCTTCGCCGACGCGGCCTCCACCACGGAAGCGCCGGACGCCAACGACGTGGCCGGCTTCGAAGCCTTCTTCGACCGCTTCCGCAAGGGGCTGCCGATCGAGCATGCCGCCATCGAAAGCATCCCGCTGGAAACCAAATAACCGTCCATCGTAACAACAGCAAGCCTGACGAAAGGAACACAATATGGCAACGTTGGCTGATTACGGCCCGGAAGTACGAGCTGAAGTCAAGCAGGTGCGCGAAGTGGTCGCCACCCTGCACGAGCAGCTCATCAAGTGGAATCTGGTGGTGTGGACCGCAGGCAACGTCTCGCAGCGCCTGCACACCGTCGACCTGATGGTCATCAAGCCGTCCGGACTGCGCTACGAGTACCTCACCCCAAGCTCGATGGTCGTGTGCGACCTCGACGGCAACGTGGTCGACGGCGCCGAAGCGCCGAGCTCCGACACCGCGTCCCACGCGTACATCTACCGCCACATGCCCGACGTGTACGGCGTGGTGCATACCCACTCCACCTACGCCACCGCATGGGCGGCCACCGGCCAGAACATTCCGTGTGGCCTGACCATGATGGGCGACGAGTTCGGCGGCCCGGTGCCGGTCGGCCCGTTCCGCCTCATCGGCTCCGAAGCCATCGGCGAAGGCGTGGTCGAAACCCTGAAGAAGTATCCGAAGTCCCCGGCCGTGCTCATGCAGAACCATGGTCCGTTCACCATCGGCAAGGACGCGGAAGCCGCCGTCAAGGCTGCCGCCATGACCGAAGAGGTGGCGCACACCATGTGGGCCGCCAAGCAGCTCGGAGACATCATCCCGATCTCCCAGGAAGACATCGATAGCCTTAACGACCGCTACACCAACGTCTACGGCCAGCACTGACGCGACGGAAACTGAAACGACAAACCCAACAACGAAGTAAGGAATAATCCAACATGGCAATGGAAAACCCATTTGAAGGCAAGGAAATCTGGTTCGGCGTCGGATCGCAGGACCTCTACGGCGAGGAGGCGCTGCGCCAGGTGGCCCAGCAGACCGGCGAGATGGTCGACTTCCTCAACGCGACCGGCAAGATCCCGGCCAAGATCGTGCTCAAGCCCACCCTGAAGTCCTCCGACGGCGTCAAGGCCTTCATGACCGAAGCCTCCGCCAACCCGAACGTCATCGGCGTGATCACCTGGTGCCACACCTTCTCCCCGGCCAAGATGTGGATCCGCGGCCTCGAAGTGCTGACCAAGCCGCTGCTGCAGCTGGCCACCCAGCACCACAAGGAAATCCCGTGGGAGACCATCGACATGGACTTCATGAACCTGAACCAGGCCGCCCACGGCGACCGTGAGTTCGGCTACATCGTGTCCCGTCTCGGCATTCCGCGCAAGATCGTCGTCGGCCACTACACCGATCCGGAAGTCGCCGAAAAGGTCGGCACCTGGGCTCGCGCCTGCGCCGGCTGGGATGCCTCCCAGAACATGAAGGTCATGCGTTGGGGCGACAACATGCGCAACGTGGCCGTCACCGAAGGCGACAAGACCGAAGCCGAACGCGTGTTCGGCGCTTCGATCAACACCTGGGCCGTCAACGACCTCGTCGCCGCCTACGAGAAGGTCAAGGACAGCCAGGTCAAGGACCTCATCGAAGACTACAAGGCCAAGTACGACGTGGCCCCCGAGCTGCTTGATTCCCGCTACGATGAGCTGTTCATCGCAGCCAAGGAAGAGGCCGCCATGGTCAACATGATGCGTGAGAACGGTTGCACCGCCGGCGTCGACAACTTCGAAGACCTCGGCACCCTGCCGCAGCTGCCGGGCGTCGGCCCGCAGCGCTTCCCGTCCGAGTACGGCTGGGGCTTCTCCGCCGAAGGCGATTGGAAGACCTCCGTGCTGGTGCGCATCGGCGCCGTGATGGGCTACGGCCTTGAGGGTGGCGCCTCCCTGATGGAGGACTACTCCTACAACTTCGTGCCGGGCAACGAGTTCGACATGGGCTCCCACATGCTGGAAGTCTCCCCGTCCATCGGCACCATCGCCAAGCCGAAGCTGGCCATCTACCCGCTGGGCATCGGCGGCAAGTCCGACCCGGTCCGTCTGGTGTTCTCCGGCAAGCCGGCCGACGCCGTCGTGGTCTCCATGGCCGACGAGCGCGAACGCTTCCGCCTGCTCATGGACGAGGTCACCATCGTCGAACCGCAGGGCTCCCTGAAGAACCTGCCGTGCGCCCGCGCCGTGTGGAAGCCGAAGCCGGACCTGAAGACCGCCGTGCAGTGCTGGATCACCGCCGGTGGCTCCCACCACACCTGCATGACCACGTCCGTCGGTCGTGAGGCTTGGGAGGACTTCGCCCGCATCGCCGGCGTCGAACTCGCCGTCATCGACGAGAACACCAACGCCCGCCAGTTCGAGAAGGAGCTGGAGCTGAGCGAAATGTACCACCGCCTCAACAACCGTCACTGAAATAACGGAGCGTTAACAGCACGGCAGGAAACTTGACGTACCTTCGTACGCCGGCGTTTCCTGCCGCACTGTTACCGCACGCGTTATCTCAGCGATACGGGGTGCGCTTAAAAAACAGCACGGCGGGGAAGTTGACGTACTTTTGTACGCAGCGTTCCCCGCCGTGCTGTTTTTGTTTACCTATGTGCGGCTCAGCGCTTGCCGGCGTACAGCTGCTGGTCGATCACGTCGGCGAACACGCGGTTCACTGCCGGACGCACCACCTTCAGCGACGGCGTCAGGCACTTGTTCTCCTGCGTGAACTGCGCATCCAGCACCACGAACTTACGCACGGATTCGGCGCGCGAAACCGTCGCGTTCGCCTTGTCCACATACTTCTGAATCTCGTCATGAACGGCGGCGGTAGCCGCCACGCGGTCAAGCGGCGTATCCGCGGACAGGCCCACGGACGGCAGCCAGGCCGCCAATCCTTCCGGATCGAGCGTGACCAGCGCGCCGATGAACGGACGATTATCGCCCACCACCACGGCATGCTCCACAATCGGACACTTCGCAATCTCCTGCTCCATCGGAATCGGCGACACGTTCTTGCCGCCGGCGGTGATGATGATGTCCTTCTTGCGGCCCGTAATCGTAATACGACCCTCATCGTCGATCGACGCAAGATCGCCGGTGCGCAGCCAACCGTCCTTGGTGAACACCTCGGCCGTTTTCTCCGGCAGATTGTGGTAACCCATGAACACGTTCGGTCCCTTGACCTGCAGCTCGCCATCGTCGGAAATACGCACGGACGATCCCGGCGCAGGCTGGCCGACGGTACCGATCACATTGTCCGTGACGCGGGTCGCGGCAAACGGCGCCGCGGTTTCCGTCATACCGTAGCCCTGGATCATCGGCAGGCCGATGCCATTGAAGAAATGCGCCAGCGACGCGTCCAGCGGAGCGCCACCGCACGCCACATAACGGATACGCGGGCCCAACGCGCCACGCACGGTGTGGTATACGGACGCCTCATACGACAGGTGTTCGGCGGTCTGCTTCATGGTCGGTTTCTCGCCAGCCTGCTGCATGCGCGACCAGTCGCGCGCGGATTCGGCGGCCTTGAGGAACAGGCGGCCCTTCCAACCCATGCCGGCCTTGCGGGAAGCCGCGTTGTACACCTTCTCGAACACGCGCGGCACGCCCAGCAGGTACGTCGGCTCGAACGAACGCACATCCGGCAGCAGCGTCTTGGTGTCCGGCAGATAGCCGACCACGCCGTCATCGGAAGCGATCGACGCGTACTGGATGAAGCGCGCGAAGCAGTGGGCGAGCGGCAGGAACAGCAGCAGACGCGGATGGTCTTCAAGAATCATCTCGTGCAGCGCAAGGCTGCCGGCACGCGTGATCGACACGAAATTGCGATGCGACAGCTCGGCACCCTTCGGTGCCCCCGTGGAACCGGACGTGTACACGATGGTGGCCAGATCGTCGGCACGCACCGACGCGATACGCTCGTCCAGCTCTTCGTCGGACACGGTGACGCCCAATCCCTCCAGCGCGCCCATGGCATTGGCGTCGAGCATCAGAATATGCTTCAGAGACGGGCAGCGGCCAATCACGGAATCAAGACGGTCGAAGCGTTCGCGATCGTCGGCGATGGCGAGCTTCACGTTGGAATCGTTGAGAATGCGTTCGGCCTGAGCCGCGGAATCGGTGTCGTAGATCGGCACATTGACCGCGCCGATTGCGGCCAGTGCGAAATCAAGCACGCCCCACTCGTAACGGGTGGTGGAGAAGAGGGTGACGGCATCCCCCTTGCCGATGCCGAACGCGATCAGGCCTTTGGCCGCGGAGAGCACGTTCTTGTGGAATTCGCCGGTCGTCACCTTGGTCCACTGGCCCGGAGCGGTTTTGCGTTCCGCGATCACGGTGTCTTCGCCGGTGCGCTTGATGCGTTCGGTAAGCAGGGAGTAGATGGATTCGTCGTCGCGTACTTCGACGGATGCGCCCGGGGTCGTGTACTCGGTGAGCATGAAGTGTTCTCTTTTCTTGCGTTTCCGCGGTTTTCGTGGGTTTTGCGATATATGCGATCGCTGCGATTGCGGTGATCGGTGACGTGCTTTTCGCGTCCTGTGTCGCGCCTCGCATATCGTAAGTTACGGTGACGTAAGTCCGCATTGTAAGAAACAACAAGAAATATGGCGACGGGTTTGTTTAAACTGACAAAGTGGCACGAAACGTCAACGGAACGGGGGATTGGTACACGGATGCATCATCTCGAAAAAAAGGTTTGACGCGTTCGATCGCAGGGTGTCCAACGGGTTGCGCGACGGGTTCGAGAGGGGTTGCCCTTACGGGCGAAAACGGTGGAAAATGCGGCAAAACTGGGCGGAGTGACGTTGCGAACCACAACATGTTCCGTGTACACTCAAGTTTGGCGCAACTACCCCTTGCGCCTAGGCTGTTTGCTCAACGGCGAACATTCAGCCGCCTCACTTTTCGCCGTTCCCTTGGTTTTCTGTGGTTTTGCTGTTGTGCATTTGCTTGCGAGTTCTGATGGTTTTCTAGATTTTTCCGACGATTTTCTGCGATTGCCGTTCCGTCATTGCCTTTCGTCGGTATGCCCGATACGCTTGGAGCGGATGGCGGTATTGCAAACGATTGGAAAAGGGGCATGATGTTCGACAAGCGGCTGTTTTCCTTGGCTGACGGCGTCGGTCGATTGATCGCGGCGAAAGTCGCCTGCCAATGGCTGGGCCTCGTGGCCAACATCGCCTTCGTCGTGGCCGTGGTGCGTATGCTGCAACCGCTGTTCGCGCCCGTACCGTCCGCCACCGCGCCCTGCATCGCCATTATTCTTATTGCCGCGGTCGTGCGATTCGTCACCATTCGCGCCGCCGCACGTTTCGGTAGCGAGGCCGCCGAACGCGTCAAACTCGCGCTGCGTGAGAAACTGTTCAATAAGATGCTCGCGCTCGGCCCGTCCTACGCGCAGCGCGTGCGCACCGCCGGCGTGGTGCAGTCCGCGGGCGAAGGCATCGAACAAATCCAAAGCTTCTTCGAACTGTTCCTGCCGCAACTGTGCTACGCCGTGCTCGCCCCCATCACGCTGTTCGCCGTGCTTGCGCCGATCGACCTGCCCACCGCCGCGACGCTGCTCGCCTGCGCGCCGCTCATCGTGCTCATCGTCGGCATGGTGGCGATGCGTGCTGCCCGCGTATTCAAGAAATACTGGGGCAAATACACGGATATGGGCGCCGCGTTCCTCGACAATCTGCAGGGACTTGAGACGCTGAAAACCTTCGACGCGGACGAGCGCGCCGCACGAGTCATGGACGAGAAGGCCGAACAGTTCCGCGTGATGACCATGAACGTGCTGCAGATCCAACTGCGTTCGCTCACGGCGATGGATGCCGTGGCGTACGGTGGCGCGGCCGCCGGCATCGGCGTTGCGATATGGCGATTCGTATCCGGCTCGCTCTCGCCGTCTGGCGTTTTCGCGCTGTCCGGCGTGCTGCCGCTTGGTTTGACGCCGATCGCCGCGGTATTGCTGACGATTCTGCTAGCCGCCGATTTCTTCATTCCGCTGCGACAGCTCGGCTCGTATTTCCACGTTGCGATGAACGGCATGACGTCCACGAAACGTATTTTCGCGCTGCTCGACGCGCCCGAACCGGAGCATGGCAGCAAGGAACTGCCGGAATTCGGGGCTTCCGGGCGTGGCGTCGGCGTGGAGTTTCGTGGTGTTTCGTACCGGTATGCGGACGCGGATGTGGATGCTGGGGGTACTGCTGGTGCGGGGGCTGACGCTGCCGGGTCTGCGGGTGCCGGTGTTGCGAGTCCCCGTCGTATATCGTCCACATCGCATTCCGATATGCGGAACGCGGATGTGGACAGCGTTGATGAGGGCGGCGGCGCGGGTGACGCGCGCGAAACGCGCTACGCCTTGCGCAACGTGGCCCTCCGTGCGTTGCCCGGCGAAGTCACTGCGATCGTCGGGCCATCCGGTTCCGGGAAATCCACAGCCGTCCAGCTGCTTGCCGGCACGCTTGTCGGATATGAAGGCGATGTGCTGCTGTCCGAAATGCCATCCGGAATGCAGGACGAAGTGCTGGGCGCTATGTTAAGCAGTGCGGCGCCGGATGACAGTGGAACCCTGAAATCGCACCAAATCCGCGACCTCACCGCAGCATCGCTCACCCGCGAAATCTCCATCGTCTCCGCGCACAGCCACCTGTTCGCCGGCACCCTGCGCGACAACCTGCTCATGGCCCGCGCCGACGCCACCGACAACGAGCTGTGGCAGACGCTGGAAGCCGCGCATATCGACGATTTCGTGCGCGCGCAATCGCGAGGACTCGATATGCCGATCACGCAGGACGGCGCGAATCTGTCCGGCGGGCAGAAACAGCGCATTGCGATCGCCCGTGTACTGTTGCGCAGGTCGGCCGTCTATATTTTCGACGAGGCGACCAGCAGCGTCGACGCGGACAGCGAAACGTTGATTTTGCAAACGATTCGCGCGCTCGCCGACGCCGGCGCAACCGTGCTGATGGTCACGCACCGCATGGCGAACGCGGCCGACGCGGACCATGTCGTAGTGTTTGATGGGGGTGTTGTCGTCGAGCAGGGCGCGCATGACGATCTCATGGCCGCGGACGGCACGTATGCCAAGCTGTTCCGGGCGCAGGAAAGCGTGGAACGGGTGGGATTGTCTGGTCGCGTCGCGCCGCGCGTATCGCGTATGACTCATGCGTCTGGTGCGTTTGCCGTGTCTCGGATGTCTGGTTCCGCCGAATCGAACGCCAGTGGCGCCAAATCGGACATGCCAACAACCCAAGTCATCGCCCGCTTGCTGCGCGAAGTCGGCCCACTGCGCAAACCCATGGCCATCGCCTGCGCGTGCGGCATCCTCGGCCACCTCGCCGCCACGTTCCTGCCGGTTTTCGGCGTCGCCGCGCTGTTTGCCGCAGCTGGCGCAAAAGTCTGGAATCTCAGCCTTCCCGCGGCAATCGCAGCCATGATTATCTGCGCACTGATCCGCGGCGGCATGCGCTACGCCGAACAGTACATGAACCACAATGTCGCCTTCCGCCTGCTCGCGCTGTTCCGGTCGAAAACGTTTGCCGCGCTGCGTCGCCTCGCGCCCGCCAAACTGTCCGGCAAAGGCAAAGGCGACCTGATCGCGCTGGTCACCACCGACGTCGAACTGCTGGAAATCTTCTTCGCGCACACCATTTCGCCGGTTGTCATCGCCATCGCGACCACCGTGCTTTACACGGTCGCATTGCTTACGTTGAGCCCTGCGATCGCTGTCACGCTGGTCATCGCGCACCTGACCGTCGGCATCGTGCTGCCGAAACTCTTCGCCACGGCGGTAGGCGGTCTCGGTGGGGATATTCGCCGTGAATCCGCCCAACTTGATGACGAAATGCTCGACGATATGCGCGGTCTCGACGAAATCATCCGATTCGGCCAAGGCCATGCGCGGCTTGCCGGCATCGCGTCACGCACGCGCTCGCTCTGGAGCCGCCGCGCCCGGCTGAGTGCCAAGAATGGCGATTTCGCAGGCTTCGGCGCGGTGCTGGTCGTACTGTTCACTGCCATCGCGGCATTGCTGGCGATGGTCACGTCCGGTACGACGATGCCGATCGCTTCCACCGCCGCCGCAACCATTCAAACCGTCATTTCCGCGCCCGCCGCCCGCCTGACCGCCGCTTTCGTGCTGCTGGCCAGCTCGTTCGGTCCGACGCTCGCGTTGAGCGCGCTGCCGGCCAATCTCACGCAAACGTTTGCCGCCGCCCGCCGCCTGTTCGCGCTGATGGACGAAACCCCCGCAGTGGAGGAGCGGGGCGATTTCCTGCCGCGCTACCACGGCATGTCCATGCACGACGTCACGTTCGGCTACGGCAATTCGGGCGAGGCTCCAACTTCCGGAAGCGATGCGGATGCCCCCGAGTCGTCCGCCGAGCCAATCCTCAGCCACGTCTCGTTCGACATACCACAACACGGCATCCTCGGCATCCAAGGCCCGTCCGGCCGCGGCAAATCGACCCTGCTGAAGCTGCTCATGCGTTACTGGGACCCGCAATCCGGCTTAGTCGCCCTGTCCGAGGTGCCACTGCCGCAGATCGACGCGCATCATCGCCGTCGCGTGCAAACGATGATGGGGCAGGAAACCTACCTGTTCGACGGCACTATCCGTGAAAACCTGCTTATGGCCTGCGACAGGGGCGATGCGGATAGGGCTGGTAATGCTGGCGATCCGGACGATTCCGCGACTTCCGGCAGAGCGCTCCTTACCCCGCCCGCTCCTCCCGTTTCGTGGAATGCCGCTGATTCCGCGCTTTCCACCCGGTCGACCCCTTCTGTCGGTGATGACGTGCTGCGCGCCGCGCTTGCCAAGGCTTCCGCGCTTGAACTGGTCGACTCGCTCCCGCAGGGCCTTGATACCCCCGTCGGCGAGTTGGGCGGGCGGCTTTCAGAGGGTGAACGGCAACGCATCGGCCTGGCTCGCGTCTTCCTGCGCAACGCGTCGCTGGTGTTGTTCGACGAGCCGACGAGTCGCCTCGACGCCTACAACGAATCCGTGATTCTGCAATCGATTGACGCGTTGGCGCAGCAGGGGAGCGCGGTGCTGCTCGTCTCGCACCGCGATTCCACCATGCGCATCGCGGACCGCATCGTGCGCATGTGAGCTGGCGCGTGCGGATTGCGAACTGATGCGGCGAGCCGATGCGTGCGAACTAGCGTGCGAATCGGCGTAATGCGGGGCCTGGTGAGGTGCCCATGCCCATGCGGCCGCATACGGACGCGCCGCACGTCCGCAATGTGGTCGTATGAAAATCGCATGTCATTCGTGTTTCCTATAGCGCGCGCGACGGCGTACGGAAGCGGACGAATCGAAAGCCATGGTCGCAGGTAAAGCAAGAAAAACGGACGAAACCGACGAAATGTCGACGGAATCGAAATCATAGGGAAATGAAACAATCATGAAAATAAGGTTGCAAATTTAGCAAAACCGACTTTTTGGTAGGTTATAAGATTCAGTTCGCGTGAAATCGAAATGGGAAATCGTTAGTATCGATAGCAAACGATTATTTTCGACGAAAGGCTGGCGATGGCCAACAACAGGAACGAACTGAATAAGAATCTGGCGCAGATGCTCAAGGGTGGCGTGATCATGGACGTCACCACCCCCGAGCAGGCGAAGATCGCGCAGGACGCGGGCGCATGCGCGGTGATGGCGCTCGAGCGCATTCCGGCCGATATTCGCGCGGCCGGTGGCGTCTCCCGCATGAGCGACCCGGCCATGATCAAGGGCATTCAGGAGGCCGTGTCCATCCCGGTCATGGCGAAGGTGCGTATCGGCCACATCGCCGAAGCCCGCATCCTGCAGGCCATCGAAATCGACTACATCGACGAATCCGAAGTGCTCAGCCCCGCCGACGACGTGTACCACATCGACAAGAACCAGTTCGACGTGCCGTTCGTGTGCGGTGCGAAGAACCTCGGCGAAGCGCTGCGCCGCATTGCGGAGGGCGCGTCCATGATTCGTACCAAGGGCGAGCCGGGCACCGGCGATGTCATCCAGGCTGTGCGTCACATGCGCACCATGAACAAGCAGATCCGTGAGCTCGTCTCCCTGCGCGACGACGAGGTGTACGAGGCCGCCAAGCAGCTGGCCGTGCCGTACGATCTCGCCAAGTACGTGCACGACAATGGCCGTCTACCGGTCGTCAACTTCGCCGCCGGTGGCGTGGCCACCCCGGCCGACGCAGCGCTCATGATGGAGCTGGGTGCCGAAGGCGTGTTCGTCGGTTCCGGCATCTTCAAGTCCGGAGACCCGGCTAAGCGTGCCGCCGCCATCGTGCAGGCCACCGCCAACTGGCAGGACGCCGATCTGCTCGCGCGCCTGTCCGAGAACCTCGGTGAGGCCATGGTCGGCATCAACGAGGACGAGATCGAAACCATCATGGCGGCGCGCGGCGAGTGACGGCCCGCACGGCGCATGCGTGACGCCGGCTCCGCGGGCAGCGAGAAGCACCGCGGAGCCGGCACATCCGAAAGCACAGGAACGGTAATGGTTGTAGCAGTTGAATACATTTCGAAGGAAGAATCGGCCGGCGTCGAAGCCGCGAAACATGGCGTGACCGGCATCCTCGCCGTGCAGGGCGCGTTCGCCGAGCACGCCGCCATGCTGGATCGCCTCGGCGCGCCGTGGAAGCTGCTGCGCGCGGCCGAGGATTTCGACGATTCGATCGACCGGGTGATTCTGCCCGGCGGCGAGAGCACCACGCAGGGCAAGCTTCTGCGCTCCACCGGCCTGTTCGAGCCGATTGCAGAGCATATCGCCGCCGGCAAACCGGTGTTCGGTACCTGCGCTGGCATGATTCTGCTGGCCCGCAAGCTCGATAACGACGACAACGTCTACTTCGGCGCGCTTGACGCCGTCGTGCGGCGCAACGCATACGGCCGCCAGCTTGGCTCGTTCGCCGCCACCGCCGATTTCGGCTCTGCTACTGGCGATTCCGCCGTTTTGGTTGAGCCGGGCGAACGTGTGCCGGGGTTCGCTGATTCCGCGTCGGGCGCGGGTTCGACTACTGAGATTTCCTCCGATTCCATCGTGCTGAAGGATTTCCCGCTAGTGTTCATTCGTGGACCGTTTGTGGCCGAGGTCGGGTCGGCCGCGACCGTTGAGACCTCGGTGAGCGGCAATGTGGTCGGTCTGCGCCAAGGCAAGATTCTCGCCACGGCGTTCCATCCCGAACTCACCGACGACACCCGCATTCACGAGCTCTTCCTGAGTCTCTAGATTCCGGCTCGTCGCGCACGTCTTGCGATTTTCGCCCGTTTCGTTCGTTCGTGAGCGAAAGGGGGATTCGTTCCGTATGGTTTCCTACCCTTTTTCGCTCATGTCTTGCGATTTTCATGCGTTTCAGCCGTTCGTGAGCGAAAAGGGGTGTGGCGCGCCGGTCCTTTCGTTTGTGTTTCCTTGATTTTCCAACGATTTTGATTTTGCGTTTGATGTGATTTTGCGCACGTCCTGCGATTTTCGCACGTTCCGTCTGTTCGTGAGCGAATGGGGGTATCGTCCCGTACGGCCTTACGCCCTCTTTTGCTCACGTCTTGCGTTCCGGGCCCATTCCGCCCGTTCATAAACGGAACGTCCAATCGAAATACACAAGCAGAGATGCGGGGAATCGCACAGAAATCCTATCCCCGCTTGTCCACTGATTTATACACACTCCATGCCGCAGCGTGCCGTGCCGGCACAAAGCATCTACCATAATCGCAAGTTATCCCCGCCTGACACGCCGAAGACACGCCGAACATGTGTATTTTCTGCGTTCTCCGACCACAACCCCGGTGCAGCTGGACATCGAATCGGCGGAAGCAATACCTTCGGACCATGAATGGTATCAACGATGTGAATGGTCCGAACGGCCAGCAGCACTATAAGCCGTTGGAGGCGCAGTCGATCGCGCAACGGCAGCAGGAGGTGTGGAACGTATGCCGCGCGTTGAAAGATCGTAACGAGTTGTATGGCGTGCTGACGCGGAACTCCGCGATCGCAATGTGGGGTGTGCCGGATCCGTCGATGGATTCGGCGCGGACGGCAGATGGTGTTCCCGTGGTTCATGTCGTGGTACAGACCGCGCGAAACCGCCGAAAAGGTATTCCGGGAGTGGTCGCGCATGTATGGAAAGGGCTGTCCGGAGAACATATCTGTCATACGCAAGACGGCATCGACGTGCTTGCTCCAGAGCCGACATGGGCTTCAATGGCGGAAACGTTGAGCGTTGATATGCTGGTCGAATTGGCTGAATCGCAGATGCGTCATGGACGGACGACGAAGGAAAAACTTGCCGTTTTCCTCGAGGGAAATTCCTTTCGTGGCCGTCGCAAGTGCCAATTGGCATTGTTGCTGGTGGAATCGGGCAGTGATTCGCCCAAAGAGACCGAATTGCGATTGTGCTTACTGTCGTATGGTCTGTCTGGTTTCGCTGTTGGATACGTGGTTTCGGGAATTTCGTTTGAGAATGGGGCTGCGGTCACGCTCGATCTCGCTGATCCGGAATTGAAGATCGGCATTGAATATGATGGCGACCGCCACCGTACGGATAAGATGCAGTGGCGTCGCGATGTTTGGAAGCGCCGTCAACTGGAAAGTATGGGATGGACGATTGTCGCGGTCACCCAACTGGATTTGTCGGATGAACCGCATCGTGCCGCGCTCGCCATGAACGTCGCCATGATTCGTGCGCGTAAATCGGGTCATCCGGTTGCGTTGCATACGCCGGTTTCCTGGTAGAAATGCTCTCTTCGCGGCTTGAAAGGCTGATTATGTCGAGGCTGCCGCATTGGTGATTTGGCGCATCCTATGCTGGCTCGTGGTCCTGTGTGGCGGGGTGCTGTTTCCTCTGCATTTGATGAGGGTATTGCTGGTTCTGTTTTTATGAGATTCGTGGCTTTTCGCTCACGTCCTGCGATTTCGTCCCGTTTCGTCGTTCCGTGAGCGGATGGGGGTGTTCTCCCGTCCTGCACCACCCTCTTTCGCTCACGTCTTGCGGAAAATTGACTTTCGTCCGGATGTGTGCGAAAAGCGATATCGAATGAGGGCGATTCTGCCAGTCGAGCGCCAGTCGATCGCAAATGAGCGTAACTAATCGCGAGCGAATGCCAGCCGGTCGCAGTCGATCGCAAATACATGCGTATGTCTGGATTTGACAGAATCGCAAAAGTATCTAAGATTAAAAATATCAAATGGTACACGGTTGTACCAAATACGTTCGGAAAGGCAATGACGTGCAGATTCATACCGGCAAACCCGCCGTACCCACCGCAACCCCCAAACGCCAGCCCTTCGCATGGCCGAAACTGCTGACGGAAAACGGCCGCGGTATCGCATTCGGCGGCGACTACAATCCCGATCAATGGCCTGAGGAGATCTGGGACGACGACATCCGCCTGATGGAAAAAGCCGGTGTCAACACGGTTGCCCTCGCCATCTTCAGCTGGGACCGCATCCAACCGCAGGAAAATCGCTGGGACTTCGGCTGGCTCGATCGCATCATCGACAAGCTCGGCAAAGCCGGCATTGCAACAGACCTCGCCTCCGCCACGGCCACCGCGCCGCTGTGGCTGTACGAAAAGCATCCCGAAGTGCTGCCGTGCGACAAATTCGGCCACCCCGTCAACGCCGGCTCGCGCCAATCGTGGAGCCCGACCAGCCCGGTATTCAAGGAATACGCGCTCACCCTGTGCCGCAAGCTCGCCGAACGCTACGGCGCCAACCCGTACGTGACCGCCTGGCACATGGGCAACGAGTACGGGTGGAACAATCGCAATGACTACTCCGACAACGCGCTCAACGCCTTCCGCCTGTGGTGCGAACGCAAGTACGGCACCATCGGCGCGCTCAACCAGGCGTGGGGCACCACTTTCTGGGGTCAGGAAATGAGCAGCTTCGACGAGGTGCTCATTCCGCGGTTCATGGGTGCCGATTCCATGGTCAACCCCGGTCAAAAGCTTGATTTCGAGCGCTTCGGCAACGACATGCTCCTCGATTTCTACAAGGCCGAACGTGACGCGATCGCCGAAATCTGCCCCGACAAGCCGTTCACCACGAATTTCATGGTCTCCACCGACCAGTGCTGCATGGATTACGCTGACTGGGCCAACGAAGTGAACTTCGTCTCGAACGACCACTACTTCCACGAAGGGGGTGAGATGCACCTTGACGAACTGGCATGTTCCGACGCGCTGATGGACTCGTTCGCACTCGGCAAGCCCTGGTATGTCATGGAACACTCCACTTCCGCCGTGCAGTGGAAGCCGCTCAACATGCGCAAGCGCAAGGGGGAGACGGTGCGCGATTCCCTTGCACACGTTGCCATGGGTGCCGACGCGATCAACTTCTTCCAGTGGCGCGCGTCCGCATTTGGCGCCGAATCCTTCCACTCCGCCATGGTTCCGCACGCGGGAGAAGACACGAAGCTATTCCGTCAAGTGTGCGAGCTGGGCGAAACGTTGCGAACATTGGCCGATGCGGGTGTGCAGGGTAGTGAGCTGGAACGCTCCGACACGGCGATCCTGTTCAGCGCCGAATCAGAATGGGCCACCCGTTCCGAAACGTTGCCGAGTATGAAACTCAACCATTGGCGCGACGTGCGCGACTGGTATCGCGCGTTCCTGAACGCGGGTTCGCGCGCCGACATTGTGCCGCTGAAATACGATTGGAGCGATTACAAGACCGTTGTGCTGCCGACCGTGCTGATCCTGAGCGCCGCCGACACCCAGCGGTTGGCCGATTTCGCGGCCGCCGGCGGCAGGGTGGTGGTCGGTTACGCGACCGGCCTGATCGACGAGAATTTCCACACGTGGCTCGGTGGCTACCCGGGTGCCGGCAACGGCCTGCTGCGCGATATGCTGGGCATCCGCGGCGAGGAATTCAACATCCTCGGCAGTGGCGTGGAAGGCGAGCCGGAGGCGATTCGGCTGGGTGCCGGCGGTGAGGTTGCGCTGGAAGATGCAGCCGCGCTGAACGGCGCCACGACCCGCCTGTGGCAGAACGACGTGACCGTTACCGGCGATCGCACGCAAGTCCTCGCCATGTACGCAGGCGAGGAGGCCGACGAATGGGAGCTCGACGGCATGGCCGCGGTCACCCGCAATCCGTACGGCGCGGGCGAAGCGTATTTCGTCGGTTGTGACCTGGACGTGGCCGATTTGACGAAGCTGATTCGGACATATCTTGCGGCACCGGCACAATCGCAGCAATCGCAAGCCAATACCGACGTTCTGCACACCGTGCGCAAGTCTGCCGACGCCGCGTTCGATTTCTATCTGCCGCGCGGCAAGAAGGAAGTCGAATTGCAGGGCGTCGAGGGCGAGCCGGTCGTCCTGTTCCAGACGGAACGGGGTGAGGAAAACGGCTCGTATACCGTGCGCCGCAACGGGGTTCTCGTGGTGAGGCGCTAGAATCGTCCCTGTAGCAGGGATACTGGGCAGTATTTCGAAGCGTATCGGGGGAACCATGAGCGAAGCGAGACCTTTCGCGTCTCAAACCGGCAAATCGCCATCAGAAAAGAAGCGCGTCACTTTGCGTGACGTGGCCGAAGAGGCCGGAGTGTCCCTCAAAACCGCGTCGAACGTCATCAACCACACCGGCCGTATGACCGACGCCACACGCGAAAAAGTGCAGAAAGTCGTGGATCGGCTCGGCTATCGCATCAACGTGTCCGCCCGCAACCTCAACCGTGGGCGGACCGGCTTCATCACGCTCGCCGTGCCATGCCTGACCGCCCCCTATCTTGCGGGGCTCGCCAACCGGGTGATCGACGCGGCGCGCATCTACGGCTACTCCGTGTACGTCACCACGTACGCCGAGGGCACGTCGCGCGGCGCCGCCTCGCTCCTGCGCAACTTCAACGCCACCGTTTCCGACGGCATGATCCTGTCGCTGTCCGAAATGGAGGACCTTACCCCCGAAGACCTGTCTGTGGATTTTCCGCTGGTTTGCGTGGGCGCGCGATTCACGCATCACAAGGCGGACCACGTCACACCGGACGACGTGCAAAGCGCGCGTCTCGCCACGGAATATCTGCTTGACCGTGGCGTCAGCAGGCCGGCGGTGGTCGGCTCGCGCACTGATTTCGCGCAGCTTTCGACTTTGCGTGATGTTACGGAAGGCAACGCGCAGCTTCGTATGCGCGGCGTGTTCGAAGCGTGCTGTGACCGCAATATCGCGCTTGCCACTGAGCTGATGCCCAACGTCGGCCACGATTGGTCGATCGGCTCTGGCGCGCGCAATATGCAGCGCATCATCGATTCCGGCGTGCCGTTCGACGGAGTGATCGCATTGAACGACCAGCTTGCGATGGGCGCGCTGTCGACGCTGGCCGCCAACGGCATTTCCGTGCCCGACCAAGTGCAGGTGATCGGCTTCGACAACAACGAGGAATCCGCGTATTTCCAGCCGCCGCTGACCACCATGGATTCCTGCCTCGACTGGATAGCGCCGACCGCGGTCAGTCGCATCATCGACCGCATCAGCGGCAGCCGCGTGCTTCAGCCGGAACTGATCACCACGCAGACCCGCGTGATCGCCCGCGCCACCACGTGCGCGTAGACGCGTAAGCGTGCAAACGTTGCTATATATGGGCGATTGAGGTGCGTTCCGCCTGCGCTCCATGTTTCGTTAGCGTACCCTGTTACGTCGGCGAACAGACCGTACTTGCGATCGTCCCTTACTTTTCCGGCACGGCCTGCGCCGGGCAGGCACGCAGTACGGACAGCATCGCCCGCTTCTCCTTCGTCGTGACGGTCAGCCCGTACTTGGCTTTCACGCCGATCTGACGGGCCACGTAATCGCAACGGTATGCGCCGTTCGTCGGCAGCCAGTACGCGGCCGACGCGGAGCCCTTCTCCTGATTGGCCGGCCCGTCCACCGCCAGCAGGTTGTACATGTCGTTGCCGAACCGGTACCGCTTCGTACGGTCCCACTGGTTCGCACCCGACCGCCAGGCATTCTCCAACGCCACCACATGGTCGATCTGCACCGCCGACGAGGTGCGCGCGCCGCGTACGAAGTGGATTGTTTTGCCGGTGTACGGGTCGGCCAGCGTGCCCGATTCCACTTTGCATCCATGCTGCCGGTAGCGCACGTCGGTCAGGTCGCGCGCCAGTACGTCTTCGCGCACGTCGCATCCGTTGCCGTCGTCGTCGGTTTGGCGGAAGCCGAACAGGTCGCGATCGTAGCCGGCGTGCCGCTGATTATCGTCGACCGTCAGCTGCTGCAGCGTCTGCGCGGCGCTGCCGGACGCGGTGTATTCGCCTGTTATTTCGCCGACGGTCGGGTTTGCTTTCGGCATGAGCAGGCCGATGGTGACGCCCGCCACCACGGCGATCACCAGCAGAATCAGTATGCGTTCCACCGGCCCGTCGGCATTGAGCAGCTTCTTACGAAAATGCGTGCCGTCACGCGATCCGTGCCTTGTCATCGCACCCTAAGCAGTCTCACGCGTACGTGAACGTCATCGGATCGTGCCCGGCGCGCGTCGGCCCGTCGAGCGCATCGATGGCCGCATGCTCGGCCGGGCTGAGCACGAATCCGAACAAGTCGAGGTTCTGCTTCTGCCTGTCCGCATGCACCGACTTGGGGATGATGATCGTGCCGTTTTCGATGTGCCACCGCAGAATCACCTGCGCGGGCGTGACGCCATGCGCTTCGGCGATGCGTGCGATCACGCCGTCGCCGGCGTTCAAGTCGGCGCCGCGAGCCATCGGCGAATACGCCTCGACCGCGATGCCGTGCTCCTTGCAGTACGCCACCACCTCGCGCTGCTGCCACGTGGGATGCAGCTCGATCTGGTCGACGGCCGGATACTCGCCCGTCTCCTTATGCAGCCGCTCAAGATGCTCCGGCAGGAAATTGCACACGCCAAGCGTACGCACACGGCCCTCCGCGCGGAATTCGTCGAACGCCTTCCAAGTCTCACCGGAACGCCAGTCGAACGGCGTCGGCCAATGCAGCATATACATGTCCACATAATCGAGCTGCAGCAGGCCGAGCTGGCGGTCGAACGCCTTGCGCGCGGAATCGTACCCCTGCTCGGAGTCGCGCAGCTTCGTCGTCACCCACAGATTTTTGCGATTTTCGCCTTGCGTGAACCCCGCGTTTTTCAGCGCGCGCCCCACGCCCGCCTCGTTGTTGTACCCCGCGGCACCGTCGATATGACGATAACCGGCTTCCAGCGCGCTCTCCACCACGGGGGTAACGCCCTCATCGTCGATACGCAGCACGCCCAAGCCGATCTGCGGAATCAGATTGCCGTCGGAAAGCGTGATCATCGGAGTGTGGAAAGTAGCCATGAAAACAACCCTTTGAATCGAATATGCGATGTTCTCTGCACCAGTTTAGCGGCTTCCGTGATCGCGGTCTGTCCGCCCCACAATCGGCGCATGTTCGGCAGCTGTTCAGCTTTCCGTAACAGACGTAACAATTCTGCGCGGAAAACGCACTATAACGTTGCGCGGATATGAAGAACGATATGGATTCGAAGAATATGACGATCACTGCGCAGCATGACCGATCCGCCCGGCCGTACCACCACGGCCACGCGCTCGCCGGCATCCTCGGCCCCGCGTTCGTGGCGGCGGTCGCATACGTGGATCCGGGCAACGTGGCGGCGAACATCACGTCGGGCGCGCGCTACGGCTACCTGCTGGTGTGGGTGCTGGTGTTGGCTAACTGCATGAGCGTGCTCATCCAATACCAGTCCGCGAAACTCGGCATCGTCACCGGCAAAAGCTTGCCGGAAATCTTGGGCGAACGGCTTGGCGACGCGGGCCGTTTCATGTTCTTCATGCAGGCTGAGGTAATCGCCATCGCCACCGATCTGGCGGAAGTGATCGGCGGCGCGATCGCGCTGAAACTGCTGTTCGGCCTGCCGCTGTTCGTCGGCGGCTGCATCATCGGCGCGGTGTCGACGGTGCTGCTGATTTTCGAAAAAGGCGCCACGCATCGCATTTTCGAAAAACTCATCATCGGCCTGCTGCTGGTGATTACGTTCGGTTTCATCGCCGGCCTGTTCATCGCCCCGCCAAATCCGAAAGAAGTCGTCGCCGGCTTGATTCCACGCTTCAAAGGCACTGATACCGTGCTCATGGCCACGTCCATGCTGGGCGCCACGGTCATGCCGCACGCCATCTACCTGCATTCCACGCTCGTCAACGACCATTACGCCCCCGGCGAAGCGAAGCCGAGCATCAAAAAGCTACTTCACGGCAGCAAAATCGACGTTGCCTGGGCGCTGATACTGGCCGGTTCGGTCAACCTCGCGCTGCTCATCCTCGCCGCGAACTCGCTGTACGGCATGACCGGCACCGACACCATCGAAGGCGCGCAACGGGCCATCCAGCATGTGCTCGGGCCGGTGATCGGCACGATTTTCTCGATTGGTCTGCTTGCGTCGAGCCTGAGCTCCACGTCGGTCGGCACTTACGCCGGCAGCGAAATCATGCACGGCCTGCTACGCATCAAAGCGCCGATGTGGGCGTGCCGAGTGGTGACGCTGGTACCCGCGCTGGTGGTGCTATGGTTCGCCAACAATCCGACGGAAGCGTTGATCGTCGGCCAGGTCGTGCTGTCGGTCGGCATTCCATTTGCGATTATTCCGCTGATGCGCTACACGCACGACCGCACGCTGATGGGGGAGTATGTGGACGGTCCGGTCAAGCACATCGTCAATATCGCGGTCGCCGCGCTGATCGTCGCTCTGAACGTGGTGCTGATTGTGCTGACAATGCTCGGCAAAGCCTGATTTTCCGTGATTTTTACGTCGATCTCCGGCGGATTTGCGGTGCTTTTTTCGTAGTTTCTCAGCTGATTTTCTAGGGTTTTTCCCGCAGATTTCCTGCGGATTTTTCCACGAAACCTACGCTGCCTGCACTTTCCCGCTGTCATAATCGACCACGGTGTACATGCCCTTCCCCTCACGCTTGGACTGGTACAACGCATGGTCGGCGAATCCCAAGCAGAGGCTCAGATCGACGTTCTTGCCGGACAGCACGCGGCATGCGCCGATACTGCAATGCACGTCCTGCCCGTATTGCGCGGACGCCTGCGCCAACTGGCGGCGGAACAGGTCCAGCGTGCTTTCGATCACGCGCTCGTTCGCGGTGTTCTTTATCAGCGCCACATACTCATCGCCACCGAAACGGACGATGATGTCATCATGCCGGTACAGCCGCTTCAACGTCTGCGCCACTTCACGAATCCAGAAATCGCCCACTTTATGGCCGTACGTATCGTTGATCTGCTTGAAATCGTCGATGTCAACGAAAATCAGAACAGCCTGGTCGTCTTCCTGCATGTGCGCGAAATAATTCTCAATCTGTTCGCGGCCGGCGCTTTTGCTCCACAAATCGGTCAGACCGTCATGCTGCGCTTCGTAGCTGACCTTCTGATAAGCATCGTCCTGCGAGCGGATCTTCTTGTTCATTTCGATGGTGTCGACCACGAACGTGAACTGGATTGAAATCGTGATCGCGATGGCCTGCAACGCCAGTCCGTAATGGAGAATCTGAACGATGGTTGTCACAATCGGCAGCACGAAGAACGACAGCGACGTGACGAACAGCGGTCGGCTGAGGTTTTTGCGGTTTTCGATGATCAGCATCACAATCAGCGCGAGCTCTACCAGACCCAGTATCTGCGGGATAGCGAACAGTGGTCCGCGGCGGTAGTAGTTCTGGCTGTCGATGTAGTAGACCATATGGTTGAACTGCGTGGCAATCGTCAGTACGATGCCGAGCGCGGACGCTGCGTAGATGACGTCAAGCTTCTTCGAACGCGGCTTTTTCGGCTTGGATCGGGCATTGGCCGAACGTTGGTTCTTACGATTACGCTTGGCTCCGCCGCTCATTCTGGCCCTCCACTCGTGCGGGCTGACGTTTTCAAGCATGTCGTCGTCGCTGACGGTTTGCCAGATATAGTTGGCGAACAGTGCGATGAAGATGAAATTGATCAGGTATTCACCAAGATTGCCGATGCGCGTCATGTAGAAGTCAAGCTTGTCGCAGCCGCCGTTGTGATACCAGGCGGACACGTCGGCCAGCAGCATCAGCGCACATAGAAGCTGCATGGAAACTTTCGTATAGGTACGCCGCGTCCTACGTATCGCGCCCACGTAGACGCCACCTGCGCAAACGATGCAGATGAGAACGCCCCATAGCTCCATCGCTATGTTGAATAACGTGACTACGGTCATACTTCCTAACCCCCTGCGCGGCGTATTCCTTCCCTGTATCGTGCCGTTACTGCCAACGCATATGTATACCACCCCGAGATGAACAAATACGAAGTTTTGCCAATTTTTCTCGGTTGAATTGGAATTGAACGTGTTCGAATAGTTTCATCTCGCGTTCGACCACCCGCAGTACTAGACTTTTTGAGTCTGTTTTTGCAGGAGTTGCGCAATACGCTGCGAGTATGCGCGGATGAGTGATGGAGGGCGGTCGGTTTGCCGTCGAAACCGGAGAAGAGGTCGGAAGTGAAGCCGGAAAAGAAAATAAACGCGAAACAGGGCCGCACCCACGGCCTGTCCCAGCCGCTTACCGGCGAGGAATCGTATAAAAACGACCATTTGACGCATGCCGCGTTCGTATCGATCGCCATTCTCACCTTTATCACGTTCGTCGGCAACTTCACTCAGCTGCAGTTGAGCGCCGCACTGCCCACCATCGTGTCCGATTTCGGCATTTCCGTGACGACCGGCCAATGGCTGACGTCGATTTTCCAGCTCGTCATGGGCGTTATGGTGCCGCTCACCGCCTACCTGACCCGCCGATTCTCCACCCGCCAGATCGTGATCGCGTCGATGGCGGTGTTCACGCTCGGCTCGGTGTTCGCCTGGCTCGGCTCATCGTTCGTACTGGTTTTGATCGGCCGTCTGCTGGAAGCCGTCGGCACCGGCGTGATGTGGCCGGTCCTGCAAATCACGGTATTCTCCATTTATCCTCTGTCCCGCCGCGGTATGGCGATGGGCACCGTCGGCATGGCCATGAGCGTCGCGCCCGCGATCGGCCCCACGTTGGGTGGTGTGCAGACCGATTTGAACGGTTGGCGATCGATTTTCCTCACGCTGACGGTTATCGGCGTTATTTCGCTGCTTCTTGCGATTTTCGGCTTGCGTAATTTCGGCACGTGCGACGCGTCCGCGAAAGCCGACTTCTTCTCCGTCGGCCTGTCGATTTTCGGCTTCGGCGGCCTCATGTTCGGCTTCACGAACATCGAATCGTATCCGTTCACGCATCCGATGGTGTGGCTCGCCATGCTCATCGGCCTGGTCGGCATCGTCTGGTTCGTGCTGCGCCAGATCCACGGCGCTCGCAGGCAGGCGGCCGACCCGTCCAAGCAGCCTCCGCTGCTCAACCTGAGCGTGCTGAAAAACAAAAGCTTCACCGTCGGCACCGTCACCGCCGCGCTGTCGTTCTTCGCGTTCAGTTCGATCATGGTGATCATGCCGCTGTACATTCAGGATTGCCGCGGCTACTCCGCCACCATCAGCGGCCTGGTGATGCTGCCCGGCGCGTTCGGCCAGTGCATCGCGCAGTTCTTCGGCGGCAAGGCGCTCGACCGTTTCGGCGCGCGTCCGGTGGCGCTGATCGGCTCGATCACCCTGCTGTTCGGCACCATCATGATGAGCCTGATTTCCATGACCTCATGGATCTGGTGGGTGTCCATCTGGCAGTTCGTGCGCCAAATCGGCATGGGATTCGTGCTTATGCCGATCACCACATGGTCGCTCAACTGCCTGGAACCTGAGGAAGTGAGTGCCGGCTCGGCCGTCACGAACACGGTCCGCCAGATCGCCGGTGCCATCGGCGCCCCCGTGCTGGTGATTCTGATGGAAACGTTCACCGCCCTGCGCTGGGCTGCGATCGGTGGCGCGAAGAACATGTATGCCGTGGCGAACGTGTTCGGCATCCAGTGGGCGCTGCGCGTGAGCGCCACCATCTGCTTCATCATGGTGGTCATGGTCTTCTTCGGCGTCCGCGGCAACGGCGCCGGCTCCACCCGCGACACCGTCCAGCGCGCACTCAATCGCGTCCACCCCCACGCCGCCTAGCCTGACCTACTCGCCCATACCCGTATTTTCGCCGTCCCGTAGGCATGTCCTGAGCGTGGTTCGCTCAAGTGCCGCCATTCCCCGCAGCAGGAAATGAGAGAGAAATGTCCGCATAGTGGCATGCGGTACGGGTGCACGTAAAAGCACTGTGAACCTCGCGGGAAGGAGGTGGCGCACCCGTGCCGTGTTGCGTATGGTGAACGGGAGCGTAATGAAAGGCAACCATGCGGCAAACCGGCGAAAGCGAGCGTGAGAGCGGCGGCAATAACGATGCCGAACGCGAACGCACGAACGAAAGCGAAATCGAGGATCTGGGCGCGCGGCTCGACAAAGCATGCGCCAGTCGTCCCCTCGACCGCGCTCAACATGGCATGACCCGCCGTACCGCAGCAACACACCTTCTGACCGCGGTGCTCTGGCTGGCCACCGCCGTCATCCTGCTGGCCATGCTGCTGCGCATGCTGCCCAACAACCTCGACGGCAAACGGTACGTGCCGCTTATCGTCGCGCTGATGCCGTGGCTGGGCATGCTGTCTTTGATTATTGCGATCACCGCGATAGCCGTCCGTGCAATAGGCGGACGCGTCCTGCTCGCCACCGTCAGCGTGGTGTGCGTGGTTGTGCAAATCGGCTGGCATTGGGGTTATATCAGGCCGCAGCAAACGATTTCCGACGCGGCCAGCACCGCAGTCACGCAGGTCTCGTCCGACGGCTTGCCCAACACGTCCGACCGGTACGCCCGCATCATGACCTTCAACACCAAGGAAGGGCATGCCGACGCCAATCGGATCGTCGAAATCGTCAAAAACGAGCATGTGGAAGTGCTCGCGCTGCAGGAAGTGTCATGGGACCTGCTCAACCGGCTCAACGGCGCCGGAATCGCCAATTATCTGCCGTATTCCGTGGCCGCGCAGCAAACGTGGCATGACAACGGCGGTGTGAACGTGCTGTACAGCGCCGCGCCGATGGAAAACGCCAAACAGAACCTCATTCCCGTGGAATCAAGCAGCGTTTCCGCCGCGACGATCGATTTCGGCGGCAGCAAGGTGCGCTTCGGCTCCGTCCACCCGTTCTCGCCGCGCCCCCGCAACCAAGGTCTGTGGAACCGTAGTCTCGACTCGCTCGCCCAACTGCAGCATTACGACAATCTGTACGTGCTGATGGGCGATTTCAACTCCACATGGGACCACGCCAGCTTCCGATACCTGCTCGGCAGCCGCTTCCTGGATTCCGGCCAGCAGGCGGGCGAAGGCCTGCACATGACGTACCCGGCCATGATGCCAATCGCCGAAATCGACCATATCGTGCACGACAAGGGCGTGAACGTGGGCGATCTGGAAACCAAGTACATCGCCGGCTCCGACCACCGCGCTCTCCTCGCCACGCTCGAAGTCGCCTGATCCGCACCTAATCTGCGCTTGAACATATCTGCGCATAGCAAACATATCCGCACGTATCCCCACATATGCCCCTCAACGTACCAATAGCCGCAAACACGCCTGCTGCTATATCGACATTTTTGACATTATGTAGGTATGGGAATAGTCTATATTCACCCCGAACCTGCATATTCTGCACAAATGACGGTTATAAGGATGATGGTTATGGAGTACAAAAGCATACGGCAGACATTGGCAATGTCATCATCCACGGCCAAGCCGAAGGATGCGGCTGAGGAGGAATACCAAAAAAGACTCAACGGCTATTCAACATACCGGTCAGGTATTGAATTCGAAGGTCATGAGATGTTCGCCGTGGCGTTCAGGGAACTGTTGAACGTCATGGATTCGGTCCGTGGCATGGAAGTGCAGGTCGAATCGCTGTGGGCCGCATTGCCGCCGATTGCCCGCAGGGCGTATCTGATGGAACTCATCGGCGCGGAAATGCAGAGCACGAACTCCATAGAAGCCGTGCACACCACGCGCAAGGAAATCTCAGACGCGTTGGATGCGGCGGTCGCGGACGGGCCGCACAAGCGGTTGAGTGAGCTTGCCAAACTCTTTCTCGGACTCTCCGGCGAAAATTCCGCAACGCTGGAACTACCGAAAACGTTGCATGACATACGTAATATTTACGATCAGGTGATGGCTGGGGAACTACGGGAGGAAGACAAGCCTGACGGAATGGTATTCAGAGCCAAGCAAGTCTCTGTGTGTGACGGCTTTGACCGGGAGATTCATCAAGGCGCATGGCCGGAATCGGAAATCCAAGTGCAATTGACCAAATGGCTGGCGTTGCTTTCGGATGAGGCGATTCCTCCGCTGCTGCGGGCTGTGATGTGCCATTACGCCTTCGAATGCATTCACCCGTTCTATGACGGCAATGGCAGGACGGGCCGGTTCCTGCTTGCTCTGCAGCTGAGCAAGCACCTGTCCATACCGACGGCGATCAGCCTGAGTCCGGTTATCGCCGACGCGAAAGGCCGGTATTACAAGGCGTTTGATGATGCGCAGCATCCGCTGAACTGTTCTGACGTCTCGCTGTTCTCATATCGGATGATCCGTTTTATCGCCACCGCCCAGAAGAACATCATCTCTGTGCTCGGCGAGAAGAAAACCCTGCTTGACACCGCGCGGAAGAGGCTTGAACATTATGCGCGAACGCAGGGCATTACGGAACTGCAGCGGAACATGCTGTACTTCCTGCTGCAGGAGGAGCTTTTCGACGATGCTCCGAAACCCATATCGCGCCGCCTAATGCGCGAATGGCTTGGCGTGGGGGAGCGGAAGACCAACACCGCGCTCGCGGAACTGGTGAACAGGAACCTGCTCGAGTTCCACGGCTCCCGCCCGATCCGCTATTCGCTGACCGCCACCGCCCGCGCCGAATTTCTGCAATGATTCTGCGCGTATTGGACGATTTGCCGCATGCGGGGAACGCCTCGCGCTAAAATTTCCGTTTGGCGGGTTGCGGAAGCCATGGTGGATTTCGCAAAACCGCAACACGAAACGTTGGAAGAACGGTTAAGGGGTTTAGGCATGCACATCATGTTCGTCTGCACGGGCAACATTTGCCGTTCCCCTATGGGCGAGCTTCTGATGACCCACTATCTGAACGGCACCACCGTGCAGGTGTCAAGCGCCGGCACGCGTGGTTTGCCGATGCATCCGATCGATCCGTCGAGCGGCCGCCTTATGCAAAGCGTCGGCATTGAGTCGAGCGGCTTCCGTTCCCGACGACTGACCCGACAGATGGCCGACGAAGCCGACCTGATCCTCTGCTTCGAAAAGCAGCAGCGCAAGGAAATCGTCACGTTGGCGCCAGCCGCCGTACGATACACGTTCCTGCTTGACGATTTCGCGAATATGTGCGATTACTGCGCTCGCAACAATATGATTGCCGGACTGACCATCCAGGAACGTCTTCAGTCGGTAATCAAGAAGTCCTCGATGATTCGTCCGATGATTCCCCAGCCGAAGGACATCGCCGACCCGCATGGCCGCGAATTCAGCATGTTCTGCGTCGCCGCCGAACAGACGAACGGTGCGATCCGTAAAATCCTGAAAAGCATGCGCAAGCACCGTACGGTAACCCCCGCCCCCATCCGCTCCCAAATCGTTGCCTGATAATTCTTTTAGGTCCATGGATTGATTCACCATAGCTTGGCCCTACTCTATTTTTTTGAGTCCGAGCGTGTTTGTGATATTCACCCATTTTTTATTATTGATATTTTGATTTGATTGGCATGTTGCATGCCATAAGAGGTAAAGAAGCCCTTTTTGAGCATCTCTTGAAAGATTAATTTCAGGATTGTTGGGGGTGGGCTGTCGGTGGCGTGGGATGGGGCGAGGGTGCTTTGCGTCGCAAGGTGGTATTGGTTGGAAAATTTTCTGAAACGTTTGCATATGTGAATTTGCAACGATAGTGGGTGCTACGGGGTGCTGGTATGAGTGTATCTGTTGCTGACAGCGTTTGCAACAGAGCAGAAAACAATTGCGTTTTAACCGCCATTTTTCAATAAAAATCATTCATTTTTCAAAGGAAAAATGTGGTATTTTTGACGCAACGTCTGCTAGTGGCAAACGTTGTCAAAGTTAGATGCAAGGAAGCAGGGAGGGTAAGGTGCGACTTAGCACTCATACGTTCGCGGGTATGGCGAACGCACTCACCAGAAAAGAGCCTCCTCATGAGGATCAGCCTGAGCTGATGACTCGTGCGGAGCGCAGACGCGCGGCCCGTAAAGCACGCGCCGTCAAGACCTGGAAGAAGGTCGCAGCGGGAACAGTGGCGGTCGCCACATTGTTCGGCGGTATGGGTGTGGCATCCACCGCACTTGCCGCCGATCGTGACAGCTACCAGGACACCGTTGGGAATTCTTCTTTCGAGTCGGCCCGTAACCAGTACGGTCTGACCAAGCACATGAAGAACGGCGCCATCCTGCACGCATGGATGTGGTCGTTCAAGACCATCACGCAGCACATGCCTGAGATCGCCGCGGCGGGCTACACTTCCGTGCAGACCGAGCCTATGAGCAAGATCAAGGAAGTCGCCGCCAACGGCAAGAAGTTCACCGAGAACTGGTACTACGTGTACCAGCCGGCAAACACCTCCATCGGCAACTTCGTGGTCGGCACTGAGGCTGACCTGAAGGAAATGACCGCCACCGCCCATAAGTATGGTGTGCGTGTGATCGTGGATGTGGTCGCCAACCACTTCACCTCCGATTGGAACGCCATCGACCCCGATTGGCAGAACAAGGACTACTTCCACAAGCGTACCGGTTGCGACGGCCCCAACGGCGAGATCAACGATTATTCCAACCGTTACAAGGTGACGCAGTGCCACCTGCTTGGCCTGTGGGATCTGAATACGCAGAACCAGGCTGTTGCCGATCGTATGCAGAAGTTCCTGAAGACCGCTGTGGCGGACGGCGTTGACGGCTTCCGTTACGATGCGGCAAAGCACGTCGAGCTGCCGACCGAAGTCTTCGACAATAAGCAGTCGAACTACTGGAACACCATTCTGAAGAACGGCTCCCAGTTCCAGTACGGCGAGGTGCTGCAGGGCGATTCCGGCCTTGACTACAAGGCATACGCCAACATGTTCCGCGACAATTCCTCCGATGGCGGCGGCAACACCGCTTCCAACTACGGCAAGACCATTCGCGCCGCTGTCGGCTCGAACAACCTTGACGTCAAGATGGTGAAGAACATCGATACCGGCGGCGCAAGCGAAGACCAGCTGGTCACCTGGGTTGAGTCCCACGATAACTACGCCAACGGCGACAAGGAATCCACCGGCCTCACCGACTATCAGATCATGATGGGCTGGGCGGTCGTTGGTTCCCGTAGGGCCGGCGCTCCGCTGTACTTCAACCGTCCGAAGGGCTCTGGCGGCACCAACCCGCAGTTCGCCGAGCAGTCCCAGCTGGGTGACGCCGGTGACGACATGTGGAAGAACAAGTCCGTCGCGGCAGTCAACCACTTCCGTAACGCCATGGATGGCAAGGGCGAGAACCTGCAGAACTGCGGCGACAAGTCCTGCCTGATGATTGAGCGCTCCACGTCTGATGGCATTCAGAACGATGGTGTGGTCATTGCCAACTTGGGTGGCGACAAGAGCCTTTCCGGCATGGACACCACACTTGACGATGGCACCTACCCGGATGAGGTCAATGGCGGCCGGCTTGTGGTCTCCAACCATAAGATCGTTTCCGGTACCGCCAAGGGCGGCGCGGTCAGTGTCTTCTACGTGAAGGGCGAATCCGATCCGAACGTGTCCGTGGAAGCGGCTTCCAAGGAATTCTCCTCCGACAATGTCAAGGTCACGTTGCGCGCGCAGGATGCCGACAATCTGAAGTACACCACCACCGAGGGCGAGAGCGGCTCCTTCACTGACGGAAAGGTCATTTCCGTTGGTAAAACTCTTTCCGTCGGCGAGACCGCTACCGTCAAGGTGACCGGCACCGCCGCCAAGGATGGCAAGAAGGTTAAGAAGGGTCAGGCGCTGAGCGCTTCCGTGACCGTGAAGAAGGTGGAGGTCCCGAAGCAGAACCTTGCCGCGCAGTACAGTACCAACAAGGTGGGCATGGGCGTCAAGAAGACCATCAACTTCAACGCCGGGAAGGACGCGAGCATCGCTGACTGGGACAGCTCCATGCTGATCGCGCAGGGCGCCGCCAACGACGACCCGCGCGTGTACCGCCCGAATTCCATGTATGAGGTTCCGATCGATCTGTATGCGTTGTATGGCGCCTACGATGACGACAACCTCTACCTCATGTGGGAAATGACTAACGTGCAGGATGTCGTCGACACTGGCGACGACTACCCCCTGAGCCAAGGCCACCTGTGGCAGACCCAGAACCTACCGTTCCACATCGCCATCGACACCAAGGATGACAGCACCCGCATCGGCAACAACGGCGGTCTGCAGACCGGCGGTTCCCTGTGGGCGTCCAACATCACTTGGGGTGGCGAGCAGAAGCTCAATAACGTGGTGACCATTTCCACCAACGGTTCTAACGGTCCGTGGATTTACAAGGGCGACGAGACTGGTCTGAACTCCAAGGCTGCGTATGGTCCGGCTGCTAACGCTGCCACCAACACCAAGAAGTCGAACATCAAGTTCGGCTATGGCAATGGCATTCTAAGCAAGGATGTCATCGGCATCGACGGTGGCTGGGGTGAAAACAACGGTCGTTTCATCGGCGATATGAAGGCCGAGAACCAGAGCAAGGCCAAGTGGGTCAACTTCAACGAGAAGGGCCACAATTCCGCTCAGATGGATGATCACTACGAGATCGCCATCCCGCTGGAAGAGATCGGCACCACCGCTGATCGCATTGCCTCGAACGGTATCGGCATCGAGCTGGCAGCCACCTTCGGTCTGTCCGCCATGGATTCCCTGCCGTACGATCTGGCAATGAACGACAATGCTGACCTGCCGGACACCGGTTCTCAGGTGAATAACTCCTTCGAGAAGTCCGATGACGACATGTTCAGCGTGAAGATGGCCAACATCGGCGGCGAAGAGCCTCCGGTCGAAACCAAGTCTGTGAGGATTGATCAGTCGGATTACAGCGTGGATCTGTCCAATGGCGTGGCCACGAAGCAGCTGACCGCCACCACCGACCCGAAGGGCGCGTCCGTGAGCTGGAGCTCGTCCAACAAGGACGTGGCGACCGTCAGCCCGAAGGGCGTGGTCACCCCGAAGAAGGCCGGCAAGGCCACGATCACCGCGAAGTCCGGGACCAAGACCTCGTCGATCACCGTGACCGTGACCGGTGAGCTTCCGCCTGACCCGGTCGCGAAGAACACCGTCTACGCTTCGAAGCCCTCGGGCTGGGGCAAGATCTACGCGTACGTGTACACGGGCGACGGCGCGACCGCGGCGAACAACGCGGCCTGGCCGGGCGTGGAGATGACCGCCCCGAGCGCGACCGACGGCTGCCAGCAGACCGACCTGTACAAGTACGTGGTCCCGGACAACCTCGCCAAGGGCGCGAAGGTGATCTTCAACGACGGCGGCAGCCAGCAGTATCCGGGATCCCGCCAGCCGGGCCTGGACTACAACGGCGGCATCGTGAAGTGGGACGGCTCCTCCGCGGCCCTGGGCGCGGTCGAGTGCGAGACCACCATCCCGGTCACGTCCGTCTCGATCTCCGGTGATGGCGTGAGCGGCGGCAAGCTCTCGCTGAAGTCCGGGGCGAGCGCGCAGCTGACCGCGACGGTCAAGCCCGACAACGCGACGGACCGCAAGGTCACGTGGACGAGCTCGGACAGCTCGGTCGCGAACGTGATGGGCACCGGCGTGGTCACCGCCGGGTCGAAGGCCGGCAGGGCCACGGTCACCGCGACCGCCGGCGGCGTGAGCGCGTCCGTCGAGGTCACGGTCGAGGCGCAGGATCCGTACGCCGAGCTGGACGCGTTGGCGAAGGCCCACGCGTCGGATCTGGAGGACGGCACGTACGTGGTGTCGACCAGGCTGAAGGACGGAATGCTCCTGGACGTGGCCGGAGGCTCGAAGAAGGACGGCGGGAACGTGCTGATCTACACCGCGACCGGCGGCGCGAACCAGCAGTGGAGGGTGACGCACGACCCGAAGGGCTACGTGACGCTCGCGAACGTGAATTCGGGCAAGGTCCTGGACGTGGCGGGAGGCTCCGCGAAGGACGGCGCGAACGCGTTGCAGTACTCGTCGACCGGCGGCCGCAACCAGAAGTGGGTCGCGGTCAGGTCCGGCTCGTCGTATCGCCTGGTGTCCGCGATGTCGCAGTCGCTGGTCCTGGATGTGGCTGGATGGTCCACGAAGAACGGGACGAACGTGGACGTGTGGACGTCGACCGGCGGCGCGAACCAGCAGTGGTCGTTCAGGCCGGTCGGACAGTCCCTGAAATCCGCGACGGTCTGGTACCGTCCCTCGTCCGCGCAGGAGCGCGTGCGCGTGCAGTGGCGCGTGTACGGCAGTCCGGACACGACCGGCGGCATGGAGATGACGCAGGCGTGCGGAGGCTGGTGGAAGGCCACGGTTCCCGCGGCGGGCTCCACGAGGACCGGTCTGTCGTTCTCGTATGGTTCCACGACGGATGACAACGGCGGGAAGCTGTACGACGTGAAGGGCGAGTCCGCGGCCGTCTCGGGCGGTCAGGCCGTGACCGACGTCACACCAAACTGCGTGGTGACGACCAAACAATAACCCAAAACAGCTGAGGCCTGGTTCCGTATTCCAAGGGAATCGGGCCTCAGCCTTACCTGACCAAATCCAATCCAATCAAGGAAGATGATGAAACAATCAGCAACGCTTGCTCGTCTGAGCAAGAAGACCGTGGCGTTCCTTGCCGCGGCCACCACGCTGCTCGCGGGTCTTTCGCTCGCTACGGCCGCACCGCAGCAGGCCAGCGCCGCCACCCGTGACAGCTACGCCGATACCATCGGCAATCCGACGTTCGAGGCCGCCCGTCAGAAGTACGGCCTGCCGAAGGACATGAAGGACGGCGCGACCCTGCACGCCTTCGAATGGTCCTTCAAAACCATCATGGAGAACATTCCGGATATCGCCAAGGCCGGTTATACCTCCATCCAAACCGAACCAATCGTCAAAATCAAGGACAACCGCAAGCTTGGCACCGGCAACTGGTATCTCAACTGGTACTATGTCTACCAGCCGACCGACATGTCCATCGGCAACTATGTGGTCGGTTCGGAAGACGAATTCAAGGAAATGTGCAAGCTGGCACACCAGTACGGCCTGCGCATCATCGTCGATTCCGTGTCCAACCATTTCACTTCCGATTTTGATGTGATCGAAGGCAAGTGGAAGAACAAAGCCTACTACCATGAGGACAAGCAGATCTCCGATTACAACAATCGAGAGGACTGCACCCAGCACAAGCTCTCCGGCCTGTGGGATCTCAACACCCAGGATGATACCGTCACCGAAGGCATGCACGATCTGCTCGTGCAGACCGTGGCCGACGGCGCTGATGGCTTCCGGTATGACGCTGCCAAGCATATCGAGCTTTCCGATGAGGTATTCGGCGGCAAGCAGTCCCACTATTGGGACACCATCCTGCAGAACGGCGCACAGTACCAGTACGGCGAAGTGCTTGAAGATGCCAACGTTCGCGAAGCCGACTACGCCAACCTGTTCAACAGCAGCTCTCCGCGTGGCGGCGGCATCACCGACTCCAGCTACGGCCATGAGGTGCGCAACGCCGTGCAGTTCAAGAATCTCGGCGCAAGCCATTTCACCTCGCATTCCAAGGTGACCGAAGACAAAACCGTGAACTGGGTGGAGTCCCATGATAACTTCGCCAACGGCGAGGCCAACATCCCGCAGGAGCTCTCCGACGAATGGATCAAGTACGGCTGGGCCGGTGTGACCGCGCAGAAGAACGGTATGAGCCTGTTCTTCGACCGCCCGTACAAGGACGGCGGCACGTATGGCACTGGTGGCGTTGGCACTTACGGTAATGGCAGCGGTCCGTTCACCGAAAACTCCAAGCTCGGCGACGCCGGCTCCGACCTGTGGAAGGATCCGGAAGTCGTGGCCGTCAACCACTTCCGCAACGCCATGGTCGGCGAAGCGTCAAACGTCTCCAACTGCGGCGATGACAACTGCCTGATGGTCGAGCGTTATGCCGGTTCCGCAGCTCAGGACGGCATGGTAGTGGCCAATGCGAACGGTTCCGACAAGAATCTTGCAGGCCAGTCCACCAAGCTGGCCAACGGCACTTATACGGATGAAGTGACCGGTTCCACCATCACCGTTTCCGGCGGTAAGGTTACCTCCGGCACGGTGAAGGGCCAGTCCATCGCGGCGTTTTCCAATAAGACCCGTTCCGGCAAGGTCTCCACCGCGGAAGCATATCCGAACAAGGGCACCATTCCTGGCGAATCTAAAACGATCACTCTCCGGTCCTATCAATCCACTAACACCACCTACTCCACTTCCGACGGTCAATCCGGTTCCTTCAAGGATGGCGACACCATTGAAATCGGCAGCAAGGCCAAGTCGGATGAAGTGGTGACGGTCACGGTGAAGGGCACTGGTGCAGACGGCGAAGCCATCAAGCACACGTACTCTTACACCAAGTATGGTGATCCTACTTACGACCCGAGTGACGGCACTTCCAGCCCGTGCGACAAATATTGCATGGAGTATATGGAAAAGAACGGTCTGGACCCGGATTGCTACATTGACGCCAAAGAGCCTTGCCATCCAAGGAATGTGACCGTTACTGCCATCAAGGTTTCCGGCGACACTTCCATGGATCTCGCTTCCACGCAGAGCGTGCAGCTCAAGGCGGATGTGACAACCGATCCGGCGGGCAAGCGTCCTTCCGTGACTTGGACTTCTTCCGACACTTCTGTTGCCACCGTCGATTCCAAGGGCAAGGTTTCCGGCCTTAAGGCGGGAACGGTGAAGATCACCGCCACTGCCGGTACGAACAAGAAATCCGACTCCATCACTATCACGATCACCGGCGTGAAGCCGGAAGTCTCCAACGTAATCTACGCCACCAAGCCTTCCGGCTGGAGCAAGATCTACGCCTACGTGTACAACGACACCACGTCCAAGAACAATGGCAACTGGCCGGGCGTTGAAATGACCCAGCTGACCGCTGACGATTCCTGTGCGAAGGCCGGCACCTACAAGTACGAGGTACCGGATCTGGGCGAAGGCAAGTACCGTGTGATCTTCACCAACGGTTCCGGCGCGCAGACCCCTGGCGCCAGCCAGCCCGGCATCGAATTCTCCGGCAAAGTGAGCTGGGATGGAACCTCCGCCGCGGTGAGCGCGGTGAACTGCAACACCCCGCAGCCGGTTCCGGTGTCTTCGGTCTCAATTTCGGGTTCCGGTGTGAGCAACGGCAAGTTGAGCCTGAAGTCGGGCGCGAGCGTGCAGCTGACCGCTACCGTGAACCCGTCCAACGCTACCGACAAGACGGTTTCTTGGACCAGCTCAAACGATTCTGTGGCTAAGGTGTCTGACGGCAAGGTCACTGCTATGAAGGCTGGTACTGCAACGATTACAGCGACTGCTGGCGGCAAGACGGCTTCGGTCGTTGTTACTGTGGCTGACGCCCCGGTTCCGGTGTCGTCGGTCTCCATTTCGGGTGACGGCGTGAAGGACGGCAGGCTGAGCCTGAAGTCCGGGGCGAGCGTGCAGTTGACCGCGACGGTCAGGCCCGACGACGCGACGGACCGGAAGGTCACGTGGACGAGCTCGGACAGCTCGGTCGCGAACGTGATGGGCACGGGCGTGGTCACGGCCGGCTCGAAGGCCGGCAGGGCCACGGTCACCGCGACCGCGGGCGGCAAGAGCGCGAGCGTCACGGTGACGGTCACGGACGTGCCGAAGCAGCCGATGACGGTGTGGTACAAGCCGGCGTCGTCGTGGAAGACCGCGAAGGTGCATTACAAGGCGAACGGCAAGTGGACGGGCTCGGCCCAGCAGATGACCCTGTACAGGAACGGCTGGTACAGGTACACGATCCCGGACACCGCCGGCGGGCAGGTGCGCATGGCGTTCACGGATGGCGGTTCCGTCTGGGACAACAACGGCGGGCAGGGCAAGGACTACCGGGTGAGCGGCTCGGTCGTGTCCGTGTCCGGGGGGAAGGTCTCGTACTCCGCCCCGTCGTTCGACGAGAGCCCGATGACGGTGTGGTACAAGCCGGATTCCTCGTGGAAGACCGCGAAGGTCAACTACCAGGCGAACGGCAAGTGGTCCGGCGGCGCGCAGCAGATGGAGGCTTCCTGCGGCGGCTGGTACAGGTACACGATCCCGGACACCGCCGGCGGGCAGGTGCGCATGGCGTTCACGGATGGCGGTTCCGTCTGGGACAACAACGGCGGGCAGGGCAAGGACTACCGGGTGAGCGGTGACAGTGTCGCCGTGGCCGGCGGTCAGATGATCACCGACGTCACACCAAACTGCGCGGCAACCAACAAATAAACTATTGAGATTATATTCCGCCTGCAGAATGCTGCTAATTGGAGAATCTCTAGTTCTTGAGGGACAACAACGAAAATTTTTTCGTTGTTGTCCCTCAAGTGGTTCTGACGTCATTCACTATTTCAGCTGATAGTGCAAAATTTATTTTTAGAATTTAGAGTTATTGCGTCATTGCAGTGTTACTGCATCACTGCTATTGCACCAACTGTCGTCAACAATGCCCCCGTCTATAGGCAATGAAAGAATACAAAAGATGTATGTGCAGATGAGGGGGTTACCTGTGTTTGGCAATGTTGATAAGCGCTTTCATATTGGTTATTCCTACTTCGCTTCTTTTAAAGAAGGTCTTGCGCGATAGATTTATGGAGCTTGTTCAAGACATGAGAATTGCATTTATCGGGCATAAGCGTATACCTTCTCGTGAGGGCGGTGTTGAAATTGTGGTCGATGAGCTGTCTTCGCGTATGTCGGCACGGGGGAATCGGGTTGTAGTATACAATCGCAAGGGCCATAATGTGGCCGGAGCTGAATTCGATAATACCGTCAATGCTTCAGACAAGCCATTCTCATATCAGGGTGTTCAAGTCGTTCCCGTGACCACGATTGATGCCAAAGGCATGGCTGCGCTGTCTTCCTCCTTCTTCGCCACGTTGAAGGCGATTGCAGCGAAGCCCGACGTGATTCACTACCATGCCGAAGGTCCGTGCGTGATGCTCCGACTGGCGCATTGGGCGGGAATCCGCACCGTTGCCACCATCCATGGCCTCGACTGGCAGCGTGCCAAGTGGGGTAGGTTCGCTTCCACGTATTTGAAGTTCGGCGAACGTACTGCGGCCAGGTGCGCGGACGAGGTTATTGTGCTCAGCCGAAACATGCAGGAATACTTCACGAAAACATATGGGCGCGATACCAGATTCATCCCTAACGGCATAGAACGCAAACAGCTGGTTACGGCACAGGAGATCACCAGTGAATATGGTTTGCGCAAGGATGATTACATTCTGTTCCTTGGTCGTATCGTTCCAGAAAAAGGCGTGCACTATCTGATCGACGCGTTCGGCAAGCTCGATACGGATAAGAAGCTGGTTATTGCTGGTGGGTCTTCCGATTCAACGGAATACTATGAGCAGGTTAAACAGATGGCGGCGCAGGACCCGCGTATCATACTGACCGGCTTTGTACAGGGGCGTATGCTGCAGGAGTTGTATAGCAACGCGTATATCTATGTGCTGCCGAGTGATCTTGAGGGTATGCCCATGAGTCTGCTCGAGGCGATGAGCTATGGCAATTGCTGCCTGACTTCGGATATCGCCGAATGTACGGAAGTGGTGGAGGATAAGGCTGCCTCCTTCGCGCATGGTTCCGCGGATGCGTTGTACAAGGCATTGAATGAACTAATCCAACATCCTCAGAAAGTCCAGAAGTATAAGAATGAGGCCGCTGATTTCATTACCGGCAAATACAGCTGGGACTCGGTAGTGGATCAGACTCTGGCTTTGTACAAGGGCGAGAAGGTCGGTGAATGATGCGCATTCTGCTGGTCAACAAGTACTTCTATCGCAAGGGCGGCGCCGAAACATATTTCTTTGCCTTGGCCGAAGGCTTGAAGGCGCTTGGCCATGAGGTGGCGTTCTTCTCCATGAAGCATCCCAATAACGAACCAAGTCGTTGGAGCAAGTATTTTGTCTCTGAAAAGGATTATGTGGGGGAGATCTCCGCATTCAAGAAGGTGCAGGAAGCCTCCACGCTGATTTACTCGTTCGAGGCGAAGCGTAAGTTCGAGGCATTGCTGGAGGAGTTCAAGCCCGACATCATCCATATGAATAATGTGCATCGTCAGCTCACGCTGTCGATTCTGGATGCTCCGTATCTGAAGAAGCACCATGTACCGGTGGTATACACGGCGCACGATTATATTCTGCTGTGCCCGGCCTACACCATGGTGAACGGCAGGGGAGAGGTCTGCGATGCCTGCTTGGACAGGCATTTCATGCACGCCACCAAAAACATATGCGTGAAGGGGTCCCGCGCGAAGAGCGCCTTGGCCACCATGGAAGCGGAATTCCTGAAATTCCACCATTCATATGACAAAATCGATCTGATTATCGCGCCTTCGAAATTCATGAAGAGTAAGCTCGATGAGGGAGGCTTTGCCGGCAAGACCGTCGCGATGCAGAACTTCCTGACCGATTCGCAGATGGCGATGGGCGCCCGGGTGGCGAATACGCATAAATTCGAGGATACGAAGGCCGGAGCAAGACCGTATTTCCTGTTCTTCGGTCGCCTTTCCAAGGAGAAGGGCGTTCTCACCTTGGTGAAAGCATTTATGCAGGCTGCGGGGCTCGCTCAGGGGAGTGCCAATGCGCAAAGCGATGATCAAGATGCCCAAGTGATTCCTGATGTATGGGATCTGCACATTGTGGGTGACGGACCGGAACGCGGTGCCATTGAACAGCTGATAGCCTCGGCTGGTCCGCAGGCCGTCTCGCGTATTCATCTGCTGGGATACAAGAGCGGCGAGGATCTGCAACGAGAGGTCGGCAATGCCCGCTTCACCGTGCTGAGCTCCGAATGGCGTGAGAACATGCCGTATTCCGGTTTGGAATCCTTGGCTGCCCAGACCCCGATTATCGGTGCCAGGATCGGTGGCATTCCGGAATTGGTGGAGGAAGGCAAGACAGGGGTCACGTTTGAATCGGGGGATGCTGTGGATTTGCTGAACAGTATGCGCAAATGTTCTGCAGTTAGTGCCTCGAGCTATTCATCCATGCAGCGGTTCTGCCGTGAATATGTCAATGCAAGATGTCTGCAAAATAAGTATGCATTGACATTGATTGATTTATACGAGAGGGTGATTTAGTGATGACGAAGAAACATAATAATCTTGGCCGGATTGTTCATCGAGCCTCAGAAGAAATGTATGCAACGAAAAAAATTGCTGAAGTGACTTCGTGGCCTGAAGCAATTAATACTTTTCGTGCGAAATTAGACATTCAGGTAATGAATCACAATGGATATAAGGAATCGGACGCGGTCAAGAAGCGGTTGCTTCGTAAGCACGAAACGGTTCTCAAGTATCTTGAGAACAAGTTCGGTGATTTTTATGCTGCATACGACTACCGGGCACCTCTTCCAGAGGTTGATCTGGCGTTAAAGAATAAAATCTGGATGTGCTGGTGGCAGGGGCTGGATAATGCTCCGGAAATCGTAAAGGCCTGCGTTGACTCTGTTCGGCGTAATGCAGGAAATCGGGAAGTAATTATAATTACTGACAAGAATGTGCGGGAATATGTTTCTTTTCCCCAGTGTATTCGGAGACGATATAACGAAGGAAGTCTATCTAAGACGCATATTTCGGATTTTCTTCGGCTAGAGCTTCTTTCACGATATGGTGGCTTGTGGTTGGATGCCACTTTTTTCTGTGCAGGTTCGCTAGATAAATCTTTATACTCTGCTCCTCTGTTTTCTATTAAAAGACCCGACTATTTCCATGCATCAGTCGCGGGAGGCATGTTTGCTAATTATTCATTAGGCTGTGATAATGAGCATAGACGTGTATTCGCCACAATTCGTGATTACTTCCTCAAGTATTGGGAAGAAGAGCAATTCCTTGTAGATTATTTGTTGACTGATTATCTCATCGTTCTTGCTCAGAGACATGACTCATACATAGATCAAGCTTTTAAACAGATTAAGCCAAATAATCCGATGTGTGATGAATTATTTAAGGTGCTTGATGAGCCATATGATGCGTTGAAATGGAAAGCGTTGACAAAAGACACCGATCTTTTCAAGTTGACTTGGAAACAACAGTTTAAGACATCTTCTAATCATCAAGAGACTTTTTTGGGAAAAATTTTCAAACAATAAAAAATGTTCAGATGTTCGCAGAATTAATTTTATTGTTTGATAAGTGTTAATAATAAACCTGTAATGCAAAAAGCTTCCCTACTAGGATTTTTGATGAGGTAATCGTGGAAAAAATTATACACTATTGCTGGTTTGGACGGAACAAGCTTTCGCAGCATGCCTTAGATGTAATTGAGACATGGAAGAAGTATGCTCCTGGATATGAAATCAAATGCTGGAATGAAGATAATTTCAATGTAAATGACCATCCGTTTACAAAAGCGGCTTATGAATCAGGGAGGATGGCTTTCGTAAGTGATTACGTCAGATTCTGGGCTGTATATAACTACGGTGGAATTTATATGGATCTTGGAAGTGAGCTAATTAAAGATATAAGAGGTCTTGTTGCTTCCTATAAGTGTATTTCTGCAATCGAAAAGAGCACATGCACTGTTAATAGCGGACTTTTTCTGTCGTGCAAAAAGCATGATTCTTTGGCTGGAGAAGTGCTTTCAAAATACGATGCATTAGAGTATGTGGATTCTGATGACTTCAGATCAAAGCATACTGTTAATGAAATGTTTACGCAGCTTCTAATGGAAAAAGGGTTCCAAAAAAAGGATGAGAAGCAGTCCATTGGAAAATGGACGATATTGCCCTCCGATTGCTTCAACCCGCTTTACGGTATAGGAGGGTTTCATATTAAGAAGAATACATATAGTATTCATCAATATACCGCTTCATGGCGAGAGCCGAAAGAAAGATACAGGGATCAATTGACCCATCGTCTTGCCTTTTATGTGGGACATCGTACTGGAGAGGTGCTGTCTAGGTTAATTACAGAGTTTAAGTTTGAGGACATGGACGATGCTTTTAAGAATCTATTCTCTAAGCTAGCTAATCATCATCGGTAAGCTTTTTGCTCGGCATCTTGGAACTTATATGAATAATGTTCTTCTCATATCTCTATTGAAGTAAGGAATATGTAATGCTAACAAAAAGTGTTCCTCAAGTCTCAGTCATTATTCCTGCATATAATGCGGAAAAATATATTGAAGAATGTGTTCTAAGTGTTCTGAAGCAGAACTATCAAAATTTAGAGATAATTGTCGTAAATGATGGTTCATCAGATTCGACTCTGTCTATTTTGATGAATATGCAGAAACGCTTTCCCTCAGTGCTTGTTTTCTCTAAAGATAATGAGGGTGTTTCTGCGGCGAGAAATTTTGGGATTAGCAAAGCGCACGGGAAGTATGTTTTACTCCTTGACTCGGATGATGCATATTTGCCTGATTCCGTGTCTTTGCTGGTTGAAACGGCTGAACGAAATAAAGCTCAGATGGTGTCTTTCAATTTTGAGACGTTATTCCCAGATGGCTCCATAGGGGAAAGGCCGGTCGAGTATTCTTTTCCGGATGTAAAAACAAGTACTGGGCATGAGTGCGTTGAGTATATTTATGCTGAGCATATAGGTTATTTTTCCTGGGCTTTTATGTATGATCGACAGTTTCTTGTTGATTTGCATATTTTGTATCCTCAGGGGTTTGCTCTTCTTGAAGATGCTCTCTTTTTGAATAAGATTCTGCGACAATGCAGCCGTGTTGCTTATGTGAGCAAGCCTTGTTACAGATATCGCATTACTGAAGGGTCTCTTTCTAAAAGGACCTCGCTCGCAACGGTTGATAGTGCTTTCAAATCGTTGTCCGAGATTCAGCGAATAGCGCATTCGGAAGGTTCCTCCATTAGATTTGATGCACATATCGTGCGTTTATATCTGTATATATACACTCTCTTGATTGATTGTCCGGCATCAAAGGAAAAAAGTAAGCTACGTCATTCGATACGAAAAAAGGTACTAGAGACTTGTTCGAGAAATTCTTTTCAGCTTCTTTGCTTATCTGACAAAATTAAGCTTATATTGCTAAAAGTTTTCCTTTTGGATAATACGCATAACATAAAAGATTGTGTGAAAAAACTTTTGAAGAAAAGTTCTTTCTGACATTATTAATTGAATCTCTAAAAATGGAGCGAGGAAATAAATGAGTGTTAAATCAGCTATCAAAAAGATTTTGCCTGTTTCATTGATTGAAAAAAGGCAGCGCTGGAAAACAAATCGTGCGTTACAGCATGAAGGAAAACGGGAATTCAGAAATTTTGCACAATCTTATGCTGCTCCTGAATGTTCAGATCAGGTTCAGATGGAGAGCCTACTGATCTTTTTCGTGCATCAGATTGAGAAGGGTTTCTCCTTCGATACTTATCAGTATGGTCGTGGTCGCGGGGCTTTACGTAATGCCGCTGATTTATCGGCAAGACTTTCAAAGGTCGATACTCAATGGCGTAACAATCCGGTCTATAAAGACATGATACTTGCCTTGGGCGAATATCGTAGGCGTCATGTACTCGCTGATCAAGACGTCACGTTTATGACGGAATTATTCGATGATGACACAAATGCTGATATCGTATCGGCTTCTAAAAACGAATATCCAAGCATTGAGCTTTCCCTGGCTTCTAAAGCAGACAATGCTGTTGTTCCGTTTGCTGAGTTAACGGAACGTCGGCATGCGGTACGTTCCTATTCTGATGAGCCAGTAACGCGAACGGATCTTGAGAAAGCAGTCACCATGTCTCTGCATACTCCATCTGTCTGCAACAGACAGCCGGCCCGCATTCGTATCTTCACCGATCGGAAATTAATCGGCGAGGCATTGAAAGTACAAGGCGGTTTCGGCGGATATAACCTGCCTCCGGCATTAGTACTCGTAACCGCCGATTTGCGGGTGTTTATGGGAACAAATGAACATAACGAGGGATACGTTGATGGTGGGTTGTTTGCTATGTCAATGTTGTACTCATTGGAGGCATGCGGTCTTGCCGCCTGCCCGCTCAATACAATGTTCAGCGAGGAAAACGATAAGAAAACTCGTGATATGCTCGGTGTCCCCGATAATGAGGTGTTTATCATGTATATCGCTGTAGGTCATTTCCGTGAATCCTCCAAGATCTGCCGCTCTCAGAGATTCGGACTAGATCGTATTCTTATGAACTGATTGCGGAGGTTTTCCTTGGGCAAGTACAAAAATCTGCTGGTAAATATCGGCCTGTTTACGCTGAATACCGTATCGACGAAGCTGATCACGTTCCTACTGGTACCGTTGTATACCTATTTCCTTACGACGGCGCAGTATGGTGTGACGGACATGTCATTGACCGTGGCTGGCTTGATTACTCCGGTCCTGACCTTGTCCATCGGCGACGCCACAACGCGGTATATCATCGATGATCCGAATGATAAGAAGCAATACATATCCGTCGGATTCTGGGTTACACTGTTCGGCTGTCTGCTTATGCTTCTGTTGCTTCCACTGCTGAATTTGCCGATATTTGGTGGTCTTGGGAACTATGAATGGCTTTATCTGGCATATTTTGTCTCGTCCGCATTCAATGCATATTTGGCGAATGTAGCTCGTGGCTTAAACCAGATAAAGCTCATCACCTGGGCATCCATTGCATCGTCCCTTGCATCCGCATCTTCGGCTGGCTTGCTTATCGGATTGCTTGGCTGGAAGGTTGAGGGATACTTCGTTTCTTTGATCTTCGGAGGATTGATCGCGGTCGTTCTGTATCTCATATTCGGAGGTTCTTGGGAATATGTGGCCCTTCCAAGCAAAGAACGTGATTGGCGGGTCCTCAAAAAGATGTTGCTGTATTCCGTGCCGTTGATGCCGAACGCCATTTTTTGGTGGGTCGGCACGAGTGTAAATAGGTTTTTCATTACCAGCATGCTTGGCATCGGAGCATCTGGCTTATTCGCTGCGGCCAGTAAGATACCTAACGTAATGAACATGGTTTCGTCCACGTTCTGGCAGGCATGGAGCTTGTCCGCATTCCAGGAGTTCAAGAAAACGGATACCGGCAAGTTCTACAGCAACGTGTTCGCTGTATTCCGTACGTTCTGTTTTCTTGCGGCATCGGGGCTCATGTTGCTGACTCCATGGCTTGCCTCATTGCTGCTGCAGAAAAAATTCTATGATTCATGGCCTATTATACCGATCCTTATTCTGGCGTTTTTGTTTAATGTATTCGCGGGATTTTATGGGACGGTATTCACCGCGAGCATGAAGACTCGGCACTTGATGACATCTACTGCTGCAGCGGCGATTGTGGTCATCGTGCTGACTTGGCTGCTTATCCGTGTTATGGGTCTACAAGGTGCTGCATGGGCTATGGTCGGCAGTAATTTGGTCATGTACGCCATACGTGTGGTTATGGCCAATCAGATCGTCAAAATCAACGTGAACCGGCCACTTATGCTGGCGAATATTCTGCTAGTATCTGTGCAAACATGTGTATTGGCGTGGCACCCGACTGCGTATACGTTGGTATCGGCTGTGCTGTTCTTGGCTGTGCTCGTGGTGTCTGCCATAGACATCTATCCGTCTGTGAAAACCCTATCCGTCGCGGTTAAGGGCAAGGGTTCAAGGAATAATCACGGAAAACATGTTAGGGAAATGAAGATTTGAGGAGATGGATAAAATGAAAATTGGAACAATCACTTTCCATTGTGCATATAATTTTGGTTCCGCTCTGCAAACTTATGCGTTGAGGAAATATCTTACTGATCTCGGGCATGATGTGCACGTTATTGATTATCGTAGTGAGGATTTCCGGAATTACTGGATTTTCCGAAAATACGGTATCAAATCGTTTGCCGTGGATTTGCTGTTCCTTCCGGGCAATCTACGCAGACGCAGCAGTTTCCAGACTTTTTGGCACAGGCATTTTAATCTGACTAAGAATACTTACGAAGGCGTCGACGCAGACCTGCAGATGGCTCAGGATTTGAACGACTTTGATGCGTTTATTTGCGGAAGCGATCAAATCTGGAATCTGGATTGTACTCGCGGTCCTGTTCCGCCGTTCTTCCTTTCATTTGCGTCTAACGACACCAAGAAAATCGCGTATGCGCCAAGTATGTCACATGCCAAGTTTGTAGAGAAGAATTTCACCGCAGAAGACAAGAAGAGGATTTCCGGTTGGCTAAATCGTTTTGACTCGGTATCCGTGCGTGAGATTTCTGTTGCTGGGCAGTTTCAGGACTTGACGGATAAATCCATCGTCGAAACGCTTGATCCGACGCTTTTGCTTGATCTGAAGGACTATCGGCATATTCAAGCACCCGAACTCCAGAAGAGGCTCAAAGAAGGCAAGTATATCTTTGCCTATACGCTGTGGCCGAATAAAGACATGGTGAAATATATTGATGAGCTCGCAGCAGAACGAAATCTGACTATCGTTTACTACTCGAGGAATCCAATTCATTATAAGGCGCATTCCATCAACGTGTGGGGGATTGGCCCTGCTGACTTCCTCACGTTAATCGACAAGGCCGCGTGCGTAGTATCTAACTCATTCCATGCCACGGTGTTCTCTATTCTTTATGGAAAGCCTTTCCTTACGTTTGGCACCGAGAAGAGCAGCTCTCGTATGAAGACTCTTCTCGCTAGGCTTGGATTGCCTGAAGAGCATTTGTTGCCGTCTGATTTCGAAGACGGAACGAGAATTAAGCCGTTTGTGTCTAAGCTAGATGTTGCACGGCTCAATGAACTGCGTGCAACATCCGAGCAATTCCTTAAAATGGCGCTAGCATGAAATGAACGGACGGGTGCCTACCACCGTCTTTTCGATTAAGATTTGAGCGTGAGCTATCGCATAACATTTTTTCATGCGGATTTTGCCGGCACTATTTTCATCCTATAACATGATTTAATTTGGAATAAATCTAACTTAAATCCAGTGAGAGATAACGTCCGAATTCCTGCGCACTTTCGGTTTTGTTCTTCGTTGAGATGTTGA
>ENA-OZGA01000067-OZGA01000067.1-human-gut-metagenome-genome-assembly--contig:-NODE-67-length-61615-cov-12.527112_pt1 | contig 61615 bp, 78 predicted proteins | sample MGYA00245112_ERZ653649 | MGnify/ENA primary metagenome ERZ653649 (study PRJEB26926, sample SAMN06165071) | human gut metagenome | biome: ENVO:00009003; feature: ENVO:2100002; material: ENVO:00002003...
ACGAGATGCTCAGGAGTCTCGTGGGCTCGGAGATGTGTATAAGAGACAGGACGAGATCGTCCCCGTGATGATCAAGGTCAAGAAGGAAATGGTTCCCTTCGCCAAGGATGAGTATCCCAAGGCCGGTGTCACCGCGGACAGCATCGCCAAGCTGAAGGGTGCGTTCCCCGTGGGCCCCGAGTCCCCCAACCCCGTGGTGGTCAACACCTTCGAGCCCACCGGCTGCCAGGATGCTCCCGATAAGGGCACCCAGCGCGTCACCGCCGCCAACGCCTCCGGCATCAACGACGGCGCTGCCGCCATCGTGCTGGCCTCCGGCGAGGCTGTGGCCAAGTACGGTCTGAAGCCCATGGCCAAGCTGATCGGCTGGGGCCAGGGCGGCGTGGATCCCAAGATCATGGGCGTCGGCCCCGTGGTCGCTTCCCGCAACGCCATGAAGAAGGCCGGCGTCACCATCGATGACATCGACCTGATCGAGGCCAACGAGGCCTTTGCCGCCCAGTCCATCGCCGTGGCCCGCGAGCTGCACTTTGACATGAGCAAGGTCAACGTCAACGGCGGCGCCATCGCTCTGGGCCATCCCGTGGGCGCCTCCGGCGCACGTATCATCGTCACCCTGCTGCACGAGATGCAGAAGCGTCCCGAGGCCAAGAAGGGCCTGGCGACCCTGTGCATCGGCGGCGGCATGGGCACCGCAGTCGTGTTCGAGAAGTGCTGAACTGAATGAAAAAGAAGCGGCTCTTATGAGCCGCTTCTTTTTGTACACCGAAAAAACAGGGAGGCCGCGCAGCGGCCTCCCAAAATCTTTATTTCTTGATCTCGCCGTTAGCGGCGGCGGTCAGGTACGCGTTGATGAACCCATCGATATCGCCGTCCATCACCGCCTGAATGTTGCCCATCTCATAGCCGGTGCGGGTGTCCTTGGCCAGGGTGTAGGGCATGAACACATAGGAACGGATCTGGCTGCCCCACTCGATCTTCATCTGCACGCCCTTCAGGTCGCTGATCTTCTCCGCGTGCTGCTGCAGCTTCAGCTCTGCCAGCTTTGCCCGCAGCATCTTCATGGCGTTGTCCCGGTTCTGGAACTGGCTGCGCTCCGTCTGGCAGAACACCACGATGCCCGTGGGCAGGTGGGTCAGACGCACGGCGGAGGATGTCTTGTTGATGTGCTGGCCGCCTGCGCCGGAGCTGCGGCAGGCCTGCATTTCGATGTCCTCCGGCCGGATCTCGATCTCGCTGTCGTCGTCCAGCTCCGGCATGACCTCCAGCGCGGCAAAGCTGGTCTGCCGCCGGGCGTTGGCGTCAAAGGGGCTCACGCGCACCAGCCGGTGCACGCCGTTCTCGCTCTTCAGATAGCCATAGGCGTTCTCCCCCTCGATGAGGATAGTGGCGGACTTGATGCCCGCCTCGTCGCCGGCCTCATAGTCCATCAGCTGGTAGGTGTACCCGTGGCGCTCGGCCCAGCGGGTGTACATCCGGTACAGCATCTCCGTCCAGTCCTGGGCCTCGGTGCCGCCGGCGCCGGCGTGGAAGGTCAGAATGGCGTTGTTGGCATCGTATTCGCCGCTGAGCAGCGCCGCCAGCCGGCGCTCGCTGATCTCCTTCTCCAGCGTCTCGTATCCGCTGACGACCTCCTCCAGCTGGCTGGGGTCGTCCTCCTCCTGGGCCATTTCGCACAGGGTCAGGGTGTCCTCCCATTCACTGACCAGCTTGTCGTGCTTCTTGATCTTGTTCTCCAGGCGCTTCACCTGACGGCTCACCTGCTGGCTGCGCTCCAGATCGTTCCAGAAGCCTTCCTGCTCCGTCTCCTTCTGCAGCTCGGCCAGCTCCTCACGGGCCTTGGGGATGCCCAGCGCCTTCTCCAGCTCGCCCAGGGTGGGCTCCAGCGCCTGCAGCTTCTGTTTATACTCGTCGTACTCGATAACGGCCATATATCGTCTCTCCTTGTGCCTGTAAATTTCCTTAGCCTTACTATTATACCAAAAAACAGCCGTTTGTAAAGGGGACAAAACAGGCGTGCGCTCCGCGCACGCCTGTTTTCACTTACTCAGCTTAAAATAGTCTCCCGAGCCCGCCAGGTTCGTGACCTCCGTCAGCACCAGAATATCGTCGACCTCCGCCGCCAGCTCTGCCATGCTGCCCCGGTAGTACCGCAGGTCGATCATGGTGATGGTCTCATAGTCGCCGGTGAGGAACGGTACGAAGGAATTGGCGAAGGAGTCCTTCACCAGCAGCAAGTGCTTCCCGTTCTCCGTGCCGGTGGTGATGACGCACTGGCCGTAGTTGCCGCCCAGAAACAGCTCATACTTATCCTTCTGCTCCAGGGCGGACAGGTCGTACAGCGCGCCGTCCTCCCCGTCGCACACCACGCTCTCCACCGTGATCTCCGGCGCGTAGTACACGCTGTCGTATACGCTGTCCGGCAGCAGCACCTTGGAGTACAGCGTGCCGCGGAAGCTGTCCGTGGCCAGCGTCAGGTCATAGCTGCGGGCGGTGTGCCCCGTGGCCTGTGCCCACAGTGTATAGGCCGCCTGCGCGCCCATGGTGGTCCAGTGGTGGTCCGTGTGGTAGTAGGGATCGTCCACCGCCGATAGCGTTTCCCGGCTGTCCAGCAGCGTGCTGCCCAGAATATCGCCCAGCTGGCCGAAGGCCTTGTCCTCGTTGAAATACGGCGCGTTCTCCGGCAGCATATCCCTCAGAATTCCGGCCGGGCTGGGCACGATCAGCGCCGTGCAGGGCTTACCGCTGGCGGCAAAGAAATCCCGGATATACCCGGCGTTCTTCTCCAGCCTTACCCAGTCAAAGCTGTCGTCGGTCACCTTGGCAAAGTACCTCCCGTCCGCGCCCAGATAGGTGCCGCTGATGTCCTCCTTGCCCTCGGCCCGCTGCAGCACCGACCGGGCGGCGGTCCAGAAGTCCCGGAAGACGATCTGGTCGCTGGTATAGTCCTCCACGTCCTCCATGAAGTCGCCGGACATGACACGATCCCAGGTGAGTCTGGGCGTCAGCTGCAAATAGCGGTTCTCGTTCTCCGAGAATGCCCGGTCCGGCGTCAGGAAAAAGCTGCCGACAGACAGCGCCAGCAGTATGCCGCCGATGGCGATCAGCGGCGCGATGCCGCTTCGTTTCTTCATAGCGCCGCCTCCTTAAAATCTAAAGTACAAAAACGGGTTGTAACTGTCGCCCACCAGAAACGCCATGCTCACCAGCAGTACGACGACTACCCACACCGTTCGCAGTCCGTCCGACAGGGCGGGGGAGAGGGCCTGTTCCCGCTTTTCCCACAGCCGCTTGGGAAGGCTCGTGCAGCCGATGACGCCCAGGACCAGCAGCAGCCAGTCGCACCGCAGCAGGTACGCCGTGGTGCTGTCGGCAAAGGTTCCGGAGAACATATGCCCCACATACGCGCCCAGAGCGCTGAGATCTGTGATGGCGAACAGCACCCAGCCCATGACGAAGCAGAAGCAGGTGTACACGTGCCCTACGAACCGGGGCGCCTTGTCCAGCCACTTCAGCAGGAACGTCTTTTCCAGCAGCAGCAGTACGGCGTAGTATACGCCCCACAGCACGAAATTCCAGCTGGCGCCGTGCCACAGGCCGGTCAGCAGCCAGACGATGGCAATGTTCAGGAGCTGCCGACCCTTGCCCTTGCGGTTGCCGCCCAGGGGGATGTAGACGTACTCCCGGAACCAGGTGGACAGGCTGATGTGCCACCGCCGCCAGAACTCGGTGACGGAACGGGACTCATAGGGATAGTTGAAGTTCTCCAAGAAGTGGAACCCGAAGAAATGCCCCAGGCCGATAGCCATGTCCGAATAGCCGGAGAAGTCAAAATAGATCTGGAACGTGTACGCGATGGCGCCGATCCATGCCGTGATCGCTGTGGGGTCCGACATGGCGGCGATGTCCTCCCAGATGGCGCCCATCTGGTTGGCGATGAGCACCTTCTTGCCCAGACCGATCACCAGCCGCTGCAAACCCTCGCTGGCCTCGCTCACCGACTCCCGCCGGTGCTCCAGGTCATAGGCCACCGTCTTGTACTGCACGATAGGCCCCGCGATCAGCTGGGGGAACAGCGTTACATACGCGCCGAAGTCCACGATGTTCCGCTGGGGCGGCACCAGCCCCCGGTACACGTCGATGGTATAGCTCATGGTCTGGAAGGTGTAGAAGGAGATACCGATGGGCAGCAGCAGCCCCAGCGCCGGGATGGCTGTGCCCAGCAGACCGTTCAGGTTGCTGATGGCAAAATCCGTGTACTTGAAAAAGCCCAGGATCGCCAGGTTTCCCACCACAGAGATGACCAGCACCGCCTTGGCGCCGCCCGCCCTTCCCTTGCTCCGAAAGTGGCCGATGGCCAGACCGTTGCAGTAGTCGAACACCGTGGAGAACAGCATGATCAGAATGTACTTCGGCTCACCCCAGCCGTAAAACAGCAGGCTGAAGACAAGCAGTAGCCCGTTCCGCAGCTTCCGTGGGCAGATATAGTATAAAATAGCCACCAGCGGCAAAAACGCCAGTAAAAATGTGGTGCTGCTGAATACCATGTGATGTGCTCTCCTTTGCGGATAGTCAGAAAAAGGAACAGGGCGGGCTTGCCCGCCCTGTTCAAAACAGATGTCACTTCACGCCGGCCAGCTTACCCATCTGATAGCTGCCGCGTATGGCGGACAGGTTGTTGACGAACAACACGTCCGTCACGCCCTTGGCCTTGGCCAGTGCGCTGACGCTGCCGCCGTAATACCGGTAGTCCACCACATACACCGTCTGGTAGTGGTCCACCAGAAACGGTACAAAGGCGTTGCCGAAGGACTCCTTCACCACGATGCAGCTCTGCCCATTGCTGACTTCGGGGTTCTCGATCACGGTGAAGGGGTTGTCGCCCATGATGAACGCGCCGTATTTCAGGCTGGCCGCTGCGGTGGACTCGTCAAAGATCACCTTGCCGCCGGTGAGCTCGCTGTCCTCGCTGCTGCCGTACTTCATGGCGGCGGTGCTGCTGACGGGATGATAGGCGTTCACCGTATCCGGGTCATCCGCCATGGCCTGAGGCTTGCCGCCGTCGTTGTAGAAGGAGCCCAAAAAGCCCGTGTACTGGCTCACCTCATAGTCGCTGAGGTCGTGGGGCGTAATGCCCTTGACATTGCAGAACTGTACATAGGCGTAATAGGCGCCCAGCGCCGTCCAATGGTGGTCGGTGCGGAAATAGATGTACTCCGTCCGATGGGCGTTCAGCGCGTCATGCAGGGGCACCGTTTTTATATTCTGCCCCATTCCCGCCAGAATATCCTTTTCGGCCTGTGCCTGATCGCTGCCGGGTATGTCGCTGAGCAGGCTGTCCGGCAGGGTAATGCTGCTGGACAGGGGGATCGCCATGGCGTAGACATTGCTGACGCCGCTGAGGCTGTCCGCCACGGCGTTGACCGTGGACTGGTACTTCTCCGCCAGGGAGCCCACATAGTTGTACATCTCATATCCGGCATTGCCCACGATGTATACGCCGCCGGACTGATAAGGCGTGGCGTCAGTGGTGATGACATTGGAGGCTGCCGGCTTCGTGGTGGTCACGGTAGACTTATCAGTGTTCCCATCGCCGTTCCCGCTTTGACCACCCTTTTGATCGCCCTCCGGGTCCTTCGCGGTGTTGTCCGCGTCGCCGGTCCCGTCAGGCTCGCCGTCCGCGGGCTGGGTGACGGCAGGGCTGTCTGTATCCTTGTCCGGCACCTTTTTGCCGCTGAATACATCGGTGAAGATAGCCAGCACCGCCACCACCAGCGCCGCGGCGGCGATCAGAAGCAGCAGCGCGCCGCCTCCGCCCCGCTGCCGCCGTTCATAGCGCGGACTCATCCTACATACTCCTTGATGACCGCATTGGCGGTATCGGTGTCAGAGGTGACGCACAGCACCACGCAGGTGCCGTAGGTGCCGAAAACCGCGCTGCCCAAGCGCTCGGCCTCCTCGGGCTGATAGCGCTCGGCCTCCTGCTTCTGGCTGTCCAGCAGGGACTGCATGGCGATCTTCACCGCTGATGCGTCCGTCTTATCCTTGCAGGACACCACAAAGATCTCCTCCATGGTGCTGCCGTCAGACATATAGGCGGCAGCGCTGCTGCCCTCGGGCAGTTCCAGATAGTCTCCGGCGTCGATAGCGCTCATGGTGCTGTCAAACTGTACGCGCTCGGCCAGCGCCTTGCCCAGCCCATCGGCGTCCACCGTGGCGGAGGACTTGTCGCCGCAGGCGGCCAGGGACAGGACCATCAGCATGGCCAGCAGCAGGGTCATAAAACGTTTCATAGAATTGCTCCTTATCATTCACTCAAGACTGTTTTGCCCGCCGGTATATGAGATACCGGCTCAATACATCATTATAATACAAACCGCGCGGAAGTAAAAGGGGGTAAATACAAACAAGCCATTTATTTTCCGCCAAGGCTTTCACTACCTATGACGGAGCGACCCCGCCGCGGGTTCCGAAAAAAAGAGACCGCAAAGCGGTCTCTTTTTCAAAAGTCGATGGTCCCGTTCAGTACCTTCAGGTCGTAGGGCTCGAACACCACCCTGCGGTAGGCGTCCACGTCCATCTTCACGCCTGTCCAGTCGCTGTGTATCTCGCCGTTCTGCTTGATGAGGATGTCGTACAGAATGTCGTAGGTCACGCCGTCCGGTCCCTTTTCCTCGATGGTGGAGTAGGGCAACGTCTTGTGGTACGTCATGTGCAGGCCCTTGTATTCGAAGTGGAAGCCGTTGCGCATCCGGCAGCCGTCCAGCCCCTTGTAGGTGAACAGGCGCTTCAGGTCCTGCAATATCTTGTCGTGTTCCTCTTCGTACAGGTTCTCCGGTGTCGTCTCGGTGTAGTCGTACCGGAACTGGATGGGAATACGATAGGGCAGGAAGCGCTCCACATAGTCCACCAGCTTCGCCGCCGGATAGTTCTTGTACAGCACGCAGTTGATGCGCGTGGGGCAGGCGATCTTTCCCAGCACCTGGTCAGGGCTTTCCTCCACATAGTGCTGCAGGTGGCGGGAGATGTTCATGCAGGTGATCTTGTCCTTGTTCCTCTCTGTGAAGGCCAGCATTTCCTCGAAGGAGGTGTGGGTCTGGGCGGGGAAGGTGGTGTTGATATAGATCTTGTGGGTGGCGGGGATGGCGTCCAGCATCTGCTGCAGTGCGTTCAGGTCGGCCAGCGGCTCGCCGCCGGTGAACACAAAATCACACCGGGGAGTGATGCCGTCCATCACCTGGATGCTTGCCAGTATCTTCTCCAGACTGAAGCCGGAGCAGTCCGCGTATTCTTTTTTGTTGATGCAGAAGGGGCAGTTGTTCTGGCAGTCGTAGGGTACGAACACCGTCACGGTGGCGCCGCCTTCCCGCGTTTTATAGGGATGGGCCATGTTGTTGACAACCTCACATAAAAATGTACCAAAACATTGTAAAACAAATAGTGATGGAAAGCAAGGGAAATGTTCAAAAATCTATTGTTTTCTTCTTAACAAAGCGCCTGCGCTCCGCCGTCAGTAGGCGCTGTCCGCCAATTCGGCGCGAATAGCGGCAAAGGCCGCCTCCTCGCCCCGCTCCTTCAGCAGCAGCAGCCAGCGATCCAGCAGTGCCGCCGTCTCCGGATGCATGAAGCGGCTTGCATCCGTCCGCCGCAGGTCCTTGCTCCGCTGGTAGTAGTCGTAGGGGGAGGCGTCCGTATATGCGTCGCCCTGATAGACCCGGCAGGCGGCGATCCGGTCGCAGAACATCTCCGCCACATACTTTTTCGGCATTTTGCATCCGCCGATATAGATGGTCCCATCCTCCCGGCGGCAGTAGTCGATCCAGTACTCAAAGTGGTGGCGGTTGCGCCCCTTGTGGTGCAGCCACGCCAGACTCACGCCGTTTTCCAGGCGCTCTTGGTCGTTGGGGCTGCGCCAGCCCTGGTAGTATTTTACGCCCCGCCAAAACTCCGTGGGGCTGTATTTGCTCAGGTCGTGGGCCAGACCCTGCCACACCAGACCCAGCTTGAAGCAATAGTGCCGCACCAGGCGCCGGTGACGGTTGACGGTATGTAAATGCGCGCGGAATGGCATGGCGGCACCTCCTGAAACAAGCTACCTGACAGTATAGCACATCCGGCGCGAAAAGGACAGGGGAAATTTCCACCGGGGCATAAGACGGCGCAAAGCGCGGCAGACTACGCGGGAGGTGAGACGTACATGGTCGATATGGCATTTTTTCGCGGCGGACTGGGGCGCTGGCTGCCGCCGTCCGTACCGCCGGTGGACGAGGCGGTGCTGCTGCGCCGGTGCTGGGAGCTGTTGGTGCTGGACCGGCCCGGCACGGCGCGGCTGGCGGCGTTGGGCCGCGCGCCGCTGTGCCGCACGGTGCTGCTGCCCCAGGAGAACACCGCCGCGCCTCTGCGGGCGCAGCAGGTGGTGGGCTGCGGCCTGTCGCCCCGATGCAGCCTGACGCTGTCCGGCCTGACGCCCCGCCCAGTGCTGTGCGTGCAGCGGCGGCTGACGGCGGTGAACGGCGCGGCCATCGAGCCGCAGGATATCCCCCTGCCCCTGCGCTGGGGGCGGCTTCCGCCGGAGGCGCTGCTGCTGGCCGCCGGCGCCTGGCTGCTGGCGGAGGGCCGTCTGCCGGACTGAAAAGCAAGAGGAGCGCCCACATGGGCGCTCCTCTTGCTTTCTCCCCGGTTTCCCCTGTCGGTGTCAGCATAAGGTATCCAGCTTTTCGGTGAACAGCTTGTCGTTGATCTGGAACAAGGTCATGCTGTGGCTCAGACCATAGAGAATGATGGCGTCCCGCCGGTCACGGGTGTACAGCGGCGCGTGCCGCGCCTGCCGCAGCAGGCCCTGGGCGTCCTCCACCGATGCGCCCAGGCCGAAGCATACGCACAGCAGGCGGTTGCGGGAGGGGAAGCGGCAGCCGGAGAACAGCTGGTGCAGATATACCTCGCTGATACCGGACTGCTTGGCCAGCGCGGCCTTGGAGAGGCCGGTGGTGGTATAGAGCCGCTGCAGCGTCAGCTGTAGCGGCGTGTCCCGGAAATTTTCATTGTTCTCCGACAGAAAGCGGTCCAGATTATTGCTGCTCGGCAAATTCAAATATATGTGGGTGTATTTGAAGTGATTTCACAAGAAAAACTTTCGCAAATATGTTAATATTTCACCTGCTATTTAGGACACCTCGTTTTCTTAGTATCAAAATAGTATCACAGAAAGCCTGCGATTGCAAGGGATCTAGGCTTTGCAAGCCCCTGCCAAAATTGGCCTCAATTTGAGGCCAATTTCGGCTACTGACCTCCGCCCAAAATTAAAGGAGGCGGGCAAGCACCCCTAGGGCTTGCCCGCCTTGATAACCGCAGGGCAAGACCGGGCGGGGCGGTCAATGGCGGCGCACTTGTGCGCCGTTCATCTCGACCATTGACAGCCCCGACAGAGGTTGCTGCTCCCCGATAAAATTCGTATTTGTTACTCGATACTGAACTCAGCGAATAGGTAAAAACCATCGTCTGTACCATAAGAGCCATCTTCTGTCGATGGATAAAAGAACTTAACGACTCTGTATTCTCCCGCCGAAAGCGAACCATATATTTCAGACCAATTGATATTCAAATCTCTTTCTCCTTGAAAAATATATGTTTCGGTGTCAGTAGTTCTATCGCCGATCTCTTTTACTGGTGACCATTTATCATCTTCCTTTTTTTCAATAGAAAAATCGTAATTGATCCCGCCATTGATATCAATTCCTGTGTTATTTGAAATGCGAACTGTCAAACCTGAAGGAGTTACACTTCCCTCTACAACTTTCATCGTGACATCCCCAAAATTGATATTTTTATTCTGGACACAACCTGCCATCCATAGTGCAAGTACAAAGCAAAGTGATAATACGAGAATCTTTTTCATTTCATATACCTCCACAACAAATCCATCATTTTTCTCCACTACTTTTATATGATATTTCGGTTTACCATTTATTTTTTAGAACAGCATATCATAAACCTATAGGAAAATCTACTTTTTTACCTACCTCCCCGGTCAAAAGTGCGCCGTGTTCGATTGCCACTTTTCTCTGCCTGTTCCCGCTGTTTATCGGCCCGTACTGCCGCCTTCACCTGCTGGCGGCGTGCCTTGCCGCGGCGCTGGCCGCTTTGGCCGTCTGGCTGTGGCCGGCCGCCGAAACGGAGCCGCAGCGCCCGAACAGCGCAGTCGATCCGACCGCTGCGACCGACCCGGCCCCGGATCCCTATTTGGCGGCCTGCCAGACCTACTACACCGGCGGCTGCGTGCGGATCCCACCTGCACCCACAACGAGGTGGTCTGGACGCTGCGCATGAAGAGCGGCGACGTGCTGCACCTGACCATGACCGTGGAATTTGAGGAGCAGCAGGCGCTGCGCATCACACCGGAGGACGCGCCGCTGGAAACGGCGCAGGAGCTGCAGGCGCTGCTGGATCGGCTGGCGGAGGAGTACGACGCGGACACGTCCATCACGGTGGAGCTGCCGGACGTGACCTATGACGCGCCGGTGTCGGTGGGCTGCGCGGTCACGCTGAAGGGCAGCGGCACCGCCTTCGCCGCGCCGGTGACGGTGACGCCCCTGAGCGACACGGAGCGGTGCCACGCCTACGTCCGCTTTTCGGAGGTCAGCTTTGAGGGGGATGGGAGCGGAACCGGCGTGACCGCCAGAGCGCCCACCTATCTGGAGAACTGCCGCGTAACCGGCTGGGACGTGGGCGCGCTGGCCGTGAACGGCGGCTGGGTCTATCTCCACGGCGGGTATATCGGCGGCAACGGGGTGGGCGCGCGGTACGACTCCGCGTACAGCAACTCCTATACATATACCATCAGGCACATCGACTTTTTGAACAACACCACGGCGCTGGAGCTTCTGTGCCTGCCGCCGAACTCCTATGCGGCGCTGGATGACTGCCGCTTCCGGGGCAACGGAACGGATGTATACAACCCCGGCGGCTACCGCATCGAGGTGAACAACGGCACGGAGGTCACCTTGTGAGAACGTAAAAAAGAACCGCCCGAAGGCGGTTCTTTTTTCGTGCGGGAAGGACCGTTTACAGGTTCTTCTCGTAGGACTCGATCATCTTCTTGACCATCTGGCCGCCCACAGAGCCGGCCTCGCGGCTGGTCAGGTGACCGTTGTAACCGTTCTTCAGGTTCACGCCGACCTCGGAGGCGGCCTCCATCTTGAACTGATCCATAGCGGCCTTGGCCTCGGGGACATTCAGCTTGTTGCTGTTCTTGGTAGACATCGTTGTGTTCTCCTTTCATGTTGTGGGGCAAATGCCCTTGTTGGGTATCGCAACGGTAGTTTTGCCGCCCGACAGCGCGATATGCATGAAAAACAGTGGCAAATGCTGGATACGGCGCGCAAAAAGGATAGACAAACGGGCGTATTCATGGTATACTAAACGCACTTAACAGCGAGGGGGACCTTCTTTCAGGAAGGACCGAGCAGGGAGGAAGAGGAAAAAGCGCGGCAGCTGCCGCGCTTTTTCGCGTCCTGCGCCGGACAAAAAAAGAGGGAGATGACAACACCATCTCCCTCTCCGCTATGTAAAAAATAAGTCGGAGCAAGCATACAAACCTGCTCCGACGTGGTCCGAGTGTCGAGATTCGAACTCGAGGCCTCTTGAACCCCATTCAAGCGCGATACCAAACTTCGCCACACCCGGATATTCTGTTGTGCCTCAAACAGCCCACTTAGAATACCACAGTTTTCGGCGGTTTGCAAGTCCTATTTTGAATTTTTTTCAAATTTCTTCCGAGGCTTTTTGTTGACAAAGGCGTCGGCGCATGGTAATATAATACTCGCGTTTGGCACGAGAGACGCTTTTACGCACGGAGAGATGGCTGAGTGGTCGAAAGCACCGGTCTTGAAAACCGGCGATGTGAAAGCATCCGTGGGTTCGAATCCCACTCTCTCCGCCAGAAAATAAATATGTATGCGGAAGTACCCAAGTGGCCGAAGGGGCTCCCCTGCTAAGGGAGTAGGCCGTCAAAAGCGGCGCGAGGGTTCAAATCCCTCCTTCCGCGCCAGCAAAAAGAGACATCCGAAAGGATGTCTCTTTTTGCTTCACGCGGCTGATTTTGCCCTTCCCCCGTGAAACCACCCGTTGACAAACCCAATCAAACGGTTTATACTTATTGCCATCAAAAAGGCAGTGACGAAGAAGAAGCTGTTTTTCCGCGGCCAAAGAGAGGGGCGCCCCCGGCTGAAAGCACCCCGCCAAGGACACGGCCCGTACCACTTCCGAGCCGCCTGCGACGAGCAGGACGGGTATCGCCCGTTACAGCGATCGAAAGCGACGGCGTATGCCGGATCTCTTCCGCCGATACTGCGTTGCAGAAGCTTGAAATACAGACCGTATTCCTGCGCTCCTGCGCCTTGTCTCGACGAAAGATATCCCGCCATCCGCAGCGGACAGTAAAAATGCTGCGTATGCCGTAAGCAGGGTGGAACCGTGGAGTAATGCCTATTACCTCACCCCTGATACCATTCAGGGGTGGGGATTTTTATTTATCCAGCCCCGATCACAAGGAGGAACAGACTATGAGCGAAGTCAACAAGGAATTTACGTTTGAAAATGAGCAGTACCGCAAGACCTACTGGCACACCTGCTCCCACATCCTGGCCCAGGCTGTCAAGCGCCTGCACCCGGAGGTGAAGCTGGCCATCGGCCCCAGCATCGACAACGGCTTTTATTACGATCTGGACGCGCCCTTCGCCTTCACCCAGGACGACCTGGGCGAGATCGAGGCTGAAATGCGTAAGATCTGTAAAGAGAAGCTGAAGCTGGAGCGCTTCGAGCTGCCCCGCGCCGAGGCTGTCAAGTACATGGAGGAAAAGGAAGAGCCCTACAAGGTGGAACTCATCAACGATCTGCCCGAGGACGCCCACATCTCCTTCTACAAGCAGGGCGAGTTCGTGGACCTGTGCGCCGGACCCCACGTGGACTCCACCGGCCGCATCAAGGGCAACGGCATCAAGCTGACCGCCTGCAACGCCGCTTACTGGCGCGGCGACTCCAACCGCCAGACCCTGCAGCGTATCTACGGCGTGGCCTTCCCCAGCAAGGACGAGCTGGATGCCTATCTGAAGGAGCGGGAGGAGGCCGTGAAGCGCGACCACAATAAGCTGGGACGCGAGCTGGAATATTTCACCACTGTGGACTGCATTGGCCAGGGCTTGCCCATCCTGCTGCCCAAGGGTGCCCGCGTTATCCAGCTGCTGCAGCGCTGGGTGGAGGACACCGAGCAGCAGCGTGGCTATCTGCTGACCAAGACGCCTTTGATGGCCAAGCGTGAGCTGTACAAGATCTCCGGTCACTGGGATCATTATCTGGACGGCATGTTCGTCATGGGCGATCCCGCGGATGAGACGAAGGAGTGCTTTGCCCTGCGTCCCATGACCTGCCCGTTCCAGTATCAGGTGTTCCTGAACCGCGGCCGCAGCTACCGCGACCTGCCCATGCGTCTGGGCGAGACATCCACCCTGTTCCGCAACGAGGACTCCGGTGAGATGCACGGCCTGATCCGCGTCCGCCAGTTCACCATCTCCGAGGGACATCTGGTGCTGCGCCCCGACCAGCTGGAGGAGGAGTTCAAGCAGTGCCTGGATCTGGCCAAGTACTGCCTGGGCACCGTGGGCCTGTTGGAAAAGTGCACGTTCCGCTTCTCCCAGTGGGACCCCGCCAACCCCAACAACAAGTACGAGGGCACGGCGGAGCAGTGGGACCACGCCCAGGCCGCCATGGAGCGCATCCTGAAGGATCTGAACGTGGACTACACCGTGGGCATTGACGAGGCCGCGTTCTACGGCCCCAAGCTGGACATCCAGTACAAGAATGTGTACGGCAAGGAGGATACCCTTGTCACCATCCAGATCGATATGCTGCTGGCGGAGCGCTTCGGCATGTACTATATCGATGAGAACGGCAACAAGGCCCTGCCCTATATCATCCACCGCACGTCTCTGGGCTGCTATGAGCGGACGCTGGCCTACCTGATCGAGGAGTACGCCGGTGCGCTGCCCACCTGGATGATGCCCGAGCAGGTACGCTTCCTGCCTATTACTGACCGCGCTGCCGACTACTGCGTGCAGCAGGCCGCGGAGCTGCGCAAGCAGGGCTTCCGCGTGGAGGTGGACAGCCGCAACGAGAAGATCGGCAAGAAGATCCGCGAGGCTACCCTGGAGAAGATCCCCTTCATGCTGGTGGTTGGCGACCGCGACATGGAGAACGGCACCGTCTCCGTCCGTACCCGCAAGGGCGAGGACCTGGGCGCCATGACGCTGGAGGATTTCTCTGCCAAGCTGCGCCGGATCGTGGATGAGAAGCAGAAGATCTGACGAGTGCCATAAGTCATAAGGTAAGCGAGAGAGACAGGCGGAAGCCTGTCTCTTTTGCTGCAGTCAGACAAAAAACAGATTTCGCCAAAAGAAAAGTTTATTATAGCAAAACAGCAGGATTCTGACAGAAAACCGCATGAAAAATACATGAAAATGATGCAAATGCGCCAAAAAATGGGGGAAAGTGTGTGGATGAAAAACAAGGAGATGCGCTATTGAACACTATTCAGAGCGCAAAAGTCAACATATTTTTGCAAAAAAGATAAAAAAGTTTCAGACACAGGCCGCGAAGGCGGTGGAGAAGACCGCGTCAGCAGATAGGAAGCCCAGGATTTCGCGGGGATAGGTGTTCAGCCAGTCTTCGACCTTCTGGATTTCCTGGACGCTGACTTTGCTGAAGTCCGTCCCCTTCGGGAACCAGCGGCGGATCAGGCCGTTCGTGTTTTCGTTGGTCCCGCGTTCCCAGGAAGAATAGGGGTGGCAGTAATAGACCTTCGTCCGCGGCCCCTTTCGGCGACAGCTTCGTTCCATGCCGTCGACGTCGGCAAACTCGGAACCATTGTCGACGGTTATCGACTTGAAGGTGGCACGGAAGGCCGGCGATCCCATCTTCCGTTCCAGGCGGTCCAGGGCGCGAACTACGCTGGCGGCGGTGTGATCCTGGACCTTGATGATCAGTTCCTTCCTGGACAGTCGTTCAGACAGGACCAGAAGGGCCGGCTTCGTCTTCTTCTTTCCCAGGACGGAGTCCATTTCCCAATGACCGACGGTCGTCCTGGCGTTCACTTCCTCCGGCCGGTGTTCAATGCTGGTTCCGGCGGACGCCCTGGCGCCCTTCTTGTGGGTGCGGGTGTAGCCGCGCTTGTTCTTACCGTGACGGGGAAGGTCGCGCATTTCAAGGGTCAGGAAGACGCCCTTCCGGATATAGGAATACAGTGTCGACTTACAGATCGACGTCTTGAACTTCATTCCCTTGACGCGGATTTCTCCAAGGACCGCCGCCGGCGAATAGCCGTCTTCCACGATCCGCCGTTCAATGTAGGCCGCCAGTTCGTGGTCGTTGCCGATCTTTAACTGTGGGCCTTTGTTCGTGCCGTTGTACTTCTTGACTGATTCGGCGACGTCACAGCTATAACGGACTTCCTCCGTCAGGTCGGAATTGGTGTGGATATACTGGCCGCGCTTCAGTTCATAATATACCGTTCGAAGGCTGACGCCCAGGGCGTCGGCGACGGCCTGTTTCGTCATACCCTGGCGAAGATACTTTTCGATATTCAGGCGATCCGCTCTGGTCAGTTGCTTGAATCTGCGACGTTTCATGGTGTTTCCTCCGTTCGGTATAAAATAAAAGGCCCCGTCCTTTCGGACAGGGCCTTCGCGTTCACGCGCTCTGCTTTGCGATCTGTGCTTCGATCGCTTCCTTGATAAAGGCGTTCACGCTCATTCCGGCCGCCGCCGCGGCCTGGGCGATGATCTCCCTGTTTCCCTTCGGGACCGTTATTTCAATTCTGTCATACGCCTTCAGGTTATAGCGTTTGTTTGCGGCTGTCTGCGCCTTTGACATTGTGAATCACCTTCCTTCTGGTGCTTATTATATACTACCGGTAGTATATTGTCAAGCAGAAAAAACGGCCCTCCGGTTCTGGTCCGGAAGGCCGTTCATTCTTCGTCTTCGATCAGGTTTTCAAAGGCCACGCCGAAGACCGCCGCGAAGGCGCGGACTTCGTAGTCTGTAACCAGGCGGTCGCCGGATTCGATCTTGCTGACGACGTCCTGTTCCATGATTACGCCCTGGGTCTGCATTTTTGCCGCAAGGGCGGCCTGTGACCATCGTCGCGCCGTCCGAAGGCACCGGACGCGGTTTCCACAGATATTCTTCCGGCCGTTGTAGTCGAACTTCTTCACGCCTGATCCTCCCGTTATGGTAATATCCCATATTCTAATTGACTTTAGCATAAGATTCCGATATTCTTATGGTAATATCCCATAACTTCGGGGTAAATATCAAAGGGAGGTTCTGGCATGGGTGCGAAGAACTGGGTCCTGGAGGGCGACTATAAACACAAAGCGGTCATCATGCAAGGCGGGAAGGCGGTTTTGAACGTCGGCCTGATGAAAAATCTGAAACTGGACAGTTCCACGATCGACCAGATCGAAGTCGTGGACGAAGATTCCCAGAAAAGCATGGGTTCCGCCGTGGCGCGCGGCGCCGCCGGCGCTCTGCTTCTGGGTCCCCTGGGCGTCGTGGCGGCCGCGACCGCGAAGACGAAGGGGGTTCATGTGGTGGCGATTCAGTTCAAGGACGGGAAGCGGTCCCTTCTGGAACTGGACGACACACGGTTCAAGGCGATCAAACTCGCGATGTTCTGAAGAAAGAAAAAACGCCCAGGGGTTCGTCCCCTGGGCGTCTTTCTATTTGAAATACTTCATGTAACCACGCTTCTTCAGTTCCTGTTCGAAGCGGCGCTGAAGGCGCGCGTTCTGGGTGCGCTTCGTGGCGTTGACGGCCCGTTCCAGGGTGTAGTGACCAGGAATCAGGGAATGGACGAACATTCCTCCTTGCGGGTCCTTCGGCTGGTAGACGAACGACTTCCCGTCCCAATGTCCAGGGACGAAGTGGCCGCGGAAGCCATATTCCAGGGGCTTCGCATAGTCCAGGTTGTTGAAGACGTCGATCTTGTAGGCCGTCCCGATCCGGATCGCCTTCGAACTGCTGTTGAAGTTCCGGCGATAGTCGCCGGTGTTGATGATGTTTTCTTCGGTGCAAATCTTCCTGGCCTGGTCACGGGCGAAGCGGCCTTCGCCGACGACCAGTTTGTCCATGATCTCCGGTATATCGGCCTGAAGGGCGACCAGGGCCTTCCCGAAGTTCGCCAGTCCGTCCAGCTTCATTCCCATCGTCAGACCTTCTTCGTATAGGACAGGCTGATCCAGCCGGCGCCGGACTTCAGGCGGCCCCAGTTGCCCTTCTGCTCGACGATGGTATAGACGCCGCGGTCCTTGATCTGGCCGGTGACGGCGTAGGTCGTGCCAGGGCCTTTTCGGATATTCAGGACGGACGCCGTGATCCGCACCAGGTAGGGGGTGAAGGTGGCGCCGCTGGGCGTCTGGCTGGGCTTCTTCTCCGGCTCCGCCGGCGCGGCCGCGCCCAGGCGTTCGTTCACCTGGGCCGCGATCTGGGGGTGGAGGTTATAGAGATAGTCACCAGGACAGGCCTTGTTCGCGAACCACCGGTGAACGGTCATGTTCTGCTTGTTCACCTGGCCGATCAGGGACTTGTCGCCCTTCCACAGAAGGGCCTTGATCCCATTCCGGCGGCAAATATCCACCAGAAGGTCGATCAGGGCGGCCAGGGCCTGGTCCGTCACCTTGTAGGGGTGCTTCGTGTCGGACGCGACTTCGATCGTGATCGCGCGGTGGTCGTTGGAGCGGGACGAACTGCACCAGGACCGGTCCTGTTCCTCCACGGACAGGCCGATCGAACCGTCCTTCCCGACGACGTAGTTCGCGGAACACTCGCGGCCGGTGGTGGCGAAGTAGTCACAGCCTTGCTTCGCCGTCCATTGTCCGACAATACAATGAATCGTGATGGTGTCGATCTTATGATTCCTGGGGCTGGTCCTGTTCGGGCTGATCCTGGAATACGTCACTAACGGGCTGTTGCTCATGCTCTTTTTCCTCCTTTGCGGGTACGGTGTCCGCCGGCGTGTTCAGGATCGCGACGAACTTTGTGAAGGCTTCCTTGATATACTTACAGGCGACCAGAAGGACCGCGCCGACGATGATCAAATCGGCGAACAGTTCCGCGTATTCGTCAGGAATCGTCCAGCCGACTTCCGTCGCGAAGATCGGAAGGGTGGTGATCGCGATACACAGAAGGGTCAGTCCGACGATGAACGTCAGCGCCTTCAGGCCGCCGGTCGCCAGCTTTTCGCGGCTGAAGGGTTCACAGTTGATCTTGATGTTGTACCACAGGGAGAACACGACGTTCGCCAGGTAGGCACACAGGAAGATCGCCATAGCATAGCCGATCTTGATCAGGTTTCCGATGATGATTTCAAACATGGGTTCATTCCTCCTTGTCGACCAGGTCGCCGTATTGCCGGCGAAGTTTGATCCTGTTTTCAGTCTTTGCCTTGCTGTAATAAAAGCCGGTCGCCGTGGCGGCTTCCCCGAAGATGGCCGGTATCAGGTAGGCCAGGGCGTCCGTGTTGCTGGTCCTCCACACCATGACACAGGTGAAGGCCGTCACGAAGATCGTGACGGCCCCCACGGTGCAAACGATGATTTTGGAGAACTCGCGGCGGGGTTTACTGTGCCTTTTCAAGGTCTTCGATCCGGTGGTTCGCGACCTTGATCCGCTCTTCGATAAGGGCGGCCTGTTCTTCCAGCTTGAAGGTCCGTTCGATCACAGAATTATGCTTGTCGACCTTCTCTTCCAGCTTATCCAGGCGATAGGCAATCAGGGCGGAACTTTTCCGGTTCGCCAGGTAGGCACCGGCCAACGTGCCGACCATAGAAAGAACGGCGATGATGATCCCTTCGGTCATGCCGTCACCTCCGTCCAACCGTAGACGCCAGGTTCCCAGACGTTCGACGCGACGTCGGACGTCCAGTGCTTCCCGTTATGGGACACCTTCGCGCCGGCGTTATAGGCGTCATGGGCGCCGACCGGCTGGGACCATTCCGGCCATTCCTCCGTCGGGTCGCCGATCTTCGACCACAGGGACGCGGCGGCCGCGGGGGTCCAGTCGGCTTGCGAAGTGTGGTCCTGGTTGCACCGGTACAGGTCGGAACCGTAGCGGCGGATATTGCCCTTTTTGTAGGCGATCGGGTAGGCCCAGGGGGCGAACTGCTCGACGTTCTCCGTGGCGGTGACGTCGTCGATCTGGCCGCCCTCCGCCAGGACCACGAAGGCGATGGACGCCGCCGCCGCGATCTGGGTGACGGGGTTGTTCTTTTCCTGTTCCTGGGCTTCCTTCATGCTGACGGTTTCGCAGTCGTGCGAGTTGAAAGACATTTTGCTTCCCTCCTTTCATCAGGCGAAACGGATCGTCGCCTGGGTGATCTCGATTTCCTCCGTTCCCTTCAGCAGATAGAACCGATAGCCCAGGCCATAGCCATTTGCGACGGTGCTGTTCGCGAAGGTGTGGACCAGGCGGTTCGCCTTCTCCGTGATGTCCTCCCAGACGGGGTTCGTGTCGAACGGGTTGTTCGTCACTTCCAGGTGGAGCGTGGAACCGGCCGGACGGTCGGACGGGTACAGGGAAACGAAGACCTTCGTGACCTTCGCGTCGGTGTTGAAGGCGCGGGCCGCGGCGATCCTGGTGACGGTGCGGCTGAAGGTGATGTTGCGGACAGCCGTCCCGCCGGCGCCGTCGGACGCGGTGATCTTCAGGACGTGGGTCCCCGCGATCAGCCTGATCCAGACGGACGACAGGTCGGCGGTGTTCTGGGCGCCGGCCGTGGCCGTGTAGGTGCGAAGGGTGATCGTTTCGGCGCCGTTGGTCAGGGTTTCCGTCACGGTCATGGTCTGGGTGGCGGACTGGGCGTCGGTGACGGTGTATTTGTAGGTGAAGGGGTCGGTCTTCGCGCCCATGTTCTGGTCGGAACCGCTGATCACGGGCGGGGTGTTGTAGGAAATGGCCTTTCCGGAACCGGTGCAATATGCCGATTCATTCCCGACCGCGTCCACCGCCTTCACGCGCGCGTAGTAGGTTGTTCCGCTGGACGGGACCGTGTCCTGGATCGTCTTCGCGGTGGTGATCCCGATCTGGGTCCAGACGCCGGAATCCACCTTCCGTTCCCAGACGTAGGAAATGGCGTCGCCCTCCGGATCGGTCGATCCGCCGGTCGACAGGGTCAGGTTCTGTCCCGCCTGGGGGGTGCCGTAGGTAATGGAAGACGGGGCTGTGGGCGGCTGGTTCCACAGAAGGATATAAGCGCCGTCTGTGTCGGTTGTATCGGATACCAGATTCGAAGATGCCAAATACAAAGCCGGCCGGACGCCGCCGCCGCCGCCGTACGCGCTGTCGCGGTCCAGACTGCCGTCCGTGCCGACAAGGCGCGCGCGGTACGCGTAGCCGGCGTACGGGGTTCTTAACCACCACCACCAATATTGAGAAGCGGACAGGCTGGAACTGGTGTAGGTGGACTTGCTGACGGCTTCCGCCGTGGGGTAGCACTGGCGGCGCGACGCGGAATTGAAGTAGGACCACAAGGAACCTTCGGCCACGCCGTTTTCGTTGGAAAGGCCGACGTTCGTGTTCGAAAGCAAAAAGACCTGTCGAACGATGTCTTCATAACCGCCGCCGTCGGTGACGGTGTTCTTCGCGACGCGGATCGTGGAATCCAGGATCGCGTTCCTGAAGTCGGCTTCGAAGTTCGCCAGGAAGCCGGCTTCGGTGTCGTAGGGGTTATAGCCGTTCCAACAGTTCGCGGACGTGGGCGGGGCGTCGGCTCCGTGCTGTGCGGCATACCAGGACGCGGCCGCACTGTTCAGCCACTTGTCGATGTTCGAAACGGAATAACGGTTATTGCCGTAACTCCGGCGGTCGCTGTTGCTGTTGCCGGACTCCTTCGCGTCGAAGCATTTCAGGGTGATCATCTTTTCCGTCACCAGGCCCGTTCGGCCCTGGGACGTGTCCTGTGTGCCGACGATCCACCTGATCGCCTGTCCGTTGTACTTTGTGTTCGCCGACTTGACGACGCTTCCAACGGGCAAAGCGGATAGAGATTTCGCCATAGGGTTTTCCCTCCATTTCTTCCCTGAACAGGTTGAAGAACAGGTCGTCGATCTCGCTGATCAGGTGATAACTGTTGCCGTGTTCGGCGTGGCCGGTCCAGGAATTATAAGACTGAAGGTCCGTGTCGAAGTCGACACGGCCTTCGTCTACCAGGTGGCGGAACTTCGTGATCTTCCGCCTGATCCGGTTCTTGCTCTCACGGCGTACCTTCCGGACGACCTTTCCGCTGTCCGTCAGGTAGGTCCGAAAGCCCAGGAAGTCGATTCCCTGGGATAACGGAAATATGGCCGTCTTCTGGTTCAGTTCCAGGCCCAGGGGGACCAGGAACCGGCGGATTTCTTCCAGGCAGAACTGCAAATAGGCCCTGTCCTCATGTATCAAATAGAAGTCGTCCATGTAGCGGCCATAATACTTGATTCCCAGACGTTCCTTGATCATGTGGTCCATGTCGGACAGGTAGAGGATCGCGAACCATTGTGAAGTGTGGTTCCCGATCGGAATCCCTGGTCCCTCCGTGGAGTCGATGATCATGTCCAGAAGCCACAGGACGTCGCGGTCCTTGATCAGCCGGCGAAGCTGGGTCTTCAGAACGTCGTGATTGATCCGATAGAAATACTTGCGGACGTCGCACTTCAGCACCCAGCCGCCGGCGCCGTTTTTGCGGTAGTAGGCCGCCATGAACGCCTTCAGTCGGTCAAGGCCGAAGTGGGTCCCTTTGCCCTTCTGACTCGCGTAGTTGTCATAGATGAATGTCTTCGAAAGAAGCGGTTCAAGGACCTGTTCACATAAACAATGCTGAACGATCTTGTCGCGGAAGCTGTTATACATGATCAGCCGTTCTTTCGGTTCATGCACGAAGAAGCAGTTGTACGGGGACAGGCGGTATTTATGGCGCTGAAGCGTGACCTGAATGAACAGAAGGTTTTCCAGGACATTCGCTTCATATTTGCACACGGAATACTTCCACCGTTTCCCTTTGCGCGCTTCTGTAAACGATTGATATAGATTGTTGAAGTCCGTCACGGACGCGAAGTCATGGGCGGGCGTTCCCTGATCCTTCATAAAGAAAAATCCTCCTTGACGCTGATAGTCCGGCCGTCGCTGTTGAAGGCCTTTCGTCGTCAATCATGTATTTACCGAAGGGACTGTCGCGGCCCTTCGGAAGGAAACGATCTCCTTTGTTGGTGATACTCTGTTTTCAGGCTTTCCGCCCTAATCAGTCCCGTTTTCCACCAAATCCGGCCGGACGCCGTTGTTGCCGTTGTACGCGTTGTTGTTGTTCAGACTGCCGTCCGTGTTGACATTGCGCGCGTTGTTCGCGTTGCCGGCGTTCGGGGTGACAGATCGTTCCCTAATGATTTATGATCAGCCTTCAGGGATCGGGCCGGCCGGCTCGACGGGGATTCCCGTCTTCCGTTCGGCGTCGTACCATCGGGCGGTCATACATTTCACGTCGACCGTCAGCTTCGTCCAGTAGTCGAAGGTCCCGCTGTCAATATAGCCGCGGTCCTTCGAAAGCTGGATCATGTGCAAAAGTTTCTTGCACTCCGTCAGCGCGGCGCGCTGAAGTTTCAGGCGGTCGGCCTTGTCCTGGTCGTCCATTATGGGGAAGATTTCGTTCGCTTCGACCAGGTAGTCATAGATCGCCAGGGCGTGGCCCTGGATTTTATTCGTCACGGAAAATCTGATCTTCTTCGGAAAACGCTTCGGGTTGTCGGTCGTCGACAGGGTGAAGCCGATCATTTTGTCCGCGACGGGCAGAATGTGAAGCGGGCTTTCGCCCTTGCTGGGCTGGCTCCGCTGGTAGTTTCTTCGCGATCCCATTGATACACCTTCGATTCCGGATATTCTCGACCACAGCGGCGTCTCCGGTAAAGTCGAAGCCGTAGTCCCGAAGGACCACGGCTTCTTCCGTGCCGGCGTAGGTCATGCCGCAAAGAACCACGCTGTCGCCCTCACAGAAGCCGCACACGGGACGAAGTTCCGTGAACAGGTTCGATATAAGGCAAGAGGTTTCCGACGGCGTGGCGGCGATCCTGGTCACAGATACAGGCGGTTCCTTGTCTGGTCCAGAATCCCTTCGGGAACTCCGGTCCCGTCATAGCCCTTCCAGTAGGAAAGCTGCGCGGGGGCGAAGGTGTGGGTCACGGTGGTTCCGGTGAAGCCGGTGTTCAACTGTTCCTTGATCGCTTCAATGTCGCTGTCCTGGCGGCGCTGGACCTGTTCTGTGTTCTCTCCGGTGGTTTCGGTGATGGTGTCCGCGCCCTGGGTGTGGACCAGGGGCGCCGCGTAGGTGGTCATTTGCTCACGGGTGACATAGGAACCAGGGGCCACCTGTACGGACACGGACGCGGCTTCCTGGTTCGTCACGAAGACGGCCAGGTCGTGGATATGGACGGTGTCGGCGTCTTCCTCGAAGGACGTCGCCGGAAGGACGTTGTCGCTGTCGTCGCCGTCCAGCCAGCCATAGCAGAACATGACTTCTGTGTTGTCGATGGTGTTCCCGTAGACGGCGACTTCCCTGATCCAGACAGGGGCGTCCAGGGCTTCGTTCGTCACCTGGACGGGGATTCGCATGATCGCGGGGTCGCCCTCGATCAGATCCTTTTCGCCCAGGCTCACGGCGACGTTCTCCGGCGTCACCAGGTCCGCCAGGGTGTTCGGGCTGACGGTGGCGACGCCGCTTCCGGCCGCCGCACGGGTCAGGATCAGCGGCTTTCCGGCCGCAATCAGGGCCGTCAGGGCCGCCGCTCCGGCGTCCGTGACGATAGACTTAAATCTTGCCATGTGGTTTTCCTCCTTATGTGGCCGGCGTGTAGACGTGCCGGTTCATCGTGACCATAGCGGAACAGGCCGCCGTCTGGGCCGGTTCGTCCGTCTGGGGAATGTCTGCCTTCAGCCGAAGGACCAGGTTCGCGGGGATCATCTGGCCCAGGGTGGCGATCAGGGCGTCCCGCTGGGAATAGCCTTCCAGGCGGATTCGAATGAACAGGTCATAGGCGTTTTCGTCCAGGGTGACGGTGAAGTCGTCCGTGATGGTCTTCAGGTACTTCAGAAGGGTCCTGTATGTATAGGGAAGCTGGTCAAGGTACTTGATCAGAATCCGTTCGCGGCGCGCTTCCAGGGTGTCCCCGTCGGCCGTATGAAGGCCCATGATGGCTTCCCAGCGTTGACACCCATATTCGGATAGGGTCGCCAGGAAGAAGTCGTCAGCGGCCGTCCTGACGTCGTCCAGGGCCGTTTCGAACTCCGGCTGTTCCGCGTTGGCGATCTGCTGGAACTCGACCAGGTCCTGAAGACAGCGCGGCCAGTAGTCTTTAAGTTTCATTCGTGATCCCTCCCATGACGGGGATCGCGTCGGACGCCAGGACGATATTCTGGGTTCCGCCGTTGATCGTCGTTCCCGTGATGTCGATCACGCCGTCCACGGACAGGACCTTCGTTTCCACCTGGGACACGCGGACGGTGATCCCCGACTGGTTCGCCCAGTCCTTCGCCAGGGCCACGAAGTAGTCCTGGATTGCCTTCGTGACGGCGGTCTTCACGGTGTCCCAGGCGTAGCCGGTGGCGAAGGTCAGCTTGAAGGACACGCTGATCGCCGTTCCGGTGACGCCGACGACGGTGACGACGTGGCCGATCGGCGCGATCCCGGCGCCTTCGCCCTGGTTCTGGGTGGGGTCGACGGCGGTCTGGACGGTGTCGACCAGGGTCGAAGACGGGACGCCCCAGTCGCTGTTCACGAAGACGATCTTCACGGTCCCGCCGCCGTTCCAGACGGGGAACACCTTCACAGCGCCCACGCCCTGAAGCAGTTCGACCTTCGTCCGGTAGTCGGCGATATTGCCGCCGTATGCCTGGGATTCCAGGCTTTCCTTATATCGGGCCAGAAGGTCGGCGTCGCTCTCTTCGTCTTCGCCGTTGATCAGAATGTCGGCCAGACGCGCGGCGCCCAGACCTTCCACATAGTCGATCGGGAAAAGGTTCCCCTGGTACTGGTTGCCGGCGGCTCCGGCCGTTTCACACAGAAGTTTGAACTGGCCGGTGGCGATCTTCTCTGTCACGACGTAGTTCAGGGCGTCGCCGGAATAGCGGGAACCGATCGGGACGTCCATCGCCCCGCCGTCCCCGTCCTCGAAGTAGCCCTTCCGGACCGCGGCCGTGGCCGGCGTTCGGAAGACGCTTCGTTCCTGACACTTCAGGGTCAGGTCGTCGCCTTCCTCTGTGTCGGGGAAGGCACGGTCCAGAAGGTAGGCCAGTTCGATATACATGATTGCCAGTTCGGCGGCCGCCGGCGCGATCGCGTCGTAGACGACCGAACCTTCCCGCTTGTCGATGGAAGCGGCCACGCGGGAAAGGCACCGGTCCATGATGTTTTCGAAGGTCATGTTCTCATACAGCATTGTCGCCGACCTCTCTTTCGATAGGGATTTCGCCGAAGATGGTTTCGGCGGTGAACTTCACGGACGCCGTCCGCTTGTCGATCTGGGTGACTTCGAAGTCGGTGACGTCGGTGATCCGGCTGTCCGCCAGAAGGGCTTCGGTGATCACGCGCTTGATTTCACTTTCAAACACCTGATAGCTTTTTCCGACGACTGCGTCCAGTTCAATTCCATAGTTCCAGGAATAGATCAGGTAGGCGAACCGCTCCGTCTGAAGGATTTTATAGATCGCTTGCTTCATGGCTTCCGTTTCATCGCAGAAGCCGCCGACGCGGCCGGCGTCGAAGTCGATCTTGTAGGTCCGCGAAGGGGCTTCGGCGGCGGTCTGGACTTCCAGGTCTTCGCCGATCTTCACGGTGGTCGCGTTAGGAATCATAGGTCACACCCTCCCCAGGACAAGAAAGGCCTGTCCGCCCTGGTTCCGAAGAAGGATCACCTTGTCGCCGACGGCCAGTCCGTAATAGCATTCCGACGTTTTGTCGGTGTTGGTTTGGTAGTTGCTCTTCAGGACGTGGGAATGGGAAGCGAAGGCCGCTTCGCCGCTCCCGCCGCCCTTCTCTTCGGTGGAAGGGCCGCCCTTCATGCCGGTGTGGTAGTGTGTGGGGTAGTAGCCGGCCTGAAGTTCCTTCGGAACGACGATTGCTTCGCCGGATATGTCGAAGCGGTTATCCACGCGGATCGTCAGGGGCGACGTCTTCGTCACCTTCCCGAAGAACCAGGCCGTCGGCGCGCCGGCGGCGTTGGTGTTCTCCGCGACTTTCTTCATCGTGTCTAAAAGGCCCATGTCACACCACCTTCAATTTCAGTGTCATTGTTTCCTTCAACAGGTCATGCGCGGCTTCCTCGATCAGGAAGAAGGACTTCACGCCCACGGCGCCGATCCCGATATACAGGACGCGGCCGGCACGGACGGACAGGTCCGCGATCGCGTTCAGGCTGAAGGACCGCGACGGCCGGTTGTAAAGTTCCAGCATTTTCGCGCCCCGCTCTTTGATCTGGGCTTCGTTCATGCTTTCGTCGACCGTTTCATAGTCCTGAAGGATTCCCCACAGGGTCATGTTCTTCGAATCCTGGTAGATGTAGACGTCACGTTTGCCGGTGGTCTTATTGTCCTTGACCAGCTTGATTTTGTTGTAGGTGTCGGAATCTATGTCCTGGTCGTAGGTGTAGCCGGTGGCAAGGCTCCCGTCGCCCACGAACAGGTCCAGCTTCGCCGTTTCGACGTCCGTGATCGCCAGGGAACCGAAGTCGTCCCACAGGACGAACATTTTCCCCGTGTTGATCAGGGTCAGGTCGATTGCCTTCAGGGCGATGTCGAAAAGCGTCTGGCCGTCCTCGATCATGGAGGGGATCGCGTAGCCGGTGTTCGCCAGGGTGCCGGTCTTCAGCTTGAAGTCTTCGGCGATCTGCTTCACGATCTGGTCGGCGCGCTTGCCGGTGAAGACATAGGTTTCCTTGTTTTTCTTCAAATACCAGGTCTGATCGTAGGCCGTGACCTGGACCTGGTCCTTTTCGCTCTGGCTGGTCTTCACGACGTAGCCATAGAAAAGGCCCGTGGAACCGTTCTTCAGGACCAGAATCCCGCCAGGGTTCCACGCCACGGCGTCGTCGACGATCGCGGTCACGGTCAGGGAAGCGGGGGAACCGGACCTTTTTGTCGTCCACTTTGCCGCCGTGATCAGCGTCGTCACGTCATGCGCGGCGCCGGTCACGTTGTTCTGGTAAAGAATAGAGATAGCCATATCAAGGGATCGTGAACGTCTGTCCAGGGTAGATCAGGTTCGGATTTTTCCCGATTGTCCCCTTGTTGGCGTTATAGATTTTCGTGTAGTCCGCCCCGTTGCCGTACAGCGCCTTCGCGATGTTCCACAGGCAATCCCCAGACTTCACGGTGTAGGTTTTCGGTTTGCTGGCCGGCTGGCCGGCCCTGGTCGGTTCCTGGGCCTTCGCCGGCTCCGACTTCTGGGCGGGAAGGGCGATCCGCTTCGCGGAATAGTCCCGCCATTCATACAGCTTGATCGAATAGTAGAAGTCCCCCAGTTCGCCGGACCGCTCTTCGTACTCGAAGGACTCCACGCCCATTTTGACGTTCATGTCCAGGTCCGTTCCGGTGATCAGGAAGCGAAGGGGTGTCCGGCCGTCCCTGGCGGACTGGATCGCCTGGATAATGGCGGTCGGGTTCCGGACCTGGCCCGTGGTATAGGGGGCGCTGGACTTCGGGAAGAAGCTGTCCCATTCGATGGTCCGAAGCCCCTTCTTCCGAAGGATCAGGACTTCGCCCAGTTCAAGGACGGTCGTCCGTTCGTTCTTGCCAGGGGAAGACACCTTCAGGGAAGCGGGAAGGACGGGAATGTTGATTTCCCGTCCCCCCGCGATCAGGGTCATTCTGTATCGGCTCATTAGTTATACACTCCTTCCGCGGCGGCGATGAACTCACCTTCCAGCTTCCGTTCGATCGCACTGACGACGTCGTCCAGGTCCACGCGTTCGCTGATCTGGGCGTCCATCGCGACGGTCGGGGCCAGGGTGACGAAGTTCTGGACATAGCGCATTTCGGCCACGTCGCGAAGGAACTTCAGGTCTTCGTCGGCGATATTGACGTCGCTGTCGATCTTGCCGACGGAACCGACGCTGTCCAGGTCCCCGCCGTTGATCGTGCCGGTGGAGCGGGACACGTCCCAGGAAGAAGTCAGGCTGTCCAGTTTGCCGGTGATCTGGGAAAGGTTGTTCGCGATTCCCTTCGCGCCGGTGGACCAGGCGGCCGCCGTGCTGGCCGTGTCGATCTTCTCCATACGGTCATAGCGGACGGCGTTTTCTCCATAGCTGGCTTCGATCTTCGCCTGAAGGCCGCTTCGCCAGTTGCCGACGGCGTCCGACAGGCTCGATCCGAAGACCGCGTCGATCGCGTTCGCTATGGTTTCCAGGACGCCCAGGACGGAATCCGCCAATCCCAGGAACAGGCGTTCAATGGAACCGATCGGATCGACGAAGACGTTCGCGAAGAACTCCGCAAATGTGGCGATGAAGTTCCAAATGTCGGCGATCAGGTTGTAGCCGAAGGCATACAGGCCGCCCAGAAGGCCGCCAACGAAGCCCACGACGTCTTCAATGGTGACGCCGGCGTCCATTGCGGCGGAGATCAGAAGGGCGACCAGGGCGATCATCATAATAAGCGGCGCATTTGCAAGCGCCCAGGCCGCGGCCTGGGCCAGGACAGGCGCCACGGTAGGCACGGCCGGCCTTGCCGGAAATGGTATCAGGTGCGTTCAAAGTCTTCATTCTGGGTCACTCCTTTCGTCAGTTCACGACGACGGTCATATAAAGCTTTTCCATGCTGTCGTTCGGCTGAAGGGCGCAGTCGACAGCGACGTCGCGCTTCCCGTCGCCCTGCTGAACGGTGATGTCGTCGGACTTGAAGTTGCTGATCGCGTCGATCGACTGATACTGAAGGGCCAGAGACACCAGGTCAGCCTTGAAAAGCTGGCGGCCGGTGTCGCTGTTCGTCACCAGGCCGATATAGGATTCGCCGAAGATACGGGCGACATCGTTCGCCCAACCGTCCATGACGCGGACGACGCGGTTCGACGTCCAGTCGGAAGACATATTCTGGCCGATGGTGGTCAGGCTGTTGATGTCCGTCAGGACACGGGCCTTTCCGTAGTCGGCATAGAATACGAACTCGCCGGCCTTGATCGCGGCTTCGAACTGGGACTTCGTATATTTGACGTCCACGTCCACGGCGTCGTCGTAGGCGGTGTTCGTCAGGGATTCGTTCACTTCCGCGCCGGCGGAAGCGCCAGTTACCCAGGCGACGGCCTGGTCGCCGGTGACGGTGGTCCCGTTGGTCAGGACGACGCCGTTCTTCACGTTGATCAGGCCCATGTGGTCGCCGACGTAGCCATAAAGGACGCCGACGATCTTCTTCCCTTCGTCGTCACGAAGGCGCTTGACGAAGGCCGCATACAGGGACTTGATGTCCTCCACGGTGCCAGGGTAGCCGATCACGTTGAAGGTTTCCACTTCGAAGGCCGTCAGGGCGGCGGTGTGCTTCGAAGCGTTGACCGTGGCGTTCGTGCCGCCGGTCAGCGCGGTCGCGGTTGCGGCCGTCAGGGTGGCGACGGTGCCGAAGGTGACGAAGTCATTCGCGACCAGGGAAGCGGCGCCGCCGGACTTCGCGACGGTCTGGCTGTCCATGACCATATCGTCAAGATAGGTCACGACGTCCATTTTCGTCGCGTCGTCGACGTTTGTGACCACGGCGACCTTGATCGCGTTTCCGCGGGTGCCGCCATACTTCGCGGTCACGGTCATTCCGCCGACGGTGGCGCTGGCCTTCGTGCCGCCGCCGTTCACGCGGTAGATCAGAAGGGTCTTCGCGCGCTTCATGGCTTCACGGACCAGAAGGATATTCGCGTCGGTGGGATCGTAGCCGAAGACCTTCATGCTGGTCGCGTTGAAGTCCGCGGCGTCCAGCTTGAAGACCTGGCCTTCAGGTCCCCAGTTCAGTTCCAGGGGAAGGGCCGCGACGCCGCGTTCCCCCATTTTGGCGTTGGTCCCCATGCTCACGAAGTTGATGTAAGCGCCAGGAAGGACCTTGTTCTGTACGGTGAAAGAACCTCCACCAATAGGCATAGTTACACGCTCCTTTCAAGGAAGTCGGTCACAAGGCGGACCGCTTCTTCCCGTGTGTAGGTCTGGCCGTCCTTCAGGATCGCCGCGACGGCGTCCTGGGGGACGCCCAGGGTTTTAGACTTGACCAGTTGTTCCTTTGTGAAGACCGGCGCTTCCTGGTCGACGGCGACGGTCTTTTTCTTCTGGGCCATTTGTCAGACCTCCGATCTGATCGTGTTGTTCTGATCCAGATAATACATGGACGGGATCACGTCGGGCGTGATCACGAAGTTCAGTCTGGCGTCGAAGCGGAAGGAAAAGAACCGTTCGTCGCCGTCCTGGTTTGCCGCGATGTTCGTCAGCCGAAGCGACCGGAAGACGTCCGTCCCGTCCTCGGTCTTCTCGAAGACGGAAAGGGTTTCGAAGTCGTCCAGCATAGCTTCCAACCAGGTATTGAAGGACAGGTTGTCCCTGTCCGCCTGAAGATAGCAGACTTCGAACCGCGTCGTCCTGACGCGGCGGCGGTCCAGCTTCTGTTCCTGGGTGGTTTCGATCACGCGGACATAGAAGTTCCCGTCAGCTTCGGCCGGAATCCGGTTGACGAAGACGTGACGGACGGGCCACCTGGCGATCAGCTTCTTCGCAATCGCTTCCAGGAAGTCGTTCAAGGTCACGACAGATCACCGTCCTTTACTTTGATTTCCTGGTGGGTGGCATACATCGACGGGCGGCCGATCACTTCGAACGTCACTTCCTGGGTGCTGGAAGGGTCGTCGCGACCGAACCGCTTCACGACGATCGTGTCGCCAGGAAGGACCTTCAGGTCCGGACCGGCAAAGACGACGGCGTCGTTGTCGATGTTCTGTTGTGCGTTTGTCTGCATACTGCTGTTTGTACCTGAATACGACAGCGCGCAAATGATACCAGAATACACCACGTCGGGGACGCTTGCGGACAGGCCGTTCGCGCCCCTTTTTGGTGCTGTCCGGTAGACGGTGGCGGTGTCTTCATAGGTGCTTTCGATCGCGGTGCGCTCCGCCGCGGGGCTTCCGAAGGCCATTCCGTCACCACCTTAACTTCCGGTATTCGTTCAGGACTGTCTTCCAGCCGAAGAAGTCCCCGTTGTCGTTTCCCAGGTTGAAGGTGCCGGCCGATCCGGAAGAACCGGAACCGACCGCGAAGGACGTCTGGACGTCGCCGCGCTTCACGGAAGACACGGCCCCAGGCGCCGCCGCGGTGGTTCCCAGTCCGGCGGCCTTGTAGTAGCTGACGCACATGACAGCCAGGACGTTTTCCAGTTCCAGGGGAAGTTCGTCCCAGTTGATATAGCGAAGGACCAGGGTCTGAACGGTCTGGATCACATATTCCAGAACGTCGTCCTGGTCCTCCGTGGTGATCCCCAGAAGGACCTTGACCTTCTGAAGGACCGTCTGTCCGGACATAAGCGTCCGAAGGACTTCGGCCCTTTCAAGGTCGGTCAGGCCTTCCAGGGAAGCAAGGATTTCTTTCAGCATGATAGACCACCTTTCGGCGGTCCCGTCAGTTCTGATTCTGGGCTTCGATCAGTTCGATGATCTCCGCCTTCTTCGCGCCGTCAGGGACCGCGATTCCGGCTTCCTGGGCCATTTCCAGAAGTTCGTCCTTCGTGAACTTCGACAGGGGCTTGTCGCCGCCGGTGGCGGCGTCAGGCTCCGGTTCGTCGAAGGGGATCAGGTCAGGGGACTTCTGGAACTGTTCCAGAACGAAGTCGCTATGGGGTTCCAGGATCGCGCCGGTTCTAATGTGCTTGAACTTCACGTTCTGTTCCTCCTTTCAAACGGGCGTCACGCCGATCAGGCGGAAGTGACGCTGGTGGAGTAGGTGAAGATCAGGTCGGGGGTCAGGGCCTTCGTGCCGTAGTCGAAGAACATGGACACGCCGTAGTCGTTGGACAGGGGGATCTTCTCCGGCTCCTTGTAGGGGTAAATGACCGCCGGCTGTGCGATTGCGCCTTCAATCATGGCGACGCCGTGACAGGTGGTGGTCTTCGTCTTGCTGGTTTCCACGGTTTCGGTCTTCACGGGAAGGTTGATGGAGGAATAGACGCGGACGCCGTGGAACATGGCGAAGTCCTCCGCCGCGGTGTCGACGTTGGCGTTGTTGGTGTTCTTGTCCAGGTAGTTTCTGGCCTTGCCGTAGGTGACGGGGTCCAGAACCAGGCGGATCAGGTTACGGGGAACGCCGCGGACGTAGTCGTTCTTCACGGTTTCCACGCTCTGGATCAGGCCTTCCAGGATTTCCTCAATCGTGGCGCTGGCGTCGGGGGTGTAGGCGGTGCCGGCGTCGAAGGCGGTCTGGAAGAAGGCGGCGTCGAACTCCGCGGCCACGGTGTCGACGTGGTTGTCGGCACGGCGCGCCATGATGTTCGTCACGCCGAAGGTGTCCAGGTCGAACTTCGCGGCTTCCTCGACGATCTCGCGGTGGGTGTCCAGGTTGACAGGGGTCGGGGGAACGGTGATCGCGGTTCCCTTGTTCGCGGTGCGCGCGGTGCCGTAGGGCTGGGACGCGCTGTTCTTGAAACGCTTGAACTCGACGGAACCGCTGGCGGGGTTGCCGGTGTATGCCTGGGACTTCAGGCCCTGGGCCAGGGTGTCCTTCTGAATGTTCGCGATCACCAGGCCGGACAGTTCGGCCAGGTCGGCCTTCGTGGAACCGCTCTGGATCAGGCTGATAGCTTTAGTTCTTGCCATTGTGTATCATTCCTTTCGTTTATGGTGGTGTGGTTTACAGGCAGACGGGGCCGTCTACCTTGCCGGCCGCCGGCGGCGTCTTCGGGCCAGGATCGGCCGGCGTCGCGCCGTGGACGGGTGGGGTCTTTGCGGGGTCTTCCTTGAACAGGTACGCCTTCGACTCCTTGATCGGCTTCAGAAGGCCTTCCAGGTCGGTTTTCAGGCTTCCGTCGTCGCTGACTTCGATCTTGTCCATGTCCAGAAGGCCGATGATGTCGGAAGGGTCATAGACCTTCCCGTTCAAGGCCATCTGAAGGGCGGATCGCTTGCTGATCTTCGCGAGTTCGGCGGCGTGGGTCGTCTGAAGGGTGTCGAACTTCTCCTTCGCGACCTTGACGTCGTCCGCGATCTTCGCCGGATCGCCGGAACCGCCGACAGCCTTCAGGGCTTCCGCGGCCGCCTTCAGGGCGTTTTCCGCGCTGGCCTTCCCGCTGTTGGCACCGTTGTACTTTTCGGCCGGAACGAAGGTCCCGTCGTTCCCGATCACCAGGTCGACGTCCTTTCCGTCCTTGCCCTTGCCCTTCAGCGCCGCTTCGACCTGCTTCGCCAGGTCTTCGCCCAGAAGATTTCTGATTCCTTCAATGATCATAGGTGTTCCTTTCTCCGCTGTTTATATGGCGGCTTCCACGCCCTTCGCGGTCCCGCCTGGTCGCCGGACGGGTGCGGCTTGTATTATGAAAAAGGCGCCGCCCGAAGGCGACGCCTGTTCCACCTGGAAAAGGGTATAAGAAAACGCCGGCTGGTCGGCCGACGTTTACTTCTTCTTCAGTTGTGACGGAAGGAAGTCCTTGAACAGGGCGTCTTCAATCGTGTCCCCGTTTTCGTCGAAGAACTCGACGGTGTAGGCTTCCCCGTTGTCCTGGATATAGACGACGGTCCCTTCCGTGCCGGCCTTGACGCCGGTTTCGGGGTCGTCTTCCAGAAGGACGACGGTGTCATATAATTCAAACATAGGCTGTCACTTCTTCCTTTCCGGCGTTGCCGTGATGAAATGCGGGTCCTTCCCGCCGGTGTCGATCTGCCAGACGGTGTTCAGGCGAAGGAACCGGTCCTTCCGGCCGTACAGGATCACGGGGACGGTGTACCGTTCGCCGAACTGCGTGGACACGGTCTTCGTCACAGGGGACTTCTGGACCTCCGTCAGAAGTTTCTTCTGGAAGGTTTCCCAGTTTTCCACATTGTAGCCCAGGACCTGGTTGATCACATGGGCCTTTTCCTTCCCGCGGGGGTGTTCGTGGTTCAGAAGATAGCCCTGAAGTTTGTCCTGGGGCGCCGACGCAGACGCCGCTTCGGGAAGGGTGCCGCGGCTGGCGGTGCTGTTGTAAAGGCGGACCTTCGCCTTCATCTGGCGCCATTTCTCCGGATTCGTGTATTTCACGTTCTGGAAGGCGTCCAGGGTGGACGGGACTTCGCCGTCCGGAAGGACGCCCAGGAAGGCGTCGAATTGCTCCTGGTCTGCCTTGATATTATACGCCTTCTTCCGTTCGACTTCAACCGAACCTTGACCGTTTGCGGCCGTCTGCCGGCTGTACCACTCCTGATAGGTGGTCCGCTTCGGCATAGGCTCCCCGCTGTTCAGCCAGTCCAGGGCCTCTTCGGGGTCATATTCGACCGTCGTACAGCGACAGTTCGGGTGAATGGGCGGGTAGTTGACGCCAGGTTCCGCGTCGGACACCTTAAAACGCCGGCCGTCCAGGCCGCCGCAAGTGTCACAGGTGCGTTCATTGACCGCGGCCATATATTCATATTCCGCGACGCCGGCTTCCTTGTAGGCCTTCCTGTCGGCTTCCGCGTGGATATGGGCGGTTTCGGTGCGGATCAGGCGTTCGGCGTTCTTGTAGGACTGGCCCATTCGGGAAGAAAGGGCGGACGCCATAACGCCCACGCTCTTTCCCTGAATCAGGCCCTGGGTGATGATCTCGCGTGTGTTGAAGATCAGCGCCTGTTTCGACTGCCACAGACGATCGGAGAACATAGCACCGGACCAGGGGTAGGACACGGCGTCTTCGACGGCGGAAGCGTCGATCTTCGCGATCTCATTGTAGAAGCCGGCGCGGCTTTGGAGGTCATAGGACTTCTTGTAGTATCCAGACCAGTTTTCCGTTTTTGAAGGTGATGGACTTCACCTTCTCCCGCTGGCGCTGGTCCTTCACGCCGCGGAATATGATCCGGTTCCCCGTGATCTTACATTCCAGGGCCAGGGGGTTCAGGTTGACCTTCCAGAAGCGTTCGGCGTAGGGGCCGAACATTCGGTAGATCGCGGCCTGAAGTTCCGCGAAGGTGGAATCGCGGTTCGTTTCCTCGATCTTTCGGACGACCAGAAGGTTCGCGCCGGTATAGGCGGGGTCGGATAGCTTTGCTATGTAGTCCTGGGCGATGTTCACGGACTTTCCGGAACCGGCCGATCCCTTCAGAATGCGATAGCGGCCGCGCCACTCATTGACAGGGCGAAAGACTGGGTTGAACTGGGCGGACGCCTTGAACTCAATCTTCGCCGCCGTAGTCATAGTTGATCACCACCGTCACAGGTGCGTTCCCTTCGGGATTGTCCTTGAACATTCCCAGGTGACGACCGCACAGTTCCAGGGCCTTCAGCTTGTCGGCCATCTTCACTTCGCGTTCGACGCTCGTTCCGAACTCCGTCGGGGTCTGCTTCACCTTGACGCCGGCGATCACCGCCAGGTCGTCTTCGACAGCAGTCCCCAGGACTTCAGCCGTGTTCAGGTCGATCACGTCCTTCGGGTTCAGGAAGGCGATCCTTCCCAGTTCGCGAAGGACGCGGTCAGCGTTGATCCCCGTCCGCTTCGACCTTTCGGCCATCGCCTGATCAATGCGCGCGCGAATTTCAGGTTTCTTCAGTAATTCAGAACCAATACTTCCCGCGGCATTCGGAGAATATCCGGCGCGGATCGCGGCCTGGGTCGCGTTCAGGTCGATCAGATATTCTTCACAGAAGACTTCATTCTTCTTCGTGATCTTCGCCATGATTCACACCGTCCTTTCTTCGTGATCCTCTGAAAGCGGGTACAAAAAAGACGCCCCCGAAAGGACGTCTTTCTGTACCCTATTCAAAAGGAGGGGGAACACGCTGTTCCCGACTATAATTCTACCACACGGATTTGCAGATTGAAAGTCTCATGTGTATTCACCTGTATTCATCTTTCAGCGGAAGGAATCGGATTTATACATGGTAGCGAATAGGGAGTCCAGGGCCGTTTTCCTCTGGCGGTAGATCGTGGCCTTCGCCATGTGGAGGAAGTCGGCCGCTTCTTTGTAGGATCGGAAGGGGTAATACAGGGCCAGAAGGACGCACTTCGACTGACTGTCCATGTCCAGGATCGCGGACAGGACGTCTTCGATCTGCTGGGCCTGACGTTCCATGGCGCCGATCCGGCGGTCGGCGGTGTTCCGGCGCTTCTCCGTCCGTGTGACCATGTTCACCATTCGGGCGTCTGGGTCTGGGGAGGACTGGACGCGGACGCCGGCGTCGGAAAGCTGGCTGGAAGGGAAGGCGGATTCCAGGATTTCCTTCAGGTCTTCAGACAGGGCGGCCCGCTCCGCCGCGATCTGGGATTCTATGACGCGCGCTTCCTGGTCGTGGTTGCGAAGGACGTCCATGACGCGGAAGCGTACCCAGGCTTTCCGCTTCTCTTCCTTTTCATTCTGATCCATGCGTTTCACCGCCTTTCTTCTGGGGTGTGTCAGAACGGAAGTTCTCCGTCGTCGTCTTCGACCTCTGTGAACTGCTGGTCCGCGGCGGCGGCCATCTGGTCGGCGGCGTAGGAACCGGCGCCCTGGTCCTTGCCGTCGGCGAACTCCACGGAGTCGGCGACCACTTCGACCGTCTTCCGGTCGTTGCCTTCCTTGTCCTTCCACTTCCGGACCTGGATCGAACCGGTCAGGGCGACGCGCTTCCCCTTTCGGAAATACTTGTTCACGAACTCCGCCGTCCCGCGCCATGCCACGCAGTCCACAAAATCCACGGTGTCACGCTGGAAGCGGCGGTCGACGGCCAGGGCGAAGGACACGACGGGCGTCCCCTTCTCCGTGCGCCTTAATTCCGGTTCACGGGCCATTCGGCCGATCAGTTGAACTTGATTCATGGTGTCGCCGCCTTTCAGAACCGCTTCCCGTGCTTATAGGGGCGGCCGGCGTTGTAGGCCATCTTCTCCGCGATCACGGCGTCCAGGTCGATTCCCAGGTGGCCGCACAGGTCCGCGATCCGGATCACGGCGTCGGCCAGTTCCACGGCCACACCTTCGGGTTTTACACAACATTTCGTCGGCGCGGTGGCGACATACCCTCCGCCGCTGTAATAAATCATAGGAACGGGGTCCCCAGGTCTGATTCGGTTTCCGGCGCGTTCCTCTTCCAGGGCTTCGGAAAGTTCGCTATGGATCAGCGCGATCGCCGTCCCGAAGGGAAGGGGCGGGTCCCAGAAGCCGTGTTTGACGGCGTTGTCGTGTGCCTTCTGAACGATGTCTTTGATCTCCATGTCTGTTCTGTTTCCTTTCTGCACGATAGCAAGTCGGACTTCGTCCGCTTGCCCGTGCTATCATTTGATTTCAGCTTCTTTCAGTCGTTCACTATGTAGAACCGGACGTTCTGGCGGCCGAACTGAAGGGCGTCGTCGTGGCTCTCGAAGTAGACGTCGATCTTCTGTCCCTGGATCGCTCCGCCGCGGTCCTGAACGACCATTTCGCCCAGGCCTTCCACGAACAGGACGGTCCCTGGCGGGTAGATCGACCAGTCAGCGGCGATCGTCACGCCCTGGACAGCTTCGGCGCCGCTGGCGGTGTAGACGATCCCGTCCGGCCGGTTCAGCGCCCAGGAACCACAGCACCGTTCACATGGACAGTACGCGGTCGCCACGGCTTCGATCCATTCCGGTTCCGGCTCCGGAACTGTTTCCGTTTCGGAAAGGGTTCCAGAAGGCCCCCGGAAGGCCGCTGACGGCGTTTCCTGGGCGGGTGGTCCGTTTACACTTCCGGTGTCTTCGGAACACGCACCGGCGAAGGACGTCAGCACCAGGGCCGTTCCCGCGATGATGGACAGGACGCCGGTCAGAAAACGCTTCATCATGTGGGTTCACCTTCTTTCTGTTCTTCCTCTTCAGGTTCGGGGATCGGCCGAAAGCAATCGCACCGGACGACGCGGTCGTCGTCGGCGTGGATCGGGTTCGGCCGTCCCTGGTCGAAGGCTTCCACACACGCCACGCAGTAGTCGCCCAGGCGGCCGCGTGCGGGGTCGTCGATGAACTGGATATTGTCGCACTTCCGACAGTTGAAGTCGTAGCGCCACTTCGGCAAGTTCTTACGCCTTCTTCCGATCATGGCTTTGCTTCCTTTCTATGGGTTGTCCGCACTCCGGACACTTGCGCGGGATTCCGGCTTCGGTCCGTGCAAGGTCGGCACAGCAGAAGGGGCAGACGAAGACGTCGCCGCCTTCAAATATGGAATACTGGATCGCCGGCGGGACGCCCTGGCGCTTCTTCTGGGCCATTCCAGGATCAGGGCTTCCAGTCCGGACACGGCTTTTGTCCGAAGTAGGGCGGATAGTTCGGAAGGATCAGTTTGTCATGGGCGACACAGCCGATCAGCGTCCCGCCTATGCGGACCAGGTTCCCACACGTCGCACACGCCTTTTCTTCCTTCTCGACCTTCCGGCGGACTTCTTCAAGGAACGTCATGGTCTTCACCGCCTTTCACAAGTCGGGCTTGCTCCCAGAAGCCACGTTCGCCCTTCGTTCTGGCCCGTGCGGTTTCCAGGGCCTTTCCGTAGTCGTGATACCGGCCGCGTTTTTCTGTGACGCCCTTCACGATGTCGGCGATCGCCTGGTCTACCATGTCGGGCGGATAATAAAAGCGGGGGTATTCTCCGGACGTGTCTATTCCCAGGCTCTTCATGGTCGTGATGATATTGAAGCGGTAGTTCAGGCCGGCTTTCCCTGTATGGTCAGACAGTCGAAGACTGTTTCCCAGGCCGTAGTCGAACTTCAAGTAGACGCTGTTCGTGGAATAGGCGTCATATCTATGAATCAGGACTTTTCCGGCCAGTTTGTCGCAGACATACGCGGCAAGGTCCTTTACTGTTGCCATGCTCCGCCGCCTTCCAGGGCCGCTTCGGCCGCTTCCTTCGTCAGGAAGACCGTCTTCCCGATGTCGTGTTCGGTGAACTGCTCGGACGACCAGGCCGTCGTCCCAAGGCGTCCGCGAAGGACGCTGAAGGACGTCAGGCCGTCCGCTCCCGCTCCGACGAACATGACGGTCGCCGACACGACGCGGCGGCGCCGGATCAGCCAGACGGTCCCGTTCGGCTTCACAGGGAGGATCACACCGCCGGCGTCGCGGAAGTCGGCCAGAAGGTCCAGGACCAGGGCGTCCATGACGCCCTTTCCGATCTCGTAGGTGTGCCGGTGTTCGTTGGCGTGGAACGCGATCCGGTCCTTCAGCCGCTGGGCCAGGTCCGCGTTCTTGCCGAAAATGCCTTCACTCATGGTCATTTTCTCCTTCCACTTCGTCGCCCCAGGCGTCCCAGCCAGGGGCGGTCTTTCTGGCGAAAAGTTCGATCATAGCGCCCCCCCCCCGCAAGCTGGACGATCCTGTCGCGGGTTTCCGCCGGCTTCTCGCTGTGCCGGCCGATCGGCGCGTCGATCACGCTATGGACGTGTGCGTCTGCGCGCTTCGGTTTCCCCCTGGTCGCCAGAAGGCACACTTCGGGGTTTGATCGCGTCCAGTTACCCAGGCCCCAGAACCAGGAAGGGGTTTTCCGGTTTCGCTTCACCCAGACAAAGGCGGCGGTCTTATACCGGAAGCCCCAGCGCCGGATCGTTTCCAGGGCGATGTCCAAGTTCGGGAACGTGGCCCACAGGAACAGAAGGCAGTCGTCCGCGGCGATGTTCTGGACTGGAAGGGAATAGATGTCTTCCGGCTTCATGGTGTGGTAGTGTTTTGTCACATTCCGCGCGGCACCGCCGCCGGAGTAGGACCAGGGCGGGTCCGCGTAAATCACGGAATACTTCTTGTCTGGGAACGGGATCACTTCGCCGCCTCCTTTCCGAAGCGTTCTTCCAGGTCGAAGACGCTTTTCCCTGGGCCTTTCATAGGCCGGTCCGTTCTGCTCTGAAGGTCCTTCAGGCGGTTCCAATATTTCGGAAGGTGTGTCCGAATGTTGCGAAGTTCCTTCAGGTTCTTATTCGCACAGCACCAACAGGACACGCGGTCCAGAACGTCATAAAGCCGGATTCCGTTTTCCTCCCAGAAGAAGCCGCGGTCATAGCAATAGGCCAGGGCGTCGGCTTCGGTGAAGCCGAACTTCGCCAGGGGTGCGACCTTATACAGCGGAAGGCGCTGAAGGCGCTTCTGTTCGTCTGCGGCGATCCCTATGTACTGAATGACGTTCTTTCCGGCCGCCTTCGCGTGTTTGTCCAGGGCGCTTGTTTTGTTGGCGGTTCCCCAGCGCGCACAGCCGCCGCACCAGGAATAACCGTAGTGAAGGCCGTTCTTCTTGCTGGACACGGGCTTTTCCAGCATATCGAACAGGAAGGGCCGCGGGGGGCGAAGTTCGGTGTATTTGACGCCGTGGTCGTACAGGATCGGAAGGACTCTGTCGCGGGTGTCATAAATCGCCTTGAACTCCATTCCGGTGTCGTAGAAGACCACTTCGTCCAGGGGAAGACCTCTTTCCAGGATCAGAAGGACCATCGCCAGACTGTCCTTCCCGAAGCTGACAGAAGCGATATATCTGTCAAAACTCACGCCGTCGCCCTCCTTCCGTCATACCTGGCCGCCAGGGCCATTTCACGGATCACGTCAGGGATCAGAAGTTCCAGGTATTCGTCGCCACGGTCCAGGCCCAGGGCTTCGTTCTGGAAGGCCATCTTCCGTCTGGCGTATGCTTCCGCTTCGTCGAAGATCGCCTTCGGCACCTTCGCGCCCAGGGACCGGTCGACGGCCGTCCGAATGCGCCGCCGACTGATCCACTGGCGGATCGTCACATGGTCATTCATGGCCTTCCACCGCTTCGCCGCCGTCGGATTCCAGAATGATTCCAGATTCCGCGAAGAAAGCCGGCCGGACGCCGCTGTTGCCGTAGTACGCGTAGTTGTTGTACAGACTGCCGTCCGTGTTGACAACGCGCGCGTAGTACGCGTTGCCGGCGTACGGGGTGACAAGCCACCACCAGTCGTCCAGGGCCAGAAGGGCCTTGTACTTCAGGAACAGGGCTTCGGGAAGAAGGCTGATCTTCGCCTTCATGTTGCCATAGCCGAAGCCGCCGCGATGGTCCGCCAGGGACCAGTCCGCTTCCACGATGTTCGCGGAACGGATCGGACCGCCGGCGGTGTCGAAGGCCGCCAGGAAGGGGCCGTTCAGTTCGTCCTTCAGGTAGGCCAGACTGAAGTCGTTCGGGTAAGGGGTAGGGGCTTCCTCCGGACGGGTCTTCATGGGTTCCAGGGAGAAGGGGCGCCACGCGACCGCCTTGTCGGCGATCAGAAGGGTCGTCCCGTTTGTCATGTGATCCAGGACGCGGACGTCGATCGGGCCGGCGTCAAAGACGGTCCCAGGGGTCAGGTCCTTCAAAGTCTTAATATTTGCCATGTCGTTTTCCTCCTTCGAATATCTCGATAGTCACTTCCACGCGGGGGTTCTTCGGGTCCACGGCGAAGTCGTCCGTGAAGCCCTCGATCTGGTTCCAGCCGTCGTTCACCAGGACGCCGGCATGGACCAGGCTGTCCTGAATGAACTTCTTCGCGAAGGCGACGTTGTCCTTGTCGCGGCGGCGGTTCGGCTCGATCCAGCGGTAATGAATAATCACCGGCCGAACGAAGCGGACGCCGCGAAGCTGGGTCTTCACCATGTAGCCGATCACGTTTTCGGCCTGTTTCTTCATGGCGGCGGCCTTGTACTTGCCCTTGACGGCGCGTTCCGCGTCTATGTACTCATTCAGGCCAGGTAAAAGGCCAGGGATCGTCACTTTCCAGGTTTCCACTTGCGGCCCTCCTTCACATTCCCAGGATTTCCTTCGCCCTGTCGCGGCGCGCGGCCGCGTTGACGGTCCTTCGGGAGTCGCCGGCCAGTTTCAACTTGATCGGACACATTTCCAGGACGCGGTCATAAATACGGGCGTAGCCCATAGACGACGGGTTCCGAAGGTCGTCCAGGGACAGGTTCGTCGTCACGATCAGGGGCTTCCCTGAACGGGACCTGGCGTCGACGACGTTGTAAATCTGCTCGACGGAATAGGACGTGTCCCGCTCGACGCCCAGGTCGTCGATCACCAGGCAGTCATAACGGTTCAGCTTGTCCAGGAAGCCTTGCTTGTCCTCTCCGAAGCCCTGAAGGCGGTTCATAATGCGGGGGAAGTTCGTCACGCTGGCCTTCACACAGCGGTCGATCAGGGCGTTCGCGATACAACAGGCCAGGAAGGACTTTCCGGTCCCGACGCCGCCATAGAACAGGATTCCGATGTTGTCGGCCTTCATTTCGTCCCAATGGTCGACGTACTTCCGGCACACGTCCGAAACGGCGGGGTTCCGGTTGTCGTCCTGGTCGAAGGTGTTGACCAGATAGGACGGGTCTGTGATCCCGTCGCGGCGAAGCCGCTCGCAGTCCTGGCGGAACTTGATCCGCTCTTCCTCCTTGCGCTGGGCTTCCTGGCGTTCTTCCTCGCACTTGCACATGACCGGCACCGTGACCACCTTCGGCGGGTCGGTGTCCAGTTCCAGGCGGTGTTCCTTCCTGGTGTGGCACCGGCCGCAATACAGAAGGCCGTCTTCGCCGCGGTAGTCGCCGGCGCGCTCATGGCCGCGTCTGGCGTTCTGGGCGATGGTTTCCAGGACGTCGGTGAAGTCATTCATGGCCGTCACCGCCCAGGAAGTCGTCGTCGCCGTAGTCCTTCGCCGCCGGCGGAACGGCGGCCGGCTTCACGCCGTCGGACTCGTTCCAGCGTTCGCCGCGAAGGAAGGTCGCGGGGTAGGGAATGAAGCGGCCTTCGTCCTTCGTCCATTGTTCGGACCGCTTCCAGCGTTCCACGCCGGCCACGATCCGGTCGACCAGGGCGTCGTCAGGACTGATCTTCTTCCAGACGGCCACGGCGTCCTTCTTCCCGACGCGTCTGGGATAAGAAGCCCAGAACCGGTCAAAACCGTCCGCCGCCCCGCGCCCCGAATGGGCGCGCTTCTCGTTTTCGTTATCGTTTCCGTTTTCGTTCTCGTTTACGTTTACGGGGACATTTGCAAGCATTTGATTTCCATTCGCCTGTTTGCATTTGCTATCAAACGAAGACGGTTCAGGGTATTTGCTGGACTTCGCCCTGGTCTGTTGGCATTTGCCCCAGTTCAGAAGTTTCAGGTACTTCTTCCCGTCTTCGGGGGCCGTGTAGGTCCCCACCATGTCTTCCCGAACCAGTTCGTTCAGCCAGGACCGGATTTTCTGTTCGGAAGGGGGCTTCTGGGGGAAGCACAGGGAAGCCAGAATACGGGGGTCGCCATAGTACAGGCCGAAGTCGTCGGCCTTCACGACCAGGCGCCAGAAGAACCGTTCGGCTTCGGCGCTGATCGCGGTCAAAGACTCGCTGATGATGATCGTTTCCTTAATGATACGGCTGGGCATTGTCTACACCACCTTTCACGCGTTGCGCTGGCACTTGCGGCACAGTTCGCGGCCGTACTTCCGAAGGGAATAGTCGCGTTCGGCGTCGCTGATCGGGCCGCCGCACGCGGGGCAGACAGCACCGCCGGCGGGGATAGCGGGAGAAGGGGCGCCCTGGGGCGCTCTCTGGGCCGCCTGGGACGTCTGCGCCGCGTGCGGCGGGGTCTGTGCCTGTCGGCCGCTCTGTGCGCCCTGGCGGCTTCCCTGGCCGCCCTGGTTGACCTTCTTCTGGACACCGCCTTCGCACAGGAAACGGACGTTCCCGAAGCGGTCGACGATCGTCAGGTCCACGATCTCGCGGCGGTCGTTGTAGCCGATCTTCGTGACGGAGAACTTGACATTCGGATAGGTGCGGTAGACGTCGCGGCCCTGGACCTTCTCGACCTTCCATTCACCGTCGTTCAGTTCGACATAGGTGAAAGGGGTGGAATACAGTTCGCGGCCGATCCCGACGTTGAAGCCGGCACGTTTGAAGGCGTCGGACGCCTGTCCCTTTTCCTTTTCCGTGTTGCTCTCGACGCCGACGTCCTGTTTCTTCACCCAGGCCGCCTTTTCGTCGTCCCAGATTTCGATCGTACAGAACAGGTTCCCGTTGATCAGTTCGTGGGTCCTCTGCCAGTTGCCAGGGCCGAAGACCTGGTCCAGGATTCGCATATCGACACGGGCGTCCTTGTAGAGAAGAAGGACCGCGCCGACCGTGCCGTTCTTCGCCTTGCTGACGGACTGGACGCGACAGTCGATGTCTTCAGCCGTCAGAAGGGGAATGTTGAAGTCCTTCACGCTGATTCCTCCTTACTTGATCTGAAGGTTCTGGTTCTCGACCAGGACAGCGCCGGCGACGGCCTGTCCGGCCTGGATTGCCTTCTTGATCGCCGTTTTGTCCGGCTTCGTGGTGACGGTGGTCGTCACGAAGTCAGGGGGAAGGGCGCCTTCGTCGTCGATCTGAACCTGGGTGGATTTGCGGAAGCCGATCTTCGTCCTGGCCGTTTCGACCTTGTCGCGACCGACGGACAGCATGGAGGACGCCAGAAGGTCCTTCAGGCGCTCGACGCGCTTTTCGGCGGTCTTGCGGCGCTCCGCCAGGGCGGCTTCCTCCGCCTTCACGTTGCCGACGAAGGCGGTCAGGTTCTTGATGTAAAGGGCGGTCGCTTCGGCCTTTTCGTCGAAGGCGGCGGAAAGGGCGTCAAGCTGGTCAGCGTTCAGCAGTTCGCCGGTGTCGGGGTCGACCTCCATCGCGTCCAGGGCGGCCAGGAAGTCGGCGCTGATCTCGTACAGGGTGTTCGTCATTTCGCGGCGCCCCCTTCCGTCTTCAGGCTCCCAGTCAGAAGGGCCAGGGCGTCGGCGATCACCTGGTTGACGTCTTCGGCGGTGACGGTGCCGGTGGAATGTGCGGGCATGGTGGTGGTCAGAACGGACACCGCGGCGGCGATCTTCGCTTCAGCGGCTTCGGCGCGCCCCTTCTGGGCCTGGTACTGGGTGAACCAGGTCTGGGACTGCCGGCGCTCGAAGTCGACGTCTTCGCGGACTTCCTTGTTCTCGACCAGGGTGTTCAGCAGAAACGCCTTCACGGCGTCCGTATCATAAAAATTCAATTTAGGCATTGAAAACCGTTCCTTTCCGTGATATGATTCACTTAACCTTTTTGGAATGGGCCGTTTCGGTTGTTGTGGTGACGACGAAACGGTCCTTTTCTGTTTCTTCGATCGTGATCTTCTTTTCGCCCAGAAGGACCAGGGCCTTCACGGCCTGTCCGACCTGAACGGGCGACAGGGTCGCCGTGTACTTCATCTTCTCCGTTCCCTCCTTCCTTCGGTGGTGTCGAAGGCTCCGGCGACGGCCAGAAGGCCGGCCCAGATCAGAAGGAAGCCGAACATTCGGATCGCGCCAGGGAGAAGGGGGACCAGGTCCTGTTCGACGGCTCCGACGCTTCCCAGAAGCGCCAGGAAGGCCACCAGGGAAAGAAGACTGGCCGCGTTGCGGATTCTCCGGCGCGTTCGCCGTTGCCTTGCTCTGGGGGTCATTCTGCCGGCCCTCCTTTCCTCCGGCCGCGCCGGCGAAGGCTTTCCTGGGCGCGCTTCTGGGCCAGGTCTGCGTCGTAGGACGGCCGGAAGTTCTTGTCCAGCTTGTCCCCTTCGCGGCCGCGCTTCAGTTCGGCGTAGATGGTGCGGGGTGCGACGCCGATTTCCTTCGCGATCTGTCCGGCCTTCGCGCCGGCGGCGTAAAGGGCCGCGATCGCCTTTCGGTCCGGATATTCGATCGTTTTGTAACATTCAGCCACGTTTTCACCGTCCTTTCTCTGGGAGAAAATAAAAAAGTGTAACTGCAAAAAGCCTGTCGACTTAATGCAATTACACTATACACGGGGGCAACACTATTCAGAGACACAAATATGTTGACAGAGTGTGAACTTATCTGGTAAAATCAAATGGGTGCGCAGCACCCGAATGCATAGAAGTGAATGGGGCGCGCCCTGTTCGCTGTTTCCTTCTGGCGGAGGAAACAACAAACTATGGTAAAGGAATTAGGAGGTAAACATGAAAAAAGTAGTTTCTCTGCTGCTGGCTCTCATCATGGCGTTCTCCCTGGTCGCCTGCGGCGAAAAGAAGGGCGAGACCGATGATAACACCGACACCGTGCCCTACAAGATCGGCATCGTGACCGGCTCCGTCTCTCAGTCCGAGGACGATCGCCGCGGCGCCGAGGCCTTCCAAAAGGAGTATGGCGAGGATATGGTCCAGTTGGCCATCTATCCCGACAACTTCACCGAGGAGACCGAGACCACCATCCAGTCCATCGTGAACCTGTCCGCCGACCCCCTGATGAAGGCCATCATCGTCAATCAGGCTGTCCCCGGCACCACCGAGGCTTTCCGCAAGATCAAAGAGACTCGCCCCGACATCATCTGCATCGCAGGTGAGTCACACGAGGATCTGCCCGAGATCGGCTCCGCTGCCGACCTGGTCACCAACAATGACTTCGTCTCCCGCGGCTACCTGATCATCCGCACCGCTCACGAGCTGGGCTGCGATACCTTCGTACATATCTCCTTCCCCCGCCACATGTCCTACGAGACCATGAGCCGCCGCGTGGCCATCATGCAGGCCGCCTGCGAGGAGTTCGGCATGAAGTTCGTCCTGGAGACGGCTCCCGATCCTACCTCTGACGTGGGCGTTTCCGGCGCTCAGGCCTACATTCTGGAGCAGGTGCCCGCTTGGGTCGAGAAGTACGGCCAGAACGCTGCCTACTTCTGCACCAACGATGCGCACACCGAGCCTCTGCTGAAGCGCCTGCTGGAGTGCGGCGGCTACTTCATCGAGGCCGACCTGCCCTCCCCCCTGATGGGCTATCCCGGCGCGCTGGGTATTGATCTGACCAAGGAGGCCGGTGATTTCGAGAAGATCCTGACCAAGGTCGAGTCCGCCATCGTTGAGAAGGGCGGCGCCGATCACTTCGGTACCTGGGCTTACTCCTACGGCTACACCCTGTCCGCCGGTCTTGCTCTGCACGCCAAGAACGTGCTGGACGGCAAGAGCGAGCTGAAGGACATGGACGATGTGGCTGCCGCTCTGCAGGTCTACTCTCCCAAGGCGGCCTGGAACGGCGCCAGCTACACCAACGCCACCACCGGCGCGAAGTCTGAAAACGTGTTCCTGATCTATCAGGATACCTATATCATGGGCGATCCCGGCCACTTCATGGGCAATGCCGACGTGGAGATCCCGGAGAAGTACTTTACCATCAGCTGACGACAGGCTTTTGAAGCAACCATTAAAGCGGGGAGGGAGGGCATCCTCCCTCTCCGCTGCTATAGGTAGGGATGAATATGGAAAAGAACAATGCTCCGCTGCTTGAGATGCGGAATATCAAAAAGGGCTTTTTCGGCAATCAGGTGCTCACAGACATCAACTTCACCTTGAAAGAGGGCGAGGTACTGGGTCTGGTGGGCGAAAACGGCGCCGGAAAGAGCACCTTGATGAAAATACTGTTTGGCATGGACGTGATCCGTGAGACGGGCGGCTACGAGGGGGATGTCCTGATCGACGGAGAAAAAGTGCAGTTCAACACCCCCTTTGATGCGCTGAAGGCCGGCATCGGCATGGTGCATCAGGAGTTCTCGCTGATTCCCGGCTTTACTGCCACGGAGAACATCCTCCTCAACCGCGAGCCCAAGAAAAAAAGCGTCATTTCAGAAGTGTTCGGCCCGCGCCTGGACACTCTCGACTATAAGGAAATGGATAACCGCGCCGCAAAAGCCATTGAGAAGATGGGCGTGGCTATCGACCAGAAGATGGTCATCAGCAGCATGCCCGTGGGGCACAAGCAGTTTACGGAGATCGCCCGCGAGCTGAGCAAGGAGAACCTGAAGCTGCTGATCCTGGACGAGCCCACCGCCGTGCTCACCGAGCAGGAGGCACAGGCCCTGCTGGACTCCATCCGCGGCATGGCCTCCCGGGGCATCGCCGTGATCTTCATCACCCACCGCCTGCAGGAGATCCTGTCGGTGTGCGATAAGGTGGTCATCATGCGGGACGGTTATGTGGTCAAGGACGTGGCCGCCCGCGAGACGGACGTCCGCGACATCACCCACTACATGGTGGGGCGCGAGGTGGCCGCCGGCGGCGCTGCCCACGACATCCGCGACCACTCCGATGCCCGCACCATTCTGTCCATCCGCAAGCTGTGGGTGGATATGCCCGGCGAGATCGTCCGCAACGTGGATCTGGACGTGAAGGAGGGCGAGATCCTGGGCATCGGCGGTCTGGCCGGCCAGGGCAAGCTGGGTATTCCCAACGGTGTGATGGGCCTGTATGAGGCGGGCGGCACCGTGGAGTTCGACGGCAAGCCCATCGCGCTGAACAGCCCCCGGAAGTGCCTGGACTCCCAGCTGGCCTTTGTGTCCGAGGATCGGCGCGGCGTGGGTCTGCTGCTGGACGAGTCGCTGGAGTGGAACGTGGCGTTCCCCGCCATGCAGGTGCAGAACAAGTTCCTGAAGAGAATGGGTTTCTTCACATGGCGCGACGAAAAGGCCGTCCACACGGTGACGAACCGGTATATCGATGAATTGCAGATCAAGTGTACCGGCTCCGGCCAGAAGGCCAGAGAGCTGTCCGGCGGCAACCAGCAGAAGGTGTGTCTGGCCAAGGCGTTCGCGCTGGAGCCCCGCTTCCTCTTCGTGTCCGAGCCTACCCGCGGCATCGACGTGGGCGCCAAGGCGCTGGTGCTGGAGGCGCTGAAGAAATTTAACCGCGAATCCGGCGTCACGGTGGTGATGATCTCCTCCGAGCTGGAGGAGCTGCGCCAGATCTGCGACCGCATCGCCATCGTCTCCGGCGGCAGGGTCGCCGGTATCCTGCCTGCTGACCATTCCTCCGAGGAGTTCGGTATGCTCATGGTCAGTCAGGTGAAGTAAGGAGGAAGAAATGGGCAATACGACCACACTTGGAAACAAGTCAAAATTCCGAGAGCTGCTGGACAGCTTCGGCCTGCCGCGTCTGATCATCGCGTGCTTCCTGCTGCTGCTGCTCATCGCCGCGCCCTGCGTGGGGCTGGATTTCCCCACACAGATCACCAATATCATCACCCGTTTCAGCTGGAACGCCGTGATGGTGCTGGCCATGGTGCCCATGGTACACTCCGGCTGCGGCCTGAACTTCGGTCTGCCGCTGGGTATCGTGTCCGGACTGCTGGGTGCCACGCTGTCCATCGAGCTGGGCTACACCGGCTTTGCCAGCTTCCTGATGGCCATCCTCATCGCCACGCCCTTTGCCCTGCTGTTCGGCGGCGGCTATGGTTGGCTGCTGAACAAGATCAAGGGCGGCGAGATGATGATCGCCACCTATGTGGGCTTCTCGTCCGTGTCCTTCATGTGCATGATGTGGCTGCTGCTGCCGTATAAGCACCCTACCATGGTGTGGGGCTTCTCCGCCAGCGGTCTGCGTACCGTCATCTCGCTGGAGGGCTATTACGACAAGGCGCTGGCCAACATTCTGACCATCGACCTGAACAGCATCGGCATCAATCTGGTGATCCCCACCGGCACGCTGCTGTTCTTCGTGCTGCTGGCCGTGCTGATGTGGGCGTTCCTGCACACCAAGACCGGCACCGCCATGACCGCTGTGGGCTCCAACCCCGCCTTTGCCCGCGCAGCGGGCATCAACGTGGACAAGATGCGGCTTATCTCCGTGATCATGTCCACTTGGCTGGGCGCTGTGGGTATTCTGGTGTATGAGCAGGGCTTCGGCTTCATACAGCTGTACAACGGCCCCTTCTGGATGGCCATGCCCGCCGTGGCCGCCATCCTTATCGGCGGCGCGTCGGTGAATAAGGCATCCATCGGCAATGTGATTATCGGTACGATCCTGTATCAGGGCGTGGTGACCATGACCCCCACCGTGATGAGCGCCGCCTTCCAGATGGATATGAGCGAGGTCATCCGTATCGTGGTATCCAACGGCATGATCCTCTATGCCCTGACCAGAAAGACGGAAAGGGGGCGCTGACATGAAGGGTAAGAGATTCGACGTAAAGCAATTCCTGGGCAAAAACTCAGTGCCCGTCCTGTTTATCATCATCTGCGCCGTGCTCATTCCCGTGTCCGGCCTGCCGGTGAGCTACATACTTAACGAGGCTATGACCCGTCTGGGGCGCAACGCCTTTTTGATCCTGAGCCTGCTGATCCCCATTATGGCCGGTATGGGTCTGAACTTTGCCATGACGCTGGGCGCTATGGCCGGCGAGATCGCGCTGATCCTGGTGGCGGACTGGCAGATCTGGGGTATCCCCGGTCTGGTGCTGGCGGCCATCCTGTCCATCCCCCTGTCCATTCTGCTGGGTCTTATGTGCGGCAACATCCTGAACCGCGCCAAGGGCCGCGAGATGGTCACCAGCTACTTTATCGCCTACTGCATGACCGGTGTGTACCAGCTGGTGGTGCTGTATATGATGGGGCCCATCATCCCCATCCTCCACAACACACTGAAGCTGCCCCGCGGCTTTGGCATCCGCAACACAGTCAGCCTTCTGCAGATGCGGCAGAGCATCGATAATGCGCTGGCCATCTACGTGGGCGGCGTGAAGATCCCCGTGCTGACGCTGATCATCATCGCATTGGCTTGCCTGTTCATCGTGTGGTTCCGCCGCACGAAGCTGGGTCAGGACATGCGCGCGGTGGGCCAGGATATGAATGTGGCGCGTGACGCCGGTATCAACGTGGACCGCACCCGCCTGATCTCCATCGTCATGTCCACCGTGTTTGCGGGCTTCGGCATGATCATCTACCTGCAGAACATGGGCAACTTCCCCACCTATACGGCGCATACCAACGTCGGCATGTTCTGCATCGCCGCGCTGCTGGTGGGCGGCGCCTCCGTGGAAAAGGCGTCCATCGGCAACGTGTTTCTGGGTGTGCTCCTGTTCCATACCATGTTCATCGTGGCGCCGGCCGCCGGAACCAAGATCACCGGCGACTCCATGATCGGCGAGTACTTCCGCGTGTTCGTGTCCTACGCCGTTATCACCGTGGCATTGGTCATGTACGAGGCCAAGAAGCGCAAGGAGAACCGCACGCTGGGTCAGCAGCTGGCCATTGAGCAGAAGGCCGAGGAGGAGGGGAGAACCGCATGAAAACGACGAAACGTTCGTGGATCATCCGTATCGCCTTCGTTCTGGTGCTGGTGCTCGTCGCCGTGCTGATGCTGCGCATCGGACGCGGCCACACCGTCTATTTCGACAACCGCGCGGTGGACAAGGGCGGCCAGTCTGTGGAGGCGCCCTATAAGATCACTGTGTATGTGAACGGCGAGCAGATCTCCAAGCTGTACGAAAAGGAGCGCTGCTTGACCACTGTCATCGGCGACAAGCTGGAGCTGACCGTGGAGGTCATGCAGCAGAAAGGCGGCAGCGAGACAACGGAAACGTACCAAATGACACTGCCCCATAACATCGACGGCATCATCATCAACCTGCCGGCGTATATGGCTGGTCTGCCGGAGGAGGCCTATCTGGAGGAATTCATCCCCGCGCCTCCCACCGAGGAGGACGACGAGGAAGCGCCCAACACCGAGGACGATATGGGCCTGGGCGACTTCTGATAATGTGTGCTGCATACACAGCCCATGCGAAAGCATGGGCTGTGGGCACATAGGGACTTGCTTGCGCTCGGCAGGCGGATATGCTATACTGAATGGGCGGCGCGGAGACCGCGGCCGCATGGGAAAGGAGTATCAAAATGGCTGTTTTGAAAGGCTTGAAGCCAGAAAAGGTGTTCGCATATTTTGAAAAGCTGTGCTCGGTGCCCCACGGCAGCGGCAACACGAAGATCATCAGCGATCTGTGCGTGGACTTTGCCAAGGAACTGGGACTGAAGTACCGGCAGGAGCCGTGCAACAATGTGGTGATCTGGAAGCCGGCATCTCCCGGCCATGAGAGCGCCGAGCCAATCATCCTGCAGGGACACATCGACATGGTGTGCGCCAAGACCGACGACTGCACCAAGGACATGACCCGCGAGGGACTTGACCTGATGACCGACGGTGAGTGGATCTGGGCGGACAAGACGTCGCTGGGCGGCGACAACTGTATTGCCGTGGCCATGATCCTGGCGATCCTGTCGGATGATACGCTGGTGCATCCGCCCATCGAGGCGGTGTTCACCGTGGACGAGGAGGTGGGCATGGACGGCGCCTTTGCGCTGGACTGCTCTGACCTGAAGGGCAAAAAGCTGCTGAATTTGGACTCCGAACTGGAGGGCGTGTTCACCGTGTCCTGCGCAGGCGGCATGCACTCCGATTGCCTGCTGCCCGCAGCGCTGACCGATGCGGCGGGCATGGAGGGCTTCGGCATCACCGTGGCCGGCTTGCGGGGCGGTCACTCCGGTGCGGACATCCATCTGGGACGCGGCAGCGGCAACCGCCTCATGGGACGGGTACTGGCCACAGCGCTGGAGAAGTTCCCCGGCCTGCGGCTGGCGGCCATCTCCGGTGGCCAGTTTGACAACGTGATCTGCTCCCGCTGCGATGCGGCGGTGGCGCTGCCCAAGGGCAGCGGCCGGGCGTTCGAAGCGTTTATTCGGGAGCTTGAGGGGGTGCTGAAGAACGAGTACGCCGTCACCGACCCCGATGTGACCCTGACCTGCGCGGCGGCGGAGACGGCAAAAGCCGTGTCCGCAGAGCGCACCGTGACGCTGGTGCAGGCGCTGACGGCCATGCCGCAGGGCGTGGAGGCTATGGACACGGATTTCCCCGGTCTGGTGCAGACATCCCTGAATATGGGCGTGGTGAAGCTGAACAGCGACGGACTGCACATCGCGTTCTCCATCCGGTCGTCCATCGCGTCCCGGAAGCTGATGCTGGCGCAGCGCGTGCGGGCTGTGGCGGCGCTGGCGGGCGGCACTGTGGCAGAGCGGGGCGTGTACCCCGGCTGGCAGTACAAGAGGGAGTCGCAGTTCCGGGATACGCTGCTGGCGGCGTATAAGGATCTTACCGGTAAGGACGGCGTGGTGGAGGCCACCCACGGCGGTCTGGAGTGCGGATTGCTGATGGAGAAGATCCCCGGTCTGGACGCGGTGTCCATGGGGCCGGAGCTGCACGATGTACACTCCGTGCGGGAGCGGCTTAGCGTACCCTCCACGGAGCGCACCTATGAACTGGTATGCGAGCTGCTGCGGCGCAGCTGTTGAATGTGACAGAAAGCTGAGAGGCGGGGCTTTGCCCCGCCTTTGTTATTTTGCAGGATTGCACGGCAAAAAATGCAGTTTATGCGGGGCGTTCCTGCACAAAACGATTTAACATTGTGAATGAGCTGCCGCCAAAAAGTGCCGTGATACAGACAAAACTACGGATTTGCCGAAAGAAATGCCGACTAAGAAAAGCGGAATGTCCGCACGGACGGGAAAATCGTTCCGCAGAAAAATGAAATTTTCCGCATTTAGATATTGCAAAAAGTTTACGCCTGCGATATAATGGCACCGTTGAACACCGCCGTGCCCGACCGGCCGGCGGAAAAAGCTGTTTTTCAGGAAGAGGAAAACAATTTATCTATCAATAAGGAGAAAGAACATGAAAAAGTTTTTTGCACTGGTTCTGGCGCTGGTCATGGCGCTGAGCCTGGTCGCCTGCGGCGACAAGAAGGACGACAGCGGCGATGTGACCGCTGAGCATACCGACACCACCACCGTGGCCGTGGGCGCGGTGATCCTGGCCCGCGACGACGTGTCCAGCGACGACGTGTACAAGTTCGTGGCGGACATCTTCGACAACGCCGCGTCCCTGACCACCAGCCACGCCAAGTACGGCGAGCTGAGTCTGGAGTACGGCGCGTCCATCACCTCCGTGCCCTATCACCCCGGCGCTGCCAAGTACTTCTCCGAGAAGGGCTTTGAGGTCGCATCCGTGAAGGACGGCGCCGGCAACACCGACTCCCGCAACCTGCGCTTCGTCACCGGCGGCGAGTCCGGCACCTACTACGCCTTCGGCTCCGTCATCGCCCAGCACGCCACCAACAACGCCGGCGTCAATGTCGTGGGTCTGGTGGGCAACGGCTCTCAGGCCAACGTGCAGGAGCTGGTGGACGGCACCGCTGACTTCGCCTTCTGCCAGTCCGACGTGATGGCCTACGCCTACAACGGCACCAACCTGTTCGAGAGCAAGGTCGAGGGCTTCTCCACTGTGGCCGCCCTGTACATGGAGCAGGTGCAGATCGTCACCACCAACGCCAGCATCAAGACCGTGGCTGACCTGGCCGGCAAGTCCGTGTCCATCGGCGCTCCCGGTTCCGGCGTGTACTTCAACGCCATTGACGTCCTGGGTGCTTACGGGCTGACCGAGGACGACATCAAGCCCACCTACCAGTCCTTCAGCGACAGCGCCGACGCCCTGAAGAACGGCCAGATCGACGCCGCCTTCATCGTGGCCGGCGCCCCCACCACCGCTGTGACCGACCTGGCCACCACCAAGGATACCTACCTGGTCAGCCTGGACAGCGAGCACATCGCCAAGCTGCTGGAGACCTCCGACTATTACACCGAGACCGTCATCGCCAAGGACGTGTACTTCGGCGACTAAATCCTTAGCAGAGAATTGACGCTTTTCGAGGCTACGGCGGGGTTTCCCGCCGTAGTCCTCGCGCTATTCTGTAATCTTCAGGGAGAGAAACGACTATGAGCATCGACAAGAAAAAACCGGATACCAGCCCGGCCGACGGCGTCAATACCGCCGCGGACGAGGCCCCGGATCTGGACGCGGTCATGCGTAAATATGACCGTGAATCCGCCACCCGCCTGTGGGAGGGTACGCCCCAGCTGATCATCCGCATCCTCATGGCCGCGTTCGGTCTGTTCTGCATCGGCATGACCCTGTTTTCCAAGGCCATGCCCGAGATCCGGCTCACCATGTTCGTGGGCTGCATCATTATCATCGGCTTCCTGACCTACCCCGCCAGCAAGCACCACGTCAGGGTCAACTACCTGCCCTGGTACGATATCGTGCTGATGGTGGTGGGCGCGGCCTGCTTCTTCTACTTCGCGCTGAACGCCATGACGCTGGTGCGCCTGTCCACCCGTATCGAGACGGTCCACGTCATCATCGGCGTGGTGGGTATCCTGATCCTGATGGAGCTGTGCCGCCGCTGCGTGGGTCTGCCTATTCTGTGCGTGGCCGGCGTGCTGATCGTGTACGCGTTCATCAACCAGCTGAGCTACGCCGGCGCGGTGAACGGTGCCACCCTGTATGACGCGCTGAAAACCATTATCTACAAGCTGTTCTACACCACCTCCGGCGTCATCGGCACGCCCATCAACGTCTGCTATACCTACATCGTTCTGTTCATCATCTTCGGCGCGTTCCTGGAGCGCACCGGCATCGCCAACTTCTTCATCAGCTTTGCCAACCGTCTGGCTGGCTGGTCCAGCGGCGGCCCGGCGAAGGTGGCTGTTATCAGCTCCGCCCTGTGCGGCATGGTGTCCGGCTCCTCCGTGGGCAACACCGTCACCACCGGTTCCTTCACCATCCCCATGATGAAGAAGACCGGCTACAAGCCCGAGTTCGCCGGCGCCGTCGAGGCCGCGGCCTCCACCGGCGGCCAGATCATGCCCCCCATCATGGGTGCGGCGGCCTTCCTCATGGCCGAGTACATGAAGCTGCCCTACGCCCAGGTGGCCGTCAAGGCCATCCTGCCCGCGCTGCTGTACTTCACCGGGATCTTCATCGCCGTCCATCTGGAGGCCAAGAAGCTGGGCCTGAAGGGCGTTCCCCGCGAGGAGCTGCCTGCGTGGCGTCTGCTGGTCCGTGACTGCTACCTGATCATTCCCCTGATCCTGCTGGTGTGGCTGGTGTCCTCCGGCAGCAAGACCATGTCCCACTCCGCGGCCTATTCCATTCTGGCCGCCATTGCCGTGGGCTTCGTCAATTTCTTCCTGCAGGGCAAGCGCGGTGAGGGCGACACCCAGCCCATGACAACCGGCAAGGCGCTGGGTAATGCCGGCAAGCGCTCCTTCTTCTCCGCGGTGGAGTCTCTGGAAGCCGGTTCCCGCGGTGCTATCACCGTGGCCGTGGCCTGCAGCATGGCGGGCATCATCGCCGGCTGTATCACCGTCACCGGCCTGGCCTCCATCCTCATCAACGCCATCGTCCAGCTGGCGGGCAACGCCACCATCGTCGGCCTGGTGCTGACTATGCTGTGCTGCATCGTCCTGGGCATGGGCGTGCCCACCACGGCCAACTACTGCATCATGGCCTCCACCTGCGCGCCCATCCTCATTCAGCTGGGCTTCCCGCTGGTGGCCGCCCACTTCTTCGTGTTCTACTTCGGCATCGTGGCGGATATCACGCCCCCTGTGGCGCTGGCGGCCTACGCCGGCTCGGCCATCGCCAAGTCCGACCCCATGAAGACCGGCATCAACGCCACCAAGCTGGCCATCGCCGCCTTTATCGTGCCGTACATCTTCGCCTACAGTCCGGCCCTGCTGTTTGAGAACATCAGCGGCTGGTGGGAGGTGGCGCAGATCTGCATCAGCGCGCTGCTGGGCATCTTCGCCATCGCGGCGTCCCTCAACGGCTTCCTGTATAAGAAGATCCACCCCGTGCTGCGTATCGTCCTGGTCATCGGCGGCCTGGGCATGATGATCCCCGGCACGCTCACCGACGCGGTCGGCCTGGTGCTGGTGGCGGCGGTCATCGCCTACCAGAAGATCAGCGCCAAGAAGCACGGCGGCCCCGTGGTGACGGCCTGACCCCATTTGAAGCAAAAGCATCTCCGCACACCGTGCGGGGATGCTTTTTTTACACTATGTTCATACATTTCCACACATTTTGCCTAAAGTGCATAGTACGGGCATCTTGCAAAAACTGTCTGAATTCGGTATGATATAAGTGGTAAGGCAGTTTTTGCACAAAGAGAGGAGCATGGACATGGCACAGACCACAAAAAACGCCATTCGCAAGGGCTTTCTGGACCTGCTGGAGCAGCGGCCGCTGGATAAGATCTCCGTGGTGGACATCGCAGATCACTGCGGTGTGAACCGGAATACGTTTTATTACTACTACTGCGACATCTACGCCCTGGTGCGCGAGGTGCTGGAGACGGAGCTGGACCGCGTCCTCAACGCACCACCCCTCTGCACCAGCTGGTACCAGCTGATGATGCGGGTGACGGCGTTCATGCGCGCCAACCGCCGCGCGGTCTACCACCTGTACCAGTCCAGCCAGCGCGACCTGCTGGAGCGCGAGTATTACCAGGTGGTCTACGGTGCCGTGGAGGATCTGGTGCGCCGCACGGCGGAGGACCTGCCGGTGGCGGAGACGGATGTGCAGTCCATCGCGGCGCTGTATACGGCCACGCTGGTGGGCCTGCTGCAAAGCTGGCTGCACTACGGCATGAAGCACGATGAGGAGCAGTTCGTGGAGCGCGTCACCCGCCTGACGGAGGGCACGCTGCGCCACGCGCTGGAGCGCAGCTGCGGGGTGGAGAAGGCGTGAGCGGCTTCTGGAAATGCGTCCTGTACGCGGCGGCGCTGGCCCTGCTGGCGCACCCGCTGGGTCAGGCGATCCCCGGTCCCTTTGACCCGGAGAAGCGGCCCTTCCGCAGCCGGAAATGGGAGCAGAACGGCCGCATCTACATCAAATTGGCCATCGATAAGTGGAAGAAGCTGGTGCCGGACATGAGCCGCATCCTGCCGGACATGGTGAAGAAGGAACTGCCCGGCAGCGGCGCCGTGACGGCGGATCAGGCCGCGGCGCTGGTGCAGGAGACGTGCCGCGCGGAGCTGGTCCACGGGGCCTCCTGTTTGCTGGGCCTGGCGTTTCTGTGGCTGTGGCCCGGCTGGGGCGGCGCGATCGTGCTGGCGGTGTGGGTACTGCTGGCCAATCTGCCCTTTATTCTGATACAACGCTACAACCGCCCCCGGCTCATGCGCCTGGCGGCGCTGCTGCGAAAGCGAGCGCAGCGGAAAGGAGAGCAAAATGCGCGTACTGATCCTGACCTGTAACACCGGCGGCGGGCACAACGCCGTAGCCGCCGCCCTGCGTGACAGCCTCCAACGCTGCGGCGCGTCCTGCGACGTGATGGACGGCTTGGGCTTCATCTCCAAAAAGGCATCCAAATTCGTTTCCAAGTGGCACACCCGGTTCTATCGCCGGTATCCCAGGCTCTACAAGGCGGGCTATATGTCCGCCGAGGGCGACAAGGAGATGGACCGGCGCGACGGCCCGGTGTACCGCTACATTGCCCGCGGTGCCCGCCGTCTGGGCCGCACGCTGCAAAGCGGCGGCTACGATGCCGTTGTCTGTGTCCACGTGATCCCCGCCATGATGATGACGGCGCTGAAGCAGGCGTGGAGCGCCTGTCCGGTGTTCTGCTTCGTGGCCACGGACTATACCTGCAGCCCCACGGTGGGTGCCTGTACCCCGGATATCTGCGTCATTCCCCATCAGGAGCTGGCCGACGAGTTCGTCAGCTGCGGCATCGCCCGCGATACCCTTCTGCCCGCCGGCATCCCCGTGCGTTCCGCCTTCCGCCAGCATGGCGATAGAGCCGCGGCACGGAGAGCCCTGGGCCTGCCGGAGACCGGCCGCCACATCGTACTCATGTCCGGCAGCATCGGCTGCGGCCCCATGGGCGACGTGGCGGAGGACCTGGATATGCGTATGGCCGACGGCGACTTTGCCACGGTGCTGTGCGGCAGCAACAAGCAGATGCGCTATGCCCTGGAGCTGCGCCGCCTGTACCGCGTGGAGGCTGTGGGCTTTACCACCCAGGTGCAGCTGTACATGGACAGCGCGGATGTGCTGGTCAGCAAGCCCGGCGGCATCAGCATCACCGAGGCCGGCACCCGCGGCGTGCCGCTGCTGCTGGCGGATATGGTGGGCGGCTGCGAAACGCGGAACGAGGCGTTCTTCACCGCCCACGGCTGGGCGGCCTCCTGCCCGCCGGACAACATGGCCGCGTCGGCCCTGGCCTTTCTGGAGGACGAACAGCAGCGTCAGGCCATCACCGCTGCCCAGAGCCGCGATTTCGACGGCCTGGCCGCCGACCGTGTGGCCGCCGCCGTCCTCGCCCGCTGCAAGAAATGACCCCAGCGCCCACGGCCGCCGCCGTGGGCGCCTTCTTTGCGCTTTTTGTACGGCGTCCCTCTTGCATTTCGCGCAAACTGTCGGTATACTTGTTAAAGAAATATCGATTTGTTCACAGGCAGGTCATATTCGTATAGTAGGATGAAACTGCGGCCCTGGACGTGGGCTGCGGCCGAAAGGAGGGCGTCTGCCCATGATGATCGAAAAAAGCGGCACCATCCGCCTGCGGGACATTCCCACCGCCGCGGGCCTTTCCCCGAAGGAGCAGGAGCTGGCGGCGGGCATGGTGCGGGTGACGCACCTGTACCGCAGTGCGCTGAAGGTAGCCGTAACGCAGATGGAGATCCTGGACGAGGAGTTCGCCCGTCTGTATGACCACTCGCCCATCCACCACATCGAATACCGTATCAAGACGCTGGACAGCATCATCGACAAGCTGCGCCGCCGGGGCCTGGAGGTCAGCATCGACAACATCTATGCCCACATCCAGGACGTGGCCGGTATCCGCGTCATCTGCAACTATCTGGATGATATCTACTACCTGCGCTCCCTGCTCACCCGCAGCGAGTCCTATACCGTCCTCCGCGAGGTGGACTATATCAAGGAGCCCAAGGACACCGGTTACCGCAGCCTGCACCTGATCGTCAACGTGCCCATCGTCATCAGCGAGGGCACCATGGTCCTGCCGGTGGAGATCCAGCTCCGCACCATCGCCATGGATATGTGGGCCAGTCTGGAGCACGAGCTGCGGTATAAATCCGACCGCAAATTCACCCAGCAGGATGCCGCCCGCCTGCGCCTGTGCTCCGACGCCATCAGCGAGATCGACCGGGAGATGCAGGATATCTACCAGGGCAACGAACCCAAATACCACGCCTGAACACAAAAGACCGGCCCCGCCGGTCTTTTTTCGTCCCCAGCCAAGGCCCATAACTTCCCCTTATATCTCCCACGCGGATTTGTTATGCCAACATCTGGATATTCACGTTGCCTTTCGCGACACTTTCTGGTAAGATGGTCGTACAACAGAGCCTGCGCGCCAAAAAACTTTCCCAACAAGAAATTTTGCGGCACACAGGCCCGGGAGAGAAATATGTGAGCCATAGAAGGAGGAACCGCCATGAAGAGACGACTGCTCCCCATCCTGATGACCCTGGTATTGGTATGCGCGCTGCCCATATGGGCAGCTTTTGTTACATCGGGGGATGTAACAAATCCCCTGGTGTCCACCGCCGGCGCGACGCTGCCTGACTTGCAGGCAAAAATCGACGCTGCGGAGGACAACGCGACCATTACCTTGGACTCCGATACGATGATCACCGAAACTCTGGTCATAACCGGCAAGACCTTGACCCTCGACCTGAACGGCTGTACATTGAGGATGACCGGTACCGGCAGCGTGCTCAAGGTGAGTGGCCGTGCGACCCTGACCATAACGGACAGCAGCGCGGCGAAGTCCGGCACCATCACCGGCGGTAATGCCGTGGATGGCGGCGGCGTGTACATTGATAATAACGCAACATTGAAAATGACCGGGGGATGTATTACGGGTTGCCATGCGAGCTACGGTGGCGGCGGTATACGGTCTTCCGGGAATCTGTACATGAGCGGAACGGCTAAGATCGAGAAATGCACATCGAATTGGGGAAGTGACGATGCGATTTGGAACAAAGAGGGGGTCATATATGCCGATGGCGGCACAGTGGATGGCATGGTGAACAGTCAAGGTACGATTACGTGCAGTAATGGTACTAATGCCAATGCCGCAACCGTTTTTAATAAAACTGTATATCTGCGTGGGTCCAATCAAACAACGCGCTGCATCGAAGCTGGAACTTATAATGGGACAGTGGAGAACACGGGATCGATCACCGGCGGTACTTTTTACGGCACAGTGAGAAATCAGAAAAACTCTATGGGTTTGAATATTACTGGAAGCGTCACCGGCGGCACATTCTACGGTCCGATCGTAAATGAGGTAGGCCCTGGACAGGTCACCGGCGGCACCTTCGCGGTGCGCTTTGATACGGGCGACGGCACGAAGCCTGAGCCGACGCTGGTGGAACATAACCGTACAGTGCTTCGCCCCACGAGCGATCCGGAAAAGAGTGGCCACACCTTTACCGGCTGGTATCTGGACGATGAGAAATATAATTTCGATACCCCTGTCACCGCCCCATTGACACTTACGGCCAAGTGGGAGAAGGTTCCCTCCTCCGGCGGCTATTACTACTACCAGCCCACCACCGACACCAAGACCGACGATGCCAAGGGTTCTCCCAAGACCGCCGACCCCGGCGTAGCCCTCTACGCCGCCCTGTCGCTCCTGTCTCTGACCGGCCTGACCTGCACCACCAAAAAGCGATAAACAAAGCCAAAAGAAGCGCCCCCGGGCGCTTCTTTTTATCCCCCAAGCCTTCCCCTTGAGGGGTCCGCGGTGTTGAATGACACGCCGGTGGCGTGTCAGACCCGCGGACCGACC